>Ga0163215_100156_pt1 | contig 183379 bp, 171 predicted proteins | sample SynspAceP_FD_185934 | JGI IMG/M metagenome (GOLD analysis project Ga0163215, IMG submission 185934) | Saline lake microbial communities from Ace Lake in Antarctica - Synechococcus sp. Ace-P (Hybrid Assembly) | ecosystem: Environmental > Aquatic > Non-marine Saline and Alkaline > Saline | place... | reverse complement strand
AGAAGTGAAAAGCGCCATCGCCGATGGTAGTGTGGGAGATCCCATGTGAGAGTAGGTCGTCGTCAAGCTTAAATTAAGAGAGCCCTGATAGCTAACGCTGTCAGGGCTTTTTTTTGGCTCAAGGAAATAGACGCTGAAATAAAGGAAAATAGGCGGTAAATCTATCTTGGTGTGATCAATGTCGTTGATCGCAAGATAAAGCTGATAATTATATTGCTCTAATCAGCCACAACATTCTGTTCCCCGATCCGTTAAGATGCGAGGCATAGGTAAGCCATTGCGCTCAAAATACGGCATACTCTGTCATTCAAAATGTCTGCGGCTGTAATGGGTGTTTAAGGCTTTGCAAAGGCTACTTTGCTGTAAGTATCAACAAAGGTTTGCTGATGAATTCTTCCAACCCCTTTGAGATTGCCAATATAAAAAGTGTCTTGAGAGCTCAGATAGCCTAGATGAGGAGTTTCTATCTCTACGTCATTCTCTTTCTTTTTCTCAAGAGCCGCGACTCGAGCGTCCGTCAATACGATGCCATCTTTGGCTACCTTTTGCTCTAAGGCTTAGATGCGCTTTTTGAAGTTTTCTAAAACGTGTCTAAGCCAGATCCAGCGAACGCCACTGTACGAAGACACCTTTTTTACGAAGTTCATTGCTGATTCGATGTTGTCTGTGGACCGGTAGTCATCACTGCGTAATTCACTTTATGTTTACCTATTAGTATGTGTAAATGCGGTGTCTACAAATGTGTCGCCATAGCAGAGTTTGTGTCGCTTTTAAATCGGCTTAAAATTAATTTGGTAGAGGAATGGCAGGTGCATGTTTTATGCGGTTTAAAACAACGGTAGACGTCAAGTCTCGTATGCATGGTAGGCTGGCAAGTGATTCACCTAAAAATATTGAGAGAGCTGGTAGGTTTTCGCTAATGATTCGTAACCAGTAATCTGCTTCTCCGCTTACAGAATAACATTCCAATATTTGAGGTATGGCTTCGATTGCTTCTTTAAATTCTTTGTCTGAATTTTTTATACTTTTATCAAGTGTTATGTTCACAAAAGCAGTTATTTGATAGCCTAATTCACTGGCATTTAACTGAGTAAAGTAAGCTTCTATTAGGTTGTTTTGTTCTAGTCTTTGTAGGCGTCTTGAGCATTGAGATGGAGATAAGTTTACTTGTTCAGATAGTGCGACATTAGTGAGTCTTGCATTTGCTTGAAGGGCCTTGAGTAATCGCCAATCATAGCTGTCTAGTTCAATATTATTCATTCAAAGTTCCTTATCAGTATCTAAATGTACTGCTTTTCTTATAGTCGTCGATCTATTTTTAACTTGACCGTTTAGAATAAGGAGTTTTGTAAAGTAAACAAGTTCAAAAACATTATATTTGCTAATTAATAGACATTTATTTGCACGATTGGTCGTTTTTTATCTATCTTGATGAAATTAAAGTCGACTAAATAAAAATGCCGCTCATCATTTCTAATTAGCGGCATTTTTTTATTGATAGGAGTATAAGATTTATTGATTAGGGAGGTTTTTAGCTAACCACAGTAGGGCTTCTGGATAGGGCTTTGGCAGTTTTAGGTCTGCTAATGCGTTCTGCAATATTGTGAGATTACCAGAGCAAAAATTCAGATGTCCGACTTTTCTTCCAAGACGCACCTCTTTTTTATACCAATAAAGCTCCAAACCTTTAATTTTTAACCATTCATAATCTAAATCTATACCGATTAAGTTGACCATCATACTTTGGTTTTTAATCTCCGCAGGCGCTAATGGAAGGCCTGTGACAGCGCGTACATGGTTTTCAAACTGACAGATACTTGCGCCAGCTTGTGTCCAATGGCCGCTGTTATGAACTCGTGGGGCAAGCTCATTAATGAGTAAGTCACCACCAACTCGAAAGCACTCCATAGCCATAACACCGACATAGTCTAGAGCCTCCATGAGCTTACTGAGCATGGCTTCCGCCTTACTTTGAAAAGGCTTGAGGCGATCTAAGGGTGAAATGGAAGCATACAGAATGCCATTGATGTGAAGATTAAGTGTTAAAGGGTAAAAATATGTATCGCCATTTTTACCTCGCACTCCTACTAATGATACTTCTTCATCAAAATTGATAGCTTGTTCTGCAATCGCATACCCTTTCCAGTCTTCAGGTATTTCTGTTGCTTCTGACTGCTTTAACCAATATTGGCCTTTACCGTCGTAACCACCACGACGACGTTTCAACAGAACTCGTTCGCCGAGGGTTTGATAGGCATGTTGAGCGCTAGAGTCACTTTCTACTGGAAACCATGGCGCGGTTGCTAGTGCAAGGCGATCAAGCCACTGCTTTTGTGTTAGTCGATCAGCAAGTTGAGGAAAAGTGGCTAAGTTAACAAAGTTACTGTGTGTAGAGAGTTGTCTTGTTGCTGCCGTTTCTGGCCATTCTTCTCTTTCCGCCGTTATGATGTCTGTTGAGCTTAATGGTAAAGTTTCTGTTGCTTCTATATCAACCGGACGAACGTCGATGCCCAGCGGCATGCCTGCTTGTTTGAGCATTGCCCCGAGTTGACCTGCTCCTAATACCCATAGAACTGACATAGATTAAACCTCTCTAGGGTCAGGATTTTCCAAAACAGCGTTTGTTTGGTTGGTTCTAAATGCTTCAATTTTATCCGCGAGTACGGGGTTAGAAAGAGCTAAAATTTGGCAAGCCAGTAAGCCTGCATTGAAGGCACCTGCGTTACCAATTGCAAGTGTACCAACGGCAACGCCTTTTGGCATCTGAGCGATAGACAGAAGGCTATCCATGCCGTTTAGGGCTTTACTCTGTACTGGCACACCCAGAACAGGCAGACGGGTGTGCGCCGCTACCATGCCAGGTAAATGAGCCGCACCGCCAGCACCGCCAATAATGACCTTGAAGCCTTTGTCTGCCGCGCTTTCTGAAAACTCTGCAAGTTTTACTGGCGTTCTGTGAGCGGAAACCACTTCAACATGATAACTGACGCCTAATGCATCCATGATTTCAGCGGCGCTTTCCATTGTAGCCCAGTCACTTTTTGATCCCATTATTAGGGCAACTTCTGCTTGCAAAACATTTCTCCTGTCGGTAGCTATCAACGTGGTGCTAAGGGGCATAATACGTTGAGTATATAAAATTCATCTGAGATTACTGAGGCCTAACACAGCGATATCAGAGGTGTAATAGGGCGCTAATATAGCCGACTTTGAGGAAAACAGCGAGTGTCAGGTTGTTTGATGCTTATCTTGATCGTTATAAAGCAGACAATCGTTAGATAAAAGAAGAGCGACTAAAGTCGCTCTTGGAGGTATTTTTCATAATCTGGAATTTGTCGTTCAAACGCACTTTCAAAAAGAGGTGAAGAAACGAGAAAGTTTGCCGAAGAAACGCTACAAGCAATAGGGATGTTCCAAACAGCAGCAACGCGAAGTAGTGCTTTTATGTCAGGATCATGTGGCATCGGTTCGAAAGGGTCCCAGAAAAATATTAAGACATCTATTTTTCCTTCTGCGATCAATCCGCCTAGTTGTTGATCGCCTCCAAGAGGGCCACTAATAAGTGATTTAACGGGAACATTTAACTGCTTCTGCATTAAATTCCCCGTTGTTCCAGTTGCCATTAAATTGTGCTTAATAAGTTTTTCTTTGTGTTTTTCAGCCCATTCAATAAGCGCTGGTTTCATATTATCATGAGCCACCAGAGCGACGTTTTTACGCTCTGGTGTTGTAACGGTCTTTTGTCGTAAAGTCTTGCTTTTCAAGGTGTTTTTATTCCTCAGCGGCGCCGACTTTTACTACTTTCATCATGTTGGTTGTACCATAGCTAACCAAATGATCACCTTTTGTAACAATGACTAGGTCGCCGTCGCAGATTAGACCGAGTGCTTTAACGTGGTCAACTAAACCTGTCACAATAGTATCTACATTGAACTCTTGTGAGGAGAATGCTACTGGTGTGACGCCACGATAAAGGGTAACTTTGTTGAGTGTCGCTTGGTTTGGGGATAATGCATAAATTGGTAAACCTGAGCTGATGCGGGACATAAGGAGTGGCGTAGTACCTGATTCAGTCAAGCTAATGATCGCTTTTACACCTTCTAGGTGGTTTGCAGCATACATCGCTGACATCGCAATGGTTTCATCAACATTAGTGAAGGTCACATCGATACGGTGTTTTGAACGATTGATAGCTGGTTGTTTCTCAGCGCCCAAACAAACACGGTTCATAGTATGGATAACTTCTTCAGGATATTTTCCTGCCGCTGTTTCAGCAGACAACATAACGGCATCTGTTCCATCTAGAACCGCGTTGGCAACGTCAAACACTTCTGCACGTGTTGGCATCGCACTGGTGATCATGGTTTCCATCATTTGTGTTGCTGTAATAACTGGACGATTCAGTTGACGGCAGCGCTTGATCATGTGTTTTTGAACACCAATTAATTCTGCATCCCCAATTTCTACACCCAAATCACCACGAGCAACCATGACCGCATCTGAAGCTAGAATGATAGCATCCAGTGTCTCGTTATCGGCAACGGCCTCTGCACGTTCTACTTTAGAAACGATGCCAGCTTTAAGACCTGCGGCTTCTGCCAATGCGCGCGCTTCATGGAGGTCAGCTGCGCAACGAGGGAACGAGACAGCAAGATAGTCTGCTTTTAATATTGCTGCGGTTTTGATGTCTTCTTTATCTTTCTCAGTAAGTGCTGCAGCAGAAAGTCCGCCACCTTGGCGATTGATGCCTTTGTTATTTGACAGTGCACCACCCACAAGAACTTTCGTTATAACTTCTGTCCCTTTAATTTCAAGGACTTCAAGAACAACTCGGCCGTCATCTAGGAGTAATACATTGCCTGGTTCAGAATCGGCAGCCAGTTGAGGGTAATCAATACCAACACGGTTTTCGTCGCCAGCATTTTTATCAAAGCCAACGTCTAGGATGAACGTCGCGCCATCTTGAAGTTCAACTTTGGTATCTTTAAAGCGTGCGATTCGTATTTTAGGGCCTTGTAGATCACCAAGAATGGCTACATGGCGATTGTTTTTCTTTGCCATAGCACGAACAACTTCTGCTCGGTTAATGTGGTCTTCTGGCTGACCATGAGAGAAGTTTAGTCGAAAGACGTTAGCGCCAGCCAAGATTAATTTCTCAATCATTTCTGGAGTACTAGAAGAAGGGCCTAAGGTGGCAACAATTTTAGTTCTACGAGTCATTTTATGTACCAAAGATTAGAAAGCTTGAAGTGAAGTATAAGAGACGATGAAGGCTGCGTCAGCAGCCTTCATATATATTAACTATTTTGCATTCATTAATGCGATAGTGTTGTCGAGCATTCTGTTTGAGAACCCCCACTCGTTATCATACCAAGCCATAACTTTTACTAATCTACCTTGCACACGTGTTTGTGTCGCATCGAAGTTGGAAGTGAAGGCGTTGTGGTTAAAGTCAGAAGAGACAAGTGGCTCATAATTGACATGGAGAACTTGCGCAAGAATTGGATCCGCTTTGATAGCGTCTTCAATAATTTTATTTATTTCTTCTACTGTGGTTTCGCGAGGCGCTAAGAAAGTTAAATCTACTAGCGACACATTGATAGTCGGTACGCGAACAGACAGACCATCAAACTTGCCTACTAGTGCTGGGATAACAAGACCAACAGCGGCTGCAGCGCCTGTTTTACTAGGAATCATGTTCATTGCGGCTGCACGGGCGCGATAAAGGTCTTCATGATAAACATCTGACAAGCGTTGATCATTAGTGTAGGCGTGAATCGTAGTCATCAAGCCACTTTCAATGCCTAGCTTTTCACTCAGTGGTTTAGCGAATGGCGCTAGACAGTTAGTTGTGCAAGAAGCATTAGAAATAACGGTCATCTCAGACGTTAATACATCTTGGTTAACACCGTATACAACAGTAGCGTCCACTTCTTTACCTGGTGCAGAAATGATAACTTTCTTTGCGCCAGCAGTGATGTGGGCGCTGGCTTTTTCTTTTGTTGTAAAAAAGCCAGTACATTCATAAACCACATCTATGTCTAGCTCTGCCCAAGGAAGGTCTGCAGGGTTACGTTCAGAGAAAGTGCGGATTCTATCTTTGTTGATGTATAGGGCTTCGTCGTCAAAGGTTACTTCTTCATTAAAGCGGCCATGGACAGTGTCATATTTTGTTAAATGAGCGTTGGTTTTTGAATCACCAAGATCATTAATCGCAACTATTTGGATTTGATCACGCTTGCCTGATTCGTATAAGGCTCTAAGTGTGTTGCGTCCAATGCGTCCATAACCGTTGATAGCTACCTTAATCGTCATACTCACCTCTAAATAGTGCGGAAATTGTGAAGTGTTCGAATTCGAACATTTCATGTTCAGTATTATTCTTTGACGTAAAAATACTACATAAGTGATTTTTTAAGCAAGGATTAGTAATAAATTTATCTCTATTTGGCTAATTTTCGATCAAATAGTGACCTTTGTCTAATATTGTACAGAGTTATGTTACAAACGTTTGATTATTTTAACTGAAAGGGCGACTATTTCGAATCATTTATGTAAATAAATTACATAATATTGTTTTTTTAATGATTTATCTGCCGTTTAAGCGTGAAATAAAATGAAAATGTAGTAATATTACATAAAATTTTGATATCAAGCTGTCTGTTAAGACAGTTATATAAAAAACGGAGAGAAGCATGAATCCGATTGTTGCTAAGGTAACGAACGACATTGTTAAGCGAAGTGCAGTGTTGCGCGAAAAATACCTTAAAGATATGAAAAAAGCACAGGAGCAAGGCCCACATAGAGGAACATTATCATGTGGCAACTTGGCTCATGGTTTTGCGGCATGCCAACCCCAAGACAAACAAAAACTAACCCTGATGGAAGAGGCGAACATTGGTATTGTGTCGTCGTATAATGACATGCTATCTGCGCATCAGCCTTATGAACATTATCCCAATAAAATTCGTTCTGCGATTCAAGAAATGGGTTCAATAGCGCAATTTGCGGGCGGTGTTCCTGCGATGTGTGATGGTGTTACTCAAGGGCAAGATGGCATGGAGCTGAGCTTGTTTAGCCGTGACAATATTGCACAAGGCGCCGCGATTGCTCTTTCTCATAATATGTTTGATGCGGCTATTTATCTTGGTATCTGTGACAAAATAGTCCCTGGCTTATTAATTGCCGCTTTACGTTTTGGCCATTTGCCTGCTTTGTTTATTCCTGCCGGACCAATGCGTTCAGGTATTTCTAATGCCGCAAAATCTGCTGTTCGCCAGCGCTTTGCACAAGGCCAAGCGTCACGAGATGAGTTACTTGAGGCTGAGTCTGCTTCTTATCATAGTGCGGGGACTTGCACCTTTTATGGAACGGCCAATTCTAATCAGCTCTTGGTTGAGATGATGGGGCTTCAATTGCCAGGATCTTCTTTCGTCAATCCAGATGATCCACTGCGTGATGCGTTAACAAAATATGCTTCTCAGTTATCCACAAAGATTACCGCTTTAGGTCGAGACTATCGTCCACTTTACGAAATTATTGATGAACGCAGCATAGTTAATTCTATTGTCGGCTTGTTAGCCACTGGTGGTTCAACAAACCATACGATGCATATTGTGGCGTATGCGCGAGCGGCGGGTATCATTGTTAACTGGGACGACTTCTCTGCTTTATCTAAAGTCGTGCCTTCGATGACTCGTATTTACCCAAATGGACAAGCGGACATTAACCATTTTCACGCGGCAGGTGGTATGGCATTTTTAGTGAAGCAGTTACTGAAAGGTGAATTACTTCATGAAGATGTGAATACCATTGTCGGTAAAGGGTTAACTCATTACACAAAAGAACCTTTCCTTGATGGCGATACATTGGTGTGGCGTGATGGACCAGCAGAAAGTTTAGATTTAGACGTAGTACGACCTATTGAAAACCCTTTCAGTAAAGAAGGCGGTTTGTCTCTTCTAAAAGGCAACCTTGGTCGTTCTGTTATTAAGGTTTCAGCGGTAGCTGAAGAAAATCGTATTGTTGAGGCACCAGCGGTTATTTTTCATAGTCAGAACGATTTAGCTGATGCAATTGCGAGCGGTGAGCTTAAGCGAGATTGTGTTGCTGTTGTACGTTTCCAGGGCCCAAAAGCCTTAGGGATGCCTGAACTGCATAAACTAACACCGTACCTGATTAACTTACAGGATCAAGGTTATAAAGTGGCGTTAGTTACTGATGGTCGTATGTCAGGCGCATCAGGTAAAGTGCCAGCGGCAATACATCTCACGCCAGAAGCGTTGTCTGGTGGTCTGATTGCTAAACTCAAAGACGGTGACTTGATTCGCCTTGATGCTATTGAAGGGACTTTGTCGGTTCTTATTTCAGATGAGGAACTAGCTAACCGCGAGGCGGTACAACAAGATTTAACTGATTCTCATCAAGGTATGGGGCGTGAATTATTTAGCGCACAACGTATTTTAGTAAGTGGTGCCGAACAGGGTGCTTGCAGTTTGTTTAATGATTAAACCTTTCCTCTGACTACTAACGTTTGTTAGTAAATGGTGTTTGGGGGCTTGTTTCAAGCCCCATTTTTTTGCCTAAAATTTACCATGACGCCATATCTAATAAAGGTTTACTGAAGCAAGTTTAGTTTACTAAATAGCTACTTTTTTGGAGGCGAAAAAAAACTCGAATCCGTATATGGATTCGAGCCTTTTTATTAATGAGCTACTATGTTGAGGGTAGCTCATTGAGTAACTTAGTTACTAGTCCATTGTGTCTAGTGCTTTTTCGTACTCATCAAAAGATTCTGTAACCGCTTCTTCAGGTGCACCAGTAGCAAGGCTCACTACAATGATTGAGATTGTCGCTAGAATAAAGCCAGGAACAATCTCATAAACGTCGAACCATCCGCCGCTTAGTTGTTTCCAGATAACAACAGTTACACCACCAACGATGATACCTGCAAGAGCACCATTGCGGTTCATGCTACGCCAGAACAAGCTTAGTAGAATTGCAGGTCCAAATGCCGCACCGAAACCAGCCCAAGCGTAAGATACTAGGCCAAGTACCGAGCTCTTAGGGTTTAGGGCGAGAATCAAAGCAAGGATAGAGATCGCAACAACGGCGAAACGGCCAACGTTAACAATTTGCTGTTGAGTCGCTTCTTTATTGAACAATTTCTTATAAAAATCCTCAGCTAAAGCAGAAGATGAAACAAGCAGTTGAGAATCCGCTGTGCTCATGATCGCCGCTAGAATTGCCGCTAGAAGAATGCCTGCAACCACAGGGTGGAAAACGGCATTCACAAGAACCATGAAGATTTTTTCTGGATCAGCTAAGTTGCCAGCTAAGTTGCTGTCTACATAAGAGATACCAACTAAGCCGATGAGTAGAGCGCCAGTCATTGAAATCAATGTCCAAACAACGGCAATACGACGAGCTGTTTTAATGTCTTTATTAGAACGAGAGGCTTTAAAGCGAGCTAGGATATGTGGTTGACCGAAATAACCTAATCCCCATGCAACCAGAGAAATAATTGCAATCGCACTAAGAGGTTCGCCACTTACGCTGGTCCAGATGTTTAGAAGCTCAGGGTTTTTGATCGTCAAAGTACTAGAAAGCTCAGTCCAGCCACCATCAATAGCAACAAGAGGAACAACTATTAAAGCGGCACTCATCATCAAGCCTTGAATAAGGTCTGTCCATGCAACCGCTAGGAAACCACCAAACAAGGTGTAAGAGACGACACAAACCGTACCTATGATAACGGCGTAGGTGTAATCAAGACCAAACACAGTTTCAAATAATTTACCGCCAGCCACTAAACCTGAACTTGTATAGAACAGGAAGAATAGGAGGATAAAAAGAGCGGATATCGTTTGAATAAGCTTAGAGTTGTCTTGAAAGCGAACAGAAAGGAAACCCGGTAGCGTAAGAGAGTTATCAGCAGTGATGCTATAAGTACGCAAGCGTTTTGCACAAAATAACCAGTTCAGCCATGTGCCTACCAATAGACCGCCTGCTAACCAAATTGACTCAAGCCCTGCTGCAAAAGCGTAACCTGGAAGACCAAGTAGCAACCAGCCACTCATATCAGATGCACCGGCAGATAGCGCGGTTGGCCAAGGGCCTAAAGAACGCCCACCTAGAAAGTAGTCTTCTGAGCTTGATGTGTTTTTATAAGCGTAAAGCCCAATTCCTAGCATAACTGCCAGATAGGCTAGGAATGTAAAGCTGATCGCATAACTGCTTTCTATCATTATTATTGTCCTCACGTTGAAATCATTGCGGATGAAACAATTTTATATGGATAAAGTTGTTTGTCAGTAAAGACAGGATTTATTCCCTTATAGCGATGTTCTGCAATACATACTGACTAAAAGATGGCACTTAAAAAGAGTCGTCTAGTTCACATCCGTAAAGTTAAAATTACTGAATTATTGTTGTGATAGTCACTGATTTAATATTTAAAAAGGATCGCATAATCTTAAAGAAAATGGATCAGGTTAGATATATGTCAAGACCTGTGCCGATTCTAAGTGGCTGAGATAGGATAATCTTTCAAAATCCTCTTACAAAGTTACGAAAATATCTGATGTGGTTACTAAAGAAGGCGGTTTGGTTAAATATCTTTACGTTTAATGACACATCATAAAAAAGGCACATTAAATGTGCCTTTTTTATGATGTTATTTTTTTTCAACTTTAGGTAAACGAGTATCCTGTACGCTTTGTTTCAATTTTTTAAGATGCGCATTGAATTCAGGGCCACGCTTTAGAAGTACGCCTGTTGCCAACGCATCGATCAAGGTCAAATAGACAATACGTGAGCTCATCGGTGTGTAGATGTCTGTATCTTCAGTTTCTTCAATCGGCAATACAATAGAGCAGTGCTCAGTTAGCGGCGAACCAGGGTTTGTGATTCCGATAACCGTCGCTCCAGCTTCTCGCGCTACCCGTGCTGTTTCGATCAAAGGCAAGGTTCGACCAGTATAGGAAATTATGACAATGGCGTCGCCTGAATGAGAGCCTGCAGCGGCCATGCGTTGCACCAAAATGTCGGTATAAGCGACCACGGGCATATTTAAGCGAAAGAATTTATGGTGGGCATCTTTGGCGACAGGGCCAGATGCACCTAAACCGTAAAACTCTATGCGGCGAGCCTGAGCTAATACATCAACCGCTCGGCTAATGAGGGCTTCAGGTAAAATATCCTGTGCTCTGGTTAGGTTGTTTTTTGCGGCTTCAAAAATCTTCGCAGTGACGGCACCCGGAGCATCATCAGGTTCTACGTTTAAATTAACATAGGGTGTTCCTGTGGCGAGGCTTTGGGCAAGTGACACTTTAAAATCGGGAAAACCGCTGCCTATTAGGCTGCGACAAAAACGGTTAACCGTAGGTTCACTTACCTGTGCTCTGGCGGCAAGTTTAGCAATACTGGAGTGAATGGTCGTTTTTGGGTCGGCAAGAATGGCTTCCGCAACTTTTCGTTCGGATTTGCTTAATGTGCTCAGTCGTTCTTGTATCTTACGAATAATGTCTTCGTGTTTATTCATTGATCTGCTTCAATCTATTGACTCGGATGATTCTGTTGTTCATTCTGACAGCCGCTTCCAATTCTGGCAATAAAAAAGGATCTAAAATGACTAACTTAACAGCCTATTTCGATAAAATGGCTGGTATTTTACCTGAATTCAACAAAATTGAAGTGACACAGTTTGAAGAAGGGTTCTCAAATAAAGTTTATCGGTTAGATTGGAATAAAACACCTAGAATCGTTTTACGATTGCCAGACTTGGATGAAGTGGCTTTTCGTATCGATAGACAAAGCGAAATGGCGGTTTTGCTTGCTGCTGCCAATGCTGATATTTCACCACCTATGCTTTGGCATGATGAACTTGGCGCTTTTGCCAGTGAGTTCGTGATTCAGCCTTCTTTGGATTGGGCTGTCGAGCATTCTAAAAGCAACATAGAAAGGATAGCAAAAGCCTTGGCTCAAGCGCATGACTTACCAGAGGTGAACCACCCTTTTTGTATTTATAATTTGATTGCACATTACCTTAAATCGATTGAGTCTTATGCTCCTATTAGTATGGAGATTCAAGCTGAGCAGGGTTATTTACAAACATTGTTTTTTAAATTACCGCGAGTTGAGCCCAGTCCATGTCGTGTTGTGTGTCATAACGATCTTAATCCAAAAAATATCTTAATGGACGATCAAACCATTTGGTTGATTGATTGGGAGTACACCGGCATGGGTGATCCTTTGTTTGATTTAGCCGTACTGTCACGCTCTCATAATTTAACTCAAATTCAGCAAGTTCATTTGATCGCCAGTTATGATGACGCCCTTGATATAGAAGTAACGCTGAACAAAATAGCCCAATACAGTTTGGCTTACTCATTGCGAGAGATGGCTTGGTTGCTACTGAAGCACGTGGTGACACCTGAAGATACGTTGTCACTGGAATATTATTATGAATTTAAGGCAACACCAACACTCAACCCTTTTATCGCTCTAGATGATACTGCAGCGAAGGAGCGGAGTTAGGTGATGAATATAACGAGTGATTGGAAGGGTTATTTAGCGGATGAATTTAAAAAAGACTACATGCAGTCTTTGCAGCAGTTTTTGCAATCTGAAAAACAAAATAAGACGTTGTATCCTGATGAATCAGAGTGTTTTAACGCGTTAAATACCACTCCTTTTAGTCAGGTCAAAGTGGTCATACTTGGCCAAGACCCTTATCACGGAGAAGGGCAAGCGCATGGTTTGTCTTTTTCAGTGAAGCCTAACGTAAAAATACCACCGTCGTTGATGAATATTTATAAAGAATTGAACATGGACTTGGGTATTACGCCGGTGGATCATGGTTATTTATTACCGTGGGCGGAGCAAGGTGTCTTGTTGCTAAACAGTGTTCTAACAGTAGAAGCAAGAAAGCCGGGCTCTCATCAAAACAAAGGCTGGGAGACTTTTACAGATAAAATTATTGAGATGATCAATGAAAAGCACGAAGGTGTTGTTTTTATGTTGTGGGGCGCTTATGCACAAAAAAAGGGAAGACACATAAACCATGAAAAGCATTGTGTATTAGAAAGCGTTCACCCTTCGCCCTTGTCTGCTTATCGTGGGTTCCTAGGGTGTCAGCATTTTTCTAAAGCCAACAAATATCTAACTCGTATTGGCAAAGAGCCGATAAAATGGGCGTTGGATCCAATTGATAAAAAGATAGCTGTAAAGGAAATTGCTCAAATAACCTTGCCGTTCTGATGTGTTGCAAGATAAGAAAATGGCGTCCATGTGACGCCATTTTTGCTTTATAGACTGTGCTTATTTCTTTATGTCTAACGGATAGGGAAGTGGCAATAAGGTGACTTCCTGATTGCCCAACAAAATTTTATCCATTTCGTTTGGTTCAATATTCAAAATAATTTGGGCAAAGTAAGTCTCTTCGATATTCGCTACGGCAAAGACTTGACCGATAGTTTTGCCTTGCCCATCAGTGATGTCCAACGTGGTATCACTATGTCCTTGCCATGTAACTAAAATTAGCTGTTTCTTAGACTTACCTCGATATTGCATTCGCGCAACGATTTCTTGTCCAGTGTAACAGCCCTTGGTAAAACTGATGCCGCCGGTACTTTGCATGTTGAGCCACTGAGGTAAGATATTTTCACTTTGTTCTAAGGTAATAAGTGGGCGAGCAGCCAATATTGTCAGAGCTGCCAGACCTTCGTTTTTTGCCTCGACCGTTGTATTTTCTAGAGTGGTAATGAGCCATTGAATTTCTATTGGATCATGGCAAAGTGTCAGGGTGATTGTTTCATTATTGTGAGTTGTGATGAAGTGCTCAGGCAACGTTTTTGAAGCTGCTTCAAGGCGTTGTGATGTGATTCTTGTATGAATAACAAAGGTATCTTGGTTGTCTACTAATTCCGCTTTGAAAAATACGGCATATTTTCTTAAATGTAATAATGTTTTTTCGATCAAGTCTTTTGACATTAACATAAGAATGTCGTCGCTCTCTTGAACGAGATAAAAACTGGAAATAATACGACCTTTGATACTGCAAATTGCTCCGTATAACCCATGATCGTGAGACAGTTTATTGATGTCGCAGGTTATTTGACCTTGTAAGAATTTTCTAGAGTCCAAGCCTGTAACACGTAAAACACCGATATTCTGTTGTTTTGCAATGATGTCTTTGTTCTGTAGTATTGGGTCAATTATGTCTTGAAGCGAGGTCATAAAGCTTTCCATAAAAAGATCGGGCATGAAAAAGGTTCGCAGCTTACGCTGCGTGAACAGCTTATCATTGATGCCTATTCTTGTATTTTCAATAGCATTAGCCTAAAGATTTTAGTCTACCTCTAGTTCTGCAAACTGAGTTTGTACTTTAAGCAGTTTTGGGAGTTCCTGTAGAAGTAAAGGGGGGAGTGCTGGATCAAAATGTTTTCCACTTTGCTCCATAATGTAATTAATCGCTTTTTCTGTAGACCATGCTTTCTTATAAGGACGCTCGCTAGTCAAGGCGTCAAACACGTCGACTAATGCAACGATTCGTCCTTCGATTGGAATCTCTTCACCAGACAAACCATTCGGATAACCTGTGCCATCCCACTTTTCATGGTGTGTCATAGCAACGGAATGAGCCAGCTCTATAAGGTATGAGCTGGGATTAGATAAGATTTCACCTCCTATTTGAGCATGGGTTTTCATTATTTCGTACTCTTCAGCGGTGAGCTTACCTGGTTTAAGCAATATATTATCCGCTATCCCTATTTTACCTATGTCGTGCATTGGTGCTGCCATCATTAGGTCTTCTGCTGACTCCTCACAAAAACCGTATGCTCTTGCAATGATTTTTGCAAAGCGGCTCATGCGCTGTACATGCATACCCGTTTCATTGTCTTTGTATTCTGCTGCTCGTCCTAGGCGGTGTATTAAATCAATATGAGTAGTGAGCAGCTCATCTGCTTTAATCAAAGACAAGTGCGTTTTTACACGTGCTAAAACAATGGACGGTACAATGGGTTTTACAATGTAGTCAACGGCCCCAATCTCAAACCCTTTTTCTTCATCAATACTGTCTTTGAGCGCGGTAACAAAGATCACTGGGATATCCGCGGTTGCAGGGTTTTGTTTGAGTCGCTCGCATACTTCCAGTCCTGTCATTTCTGGCATCATGATATCGAGCAATATAAGATCAACCTGTTCTTTTTCAACCAGTTTTAGGGCGTCTTGTCCTGAACGGGCAAAAGATAAGCGATATTTAGCGGCCTGTAGAACTTGCTTTAACACTCTTAAGTTTGTGGGCTCATCATCTACCAATAGAATGCGAGGGGCTTGTTTGCTGCCTATTCTCATCTATCGGACTCCTTTGCTATTACTTTTTTTAAGTTAGCCAGTGTGATGATGGCGCTATTGAAATCAAAATCGCTGATTGCCTTACTTACTTCAATCGCTTGTCTTTTCATTGCTTTTGGCACGCTGCTGATTAGCAAATCTATGTTTTCGTCATCCACTTCTCCCGATCCTGCAGAAAGAGTGAGGGTATCGAGTAGAGATAATAATTCTATTTTTGAAAATACTACTTGAGTACTTGTTGGTTGAATTTGTAAGTCGGCACCAAATCTTTCCTTCAATTGTTGCAACTCTTCAGTGAACTCTGACAATGAGGAAGACAAGCTATGAATGCTTTTTAAGCATAGGTCATAATTTTTTGTTTGTGCTGTGCGTTCTATTTTCACCATCGAGTTGGAAATATTTAGCAGTGCCAGATTCCCAGATATTCCTTTTATTGCATGAGCCAATATTTTGATTTCTTGGTATTTGTGCGCGGATAAGAGTGCCAATAGTCTATTTATTAAATCGGCGTTGTGTGAAGCAAATGTTGATAACTCAGTCACATAGATTGGCATCTCACTCCATAATGAAAGGCCTTTACCGATATTGATTTGCAGGTTTTTATGGTCGCTGGCTTTCTCATCAATGATTTCTTGATGGAGTGATATTGGCGTTTCGTTTAATACTCTTGCCATTTCAGCAACCAAAGCATGGATATCTATAGGTTTGTTTGCAAAGCCGTCCATACCTGCCTGTTGTGCTTCTAATTTATCTTCTAGAAGCACGTTTGCGGTTAAGGCAATGACGGGCGTATGACTGAGTTGGTTTTCTTTCTCATATTGCCTGATAACTTGGGTCGCCATTAAGCCATCCATATTGGGCATTTGAATGTCCATTAGAATGATATCAGGTGCTAAGCTTTTAAATTGCTCAATGGCTTGAATACCATCTTTTGCTAAAAAGATAGCATGCCCTTGTCGTTTTAAAAGTAGGGTAAGTAATGTTAGGTTTTGTTCTATGTCATCCGCTAGGAGTATTTTTTTAGGCGTGATTACTGGCAGCTGAGATAATGTTACCTCTTTAGGTATTTCAGACTCTTTTAAAGGTAAATCGAAATAAAAGCAGCTACCAACCCCTATGTCGCTTTTAGCATGGAGTTCCCCGCCCATTAATGCTACCAACTGTTTTGAGATACTGGTGCCTAATCCAGTGCCGCCAAAGCGTCGGCTCATGGAAGCATCGGCTTGTGTGAACGGATCAAAAATACTTTTTAAGCGTTCTGGAGGAATACCTATGCCGGAGTCTTGTACGCTAAAACGTATGCTTTTATCACTGTTTTGGGAAACGGTCAGAGTTACATAACCTTTTTCGGTGAATTTTATGGCATTGCCTAAAATATTCATTAGCACTTGTCGTATGCGGTCTTCTGCGCCTAAATAAGCCCGCACAACATCCGTCTCTATTTCAAAGTGTAGTTCTAAGCCTTTATTCCTTGCTTGTAGCCACAGTGTCGATATCACCGTGTCTACCATGTTAGCAAGCACAAATACTTGCATATCTAACTCTAGTTTGTTTTTTTCTAATTTAGCGCTGTCTAGAATGTCGTTGAGAAGGTGAAGTAGAGATCGACCTGATCTACTTATGGTCGCTAGGTGTTTTTTGTTTTCACCTGATACATCAGAATCTAACAAAATATCTGAAAAACCAATGATAGCGTTCATTGGTGTACGTATTTCGTGGCTCATGTTTGCTAAAAATGACGATTTACTTTCCGCTGATGCTTCCGCTTTTACTTTTGCTAAACGTAACTCATTTTCCATCTCAATACGTTGTGAGATGTCTAAAATAACACCATCAATCCATTCAGGGTCGCCTTTTTCATTATAAATGACAGAGCTACTTTCCAGCACCCAAACATAGTGACCTTCTTTGTGTCTTAGGCGGTATTCTATTTTATAGGTATGACGTTCCTCAATCGCCTTGTCGATAACAGCTGAAACGATTTTGACGTCATCTGGGTGAACAAGTTTGCCTAAGGATATGTCGTCATTATAAAAATTAGCAGCGCTCCATCCTGCAACATCATAAATGGCATCACTAATGAAAATAGCAGTCCAATCTTTATCCATTAAGCAGCGAAACGAGGCCCCAGGGATGTTTTTAATTAAAGAACTGTACTGTTTTTCACTTTTTTTGATAGTTTCTTCCATCGATTTTCTGGCAGAAATATCACTGATAAAAGCGACAAAAAGTGTCTCGTTGTCGAGAATATCAACACGACCCACACCAATTCTGATCGGAAAAACGCGCCCATTTTTGTCTGTAGCTAGAATTTCTCGTTCGGCACCTGAAATGTCTGTATCGCCAGTGTTTCGAAAAATGGCTAAAAAAGCATTAAACTCATCGCTGTATTTTTGAGGAAATAAATTTTCGAATGACTGATGGATAATGTCTTTTTCTTGCCACCCAAAGATAGTGCAGGCTGCTTTATTGAATTCTTTGATTGTGCCATTGCTGTCGATAGTAATGATTCCATCAACCGCTGTATCCAATGTTGTTTTTAACCTCACTTCACTGGCGGTTTTTTCTAATAACAGCTGACGGTATCGTAACTGAGAGGCAATATTACTCGCTAGAATAGAAAGCAATAAAGTAATGGTGGCAACGACAAAGGAAAGGTAACTGTTGGGATTATTTGACATATGGGTCATTTCTACATCACTGGACGAGATAAAACGTGCTCCCGCCATGCCTGTATAGTGCATTCCTGCAATAGCAGATCCCATGATCAAAGCGCTGATGCTACTTACCCACTTTTGACTGAGTCCTGTCCATAACTTTCCGACGTAGTACTGTGTGGATAGCGCAATAAACGCCAGTACGACGGCTATGAGAATGGAGAAAAAGAACCAAGTTGGGTCATACCTAAGTTCAACATCCATTTCCATGGCTTCCATGCCGATATAATGCATAGCGCCAATGCCACCCCCGACGAATACACCATTAATAAGTAATTGCCAAATACTTAAATTTGGCTTGATCAGTCTTTTTAATGTGACGTAAGAGGCTAAAATGCTGGGTATTAAAGAAACTGCTGTAAGCAGTGGGTCATAAGAAACAGGGTGTCCCATGTTGAATGCCAGCATACCAACAAAATGCATGCTCCAAATGCCACCGGCCATAATGAAAGAGCCAGACACGAGCGCAATGTTTTTGTATTTTTTGATAACAATGTGTTGTGCAATGGAGGCGAAGTGCAGAGCAAAAAATGAGGCCACCGCAGCAAGCACGATAGAAAGAGCGACCAGGAAGTAGTTGTAGTCTCCTGTCATTAGGTTGCTATTATCTACTTGTGTGACAAAAAAATTATTAAGCCATTGCATCAAGTTATTTATTACCTGTGTTATTGGTTATTTTGAAGAGATTAATTCATCAAAAAGGTCTGGGTGTTTCTTGGTGACCTTTTGGACTCAGTTTAAACTTTTCGATTTAAATGGCATTAAAGTTAACTTTTTCTATTAGCTTACGGTACAAAAAAGGCCAATGTACCGGATTTCATTGACTCTAATTACTATTCTTTCGAGTATAGAAAAATTAGAAATGATATGTGCATAGAATGCCATATTCAAATACAAAACCAATAAAAAAATTTAATAGAATGAGTAATAAAATGTATTTAGGTCTTGATCTTGGAACATCGGGTTTAAAAGGCGTCGTTATTGACGACAAAGGCAATGTTCTGGCACAAGAGTCGGCTTCTTTGTCTGTTAGTAGTCCTCATGCGACTTGGTCTGAGCAAGACCCTTTATCATGGTGGCAGGCGTGCATTGATGTGATTGAGCAATTACAGCAGCGCTTGGATTTGAGCAAACTAAAAGCATTGGGGTTATCAGGGCAAATGCATGGTGCCACATTGTTAGATAGCCAAGGCGATGTTTTGCGACCTTGTATTTTATGGAATGATGGCCGTAGTCAAGCACAATGCCAGGCGTTAATGGCCGAGTTTCCTGATTTAATCGAACGCTCAGGCAACCTCGCGATGCCGGGTTTTACCGCGCCTAAAATACGCTGGGTGCAAGAAAACGAACCGACTGTTTTTGAAAAGCTCGCTTTTGTATTGTTACCCAAAGATTATTTGGCCTATCGCCTAACGGGCGAGATGTCATCGGACTGTTCAGATGCGGCGGGAACCTTATGGTTGAATCCTCAAACGCGCCAATGGGATGACGTTTTATTGGCCGCGACGGGCTTAACTCAAGCTAATATGCCGAAAGTACACGAAGGGTGTGATCTTGTGGGTGTACTATCAGAAGAGGTTGCCCAGCGGCTTAAATTGCCTCAACTACCTGTCGTAGCAGGCGCTGGTGACAATGCTGCAGGCGCTGTCGGCATGGGTGTCACGAATCCTGGCCAAGGTTTTATCTCGTTGGGCACATCGGGCGTGTATTTCACTGTCAGCGAATCCCATAAAGCGAACCCAGAAAATACCGTTCATGCGTTTTGTCATGCATTGCCGAACCGTTGGCATCAAATGGGCGTGACATTAAGCGCAGCAAATTCATTGGCTTGGTTTTCTAAGTTGGTGGGTAAAACCGTTCCTGAATTACTGGACGGATTAGAAGATTCAGGCCTTCAACGCACCAGCGTTCTGTTTTTACCGTACCTGAGTGGTGAACGCACACCGCACAATGACCCATTAGCGAATGGACAATTTGTGGGGCTGGTGAATACGACAAATGTAGAAGCCATGACGCTGGCCGTGCTTGAGGGCGTTGCGTTTTCTTTATTAGATTGTCAAAACGCGCTGGACAGCGCGGGCAGTGTTGCCGATGAGTTATCTTTGATTGGTGGTGGCGCGCGAAATGCGATGTGGCGTCAGATTATTGCTAATGTGCTAAACAAACGTCTTATTTATCGTGATGGCGGGGATGTAGGTCCTGGTTTGGGTGCGGCCCGTTTAGCGTTGTTAGGCGAGCAGCATGGACAAGGAAAAGACATTGAGCGACTTATTAAGGAATATTGCACCATGCCAGAAGCACTAGAAGTTCATGAGCCAGAAGAAGCGACTAGATCATACTATCAAGAGAAGTACGCTTTGTATCAGTCTCTTTATCAATCAACAAAAGACTTAAACGACAAGCTGGCTCTATTATCCTATTAATACAAAAACGCCGCTGGACATACTATGTCTGCGGCGTTTCGTGATTTTTGTGGGTTAATTTATTATGACAGAGGCATAGCGCCTTCAATATGAATATTGCTTTGTGTACGGAAATCTCTAGGTGTTACACCTTTTAGTTCATGAAATCTGCGGTTGAAATTGGCCACATTGTTGAACCCGACTTGAAAGCAAATAGTCGCGATCTGTTGATCTGTTTCGATTAAGAGACTACAAGCGCGACTGATTCGAACACGATTCACAAACTCAATAAATCGATTGCCTGTGGCTTTCTTAAAAAAGCGAGAAAAATGGCTATCAGACATACAGATTAAGCTTGCCACACCAGAAAGAGTGATGTCTTGGCTATAATTTTTGGATACGTAATCAACAACGGTATTAATTTTTCTTTGTAACGTTTCGCTGGATTTTAAGTCAATTTGAACCGTTGAAAGTAAGCGATAGCTTCGGCTTTTAGCGAGTTTTTGTAAAAGCGGAAGGGAAAGAATTAACCTAGACAGCCCGCTAGAATCTCGTACTTGTTGAAAGATTTCTTTCAGAAATTCATGGTCTAGATCGAAAAATTCAATCCCTGATTTTGCTCTTGCCAGCATAGGTAGAATTTCTGCTAGCTCAGGTATGATTTTCATGCCATTCGAAAATGACTCATGGTGAAAGCGAATCACCATGTCTCTAAGCTGAACGTCCTCTTGTTCGTTTTGACAGATCCAGTTATGAGGAAGTCTTGGTCCCGTTAAAATGAGCTGTCCCGGAGAATAATTGCCAATATAGTCGCCTATAAATACCTTGCCTGATGTCGCTACAATAAAATGTAGCTCGTAGTCATCATGGGCATGCCAGCGAATGAGATCGCTAGGGTAACCATGCTCTAAATATCGAATGGTTTCGTTATCTTCAACGATTTCGTATTCAGGGGTGATGCGTTTGGCGGTATTAGACATAGTCTTTCTCATGGAAGCTCAGATATAAGGGTAGATTTTGTTTGATCGTGTCTACGTTATCTTGCCACTTTCTTTTTATTATTAATAATAAAACATCCTCAAGAAATAATGGTCAAACTGACTGAATCACCTTTATTTCTTGGGATAGGTTGCCGTTATCTATGCATATTTTTCCATACTAGCCTGAATTGCTTGTGTAAGTTGCTCTACAAAATCAGGAAAATCAGTGGGTATACTGCCCCATAAAAAACGATCGTTTGCAAAGGCTTGAATGCCTGTTGCGTCATTACTAAAAGAAGCAAGTGCGGCTTTATTCGGCTCATGATAAGGCGTTTTAATTTTACCCTCATTGGTGAGTTGAATAAATGCAAACCAACTGGCAATCCCTTGAATTGTCTTGATTGGAGTGCGGCCTTTTCGATAATTACCTTCCAATGTTGGAAAGATAAAAATTGGAAACTTTGCGTAGCCATCTGTGCATATTCGCTCAACCGTATCGCCAATATTGGCATTACTGAAACGCTGAGCGATTATGTTGAAATAAGCGGGAAGGTCCACCACAGAATCACCAATGGCTGGAATCGAATCCTGCAGAATAAAGTCTGTAAAGTACTGGTTTAATTCGTTATCGCGCATCGCTTCATCAAAATACGTTAAGCCTTTTAACGCCGCTTGATACGTGACACAAGTGTGCCCCGCATTCAATATACGAATCTTGGCTTCTTCAAACGGCACAACGTCATTGACGAATTGAGCGCCGACTAGATCCAGGGAAGGTTTTTTCCCAGCAAAATTGTCTTCGATAACCCACTGGATGAAATCTTCACCCATGACGGTCATTTCATCGTCAACACCAAAGCGAGTTTGCACATCATCAACATGCTTTTGGCTTGGTTTAGGCGTGATGCGATCGACCATAGAGCAAGGGAAAGAAACGTTTTCCTTAATCCAATCAGCCAATGCTGGGTCTTGTTTGGCGGCAATAAATTGCATCAGTCCGGCTTCTAACAATTCACCATTATGACGAAGGTTATCACAACATAATAAGGTGATTTTAGCCTTTGACGTTTCGCTACGCTTTTTTAGACCGGCATAGAGGAAGGCATAAAGGGTGTTTCTCGCCCCATCGACGTCGGCTTTAATGGCTGGATGTTCAAGCATTAAAACGCGATTTTCATCAAGGTAATAGCCCCCTTCGGTTACGGTTGATGTCACAAGCTGAATGTTTGCATTGGCTAAGGCTGCGTCGACATCTAGTGGCGCTTGCGCGCCATCGATTTGCTGAACAATAGAACGAATGTGCTCGTACTTGGTGGCACCATCGGCCGCCATAGTTTTTAAGACATATTCGCCTTTTTGCTCGATGAAACGAGCAAATACTTGGCTATCTTGTGGGCGTATATTGACGCCAATGATCCCCCAGTTTTGCTCATTGCCATGGGCTAATAGTCGGTCAAAATACACGGCTTGGTGAGCGCGATGAAAAGCGCCCACGCCTAAATGTAATACGCCAGCTTGAATGGCTTCTTTTTGGTACTCTTGAACAGAAAGCTGTTCTTTATTGAGCGAAGCTTGCAGGTGGTTTGACATGTTACGCTTCCTCTGGAATCACAGAAATCACTTGATCTTTATCGTTGAACAGAATGATCTCCTGTACATCCACTTTGATGCTAACTTCTTGGCCGTCTTTAAGTTCGGTGCGTGCACCGGTTTTCACAATAATGGTCTGATCGTTAAGCAATTGAATGTGGGCATAAGCTTCTGAGCCTAAGTGCTCAACTAATTCAATCCGACCAGTCAGGTCTCCGCCTTCTGCTACCAAGCTCAAATGCTCAGGGCGAATACCCACAATAGCGAAATCAGGCTGTGCGCCTTTTATGCGATTCGCAGGGAAGTGGATGGTGTGGCCAAATAGGTCAAAGACTAATTCATTTTCTTTATGCGTGATTTTATCAGCAGGTATCAGGTTCATTTTTGGAGTGCCAATGAACTCGGCAACAAAACGGCTGTTTGGCTTGCGATAAAGTTCAAGCGGCGTGCCGACTTGTTCTATTTGACCTGCATTTAAGATAACTACACGATCCGCTAGCGTCATGGCTTCTACTTGGTCATGGGTTACATAAACCATAGTCGTACCCAGTTTTTTGTGAAGACGAGCAAGCTCCAAGCGCATTTGAACCCTAAGAGCAGCGTCTAAGTTAGACAGTGGTTCGTCAAATAAGAATACTTTTGGTTGACGAACTATGGCACGGCCAATCGCCACACGTTGGCGTTGTCCGCCTGACAATTCTTTTGGCTTACGTTCAAGTAGTGGATCAAGCTGCAACGAGGCAGAAACAGAACGTACTTTTTCTTGAATTTCATTATTTGGTATTTTCGCAAGGCGAAGCGCAAACGACAGGTTATCCGCCACCGTCATGTGTGGGTATAACGCGTAGGATTGGAACACCATTGCCAAATCACGTTTTGAAGAAGCCAGTTCGGTAATGTCTCGACCGTCTAGTTCAATACTTCCGCCATTACTGGATTCAAGACCTGCGATAGTACGCAATAGAGTCGATTTACCACAACCAGATGGTCCAACAAAGACCACGAATTCACCTTCGGTAATGGATAGATTGATACCTCGAAGTGCGTGGTAGCTGTCGTAATGTTTTTGTAAATCTGTAATCTTTAAATATGTCATGTGAACGCTTCCTAATAATTATTTTACGGCGCCGAATGTAAGGCCTTGAACCAATTGTTTTTGACAGAACCAACCAAAAATGACGATTGGAGCACACGCTAATGTCGATGCAGCAGACAGTTTTGCCCAAAATAAGCCTTCAGGGCTTGAGTACGAAGCAATCATTGCGGTTAGCGGTGCGGCTTCCGACGCGGTTAAATTAAGTGACCAAAATGCTTCGTTCCAACAAAGAACGATAGACAAAAGTGCTGTTGATGAAATGGCGCCAACAGAAAGCGGTAAAACCACTTTAACAACTTCGTCCCAAGGTGTAGCTCCGTCCATTCTTGCGGCTTCTAGAATTTCTTTTGGTAAATCTTTGAAGTAGGAAAAAAGCATCCATACCACAATAGGCAAGTTCATTAATGTAAAAATAATGATCAAAGCAAGGCGAGAATCGAGTAATCCATAATCTCTGCATAGAATGTAAATAGGGACTAATACACCAACCGCTGGAAGCATTTTGGTTGAAAGCATCCATAGCAAAATGTCTTTAGTACGTTTGCCTGGAAAAAATGCCATCGAGTAAGCCGCTGGAATGGCGATTATCAGTGCAAGAATCGTCGCACCAAAGGAGGTGACGACGGAATTCCATGCATGATGAATATAGTCACTTCGTTCCTGAACAATTCTGAAGTTATCCAGCGTGGGTTCAAAAAACAGTTTAGGCGGGATTGAAATTGCCTGTAACTCTGTTTTGAACGAGGTGATAAACATCCAAAAAATGGGGAAAAATAACACCAGTGCAACCGTCCATGCTAATAGGCCAGTCATAATGGTTTTGAGTTTACGTTGTTGATTAAGAGTCATCGTATTTACCTCACACCGTTAGGTTTTTGCCAACGGCACGAATTAAGAAAAAGGCGACGATATTGGCAAGCAATACTGCAAACAAACCACCAGCAGAAGCCACACCAACGTCATATTGAAGAAGGGCTTGGTTATAAATTAAGTAGGCTAAGTTTGTGCTGTCATATCCTGGACCACCGCCAGTAGAAACAAAAATCTCGGCAAAAACGGCCAGTAGAAAAATAGTTTCTATCATGATCACAACCGCAATAGGGCGTGCTAGGTGTGGGATAGTTAGGTATCGGAATATGTGCAAGCCTGTTGCGCCATCCATTTGAGCCGCTTCTTTCTGTTCGGTGTCTTGGGACTGTAGTGCTGTCACAAAAACCAGAATAGCAAAGGGAAGCCATTGCCAGCTCACCATGATAATAACGGACATTAGAGGGTACGAAGATAGCCAGTCGATAGGTTCAAACCCCAATGACTGTGATATCCAAGCAAAAATGCCGTAAACCGGATTCATCATCATGTTTTTCCAGATTAAGGCATTAACCGTTGGCATGATAAAGAAAGGAGAAATTAACAATACACGCACGATGCCCTGTCCGAAGAAAGGTTTATCAATCAAGGCGGATAATATGACGCCTAATACAACGGTGATGATGAGTACTGACAGTAGCAGTATCAATGTATTGGCTACCGCAGGAATAAAACCAGGATCGGTGATAAAGAACTCAAAGTTCTGCAAACCGACGAAGTTATTCCGACCTGGGTACAATAAGTTGTAGCGTATTGTGGAAAAGTAAATGGTCATGGACAAAGGTATGACCATCCAAACCAACAGTAGGATGACTGACGGCGCCATTAATAAGCGAGTGATTGAGCGCTTCATGTTATGTGTCTCTTATTATAAGCAGGGATATTCTCCTTAGAGGGGGAGAATTAGAAATAAGAAATAGGGCGTAAGCCCTATTTCTCTGTCAGTTGAGGCTAGTAATAACCCGCTTGACGCATTTGACGATCTGCTGCTTTATTAGCTATTTTCAAAGCTTCATCTACAGTCATAGATCCAGCGAGGGCGCCTGAAATCATTTGACCAGCCGTTGTCCCAATTGCTTGGAACTCAGGAATAGCAGCAAACTGAACACCAACATATGGAGATGGTTTTAGTGTGCTATCTGTCGGATCAGCAGAATTAATTGCTTTTAGCTCTGCTTCAGCAAAAACGGCCGCTTTTTGGAACTTAGGGTTAGCATAAGTACTTGCTCGTGTACCTGTAGGTACTGCAGCCCAGCCGTTCGTTTTACCAACAAGCTGGATATACTCTTTAGACGTTGCCCAACGAACAAATTTCTGTGCCGCATCGGCGTTTTTCGTTGCGGCTGGAATGCCAAGTGACCATGCCCAAAGCCAGTTCGCGCCTTTTTCTGTTACAGCGATAGGGGATTGAGCGAAACCAACTTGATCAGCGACTTTACTTTGCTTAGGATCCGTTACGAAAGACGCAGCGATCGTGGCATCAATCCACATGCCGCATTTGCCTTCATTGAACAAGGCTAAGCTTTCGTTGAAGCTGTTGCTGCTTGAACCTGGAGGGCCGTATTTCGTTAGCAAATCAACATAGAAAGTAACCGCTTCTTTCCATTCTTTTGTTTCTAGTTGAGGCTTCCAATTTTCATCGAACCAACGCGCACCAAAGGAGTTAGCCATGGCTGTCATAAATGCCATGTTGTCGCCCCAGCCAGCTTTACCACGTAAGCAAATACCGTAAATGCCTTTACTTGGATCATTGACGGCAGCGGCTACATCACGAATGTGTTCCCAGCTATCACGGTCATTGATTTCCATTCCAGCGGCCTTTACAAGGTCTTTACGATACATAACCATTGAGCTTTCGCCGTAGAATGGTGCTGCGTACATAGTGCCTTCGTAAGATAAACCGCCACGGATAGATGGCAGAATGTCTTTAGCATCGTAACTACCGCTAGTGTCTACCGGTTGCAACCAACCACGCTCGCCCCAGATAGGCGCTTCGTACATACCGATTGTCATTACATCATAAAGACCACTTTTATTAGCAATGTCTTGAGTGACGTTCTGGCGTAATACACCTTCTTCCATAGTCACCCATTTTACTTTAATTCCTGGGTTGGCTTTTTCAAATTCTGGTGTGAATTTTTGCATTTCGATCATGTGGCCGTTATTAACGGTGGCCACGGTGATTTGAGTTTCTGCGAAGGTGCTAGCGGCTGACATAGCTGCAGTAATAGATACTGCGTACGCTAGGGTTTTTTTGGTAAAGCGTTTCATAGGTTTTCCCCGTGTTGGAGTTTCTTTGTTTTTATAGTAGTACCTAATTTCCAGATAATTTTTTATCAAGGAACAATATTAATATAGGCCATGTCATAATTGACACGTTAATACGTAAATAGCTAATACTAGTACTATTCTGTTCCATTTTTCTATTCTTGATGAATAATGAGTCAATATAATACTTCTTTATTTCTATTCCCTGAGCGGTATGTCTTTGTCTAATAAGGATTTATGTGACAAATATCAGTAAATTGTCTTAAGCCGTTTTCGTTTCTTTTATTTAGATGGCTATAATGATGAGATTCTATTTAAAAGGTAACGACATGAGTGAAACATCGGATTCATTGAGCTTTAAGCGTCTGAAATGGCAATGCCGTCGTGGTATGTTGGAGCTGGATATCCTTCTAGAGCCGTTTCTTGATGAAGTCTATTTGACGCTTGAAGAGGAAGATAAGCAGCGTTTTCATAAGCTGATTGAATGTGAAGACCAAGAGCTTTTCCCTTGGTTTATGCAAAAAGAAAAGCCAGAAGATTCGGACCTTGCTCGTATTGTCAATATTATAGTGACTCGTGTTCAGCCTAAAAGCTACTGAGCTTAAATGTTCATGGATCGGCATCGCGTTGTGGTTTGTAATGGCCTCAGTTTATGCCGCTCTATTTCATCTCTATTGGATGCCTGTTTTTTGGCGTGCATTATTTTATATTCTTGCCGGTTTATTTGGCGTGCTATTTTTGTTTCGAGTTGTGCGCCAGTCGTCTCACCAAATTGGGATCGATGAGCAAGGTGTATTTTTGCTTGAGCGTGGACGTTGTAAAAGGTTGCTTTTTATACGATCAAATGATGTTCAGTTGATCGCTAAAGTGGATCGGTCTAAGTTTTTTTCGGATCGATTTTGGCCTGTTTATCGAGTGATTTACCGCGATAATGTGACAAAAGTGCAATATCGAATACTACGTTCTTTCGCAGCACAACAAATTTTGTTGCGCCGCAGCGAGGCGTTTAAAAAGCGGATGGATAGGCAGCAGGCGACCTAGTCTGTATTTTGAGGCGTTAATATTGTTGGTGAACTAGTGGTCTGCTTGTTCGGATAATCTAGCGTGAAATGCAGGCCGCGGCTTTCTTTTCGAGACATGGCCGAGCGTATGATTAAATCTGCCACCATGGCTAAGTTACGCAGTTCTAATAAGTCATTTGAAATTTTGTAATTAGCATAAAATTCTTGGATTTCAGACAGTAATAAATCGACTCGATGTTTCGCTCTAAGCAGTCGTTTGTCGGTTCTAACAATGCCCACGTAATCCCACATAAAGCGTCGTAGCTCTTGCCAGTTATGGGTGATAACCACGTCTTCATCTGAGTTTGTTACCTTACTTTCATCCCAATCAGGAATCATAATGTCACTTGCGGACAAGCGGTTTTCAGAAATGTGATGAGCGGCGGAGCGTGCAAAAACAATACATTCCAGCAGCGAGTTGCTTGCTAGGCGGTTGGCGCCATGAAGTCCCGTATAAGCGGTTTCACCGATGGCATAAAGGTTGTCAATGTCGGTCGCACTGTGTCGATTGACGACCACGCCACCGCAGGTGTAATGCGCAGCGGGCACAACAGGTATTGGGCCTTTGGTCATGTCGTGACCATATTCCAGGCAGCGTTTATAAATGGTTGGGAAATGTTCTTTAATAAATTCTGGATCTTTATGAGAAATATCCAGTAGAACATGGTGAACGCCAAGGCGTTTCATTTCATGATCGATCGCTCGTGCAACGATGTCCCGTGGTGCGAGCTCTTCTCTTTTATCAAACTTACTCATAAAGCGAGTGCCATCAGGCAGCAATAGTTTGCCACCTTCGCCACGAACGGCTTCAGAGATTAAAAAGGTCTTGGCTTTTGCGTCATAAAGGCAAGTCGGATGGAACTGATTAAATTCCATATTGGCCACTCGACAACCTGCACGCCATGCCATGGCAATACCGTCGCCTGACGCTGTGTCTGGATTACTCGTATAAAGGTAAACTTTACTGCTGCCGCCGCAAGCGAGCGAAACAAAGTGACCGTGAAAGACCTCGATAACATCGTCGTCTAGGTTGAGTGCGTAAACGCCTACTGCGCGATTTGGGCCTGCGATGCCTAGTTTTTTAGTCGTCACCACATCGATGGCGACTCGATCAGGATAAAAATCGATATTTGGGTGATTGGTGGCGTTTTTGATGAGCGTCTTGGAAATAGCCAGTCCTGTGGCATCGGCACTGTGAATAATACGTCTGTGGCTATGTCCGCCTTCTTTGGTTAGATGGTATTCCTCGCTTTCACCATAACGAGTGAATGGAACACCTTGATCGATAAGCCAGTCAATACTTTCTTTTGAATGCTCAACGGTAAAGCGTATGGCGTCTGGATCGCCAAGCTCAACGCCAGCGTCGATGGTGTCATTAATATGAGATTCAATAGTGTCTTTATCAGATAATACAGCGGCGACACCACCTTGAGCATACAAGGTTGACCCTTCTCGGATATCTGCCTTTGTCAAAATGGCCACGCGATGATGATCCGCTAGCTCAAGAGCAAGCGTTAGGCCTGCGGCCCCTGCGCCAATAATGACGATGTCGTGTTTATAGTGTCGACTCATTGTATTGATCTAATTATGACTAAAAAATTAATGTTACTATTGTTGGCAATAAATAGTGAATACTTTCTGAGGTCGTATTTTGAATATTCGCCATACTTCATGATTTAGGGCGGTTCTATTGCTCTAAATCCTAGTTTGGTCATAACAAGATGGGAACTCGTTTGATTAATTGTTGTCTTCTCTTGTAATAAGCAAGGGCGCAGATAAATAAGGTTTTAGTATGAGGTGCCTATGCCGCACGAAACGTCTTCCGATCAGGCGTTAGTTGAGAAAGTACAGCAGGGCGACAAGCGGGCGTTTGATCTGTTAGTTGTCAAATATCAATACAAGGTCATCGGTTTAATTGGACGTTATGTACAAGATAGAAGTGAAGTACTGGATGTCGCTCAAGAAAGCTTTATTAAAGCGTATCGAGCGATAGGCAGTTTTCGAGGGGAAAGTGCCTTTTACACTTGGTTGTATCGAATTGCTGTTAATACGGCCAAAAACTACCTTGTGAGTCGTTCTCGTCGTCCTCCAGAATCCGATGTTGAGCTGGATAATGAGGAGGTCTTCAGTATGTATGAAGCCTTAGCGGATATAGACACGCCTGAAGCAAGGTTAAACAGTGATCGTCTTGAAGCTGCGATTAATTATGCCATTCAACATTTGCCAGAAGAGTTGCGTAGCGCGTTAACCTTACGAGAGTTTGATGGTCTGAGTTACGAGGATATTTCGTTGATCATGGAATGCCCAGTTGGGACGGTTCGCTCACGAATTTTTCGTGCTCGTGAGGCGGTAGAAAAACACATACGTCCGTTGTTGGATGGAGGAGAGTAGCCATGACAGATTTCAATGACCGTTTCCCTGAAAACGATAGTCCCCCAGAAATACTTTCTAGCCTGTCGGCTATGTTTGATGGTGAAGCGTCGGAGCAAGATATTGAGCGTCTAGTTAAAGGCGATCATACGGCGCTGAGTCGTCAGTTAGAAAGTTGGCATTTAATACAGCAGACACTTCATAAAGATTCCGATGTCGCTGTTGGCCTTCAAAACAGTTTGGTCTCTCGTATTCGAGTGGAAATTGATAACGACGATTCTTACACAGAAGAACAAAAGGTAGGATTGGGCAATGCCCCTATTCCTTTTGTTTTACCGATAAAAAACAACGTATCACGCCCTGTTTGGCAGGTTATGCTGTCGGGTGCCGCGATCGCGGCGAGCGTTACTTTTGTGATTGTTTTTGGTGGTAATGCGTTGTTAACAACAGACACTATATCGCCTAATTTAATGGCTGAAGTCCGCTCACCTGCCAATAATTTGGTTATAACGCCATTATCAGAGTTGAATAAAGAGTCGTTGCTGGTGGATAACGTTAGACTTCAGAATTACCTTAGACAACACGCTGAGCAGGCGGCGATGACGGTAGGTCAAGGAATGATACCTATGGCTCGCGTCGTTAGTTACCCCATACAAGAGTAATTTATGAGAGTGTTTTTTCAATTGCGTATTATTTTCATAGCATTATGCCTTGTTGTCTCAAGCGTGGGGATGGCAAGTACAGCGGCCCCGGATGCATTGCAGATGTTGAGAAGTATGACTCAGTCATTTAGCGCACTGAGTTACGAGGGTGTATTTGTTCATTCTGAAGCCATGAACATGAACAGCATGCGTATCCGCCATGATGTGACGGGTGAGATTGAATATGAAAGCTTGGTGGATCTAGACGGTGATAAAGTGGAAGTCTTGCGCATTGATGAAAAAATCATTTGTGTCTATCCGAATGCTCATGTTGCCAATTTGCGTACGCCACGGGTACCGCCGTTTAAGCGCTTCAAAAATGTCGAAAGCAATCGTCTAATTAAAGGCTATGAGATGATCGTAGGGACGGATGTTAGTCGAATTGCTGGTCGTAATGTGGTTACCGTAAAATTGGTCCCAAAAGATCAGTATCGATATGGTCATCAATTCTGGCTAGACAAAGAAAACCACTTTCTTCTAAAGCATGACATGATGAAAATGGATGGGCAGTTACTGGAAAGAATTCAATTTACGTCGGTGAATTTTACCCCAGACTTGAAACATGACGATTTTGTCCCAAAAAAGGGTAGTTACTCTGAGCCAGTATTGGAAGTTCAGCCAAGGCGCATAAAAAACCTTTGGCGGTTTGACTGGTTACCGGAAGGTTTTTCACTTGTTTGGCCAGAAGCCCGTGCTTTGAATCACGGTACCAGCATGCTTCTTTTATCCGATGGCATGACGACCGTGTCTGTTTTTGTTGAGCCAATCATGAAGCCAAAAGCATTGTCTATCTTAAGTATGGGGGCGACAATGGCTGGAGAACGCAGTATTAAAGTTAAAGATCAGTTGTATCTGTTAACCATGGTAGGCGAAGTGCCAGATGTGACCATAGAAAAATTGATGAATGTGTTTATGCCAAGGGCAGATCATGATTGAAGAAACCGGAAGAGTGTTGTCGATCGAGGACGGTTTTGCTGACGTCGAAACTATTCGTACCAGCAGCTGTACTTCTTGTCGTGCCCGCCATGGATGCGGTCATCATGCGATAGCACAAGTGTCTTCCTCTAATCGAATGCGTATGCGTGCAATTGACCCGTTGGCTGTGGAAGTGGGGCAGAGTGTAGTGGTCGGTATCCCGGAGGATACCTTGCTACAAGCGTCTGTTTGGATGTATCTAATACCTCTACTTGGTTTGATTGGCGGTGCTGTTTTACCTTCGGTCTGGGGTGGCGAATCAGGCATTGCTGTTATTTTTTCTATTATTGGTTTCGCTGGTGGGTTATTACTAGCAAGAAATAAGTCAAAACAAGAAATTAACAATCTTGATTACTACCCAAAAATTTTACGAATTGAATCGCTTAAGGGTGATCAAATACCGTTGGTATTTACACCGTAAGCGTCTAATTGTCTTCACCTGGCACTGTAATGAATTTGGTACGTCTTAAGGAGACCAATCAATGAACAGATTGCTTAAACACGTTAGTGTGGTTTTTGTCAGTACTTTTATGCTGACGTCTATGCTTTCTCACGCGGCTTCACTCCCTGACTTTACAGAGTTAGTGGAAGAGGCCTCTCCCGCTGTTGTGAATATCAGTACGGAACAAACTGTTACCACAAAAACGGCTAATGAAGGGGGTCAGCAATTAGGACCTAATAGCGAAGAACTCAACGAATTCTTTAAGCACTTCTTTGGCCAACAGCCTTTTGGTCAGCAAGCACCACCTCAGCAGCAGGGACCGCGTAGTTCATTGGGATCTGGTTTTATTATTTCCCAAGATGGCTATGTGCTGACGAATAATCATGTGATTGATGAGGCGGATGTTATTCATGTACGCCTAAACGATCGCCGTGAGTATATTGCTAAATTAGTGGGAACGGACCCTAGAACGGATCTGGCGTTGCTAAAAATTGATGCAGAGAATTTGCCTATCGTAAAAATGGGCGATTCAGACAAGCTTAAACCCGGTCAGTGGGTGTTGGCCATTGGTTCACCGTTTGGCTTTGATTACACCGTTACTGCGGGGATAGTCAGTGCAACGGGTCGAAACTTGCCATCTGACAGCTATGTGCCTTTTATCCAAACGGATGTCGCCATTAATCCAGGTAATTCTGGTGGACCTTTGTTTAACTTGGATGGTGAAGTAGTGGGGATTAACTCACAAATCTACACCCGTTCTGGTGGCTTTATGGGTGTGTCTTTTGCGATCCCTTCTAATGTTGTGATGTCTGTTGTTGATCAGCTAAAACAAGACGGTAAAGTGTCTCGAGCTTGGTTGGGGGTACTGATTCAGGATGTGAACAATGAGTTGGCTGAATCTTTTGGTTTAGATCGACCAAGCGGCGCGTTAATTAGCCGAGTGCTACCGGACTCTCCAGCCGAAAAATCTGGTTTGAAGTCTGGCGATATTATCATGGTATTTAATGGTAAAAAAATCGAGCACTCTGCAGAATTGCCTTATGTTGTGGGGCAGATGAAAGCGGGCGAAAAAGTCGATGCGAAAGTGTATCGAGATGGGAAAGAACAAACTATCTCTGTCACGTTAGAGGCTAGACCAAATGATCCGAAAGCACTGGCTCAATCTCAACAAGATCAGAACCGCCTTGGTATGATTGTAGGGGAGGTTCCTGCAGACATGGCGAAGAAGTTTGATATTGAAAGTGGTGTCATTATTGAGCAGGTTATGGGTGGCACAGCGGCACGTAATGGCCTTCAGCAAGGTGATGTTATTACCATGTTGAACGGTAAGCGTATTGATGGTGTCGCCGCTTTTACTGAAATTGCCAAGGCAATTCCGAATGATCGGTCTGTACCAATGCGTGTTATTCGACAAGGTTATCCCATGTTTATTCCATTCAAAATTGTGGAATAACGATTAGGTGAAATGCAAAAAAGCGACCATTTGGTCGCTTTTTTATTGCCTTGTTAAAGCGCGTAAAGACTAAAGTGCTTTTGAGAAGATTTTAGAATTACGTTGATAATTGTACAGTGCTTGTTTTTGTGTTGGTAAGCTTGCCAGTGTTGTTTCGCTAAAGCCACGTTCAATAAACCAATGAGCTGTTCGAGTGGTTAACAAGAAAAGTGTATTGAGCTTCTGGTATTTTGCGGCTTGTTCAATGCCTTTTAGTAAGCGCTCTCCACGGTTTGATCCTCTATAATCGGGCGACACCGCCAAGCACGCCAGTTCTCCTGAGTACTCTTGCTCAAATGGATAAAGGGCTGCGCAAGCGACAATGGCGCCATCGCGTTCGATAACAATAAAACGATCAACTTCATTTTCTAGTAGTTCACGAGATCGCCTTACTAATACTCCTTTTTCTTCCAGTGGCGTTAACAAGGCCATCATGCCGCCGACGTCATCGATATGCGCAGCACGTAATTGCTCATAGCTGTCTTCGTCTATCATGGTGCCTGAGCCTTCTCGAGTGAAGAGCTCTCTCAGTAAACCACCATTCTCATTATAAGAAATCAAATGCGCTCTGGGCACGCCTTTGCGAACAGCTTGAACGCAGGCGTCTAATGCCGCGTGGGTAATACTTGGCAATGATTTTTCTTTCAAAATGACGTCGGCGTCTTTTGTTAACAGCTCAGAGTACAGTTCGCCGTTGCTTTTAAACACACCTTCTTCTTCTGAGTAGATAATCAACTTATCAGCTTTAAGCTGAATCGCTGCTTGGATGGCGACATCCTCGCTTTTTAAGTTGAATACTTCTCCGGTCGGTGAAAAACCAAGGTGCGGCAATAGCACCATATTGTCGTCTTCCAGCAGGCGGAAAATCGCTTCAGTATCGATGCGGCGCACCTCTCCTGTATGACCATAATCGATGCCATCAACCACACCTAACGGCCTAGCGATGACATAATTACCGCTGCAGACTTTTAATCGAGCGCCGTCCATTGGCGTATTTGAAAGCCCCATGGACAACTGAGCTTCAAGCTGAACACGCACCGCGGCAGAAGCTTGGATAATGTCCAACAGTTGATCTTGTGGCGTCACTCGATAATCGTCCTCGACACGGCTCGGTAAGTGTCGGTTTGACAATATTCTGCTTATTTGTGGACGCGCACCTTGAACTAAGACCAAACGAATTCCTAAGGAATCCAATAAGGCGAGATCATGAATGATGCTTGAAAAATGAGCACATTCAACCGCCTCTCCCGGTATCAAGATAACAAAAGTTTTCCCCCTATGGGCATTAATATAAGGGGAAGAATGGCGGAACCAGTCCACATAATTAAGTTCTTCAGGCACGCTGTTCCTCATTTTCTTGCTTATTAGGTTGAAGGCAAAAGCGCTCGATTAAACCGCGTATTACCTGTTGCATAGGTTGAATCTGATCCAACGCCATGAATTCGTTTGGTTGGTGAGCTTGGTCAATAGACCCTGGCCCTAGTATTAAAGTTTCCATTCCCATTTGGTTTAGGAAAGAACCTTCTGTTGCAAACGCCACTGTACTGGCTTGACGTTTTGTTAAGACTTCACAGGCTTTTATGATATCCGATTCGATCGGCGTATAAAAAGATGGAACATCAGGAAATAAGCTATTTAACTGTATTTTCGTGCCTGTTTTTTCTTCTATACGAGGTAATAGTTGAGCAATTTCCGCCATTAATGCTTGGTTACTCATGCCGGGTAGCGCCCTTAAGTCAAATTCCAGTTCACAACGGCCGCAAATTCGGTTGGGGTTGTCGCCGCCGTGAAGGCAGCCGAAGTTCATGGTGGGGTAATCGATGACAAAACTGGCGTCGCGGTAGTCTTTTTTGAGCTGCTGACGAAATATCATGAGTTCAGACATCACCTCATGCATGGCATCCAATGCGTTGTTTCCCAAAGAGGGATTAGAAGAATGCCCCGCTTGCCCTGTTATTTGGATGCGTTCCATCATAATGCCTTTGTGGGCATAAATGGGCGTTAATGAGGTGGGTTCGCCGATCAAGGCGTATCTCGCCTTTAACGAACCTCGTTCTACTAGAGCGCGAGCACCAGACATTGAGCTTTCTTCGTCAGCGGTCGCCAAAATAATAAGCGGCTGTTTGAGGTTAGAAAGCTGCATTGCTTGTACCGTATCTAACACAATAGCGAAAAAGCCTTTCATGTCACAGCTGCCAAGGCCATACAGTTTTTGGTCTCTTTCTTCTAATGAAAAAGGGTCAGACTGCCAGCGGCCTTCATCATAGGGAACCGTATCGGTATGCCCAGCAAGCACCAAACCACCATCGCCACTGCCGAGTGTGGCTATCAAGTTGAACTTATCAGGCTGGTGTGGCAATGGCATGATTTCACACTGGAAGCCTTGCGAGCTTAACCAGCTTTCAAGCAATTGAATCACGCCTTTATTTGACTGATCCCAGTGTGCTTGACTACAACTGATAGATGGCGACGCAATAAGTTGCGACATCATACTAATAAGAGAGGGAAGTGCGGGCATAATGATGCTCCTTGTAGTTATTGTCTAATATTACTACCGTAAGCTAGGCATCTGGTACACTTCTGCGCACATTATTTTTCTTTGTTGTTTATTCAGCGGCAAGGTTGTTGAGGTTTTTTTATTATGGCTACCGAGCTAGAACTTAAGTTAATGGTTCAGTCTGAGTATCTCAAGTCCGCAAGTGACTTTCTTGATGGGATTTGTAGGCTTTCTGATACGGATGGGCAATCCCGTCAGCCAACTCTGACGTTAATGAACGCGTACTTTGATACCGAAGAGGCGAGTTTAATGCAAGCCGGAATGGCGCTGCGTATTCGTGCCGTTAATGATCAATTTATCCAGACAGTAAAAACCCGCGGTAGTAGTCGTGTTGGTATGCATGCTCGTGGGGAGTGGGAGTGGTTTTTGCCTAATGATCAGTTGGATTTATCCTTATTAAAAGAGGTTCCACTACCAGAATCATTACAAAATATGTCATGGGGCAGTAAGCTGATTGAGGTTTACCGAACGGATTTTGAACGACAAGTGTGGAATATTGTTGCTTCAGAAACCAAGATGGAAGTGGTGTGCGACCAAGGGCTGGTGACGTCGCCTTATGGTGAGGACTCGATTTGTGAGTTGGAACTAGAGTTAAAAGACGGTAGTGAAGTGGGGTTGTATGATTTTGCTTTGCAATTAGCCGAGCATGTTCCAGTGCAGGTTAGTATTGTCTCAAAAGCTCAAAAGGGCGTTCGATTGAAATATGGACAAATCGAATTCCCTAAAAAGCCACTCAATACAACGAATGAAATAGAATTAGCCGCGTATTGGTTTGAAGTGTGGCTAGTGTATTGGGAAGCAATGTATTTCATGAAAGATGAGGCACTGATGCAGCCATTGCGTCATTCGATGTCTCAGTTGAAAGTGTGTTTACCAAGAGAAATGGCTCATATACTCGATTCTTTAGATAACGAATTAGAGCAGCGCTTACTGGAAGAAGAGTCATTGCTGTTGGGGTCGTTAGCCGGTATGAAATCCGTTGGTTTGGCGATGCTACGGGTTGGGCAATGGTTAAATAGACAGGCGTTTTAGCTTTTTCGTATTGAATAAACAGTTTTGTTCGAAAAATAAGCAGATATTTTTTTGTAAAGGAAGGCTTCTTTGACACCACCGAATTTGAATCCAAACTACACACTTTTCTGTGAACAATCTAAGCAACGTTCTTTGTTATTAGAGCAAGTGCAAGAGGCCAGACAAAGACAAAGCCTTGATCGGCTACATAAAGATCAAATTGCCCAATTAGAGCCATTGTGGGTGTTAAGTGATTATTTACATCATCAATTCATGCGTTTTCCGCATTGGTTAGATGATGTATTGGTGCTGGACCGTTTGCCTGAGCGACCGTCTAAAGAGGCATTAATGTCAGGTGAGGCGCTTTTCTCTTATGAATCGGCAGCGTGCCCAAATATACCTCAAGAGCATCTGGACGAAGTCAGTTTTGTGAAGCGCCTGCGTTTGTATCGACAGTGGTGGATGGTTCGCTTGATTGCTTTAGATATTCAACAACGCCTTTCATTGCCCGAGCTGACGCATCGTTTGAGCGGATTAGCCGATGCTTGTGTTAATGCGAGTCTAGGTTGGTCAGAGCAGCAGTATATTTCCTTGTATGGTCAGGCGTTGGATTGTAACGGTCTTCCTCAGTCGATGATTGTGATTGGAATGGGGAAGTTAGGAGGGAATGAGCTTAACCTATCGTCTGATATCGATTTGATCTTCGCTTTTCGAGACCATGGCGATACGCAAGGCGGTAAAAAAAGTCTGTCCAATCAGGAATATTTCACAAAATTAGGTCAAAAACTGATTCAGCATTTAGATCAAGTGACCGCCGATGGATTTGTCTTTCGCGTAGACATGCGTTTACGGCCTTTCGGTCAATCTGGTGCTTTAGTGTTGAACATGGATTCACTCGAAAATTACTATCAAGATCAAGGCCGAGACTGGGAGCGATACGCCATGATCAAGGCGCGAGTCATGTCGGGTAATGCGTTGGATATTCGTGAATTTGAAGCCTTGCGCAAGCCCTTTGTCTACCGTAAGTACCTGGACTTTGGAGCGATAGGCGCGCTACGTGACCTTAAGCAGATGATCGCCAAAGAGGTTCGTCGTAAAGACATAGAACATAATATTAAGTTGGGCGAAGGGGGGATTCGTGAAGTAGAGTTTATCGCTCAAGCATTGCAGATATTGCATGGCGGTCGAGATCAAGGCTTGCAGACACCGGCTCTATTGAAGGTGTTGCCTTATCTTGTTAAGCAAGATTATTTATCTGCCCAAAAGGTCGATGAATTACGTGAAGCCTATTTATTATTACGACGAACGGAACATGCTCTGCAAGCCGTAAACGATGAGCAAACCCAGTTATTACCAAAAGATGAAATGTCGCGTACACGCATTGCCTTGATAGTTGGTTTTGCTTCTTGGCAGGAATTGGATACGCGTTTGTGGGAAGTGCGTAAAAACGTGCATCGCTCTTTCGTGGCATTAATTGATGATGGCGAAGAGAGTAGTGAAGAAGTAGACAGCCAGAAAACATGGCGGCTGCTGATCAAGCGACCAGAAGATAGAGAAGCAATACTGGACGCAATTGAATTGATTGCTTGGCAAGATAAAGAGGCGAGCGTTACGCGCATCACTCAATTGCTTAGCTCGCGTAACGTGGTCTTTATGCAACCGATAGGACAAGAGCGTCTGGCAGTTTTCTTGGCCGCACTCATGTTTAAACTGACTGAGGAAGCGAATCCCGACTTAGTGCTAGAGCGAGTGTTTCCTATTTTAGAAGCAGTGCTGCGCCGCACTGCGTATCTGGTTTTATTGTGTGAAAACCACACCGCGCTGATGCACCTTATTCGCTTATGTCGGGAAAGTGTGTGGTTTACTGAGGCAATTTCAACAACACCCGCTTTACTAGACGAATTATTGGATGCCAATACGTTATTCTCTCCGCCAGACAAAGGCATGCTGGTGGAAGAACTTCAGCAAATGCTATTGCGTTTACCGGAAGACGACGAAGAAGCGCAAATGGACGCCATGCGCCGTTTTCGACGTTCTATTATTTTACGTATTGCAGCGTGTGACATCACTGAGATATTGCCGGTGATGAAAGTGAGCGATCACTTAACTTGGTTGGCTGAAGTGTTGTTAGAGCAAGTACTCCAACAGTCTTGGCATTATTTGACTAAAAAACATGGTTTTCCAGTGAGTCAAGGAGAGGCCGCCCAAACGCCACAATTGGCCATTATTGGCTATGGGAAATCAGGTGGTTGGGAATTGGGTTATGATTCCGATCTGGATTTGGTGTTCATTCATGATGCGCAGGCGTCAGGTAGTACGGATGGCAATCGTAGTATCGATAATTTAACTTTTTATACACGTCTTGGTCAGCGTTTGATTCATATGATTACCAGTTTTACGGCGGTTGGTCGTTTGTATGAAGTAGACATGCGTCTTCGGCCTTCTGGAAACTCCGGTTTGTTGGTGTCCAGTCTAGATGCTTTTAAGGATTATCAGCAAAAAGAAGCGTGGGTTTGGGAGCATCAAGCACTGACTCGTGCGCGAGGTTTGGCTGGCGAGCCCAACTTGCTTGCTAAATTTGAAGATTGCCGTAAGGCGATTCTTGCTTCGGTTCGCGATCGTAAAGTATTAAAGGCTGAAGTCATCAAAATGCGCGAAAAAATGCGTGCTCACCTTGATACCGGCGGTAAAGAAAAAGGTTTCGATCTAAAACAAGGCGCTGGTGGCATCATAGATATTGAGTTTATGGTGCAATACTTTGTGTTAGCGTGGTCATACAAATACCCAGAGTTAATGCGTTTTTCAGATAATGTTCGCCAATTAGAGGCTGTTGCTTTTGTCGGTTTGCTCGACGCGGATCAGGCAGAAAAAATGATCGATAATTACACTCTGTATCGGTCTCGTACGCACCGATTGAGCTTGCAGCAGCAAGGTCGCGTGATTCAAGACGATGCATTAGTCGATAGTCAGATCTTAGTGAGCCAATACTGGGACCGCTTTGTAATGACTGATGATATCAAAACGTAGATCTAAGCGTAAAAAAAGGTGTTCGTAAATTGATCAAAGTGCGTCTATACTTAATGTAATTGATGCTTTTTGGCATTGAGCGATTTTTCGAAAACTATATTGTTAAGTTCATGATAGTGAATAAATAGGGGGAAAAATGCCTAGTATCAATGGTATGAGTAGTCCTGCAATGGATTATGCAAGTGAAGCCTACAGTGCGAGCTTAGCGAAAGTAGCTCAGCAACAAAAAGCTGATCAGGACCTTGCGTTGTTAGAAGAAGCAACCAAAAATGTGACACCAGCTGCGAGCAGCGGATCACATACAACAACGGATAATCTTGGTCAAAATATCAATATTAACGTTTGATGTAAGTTACTATTGCGTATATTTTGTAACAAAAAAAGCCCAGCAGAATCCTATTCTGCTGGGCTTTTTTATATTTTAAACGTTAGTCAGTGTGTTTGTTGGTCGTCTCGATATAACGGCTGTCTTCATCTGGCAATGGCTCATTATCGATGACTGCTTCAAACGCTTTTAATCGTTTGTAAATGGAGAGTAGTTCTACGATAGTGGTCCAAGAGTTGATCAAGTATTGAAAGGAGTTCTCTACCTGGTTAAAGGCGTTTAATACTCGTTGCATTACACCTAATGTAAAGGCACCAGCAACAATGGATGGGGCTAATACAATTAAAGGGACGAATTGACCAACATTCAAATAGCCATAACGAACCACATTGAAATACAGATAATTAGTGTATAAGCGGAAGTAGTTTTTACGCACGTTAGCAAACAGCTCGTCAAGAGTGATGGGAGTTGCACGATCTACATGATCTTCCCCGTATACTAATTCCTTTCGATAAGCGGCTTCGACACGCTGATTTTTAAACTCTAATCCAGGCAGCTTTATACCAGCTAATGCGAGTAGTAATGTGCCGATAATTGACCAAACGATGGCGGTAAACACCAAGGCTTGAGGTACTTCACCAATCAGAGGAAGTTCCTTTACGTAGCCAGAAAGCCCCCACAAAATAGGGAGAAAGGCAATCAGAGTCATGACGGATCTTAGTAGACTGACACCTAAGCCTTCGACAATTGAAGCGAATCGCATGGTGTCTTCTTGGATACGTTGTGATGCACCTTCTATGTGTCGAACTTGATCCCACTTTGATGTGTAATAGCTCGTCATTGCTGTGCGCCAGCGGAAAACATAGTGGCTGATGAAAAAATTACTAAGAACAGATACTGTGATTGCGACCATGATGATGACAGCTACAGTGGATAATTGAGCGTAATAGCTCGACAGTGGAATACTGTTTGGCTCCGCTAACGCCTTTTGAATGAGATCATAGAAGGTGCCATACCACTCATTAAGCATGACGCTTACTTGCACTTGAAACCATGTAATGAAGACAATGAGCGCCGACCCTAGTACCGACCATTTAGCCCATTTTTGTCCGCCGTAAGCGATCCAAGCGCTGACGAAAATGAGGTAACAAAGTATCATGTACTGGTATAGCCAAATATTTAATGCTGTTTTTTGTGCGCTTTGAAAAGCAGCTTGAGCGGCAGCATCCGCACCTTCAGCTAAAGCTTCAGGAAAATAAATGCCGAATAGTGAACCTAAACTTAAACTGGCGCCAAAGTCTTGGACAATGAAATACCAACCAAGGACACAGGCTAGCGCCCATAAGACAAAGCTGAGAAAGAAGAGCTTAGGGTTTGGAAAGAAGGATTGAAACACAGTTTAGTTTCTCTACATTAATTGAGTGGTTTATAAGTCATTGATGTACCCTGACTTAATAAATGTCGGTGAGGCAGCTTAAACCAGTCATGAGATAAGCACAATCAAACAGATTTTAAGGAAACAGTAAAAAAAGCGATAATCATCATGAGAGTAGGCGATTTTTCAACATTACATAGGACTACTCTGCAGCATCATGAAAAAGGAGTCTTACATGAGTCAAATAGAAGTCTATTTAATCCGTGCTTTTTCCATTTCGGGTCAGGGGGGGAATCTGGCTGGGGTGGTTTTAGACGCTGATAAGTTAACGGATCAGCAAAAGCAATCTATTGCAAAAGCCGTTGGTGTTTCAGAAACGGCCTTTATTAGTCAGAGTACCGTGGCGGGCTATTCAATTTCTTTTTTTACACCGACGATTGAAGTCGATTTTTGTGGCCATGCTACGTTAAGTGCTTTTTGGTTACTGCATCATTTACAGCTCATACCTGCTGGTGAATACCAGCAGGAAACGAAAGCGGGTATTTTGCCAGTAGAAGTACTGCTAAATGGTGATATTTTGATGAGCCAGAGCCTTCCTATTTGGTTCTCTGAGTTTAACGCAGAAGAGATTGCTCCCATGTTGGGGATTCAGCCATCACTTATTATTCAGTCAGCACTGCCGATTCAAGCAATTTCAACAGGGTTGATGGATGTACTGATACCGGTTCCCTATGGTGTTTTGGATTGTTTAGATATTGATAGCGATGCGATAACGCGTTTCTGTCAGCAGCATCATTGTGTTGGTTTTCATGTGTTTGAAATGAATCTGCCAGAAGCACCTTATACCGCAAGTTGTCGAAATTTTGCGCCTGCGGTTGGTATTACTGAAGAATCTGCTACTGGAAGCTCGAGCGGTGCGTTGGCTTGTTATTTGAATCAGTACTTTGGTTATCATCACGCGGTGTTTGAGCAAGGCCGTGCTATGCAAATGTCATCACGTATAGTGACGCAATTATCTCTGAGTAATGGTGAACTGACGCGGGTTCAGGTCGGGGGTGAGGGGGCGTTTTATAAAAAAATTACGATTGAAACGTGATCGAAGTATAAAAAAATCGGGCCGTGGCCCGATTTTTATTATTTTACTGGGCGCTGATATACTTAAGCTGCTTTGTTATTTGCAATCACTGTTGCAATCGCTTTATCAAGACGAGCAAGACCATCAGCAATATCTTTTTCTGTAATAATAAGCGACGGAGCCAAACGTAAAACATTTGGGCCTGCAACTAGTACAAATAAGCCTTCTGCAGCCGATGCTTTGACAATTTCACCCGCTTTGCCAGCCAAACTGTCAATAACTTCTGCGCCGATTAAAAGTCCCATGCCACGAATGTCTTTAAAGACATGGTATTTTTCATTGATGGCTTTTAGACCTTCAACAAATAGATCATGGCGTTTAGCAACACCCGCTAGTACTTCCGGAGTGTCGATGATATCAATAACGGCTTCTGCAATGGAGCAAGCCATTGGGTTACCGCCATAGGTGCTGCCGTGTGTACCGAAAGCCAAACTTTTTGCTGCTTTTTCTGTCGCAAGCATCGCGCCAACCGGGAAGCCATTACCTAACGCTTTCGCTGTGGTTAATACGTCAGGAGTGACTCCTAATTGTTCGTAGGCGTATAAAGTACCAGTACGGCCAACACCAGATTGCACTTCATCATAAACAAGCAGAGCGTTGTATTTATCGCACAACTCTCGGACTTGTTTAGCAAACGCTTTGTCTGCTGGGATAATGCCGCCTTCCCCTTGAATAGGTTCCATGACAACCGCACAGGTTTTATCTGAAATCAGAGATTTCAGTTGTTCGATATCATTGTAGTCACAATGCTTAATACCACCTGGAGTCGGTTCAAAACCTTCCTTGTATTTAGCTTGTCCACCCACAGAAACGGTGAACAATGTGCGACCGTGGAACGACTTATTAAAGGCAATGATTTCGTGTTTTTCTGGACCAAAGTGATCAAACGCGTAACGTCGAGCGAGCTTGAAAGCCGCTTCGTTGGCTTCTGCTCCACTGTTTGCAAAGAAGACACGATCAGCAAAGGTTTTCTCTGTTAACTTTTTCGCAAGTCGTAGTGCTGGCTCGTTTGTCATGACATTGGATAAATGCCAGATTTTTCCAGCTTGCTCGCGCATGACGTTGACTAAAGTAGGGTTGGAATGACCTAATGCAGTAACAGCAATGCCGCCTGCAAAATCGATATATTCTTTGCCTTCTGTGTCCCATACACGAGAGCCTTCACCACGCACAGGGATGATTGCTGACGGCGCGTAGTTAGGCACCATTACGTCATCAAAGGTTGCTCTCGTTACTTGTTGTGTCACTTTCCTATCCATCTTAAAAAAAGACCTCTTAAAAATAGGTGGCCGAAGCGACGGCCACCTTTGATTTATATCAGATTTCTCAACTCACGAATAGCGACAGTGACCATGGCAAGCGTTAACTCGCTTTCGGCTTTTATTTCACTAAAAGACGTACGGTAATGCTTGATACTGTCGCTGTTCGACTCGCGCCAATGAGTTAAACGTTGATCCAGTTTTTTGATATCCGGACTGGATTGAATAACCTCTTGAGTGAGGGTTCTTAAACTATTATCTACTTCGTCACCTAACCCTGCTTTTGCACGTCGTTGCCACATGTCATCCGCAGATAACTCACTGGCTTTATGACGTAACCAATGCAGTTCTAAGTCCATTTCAAGGGCAAAGTAAGTTTGGGCGACATCTAAGACTTCTGTTTCTGTATTTGCTGCAACACGAATAATATCTAATCCGTAGAACAGGTAAGGTAGAGATGAGAGTCTATCTGCAACGTCTGCAGGAATGTTTTGAGCAACAAGTTCCGCTGCAATATCAGCCAAATGTGCTTGGCTGGGTTCCGTTAAGATTGCCTGCATATTGGCTCGAATAATATCAACACCCGGCTTATAAGTGTCTTTCAAACGCTGGATTGATAGGCTTTCGCGCGTGTTTCTTAATAACCAAAGCGTCGCGCGCTCAAGCAAACCTTGAACTCGAATCAGTAAGCCATTCAATATGTCGTTTGAAACAGTAAAGTCTAGGCCATTGATGGCATCCCACAGTGTTGGAATACCAAAAATGTCTTCTGCAGCCATGTACGCACGTACTACGTTCAAAGAAGACGCGCCGGTCTCTTCTTGCATATAGGTGCTGAAGGTTGGTCCCATTCGGTTACCTAGGTTGTTTGTCACATGCCCCGCGATGATTTCTTGAATCAACGGGTGTGACGCCATTTGGCCGCCAAAGTGTTTCGTCAACTGTGTTGGGAAGTATTCGTTAATTTGAGTTGTCAAATCAACGTCTTCACCAATACCATCTTCTACTAGCTGCTCAGACAATTTGATTTTTGAGTAGGCTAATAGAACTGAAATTTCAGGACGAGCTAGACCTTGTCCTTTGTTCAATCGTCTTTTTATTTGGGTATCGCTTGGTAGATATTCAATTTCACGATTTAGGCGACCCTCTCTTACTAGCGACTGAATTAAGCGCCAGTGATCGGCCAAACGTTCAGGTGCTTGAGCATTTGCTAAGGATAAAACATGGCTCTGACCACGGTTATGGCGTAATACAAGGCCACCGACTTCGTCCGTCATTTCCGCCAGTAAGCTGTTACGTTGCTTCTCGGTCAAGTCACCATTTTCAACCACACGGTTTAATAGGATCTTGATGTTTACTTCGTGGTCTGAGCTGTCTACGCCAGCAGAGTTATCGATGGCGTCAGTACTGATTAAGCCACCTTTTTGAGCAAATTCGATACGCCCTAGTTGTGTTAATCCTAGGTTGCCGCCTTCGCCAACAATTTTACAACGTAGCTCTTTTCCGTTTACGCGCAGTCCATTGTTTGCACTATCTCCAGCATCAGCATGAGATTCGCCCTCAGACTTCACGTAAGTACCGATACCACCATTCCAAAGAAGGTCGACGGGTGCTTTCAAGATAGCGTTTATCAAATCGATTGGTGGCATCGACTTGATGTTGCCTTCGATGCCCAGTGCCTTACGAATGTCAGCGTTCACTGGAATCGATTTCGCTGAGCGATTAAAAATACCACCGCCTTTTGAAATAAGGTCTTTGTTGTAATCTTCCCAAGATGAGCGAGGCAATTTGAACATGCGTTCGCGTTCAACAAAAGAAGTCGCAGCGTCAGGTGTTGGGTCAATGAAGATATGCATGTGATTAAAGGCAGCAATCAAACACGTATGTTTAGATAACAGCATGCCGTTACCAAATACGTCACCTGCCATGTCACCGACGCCAACAGCTGAGAAATCGGTTGTTTGACAGTCAATGCCAATTTCTTTGAATTGACGTTTGACAGATTCCCAAGCCCCGCGGGCCGTGATGCCCATTTTCTTATGGTCGTAACCATTAGAACCACCAGAAGCGAAGGCGTCGCCTAACCAGAAGCCGTATTTCGCAGAAATGCTGTTGGCCAAGTCAGAAAAGGTTGCCGTCCCTTTATCTGCAGCTACAACCAAATAAGGATCATCTTCGTCGTATCTAAGAACGGATAGCGGTGGAACTACTTCGTTTTGTACTAGGTTATCGGTAATGTCTAGCAAGCCACTAATAAACGTGGTGTAACAACGAATTACCTCAGCTTGCACTTCTTCACGAGACGCATTCTTTTTCAATTGTTTCGCGACGAAGCCGCCTTTTGCTCCAGAGGGAACAATAACCGCGTTTTTGACCATTTGCGCTTTTACTAGGCCAAGCACTTCGGTACGGAAATCTTCCATGCGATCTGACCAGCGAAGTCCACCGCGAGCGACCTTGCCGCCGCGCATATGAATGCCTTCGACCCAAGGGGCGTAAACGAACACTTCAAATTTCAGTCTTGGCAATGGCACAGCTGGGATTAATGAAGGGTCAAGTTTGAAAGACACATAGTCTTTGACTTCACCTTCGACTCCAGCTTGATAGAAGTTTGTTCGCAGCATCGCCTGAATCACAGATAAATAGTGTTTCAGGATACGGTCTTCGTCTAAATTGGCGACTTGATCCAACTCTGCCGCTATTTTGTCTAGTATTTTTTGTACTTTTTCACCGCGTTTTGTTTCTTGGCTAGGGTCAAAACGTTGTTCGAATAGCTGTACCAGTAGACGGGCAATGCCTGCGTTTTTCTCAAGTGTTTGCTGCATATATTGCACAGAGAAAGGTACTTGTAATTGCATCAAATACTTGGTCAATGCACGTAGCATGGTTACTTGACGCCATGTCAATGAAGCGCTTAACACTAAGGCGTTAAAGCGATCATTTTCAACGCGGCGGCTGAATACTTGGTTGAAAGCATCTTGGAACGCTTCACGTTGTGAATTTTTTTCAAGATTGACATCAGCATCAACGCTAATAGCAAATTCAACCACCCAGGTGTTTGCCGAGCCATCGCCATTCTGATCCAATTCGTATGGGCGAGCTTCTAATACTCGAAGGCCCATACATTCCAAAATAGGCAATACGTCAGACAAAATAAGTGTCGTACCAGCACCATATACTTTGAAGAAGTAATTGTTTTTTGTCTGCCCAACTTGGCGATAAATATGCGTCGAAATATCGCCTTCATCACCTAACTGACCTAAGCGTTCAATGTCTAACACGGCCGCATTGGGTGAGAAGTCTTCTCGGTAAGCCGCTGGCAAATAAGGGACATAATCATTAAATAAAATGTTGCCGCTTTCTTCGCCGTGGCTTTTATGGAGAGCGTTTAGTAATTTGTCTTCCCATGAACTCATTGCATCTTGCATCTTACGCTGAATGTCTTCTGCGTCGATGGTTGGGCTTTGTTTAGGATCTGCAATTTGAATGGTGAAGTTGACTCGGGCCAAAACAAGTTGCGAGAACTGAACATTGAATTCAGAGCTAGTACCGTTGCAAGCGCTCATTAAGATGTCTTGCATCTTCATACGCAGTTCTGTGTTGTAACGATCTCGTGGCACGTAAACCAATGCATTTAGGAATCGCCCATAGATGTCTTTACGAAGGAAAACACGCAGTTGACGGCGTTCTTGAATGGCTAGAATGCTTTCAATTGTCCCGAAAAGCTCTTCTACCGGCGCTTGTAACATCTCATCACGAGGGTAACTGTTTAAAATATGCTTAAGGTTTTTACCTTTGTGGCTGTTCGGATCCACATTCGCTTTTTGGACGATGACATCTAATTTTTTTCTCAACAACGGGATATCTTGCAAGCGAGCAATGTAGGCGGCAGACGAGTACAAGCCAAAGAAGCGCCATTCGCCAATCACATTGCCTGTTTTATCGAAGCGTTTAATGCCTAGGTAATCAAGGTGAACCGGGCGATGGACGGTAGAAATAGCCGTCGACTTAGTTAAAATTAGAATATTACTGCTGTCTATCGCGAGTTTGGCAAGATTGTCGTGTAAAACAATGTCACGTTTTACTTTTTTGTCATTAATGTCACGGAAGGTTCCTAGACCAGAACCATCGACTAATTTGAGATGTGTTTCGTTGCCTTCAATAGAAAGGTCATAGGCGCGAAAGCCAATAAAGGTAAAGTGATCATTAGCTACCCAGTGTAAGAAATCCAGAATTTCTTGGTGTTCTTCATTGCCTTTCAAATGGGCTAGCTGCTCTGACTCGCTAATTATTTCACTTAATCTTGTTTTCATTTTTGGCCAATCGGCCACGGTTTTATTTACATCGACTAGGCTTTTAAGAAGTTCTTCTTTAATGTCGTCAAGTAAGTTGATGTCAGATAAGCGATCTATTTCAAATCGCATTAACGCTTCTTGCGACTTAGAAGCAGGGTTGATGCTTTGAAGCTCACCTTTTTTGTTACGCTGTGCAGGAACAACAGGGTGAGCTGTCATGTGAATGGTATGACCAAGACGAACAAGCGCCATGCTAAAAGACGATACGAGGAAAGGCATATCATCCGTTAGAATTTCGATTACGGTATGGGTAGATTGCCAGCTATGCTCTTCGTAGTTTGGATTGTACACACGAATTTTTGGCTGGTTTGTTGGACGTTGTTGCAAAAAGTCCCATAGGCAAATGATTGTGCCATATAGGTTCTCGATGGATTCGCTAACTAAGTCTTCCGTTAGAGAGTCCTGGAAGTAAAGGTGCGCAAGTTGAATCAAATCATTTGCTTCGGCGGCGTTAAAGTTTCCGTTTATTTCTACTTCAACGCGTTCAATTAATTCGTTTTTTTTGTAATCAGTCATTAGAACTCATCCCTCATGAGTGGTGTTCTTAATAAAACTAGCTGTAAATGCAATTTTTCGAAAGTATTGGGTTCGGACTCTGTGTACGATTATTATGAAAAAATGACTCCTTTGATAGCTATTAACTTATCTAATAGCGACATGTTGTTATCATGTTTGGTTAATTGGACTAAAAAAGTCTTGCTCAATATGAAAAAAACCTTTGTTATCCATTTTAAACGAAATAAACTCCTTTTTTGCCTATAGTTCGCAGGATAATATTTTGTACAAGACCGAATTCGCATCAAGAGAAATCATGCAGGCAAGCAAAAAACCATTAAAATACGGTTTTTTGCTTTTACCTCACTATTCTATGTTAGGTTTCTCGTCTGCCATTGAGACATTGCATATGGCAAATTGGGTGACAGGAAAAGAGCTTTATTCTTTTTGTACTATCAGCCATGAATTAAGAGAAACACCTTCAAGTACGGGGGTTACAACGGTTTCAGATTATCTAACAAGTGAAGCCCCAAGTGATTTGGATGCTATTTTTGTCTGTGGTGCCTCTCCTGTGATAAAAAACGAAAGTCAGACTTTAGAAAATTGGATAAAAAAACAAGCAAAAAGAAGTGTAGGTTTGGGTGGCGTTTGTACCGGAAGCTATTTATTGGCAAAAGCAGGGTTGTTAGATGGCTATCGAGCGACGATTCATTGGCGCAGTCTTGCGAATCTACGAGATGAATTTTTGCAAACGATTGTCTCTAATCACCTTTTTGAAGTGGATAGAGATCGTTATACTTGTAGTGGCGGCACGGCGGCTATGGACATGATGTTGTTCCTCATTGGTAAGCAACATGGCATGTCTTTAGCAAGTAATATATCTGAGCAATTTGTTTGTGAGCGAATTCGTACGCATGAAGACCCACAAAGAATTCCTCTGCAGGCTCGTATAGGTACTGGCCAGCCAAAGCTTGTCGAGGCGGTGCAACTAATGGAGGCGAACATTCAGGAACCACTGTCGTCTGACGACATTGCTTACCATGTTGGGGTGTCTAGACGTCACTTAGAACGGCTTTTTAAAGGCAATTTAGACATAGTGCCATCTCGTTACTATTTAGAGTTGCGTCTACAACATGCTAAGCAATTGATTGTTCAGACAGATAAAACAATTACTGAGGTTGGTTTGGCGTGCGGTTTTGGTTCTGCACCTCATTTTAGTACAACCTACAAAGGTTTTTTTGGCATATCGCCGAGAGAAGAGCGTAATAAAAGTCACAATAAAAGCCCAACCCCTGTCCAAATGGACAAGAAAAAGAGGCGGCTTTGGAAAAAGTAACTTAAAATATGGGGTGCATTATTCTTGGCGTGATTCTTGTATTCTACTTGATAGCGTAAGCAGATTGTCTTTATTGATTAAGTGTTGTGCTGTTATTACGTTAAAAATAATAAGTTATATAATATAAAGAAGGTAGAGAACATGTCGAAAGTCCCGGCGTTAGAGCTTATTGATATTCACAAAACGTTTGGTGATATTGAGGTGTTGAAAGGTATTTCTCTAAAAGCCTATGATGGCGATGTCATTTCAATTCTTGGCTCCAGTGGCTCAGGTAAAAGTACGTTTTTACGCTGTGTTAATTTGCTTGAAAACCCAACTCGAGGTGAGATTGTCTTCAATGGCAATAAACTCGATTTGATCCAAGGTGAGTCAGATTTAGTGGCGAACAACATGAAACAACTTACTCAAATGCGTCAGCAGATTGGGTTTGTGTTTCAAAGCTTTAACCTATGGCCTCACATGACGATTCTACAGAATGTGATGGAAGGGCCGCTTCATGTTCTAAAACGACCTAAGCATGAAGTTGCTGAATACGCAGAACACCTATTGCGTAAAGTTGGCATCGCTGAAAAAAAGGACATGTATCCGAATCAGCTGTCTGGTGGACAACAACAGCGAGTCGCAATTGCTAGAACACTAGCAATGGACCCTCAGGTGATTTTGTTTGATGAACCAACGTCTGCTTTAGACCCTGAGTTGGTCGGTGAAGTGTTGGGTGTTATGCGTAACCTAGCGGAAGAAGGTCGTACTATGCTGATCGTTACTCATGAAATGAACTTTGCTCGAGAAGTGTCTAGTGAAGTCGTATTCTTGCATCAGGGGATAGTGGAAGAAAAAGGAACACCGAGTCAGGTGTTCGGTGCGCCGAAATCTGAACGTTGCAAGGCGTTTTTATCCAGTGTGTTTTGAGTGAAAAATACGTATTTATTAAATCAATAAAAATACAAAAGTAATAATGACTAAATACATAAATATACCAAGGGGATTATAATGAAATTGAAAAAAATGGTTTTAGGGTCAGCGTTGTTGCTAACAGCGGCATTGTCATCAGTATCACTACAAGCGGCAGAAAAAGTTCGTTTTGTGACTGAAGGTGCTTGGGCGCCATTTAACTTTATTGACTCATCAGGACAGCCGCAGGGATTTGATGTTGATATTGCTCGCGCTCTTTGTGCCAAAATGTCAGCGGATTGTGAGATTGGTACGCAAGATTGGGATGGTTTGATTCCAGGTTTGAAAGTGCGTAAATTTGATGCAATTATTGCGTCTATGTCGATCACTGAAGAGCGTCTTAAAGTAGTAGATTTTACTAATAAATACTATTCAGGTGGCTTACGCTTCATGGGGCGTGTTGGTGAGAAATTCGATCTAGCAAACCTTGAAGGTAAAACAATAGGCGCGCAACGAGCGACTTTGGGCGCTCAATTCTTAGAAGATAATTTCACTGATAAAGCAGACCTGAAATTTTATGATAATCAAGACAATGTTTATCTAGATCTTGAATCTGGTCGCTTAGACATCGTTCTTTCTGATGAATTGCCAACGTACAACTGGTTGAAAACATCGAAAGATGGCGCTAAGTTTGAGTTCAAAGGCGAAGCGTTCATGAAAACTGACAACATTGCCATTGCTATTCGTAAAGACGATAAAAAGTTGAAAGAGCAATTGAACAAAGCACTTGATGCGATTCTAGCAGACGGTACTTACCAGAAAATCAATGCTAAATACTTCCCGTTCTCTATCTACTAAGCGTAGATATTTCTTAGAGTTTCTCGATGCTTTGTCATCGAGAAACTTACTTTAAGCTTACTCTGAGAAAAAACTATGATTGATCTTCATGGATTCGGTGATCAGCTGCTGCAAGGTGCTGTTATTACCTTAGAGCTAGCGCTGTCTTCACTGTTTGTTGGTTTGATTCTGGGATTATTAGGCGCGTCTGCCAAATTGTCTTCTATCAAAGCCATTCGATGGATTGCTCATACTTATACCACCATCATTCGTGGTATTCCTGAGCTACTAACAGTTCTTATCATTTACTTTGGTGCAACCAGTGTATTGATGGCGATAGCTGGTTTATTTGGGTACGACGAATATATTGAGGTTGGAGCATTTGCAGCTGGCGTTACGGCGCTCGGTTTGACTTTTGGTGCTTATGCAACAGAGGTATTTCGAGGTGCTCTACAGTCCATTCCTAAGGGGCAGCATGAAGCGGCAACCGCTTTAGGGATGGGAACCATTCGAAAGTTCTACCGTATTATTTTGCCGCAGGTTTGGCGAATTGCTTTACCTGGGCTTGGGAATTTATTTCTGGTTTTACTGAAAGATACCGCGTTGGTGTCTGTTGTTGGGTTAGAGGATATAATGCGTAAAGCCAATATCGCTGTGAGCAGTACCAAACAGGCATTTTTGTTTTATTTGGTGGCTGCATTTATGTATTTGGCTTTAACTATTATCTCTATGGTGTTCGTTTCCTATATGGAAAAACGCGCAAGCCGTGGTTTAACGAGGGGATAATGAATGGATTTTTCAGTTGTTGTTGAATATTTTCCTCGCTTATTAGAAGGTGCTTGGGTCAGTCTTCAGTTAGTGCTTTTATCCATTGTATTGGGTGGGGTGTTTGCATTACCTATCGCGCTGGCAAGGATTTCGCCTGTTGCTTGGATTAGAGCGATTCCGTTTGCGTATATCTTTTTCTTTCGTGGAACACCTCTGCTTGTGCAGATATTTTTGGTGTATTACGGTGCGTCGCAATTCGATGCGGTGCGAGAGAGTATATTTTGGCCAATACTTAAAGAGCCGTTTTGGTGTGCCATTATTGCGTTTACTCTAAATACCTCGGCTTACACGGCTGAGATTTTTCGTGGCGCCATTCAGGCTATCCCTCAAGGGGAAGTTGAAGCATGTAAAGTCGTTGGTATGTCAAAAGTTCAGATGTATCGTCGTATCTTACTGCCTCGTGCATTTGGAATTGTCTTACCAGCGTATGGTAACGAGATTATTCTGATGCTTAAAGGCAGCGCATTAGCCAGTACGATCACTATTTTGGATCTAACTGGTATGGCAAGAACCATCATCGCGAGAACCTATACTCCGATGGAAATTTTCTTGGCAGCAGGGGGTATTTACTTGGTGATTAGTATTGTGATTATTGCTATTTTCCGTCAAATCGAATTGCGCCAAAATCGTTATTTGGGCACCTTATCAATTAAGGTACCAGACAAGGGGTGACATTTTAGCAATACAATAAAAAAGAGGCTACGGCCTCTTTTTTATTGTATTGCTGTTTAATTGATTGGATTTATCTAGCTGATTAAATCGCTTCGGCGCCCGTTTCACCGGTACGAATTCGAATGATTTGCTCTAGAGCAGTCACAAAAATTTTGCCATCACCAATTTTTCCCGTATTTGCACTATGCTGAATAGCTTCAATAGCACGCTCTACTTGGTCTGTTTCTACGGCAAGCTCTAGTTTTACTTTTGGTAGAAAGTCGACTACATATTCAGCGCCACGGTAAAGTTCTGTATGGCCTCGTTGGCGTCCAAAGCCCTTCACTTCTGTGACGGTAATGCCATTAATCCCCATTTCAGACAGTGCTTCACGCACCTCATCAAGTTTAAAAGGCTTAACAATGGCCGTAATTAATTTCATCTATTCTCTCCATACTAATAAAGCATTATGTCGTCTAAAAATACCACTCTATTGTAAAAGTCGCTACTAGGTTGACCGTTATGATCTACATTTAATAAAGATATAAACCCTAGCTTAGGGTGGAAGTTGGAGTGTGTGAAATGGAAAAAATAATATTAAGCGAGTCTTTTATCGCAGGATCCGAATCTTTTTTTGTTGATATTGCCGCCTTGCTGTCGAATCAAACGGGTGTGGATATATTTCGTATTCCTATGTCACAAAATGTGATTTGTTATAAAGTTGGTGAAGCGAGTATCAATTTGCGTTTGAGGTTAGTGCTTATTCCATTTAAAAATGGACAAACGTTGGGGCGATTGTCTTGGCTAGATCGACATGGTATTGATCATGTTTGTTGTTACGTTAACGAGGTATTTGATTGCTTGGATATAGCGTCAGGCGGAGTATGGAAGAAACAGACTAATAATGTAGGGGGCTTGTGTCTAAAGCAGTTTGAATCTTTGCTAGCATGATAGGAACCTTAATAGAATCTGTAGAAATTTGACCCTATTAAGGTGTGATCGCTTACGTCAGAAGAGATGTCTAATTAAAGGCCATTTAGAGCGTCTAAATCATCAAACTTAGGCTCGTGGTATTTTCGTCCGAGGTTGTGAACGGCATCGATTAAATATTTTGGGTGGTCAGGGTTGACGAACTGGTGAATACCATGGCCAAGGTTAAATACATGACCACTGCCACTGCCGAAACCTGATAACACATTTTCGACTTCTCGCTCTATAACATCTTTGCCTGCATACAGCACACAAGGGTCGATGTTGCCCTGTAGAGCGACATCATGACCAACACGCGCTCTCGCTTCTGCAATGTCTGTTGTCCAGTCTAAGCCAATGGCATCAGGCCCTGTTGCCGCCATGTTTTCTAACCATTGCCCACCGTTTTTAGTAAACATAATCACGGGGATTTTTTTCCCTTCATGAACGCGAATAAGGCCGTCCATAATTTGCTTCATGTAAAGTAAAGAGAACTGCTGGTACATTGGACCGCTTAATATTCCACCCCATGTATCAAAAATTTGTAACGCCTGAGCACCGGCTAAAATTTGACCATTAAGATAGGCCGTAACAGATTTTGCCAGTTTGTCTAATAAAGCATGCAAAGTTTCAGGAGACTGGTACATCATGGCTTTGATATGACGAAAATCTTTGCTGGAACCGCCTTCGATCATGTAGGTTGCGAGTGTCCAAGGGCTTCCTGAAAAGCCGATCAGTGGTACATCACCGTTTAATGCGTGGCGAATCGTGGTAACGGCTTTCATCACGTAATCTAAATCGCTTGCTGTTGTGACGGGCAAGGCGTCAACGTCCGCTTTATTACGAATAGTGTGTTTAAATTTAGGGCCTTCGCCTGTTTCAAAATACAAACCTAATCCCATTGCGTCTGGAATAGTCAGTATGTCTGAAAACAAAATGGCGGCATCTAGCTCATAGCGTTTTAACGGTTGCAAAGTAACTTCACAAGCAAACGAATCGTTTTTACAAAGACTTAGAAAGTCACCAGCTGTGGCTCGGCTTGCACGGTATTCTGGCAAGTAACGTCCTGCCTGCCTCATCATCCATACAGGGGTAGTATCGACAGGTTGTTTGAGTAATGCGCGCAAAAAGCGATCATTTTTAAGCTCAGGAAACATCAGGACTCTCCAGTGTAAATTTTCAGTTGGCGCATTTTACCTAACTTGTGAGGGAAAAGCAGAGTGAATAAGCACAATTTATGAGAAGTCAGACGAAAAGACCAATAAGATTGATCTATGGCAGGGTTTGTTAAAGGCTATTTGTACTGAAAATCAGTCACCTAGGTAAACCTTTAGGCTATATTTTTGTACCCGCTCTACGGCATTTTCTATGTCTTTATTCGCATGTAGTTCTTTTAATACGTTCGGAAAGGCCGCTTTGGTTTGTTTTACATTCATACCCGGTTTGAGTTGAGAGGAGTACAGGGCTTTAAGCAGTAAATAATCTAGGGGGCTAATGTAGGTATCGATGCTTACATCATTAAAAACAGAGGGAAAAACATCGTTAGAATCGTTAGGTAGACCCAATAACTGGGTGATTTCTTCCACAATACAATCCAAAAAACGTGCTTTTCTGCGCGCATAATCTACTGGAATGATAATCGTACCTTTGGTGATTTCATAGCGACTATTACGGCTGAAATTACCTAAGCAAATGGCTTCATTGAGCGCCGCACGAATTTTTTCTGGATCGCCAATGTATTGCTTAACCTTATTCTCCATATTGTCATAGTCAGTGAAAATAACAAAAATATTGGCTTTTTTTGGATCGTCGGTGAAATCGATGGAAAGGCCGGTGATATAAGCAAGATGTTGAGCGTGTACGCTTAATAATTCTTTTTGCAAGCTGGCATCGCCACTGTCGCTTTCAAAAAAAAGTTTGATGGGTTTGGTCCAACGTATTAGTTTTGGGTGCTTGGTTTCCTTGTATTCGCGCTCCAAGGCAATTTTAATAAAACTGTCTTGGATGTAAGCATCGCTTTGCCAGCGCTCTTGACTGATGGCGTGCGACGCTATGAAAAAGGCAAAAAGCCAAAGACTAAAGCGGATCATTAGGCTGGGGTTGAGTAAGCTTGTTGGTGTAATGGCGTAACGCGTCCAATGAATCGGGTGTAAATGTAAGGTCATGCGCGTTTTCTAGAATACTCTCTATGCTCATTTCATGGATCGAAGCCACTTCCTTTGGTTGTAACGTCAATTCGCCTTGAATGGCGGGGTCATAATAGCAGGTGTAGATTTTCCCCCAAATTTTAAACCCTTCGCCTTCGGTAAGGAATACGCCTTGGCTTTCTAAAGGTGCATCAAAGCCTAATTCCTCTTGTAGCTCTCTGTGTGCCGAGTCGATATAGGTTTCGCCTCTTTCAACCACACCACCAGTGGTTATGCCGTAGTAGCCGGGACAAAAAGCTTTGTCATCGGTCCTTTTTTGAATCAATAAATTGCCTTTTTTATCAAACACCAAAATGTAAGTAACACGGTGGTAATCTCTGCCAAAGTTCATTAAGCGTCGTGGCACATCGCCAATTATTGTATTGTGTTTATCGACTAAGATAATGACTTCGTCATTTTCGGGCATAAAATACTCAATTTAAAAGTGAATCTGGTAGAAAATGAAAGGGTATCGGCATTTCTCTTGAAAGAAAAGGTTTCTGATCTATAAAGAAAGCGACCTATTTTTTTGTTTTGCACTCTAGTAAAAAGAATGCAAACCATCGAAGTCGTAAAAACGGTATGATAAGCGCTTATTAAGGACTTTATTTGGTGGAAGAAATGACCATTTTGAACAATGATTTTTTGGCCGTAACACTGGCAAACCAAGATGGGCTTACGCCGTTCCAGTTTGTATTTCCATCAGGAACCGGTTTTGTTGAAAATACGGGTGTTTTAAGGCTTGAGCCGACACAAGAAACGTCTATTAGTCTGATTCTGTCGGTTGGGATTCATGGTAATGAGACAGGCCCGATTGAGTTAGTGAATCAGTTGGTGACCTCTATTCTAGAAGGGCGGATTTCATTGTCGGTTCGTTTGCTGGTTCTTATTGGTAACCCCGTAGCTGCGAACCAAGCAATACGTTTTTGCGATGTAAATTTAAACCGCTTATTTAGTGGCGCGTGGCAAAACTATGACGGGTTTGAGGCGCAAAGAGCACAACGCCTTGAAAAAGCTGTTGGTGATTTTTATTCAATGGCCAACAATGAAACGACACAAACGAGATTGCACTACGATCTGCATACTGCGATTCGTGGATCGATGCATGAAAAGTTTGTCGTTTATCCGTTTGTAGAGGACGCCATTTATAATCAGCAGCAGTTGGCTTTTTTAGCCGCCAGCGGCATTGAGGCAGTGTTATTATCACATCAGTCGACAACCACTTTCTCTTATTACAGCTATGCGGTGCATGGTGCTCATGCTTTTACAGTGGAGCTGGGTAAGGTTCATCGTTTTGGCGAGAACGACTTATCCAATTTTGCAGCGCTAGAAGACAGCCTGAGTTTACTGCTAGAAAAGGGTGTGCTGGCGCAAGCGTCGATGTCTGAAATGCGTATTTTTACTGTGTTGGATAGCCTAGTTAAAGACGATGAAAGTTATGAACTTTCCATTGAGAGTGATGTAAAAAACTTCACGCAGTTCGAGCAAGGTTATCGCTTGGCGTATTCTGAAAAAAGTGAGTATATCGTTCAGAAAACAGGCGATGCGATTGTATTTCCAAATACTAACTTGCCTGTTGGCCAGCGAGCTGGCCTGATGGTTCGGCCTATTCCTTTAGAAGGGTTACAGCTCGATTAACTGGATAACAGCCCTTTATTAACGAGAGATTTTAGCTAAACCGCTTGAATCTCTTTTTTTAATGTTTTATTGTTACGTTATAACATTTTATTAGTGGTGCAGAATAATGAATAAGTTTTTGTTTGCGTTGGGCGTATCGGCTCTATCTCCTTTGGTTTTAGCTAAGCCTACAATTGTTACTAGTATCAAGCCTGTCTCTATGGTGGTTGCCGCTATTGCGGGGGATCATGCCGAAATACAGCAAATTGTATCCAGTACCGCATCGCCTCATGACTTTGCTATGCGTCCTTCGGACCTGAGAAAAATCAGCAATGCAGACACTGTTGTTTGGGTTGGCGAATCGTTAGAGCGTTTTTTGGAAAAGCCGCTTAAAAATGCTGGTAAAGAACAGTCGTCTATTGAATGGCTTGCTCTAGAAAGTATGTCGCTTCATAACTTTGCCGAAGAAGCTCATGACGACGAGGGTGAAGGTCATGAAGAACATGAAGGTCATGAAGAACATGAAGGTCATGAAGAACATGAAGGTCATGAAGAACATGAAGGTCATGAAGAACATGAAGGTCATGAAGGTCATAATCATGATGGTGTCGACCCGCATGTTTGGTTGTCCCCAGATAACGCTAGGGTGCTGGCAAAAGCTGTCGCTGCGCGCTTAGTGTCGTTAGATGCCGAAAATGCCACTTATTATAAAGGTAATTTAGCGACCTTTGAAAAAGGACTTACTGCTAAGGATGCTGAAATTCGTCAAGCCTTGAGTAAGGTAAGCACGGTTCCTTACATTGTTTTTCACGATGGTTACAGCTATTTTGAGCAGCATTATGGTTTGAGTCACTCTGGTGAAATTACCGTCAGTCCTGAGCGTAAGCCTGGGGCGAAAAAAGTGGCTGAAATTCGCCGTGAAATTGAAGAGCATAAAGTTCAGTGTGTATTCAGTGAGCCGCAATTTAGCCCAGCGATTGTTGAAATTTTATTGGAAGGCTCCAGTGTTAAAACGGCACCACTAGATCCATTAGGCGGCAACGTGGCCATGGGTAAAAACGCTTATTTTTCATTTTTAGACAATTTGAGTGGTCAGTTCCTTAGCTGCTTAGGTTAATTCACCCTGTTTACCAAAGAGTAAGTATCGAATATTTGCTCTTTGGTAGGCTACCTGCTTCCTCCCCTGTATAATAATATGACTTTACGTTTATTACAGTGAGCAGAGAGGCTTTATGAGCGATCCATCCATTACAAGTGTTCACTCCGATGTTCTTATTGAGAGTGCTCGACGTACTTTATCTACACAAGCTCAAGCTCTTGCCAACTTAGCCAATAATGTCACGGAAGAGTTCGCCAAAGCGGTTCGCATGATTCTTGAGAGCAAAGGCCGCACGATCATTTGTGGTATGGGTAAATCAGGGCTGATCGGAAAAAAGATCGCCGCGACCTTAGCATCTACAGGTACACCTAGCTTCTTTCTTCATCCCGGTGAAGCCTTCCATGGCGATCTAGGCATGATTCAAGCACAAGATACGCTTATTCTGATTAGCTACTCGGGTGAAACCGAAGAGTTAATGCGCCTGCTTCCTTCTCTCAAAAGTTTTGGAAATCCGAGCATCGCGTTGGTTGGCAATATCGAATCTACTTTAGCCAAACATTGTGATTGTGTGCTGGATATTTCAGTGGACAGAGAAACCTGTCCGAATAACCTTGCTCCGACAACGTCAACGACTATGACCGCCGCAATGGGCGATGCTTTAGCGGTTGCCTTGATGGAGTGTCGAAACTTTAAACCACAAGACTTTGCTCGCTTCCATCCTGGCGGCAGTTTAGGGCGCAAGCTCTTAACGCGTGTTAAAGACTTAATGCACAAAGACGACCTTCCTGTTTGTACACCTGAGACCACGCTTAAAGACGCTATTTCTGTGATGACCCATGGCCGAATGGGCGTTGTCTTGATCCAAGAGGCAGAGAAGTTGCTGGGTATCTTTACTGATGGGGATTTACGCCGCGCGATGCTAAAAGAAAGCGAAGGCATGATACATAAAACCATGACGGTTTTGATGACATCTAACCCTAAAACCATCAACGAAAATGTGATGATAGTGCAGGCTGAAGAGCAAATGCTGCGTGATAAAATTACCTTATTAGTGGTAGTCGACGACAGTCAAAACGTATCGGGTATTTTAGAAATTTACGATCGATAAACGATTCTACTTATTTTGCCACTCTGTATTGTTTAGAGTGAGCGACTTTGATTTAAAACGGAGTTCACATGACGCAACAGCCTAAAACATCAAAAATCATTAAAATTGGCAATAAAATCGAAGTCGCCAATCACCTTCCGTTTGTCTTGTTCAGTGGCGTTAACGTCTTGGAGTCTCGCGACTTGGCGATGCGTGTGGCTGAAGAGCATGTAAAAGTGACGGAAGCACTTGGCATTCCTTATGTCTTTAAAGGCTCTTTTGATAAAGCGAATCGTTCCTCTATCAATTCTTTCCGTGGCCCAGGCCTGGAAGAAGGCTTGAAAATTCTACAAGAAATCAAAGACACATTCGGTGTACCAGTGATTACCGACGTTCATGAAGAACATCAATGTGCGCCCGTCGCAGAAGTTGCAGATGTGATTCAATTGCCAGCGTTCTTGTCTCGCCAAACCGATCTAGTCGTCGCGATGGCGCAAACAGGCGCTGTGATTAACATTAAAAAAGCACAGTTTTTAGCGCCGCATGAAATGAAACATATTCTGAAAAAATGCGAAGAAGCAGGTAACAGCAATTTAATGCTGTGTGAGCGCGGTACCATGATGGGCTACAACAACTTGGTTGTGGATATGCTTGGTTTTGGTGAAATGAAGCAGATGGGTTACCCCGTTATGTTTGATGTAACACACTCTTTACAACGCCCAGGAGGCCGCTCAGATTCTGCCGACGGTCGTCGCGCACAGGTTACAGAATTGGCTCGTGCTGGTATGTCACTTGGTTTGTCCAGTTTGTTTTTAGAAACGCACCCTGATCCAGACAGTGCAAAATGTGACGGCCCGTGTGCGTTGCCTTTGGGGAAGTTAGCGCCATTCTTGAAGCAAATGAAGCAGCTCGATGAGCTGGTTAAAACCTTTGAAGTATTGGATACGAGTGTGTAATTGATGGATTCTATTTTTCTTTCTTCGTATCAGGCGTTGTCGGAAGATCACACGTTAATAGCAACGCTTCAGTCTCTCAAACTGGTGGTCTTTGATGTGGACGGCGTGTTAACCGATGGTCGTCTGCTTTATACCGAAGAAGGTGAAACCATCAAGCGCTTTAATGTGAAAGACGGCGTGGCGATGAAGCTGCTGCCAAAGTGGGGGATTCAGGTTGCCGTGATTACGGCGAAAGATTCCGCGCCATTACGACAGAGAATGAAAGAGTTAAAAATCGAACATTTTTTTCCTGGCTGTCACAATAAAGCGGAAGCGTTTGATGAGCTTGTGGTGCGTTTAGGAGTCAATCCAGATAAAGTCGCTTATGTTGGTGACGACGTGATTGACCTTCAGGTCATGCCAAAAGTTGGAGTGGCAATGTGCCCATCCGATGCGCATGTTTTGGTTCAGCGCCATTGCTCAGTCGTGCTTAAAAAAGCGGGCGGTGAGGGTGTTGCAAGAGAAGTGGCCGATATCGTGTTGGCGACACGTATGTCATTAGAAGAAGCTTACGAACTGGCTCAAAAACCGGAGTTTGAAAAATAATGGCAGAGAATATAAAAGACCTTAACTTACCTGACTTTCATATTGTCATTCCTGCTCGATACGCCTCTCAGCGCTTCCCTCAAAAGCTGATGGCGGATCTAGGTGGTAAGCCAGTCCTGCAATGGGTTTATGAACTAGCGTTGAAAGCAGGAGCGCAATCGGTGACGGTTGCCACAGACCACGAAGTGATAGAAGCCGCCGCATTGGCCTTTGGTGCGTCGGTTGTTATGACGCGAGCAGACCATGAAAATGGCACAGAGCGTCTTGCTGAAGTAGCAGCCAAAAGAGGTTGGAGCAGTAACGAGATCATCGTTAATGTACAAGGCGATGAGCCTTTTTTACCTGTCGCTTTGATTCACTCAAGCGTGCAGGCGTTAAATCAAGATCAAGAAGCCGAAATGGCAACGGTAGCCTGCGCTATTGATCAAGTAGAGGACTTTTTTAACCCTAATGTGGTGAAAGTGGTTTGTGACGACAAACAACGTGCGCTGTACTTTAGTCGCTCCCCCATGCCTTGGGACAGAGACGGCTTTGCCAATAACCCAGACAAAACTGGATTTTTACCAGTGGATTTTCCGGCGTTTCGCCATATTGGTTTGTACGTCTACCGAGCCAGTTTATTGGCAAGGTACGCGGACTTACCCATGTCACCTTTAGAGCGCTGGGAAAAGCTGGAGCAACTGCGATTCTTGCATCAAGGTATTAAGGTCCAAGTGGCTATCGCGGATGGCTTGCCCACGCATGGTGTTGATACGCCAGAGGATCTAGAAAAACTTCGACACCAGCTGTCTTTAGAAAATATCTAATTAAGCACCGCTCGCGTTTTTTAGTTCACGCTTTTTAGTTCAGAAAATGCGATATTTAATGTAAGCGATAAACCTCATTAGGCTTTGTCGCTTTTTTTATGCCTTAAATCGTCACAATGTTTATTTGGTTCATACTTATTATACTTTTAAGTAGGTTCTTTTATAAAAATGACGCTAATTCCATATTTTTTCGCCACTTTTTCTATTGTACTTCGTATTCATGATATAAAAAATGTCGATTTTCTGTAGGAAATGTGTAAAAAATGGGTTTACAATGGCTTAGATTGTAATATTTTCTTACTAAAATTACGCCGTTTTGATTTATAAAGGATAGAATCATGAAAAAGCTACTAATTGTCTCTATGAGTTTGCTAAGTACTGCTGTGATGGCGGCGATGCCCGTTAACCAACCAACAGGTTCTAGCTTCACGCTAAGCAGTGCACCAAACCAAAGAGCATTGTCTACAGCGCTTGGCAATCCTGCTGCCCCGTTTTTGATGGTGAATCAAGACGATGAAGACAACTTCCGTTTTGGCATTCTTGGTCCGCTTAGTGTCGGCGTAGAAATGGGTGACATTAGCGATTTGGGTGATCGAGCTGAAGAAATAGAAGATATTATTGATGCAAATTACACAACGCTAACAGAAGCTCAAACAGCTCTAAATAAGGCCAATGGCATTTTAAGTGATATTGATGACACTGCTTATATAAAGACCTCTGTTAGCATGCAAGTGCCATTTATGCCTGTTATCTATAAAACAAAAGATGATGGAGCCTTTATGTTGGATGCCAGCATTTCTGCTGTTGTAAAAGGCAGATTATTAGCTGGGCAAATTACACGAAGTGGAACAGAGCTAGTCGCTAGTACATCATTCTATGCACAAACCGCTACGGATCTGAATGTCGGATTAGGTTACAGCCAATCCATGTGGGAAAATTCTCACGGTATGTTGGTCGGTGGTGCAAAAGCCAATATTCACCAGATTTCAATGGGTCGTGCCTTGGTTAGATTGGACGATAAAAATAATGACGCAGGCGATGCTATATCTGATGCGATTTCAGATGATGCAATAAGCAGCACCGGCGTTGGTATCGATTTAGGCGCGGTTTGGGTGTCTAACTATTACCAAGTGGGTTTGACGCTTGCGAATATCAATGAACCTGAGTTTGACGGCGCACCACTTGATAGTAGCGCTATTCCTAGCTCATCGAATGTAAGTACTACAGACAAATACGTAATGGAAATGCAAAGCACGGTGGATGCGGCTGTATCTACGAAAGGTAAGCAAGTGACTTTGGGTATGTCATACGACACTAACGCAGTAAAAGACGCGGTAGGTGATGAATACCAGTGGGCTGTTGCGTCTGTGTCTTACTACGGTGACTCTCACTTCATTCCAGGCCTTCGTGCTGGCTATCGTCAAAATCTAGCTGGTACCGAGCTGAGTTATGCAACGTTTGGTTTGACAGTTTTGAAACGTTTGAATATTGACCTTGGGGTTGCTCTAGAGACCGTTGAAGACGAAGACGGTGATGAAATGCCTCGTAGTGCATACTTCTCAATTGGTTACGACACTGCGTTTTGATAATCCATTAAAGTTAATAAATAGAAAGCCGATAATATTACATTATCGGCTTTTTTATTTTTACTCACTGGGCCGCATCTTATAAATTGATTCAGGCAAGTTAATGAAGAAGTATTTAGCGACTTTTAGTATGGCTATACTGAGCTCTAGTGTGATGGCATCCATACCCATTTATCAGCCAATAGGATCTAGCACGGTTTTAGGTGGCTACGCGAACCGACAATCATTAATTACCTCATTAGCTAATCCTGCTGCTCCTTATCTTATGACCAATATTGAAAGCTTCCGTGTTGGTTTTTTAGGTCCATTAAGTTTTGGTTATGAAATGGGTGAGATTAATAACCTTGACGATAAGATTGATGAGCTGGAAGCTATTTTAGAAAAGGATTATAGCGCTTCTTTTAACGGCTTAAGCAATGCGGATTTGGTAAGCCTTGGATTAACAGTTAATTCAACTGATGAGGAGATCAGTGCTGCACTTCTTCAGTCGAATGCAGAGGTGGCGGCTGCTATTAATCAAGCGGATGGTATTATCGCAGAAATAGGCGATACGGCTTATGTTAAGTTTTCAGGGGCTTTACAAGCTCCTTTTATGCCTATTATTTATAAAACACGAAATCGTGGGGCCTTCATTTTAGATGCAAGCGCTTCTTTTGTCGGGCAGGTTGGTATTATCTCGGATAATATTTCTGCATCAGTGTCCGGTTCTGATATTGAATTGGGTTCTGACACTGCGGTGTATGTTAAGAGAGCAACAGATTATCGCTTTGGTCTGGGTTATAGCCAAGTTGTTGGTCGGCCCGTTAGCGGTGCGTTAATTCTAGGTGGTCGAGTTAATATTCATAATATCGCACTGAATAAAAAATTGTCTATATTGACCGATGAAAGTGACGATGCTGATGATGGATTTGGTGACTTTTTATTGGAAAGAAAAAATGTTGAAACCGGTGTTAGTCTAGATCTTGGTGCTATTTGGGCCGCTCCGAATTATCAACTGGGCGCTTCATTGGCAAATGTTAATGAGCCTGAATTTGATTTTGGCGAGTTAGGCAATTGCAGTGGCTTGTCGGGCTCCGATTTAACAAGTTGCAATGCCGCGATACGTTTGTCAGATGAGGGTAAATTAGAGTTAAAAGAAACCTACAAAATGAAATCCCAACTGACCTTAGATGCGGCGGTAATGTCGACCAATCAGAATTGGTCTCTTGCTGGTTCCTATGATGTGAACTCCGTTGCTGACCCTGTTGGGGATAAATATCAATGGAAGGTGATCTCTCTCTCTTACTTTAGCGATAATCTTCTTTTTCCGGGTGTTCGTGTTGGTTACCGAAAAAATCATGCAGGCAGTAAATTGAGTTATGCGACGGTAGGGGCGACTTTGTTTAGGCGTCTAGATTTCGACCTCGCTTATGGACTAGAAAAATTTAGCGACGGTGATGGTGGTACTTTACCCCGAAGCTTGTATTTTTCTGTCGGCTACGGCTTTGCCTTTTAGTACTACACGATCATAGGGTTAAACAGGAATAACGTGCGTTGGGGTTAAAATTGCTTGCAATGGCACGTCCCAACCTTCCACTGGTAGGCTGTTAACGTGCTGGCAATCGTGTGCTAAGCCTATCAGTAGTGGTGCTTCATCTGTTCTTTTATTAGCAAAGGTTCTGTCATAGAAACCGCCCCCCATACCAAGGCGCCCGCCTTCTGAGTCAAATCCAACTAAAGGTAACAATACAATGTCCAGTTCACTCCCTGAAAGATAATTCGTCGTGATGGGTTCGTTAATGCCATAGACATTTTCTTGCCAAATCGTATCGGCAGAGTAAAGCGCAAAAGTGAGTTGTTTGCCTTGGATGACAGGGAGATAAGTCTGAATATTTTGTTGCCAAAAATATTCGCATAATAGATGAGGTGAGATTTCACCATCGTTCGATAAATAAAGTGCAATACGTTTGGCATCAACTATTTGGGGGTTGCTAAGCTGTTCTTGAAAACAGTTGAGTAGAGCTTTAGCGGCGCTGAGTTGCTGCTCTGGCGATAAGCTTCTTCTGGCTTGGCGTAATTGACGACGAAGTGTTTGTCTAGAATCTAGATGTGAGGTCATAAAAGAGTTTCCCAAGTTGCCGTGTCGGCTATTGGCCTTGAACCCAGTGGTTCAAGGTGGAAAGAACTGTGATTTTTTAGGCTTTCCGACGCACGGACATGCACACCAAACCAACAGGCTCTCTCCGGGGTATTACTCATAGGCTCAAGGGCGTTAAGCCGCTTCGAACAACCCAGGAAACGAACTCCAGTATAAGGTAATTCATTGTGTAAATCACTCTGTAGTCTCATTCGTTTTCTGCACTGTATGAAGAAAATTCGTGTTCTGCGCTTGCAATCAAAAAAGTAGATCAAAGAATAAACCACAAGTGATTATTCATTAACCAACTTTGTTTGATGTGTTAATGCTGCATCGAGCTGCGACGTCAGCTCTCGCAACTGTTGCTCGTTAGAGCGTGCGTATTTTTGATTAGAAAGCATATCGTGAGTAATATTCAATGCTGCAAGTACAGCAATTTTTTCAAGTCCGACGATTTTCCCACCGGCCTTAATTTCGCGCATTTGATTATTCAAATACTCCGCCGCTTCTTTCAAATCAGCTTCGTGCCCTTTAGGGCAATTTATCTTATAAGTTTGTCCCAGTATGGCGACTGAAACGGTTGGCTTATCCATATTGACTCCATTTGATAGCAAGGCCCACAAAAAATGGTCTGTTTTTCCATCATTGGGTAGCGAATGGCATTTTATGCTGCGAGTAAATTCGTTACAATTCCGAATCACCTTTATCCACACTGTTTATAGCAAATTGACGCCAATATGGAAATAAACCCGATAGTTTCAAAGATAAAAGACCTTTCTTCTCGTGCTTTAACCCTACGGGGGTATCTTTGACTACGAGTCAAAGAAAGAACGACTAGAAGAAGTTAACCGTGAACTGGAAGATCCAGAGGTCTGGAACGATCCAGACTATGCCCAAAAACTAGGTAAAGAACGTGCCTCATTAGAAGCCGTTGTAGAAACGCTAGACAGTATGGAATCAGGTGTAAATGATTCCAAAGAGCTGTTGGACATTGCGGTCGAAGATAACGACGAAGATTCCGTGGAAGCGGTTCGACTTGAGCTGGAAGAGCTTGATGCTCTGTTGGCAAAGTTGGAGTTCCGTCGCATGTTTTCCAAAGAGATGGACGAAAGCAGCGCTTTTTTAGACATTCAGTCTGGCTCCGGTGGTACCGAAGCGCAAGACTGGGCCAATATCCTATTGCGCATGTATTTACGCTGGGGAGAAGACAAAGGCTTTAATGTCGAACTGATGGAAGTGTCCGCTGGCGATGTGGCAGGTATTAAATCTGCGACCATTCGCTTTGAAGGCGACTACGCTTTTGGTTGGTTACGTACTGAGACGGGTGTACATCGTTTAGTACGTAAATCACCTTTTGACTCAGGTAATCGTCGTCATACGTCTTTTGCGTCTGTTTTCGTATCGCCTGAGATCGATGATAACGTCGAGATTGATATCAATCCGGCTGATATTCGTACAGACACTTACCGCTCATCTGGTGCCGGTGGTCAGCACGTAAACACCACCGACTCGGCGGTACGTATTACTCACATACCAACAAACATCGTTGTGCAATGTCAAAACCAGCGTTCACAGCACGCTAACCGTGACTTTGCTATGAAGCAGCTTCGCGCTAAATTGTACGAATTTGAAATGATGAAACGTAACGAAGCCGCCAAAGCGGTAGAAGACAGCAAATCCGATATCGGTTGGGGCAGTCAGATTCGCTCCTATGTATTGGATGCATCGCGTATCAAAGATTTGCGTACTGGTGTAGAAAGCTCCAACACGGGTGCCGTGCTTGATGGCAACTTAGACCAGTTTATCGTTGCAAGTTTAAAGCAGGGCCTATAAAGCGCCGTCCCATTTTGAAAAACTTATAAGAGCAGATAGCAAAATCATGGCTAACGAAAATAACACAGAATCTACCGTACAATCTGATGACAACCGTTTAGTAGCGGAGCGCCGCGCTAAATTAGCCGCCATTCGTGCAGAGCGCAATGCGTACCCAAATGACTTCCGTCCAAATGCTTACGCAGCGGATTTACAAGCGGAATTTGGTGACATTGAAAAGCCAGCATTGGAAGAAAAAGATCATAAAGTCAGCATCGCCGGTCGTATTGTACGTAACCGTGGCGCGTTCATGTTGCTACAAGACATGACAGGACAAATTCAAGCCTACGTAAACCGTAAAGCCTTGTCTCCTGAATTACTTGCCGACCAAAAAACATGGGATTTGGGCGATATCATTGGTATTTCTGGTCCTGTGCATAAATCTGGCAAAGGCGATTTGTATGTAGACATGCAAGAAGCACAACTACTAACCAAATCACTTCGTCCGCTGCCTGACAAGCATCACGGTTTGTCTGATATGGAAATGCGTTATCGCCAGCGTTACGTTGATTTGATTGTAAACGAAGAGTCTCGCGCTACGTTTCAGATGCGTTCAAAAATCATTTCTACCATTCGTCGCTTCTTAGAAGATCGACGTTTCATGGAAGTGGAAACGCCAATGCTACAAACGATTCCAGGTGGTGCCACGGCGCGTCCTTTCGTGACGCATCATAATGCCATGGACATGAACATGTACTTGCGTATCGCGCCTGAGCTTTATTTAAAACGTTTAGTTGTGGGTGGTTTTGAGCGTGTGTTCGAGATTAATCGTAATTTCCGTAACGAAGGAACGTCGACTCGCCATAACCCAGAATTCACCATGATCGAGTTCTATCAAGCATACGCGGATTACAACGATCTAATGGACCTGACAGAAGCCATGTTGCGTGATGTTGCTGAAAAAGTATTGAGCACAACAATCGTGACGTACCAAGGGTCTGAATACGACTTTGGCGTACCATTTGTTCGCATGACTATGTTGGAGTCTATTCTTCATTACAACCCAGAATTAACGGCGGCAGATCTTGAATCATTAGAAAGTGCAACAGCGGTAGCGAAGAATCTAAAAATCGACGTCAAACCGATTTGGGGCTTGGGCAAACTTTGGACAGAGATTTTCGAAGAAACGGCTGAAAGCAAACTGGATCAACCAACCTTCATTACAGAGTACCCAGCGGAAGTCTCTCCATTGGCGCGTCGTAATGACCATAATGATTTCATTACAGACCGTTTTGAATTCTTCGTGGGCGGACGTGAAATTGCTAACGGTTTCTCGGAGCTAAATGATCCAGAAGACCAAGCTGAACGTTTCAAGCGTCAGGTTGCTGAAAAAGACGCCGGTGATGATGAAGCAATGCATTACGATGCAGACTACATTAATGCGCTTGAGTACGGCTTACCACCAACGGCTGGTGAAGGTATTGGTATCGATCGCTTGGTGATGTTGTTTACTGATGCACCTTCGATACGTGACGTATTGTTATTCCCTCATATGCGCCCTCAAGATTAACCTTAGGCCATATAGGAAAACGTAAAGAAGGCCTCAATTGAGGCCTTCTTTTGTTTGAACTCTCTCTTTTATGAAGAATAATGGAGCACTCCATGAGTCGTTTTTGGACAGATAAAATCGCTTCTCTTGACCCTTACGTGCCAGGCGAGCAACCTCAAGACAAGAAATACATCAAGCTCAATACCAACGAAAGCCCATATTCGCCGTCGCCAAAAGCGCTGTCTGCTATGGCGAATGAAGTCAGTGAACGTTTGCGTTTATACCCAGATCCAAATTGTGCCGCGTTGAAAAACGCCTTGGCAAAAAGTTACCAGCTCGATGCAAACCAAGTATTTGTTGGCAACGGCTCAGATGAAGTATTGGCGTTAGCCTTTATGGGGTATTTTGCTGGTGGTAAACCATTGGCGTTTGCCGACGTTACTTATAGCTTCTATAAAGTCTATGCGGGTTTATATGGTATTGAACCGAAGCTAATTTCACTCAACGATAATTTCGACATTGTACCAGCGGATTACCAAAACCTAGATGTATCGGGTGTGGTTGTGACCAATCCAAATGCACCAACAGGCAAAGCCCTTTCTTTGGCAGACATTGAATTCATTTTAAAAGCCAACCCAGATGTGGTGGTGTTGGTAGACGAGGCTTACGTCGATTTTGGCGCACAAAGTGCTTCGACCTTGATCAACCAATACCCAAATCTATTGGTTGTGCAAACCTTGTCTAAGTCTCGCGCCTTGGCGGGTATTCGCGTTGGTTACGCATTGGGTCATCCAGAGTTGATCGAAGGGCTAGAGCGCTTGAAGAACTCTTTCAACTCCTACCCTGTGGATCGTATCGCCTTGGCTGGTGCTACTGCTGCGGTCGAAGATGAAGCGTATCTAAAAGAGATTTGCGACAAAACCATCGCCACCCGCGAACAAACAGTCAAAGATCTCGAAGCGCTTGGTTTTAACGTATTGCCATCGGCGACTAACTTCGTCTTCGTTACGCACCCAGACAAAGACGCCGAGCAAATCTACCTTGCGCTAAAAGATCAAGGCATTCTCGTTCGATACTTTGGAAACAAACCACGCATTGGCAACTATCTACGCATCACCATCGGCACAGACGAAGAAATGGCCGCATTGACGACCGCATTGAAAACCCTGTAATCAAATACACTAATCTCCCTTTTAAAGTGAAAGGGAGATTCGTTTTTTGGTGAATTTGGACGTTATGGTTTTAGTCGCCTACTGCCGTTTATAAACTTGTTAGTAAATAAAGAGGCACTGTTATTTTACATTAGCCGGATTTACTGTGCGTAACGATAAGCTGATGGGGTAGTGATCTGAAGAGTGTATTTGCGTATGCACATGCGCATCGACGGTTTCTAATCCGCGACAGTAAATATGGTCAAGGTGCTGAAATAAATGGTTTAGTCTTGGCTGACGAGTCATTTCCACTTCTTCCAGCAAAAACGAGGTGGCGAGCTCATTAAAATATTTTAACCTTTTCCCATTCCACGTATTAAAATCCCCGGCTAATAATATGGGCCCATTATGATGTTCCAGCGTTTGAGAAATTTGATCCATATGTGCTTTGAACTTTTCGAAAGAAACAAAGTTGATCGCGTGGACATTAATAACGAGGAGTGATTGTTTAAGGGGACCTAATGGGTACACGGTTGCCAGCAACATTTTTTTTGTTTTTGTAATGGGTTCGCCGTGAGCTGACGCTGAAAAATAATGTTCTGCAGCCGCAACAGTCGATCCGGTTTTAACGCCCGTTTCGATGCTGGTTTTGACGCTCATGAAGCTGCTCGCCATAATCCACTGGTGCTCTGTTGACGCATTAAAAAGGTTGTCGAAAGAGGAATTTAAAATGGCTTCCTGCAAGAGAATTAAATTTTTATCATGAATGAGCGTTGTAAAATCTTTCAACCAGCCTTTTTTTCGACATTTAAAAACATTCCACACTAATATTTCGATGTTTGGCCCTAGCGCCTGATTTGGCGCGCTGCCCATGATTTTAAGCGACTCAACTTTGCTATATCGACTTTTAATCATGAGAATATGGGCCTTTATTAAAAATTATGATGGCAAGGTGCTACGCATTGCATTACAGGTAGGGTGAGAATAAACGAAACAAGTTATTACGAATTTTTTTGTAGATGGGCAATTTATCCATTTCATCCTCAATAACGAGGCTTGCGTTGCGTTTCTTTAAAGTAAACAGTTCGGTTAGTTGTGTATTAAGACCCGTATCAAAACATTCTAGGTTAATTTCAAAATTGAATTCAAGGCTTCTGGCGTCCCAGTTGGTGGAACCTATAAAGGACCAAATATCATCAATAATGACCACTTTACTATGGTCAAAAGGCCGCTTGTTTTTGTATATCTGTATACCGTGTTCCATTATTCTTGAAAAATTGGCTTCCATCACCCAGTCGACAAAAGGAATGTTGCTGTGTTCAGGTACTATGATTTCGACTGACACTCCTCGTAATGCGGCGGCATGAAGCGACGTCATTAAAGTTTGGTCCGGGATAAAGTAGGGCGTTATGATTTTTACGCTTGTTTGTGCGCAAACTAATGCGTTGATTAATGTCCATCGTATTCTATTATGGTGTTCATCAGGACCATCTTGAATGACTCGGGCAACGACGGAGTGATTGTTTTTTTGTTCGAGTGTATTTGGGTTAAAATGGGGGAATTGAATTAATTCACCTGTCGCAAACCTCCAATCTTCTGTAAATACTTGACTGATCTGGTCAATCACGGGACCTGTGACTTTAAAATGCACATCATCTATGGGATGTGTTGCAGATTTTACCAGATTATTCTTACTGACGTTCAATCCTCCAATGTAAGCGACTTCACCATCAATACTGAGTATTTTTCTATGGTTTCTTAGATTGATAAAGCGAATGCCTGTCAACGAAATGGCGGGTAAAAAGCGGGCAGTATTAACCCCGAGTTTTTTTAACGCTCGGTCTGACTTGTGCCAGCTGTAGCCAATGCCAATGCCATCCAGCAAAACATTCACAATAACGCCTCGTTGATGAGCTTCTGCTAACGCGTTAACAAATTGGCGTCCAAGTGAATCGTAATCAAATATATAACTTGATAAGACAACATGAAGTTTTGCGCTTTTAATTGATTCAATCATTGCAGGGTAGGCTACATCACCATTAATGAGCGGTTCAACTCGGTTATCAGCAACATAATTCACAGGATGAATGTGGTATCCGGCAATGATGGCCGAATTCCAATGTTTGGGTAGATGATTAAATTTGTTGATTTTTTTTGAGTGGCGGCAATATCGTTTAGGCGTTTGAGGGTGTTTTTTTTGCGCTAAACGCTTGATACGATTTATCCCAAACAACCAATAAAAAAGACTTCCGATAACGGGCGAAAATATGACGAGGCCAATCCAGGCCAGTGAGGTGCGTTCATTTTCTTTCAATAATAGTACATGTAATGATGTGGTAAGCGACAAGGAAACGTGCAAAATAACGATGATGGTGACCCAATGGAGGTAGACCCATTCAACCAATACTTCAATTATTTGCATAAAACTCACTCAAATGATGGATGACTAAATCCATTACGAAAAACAAACGATGTTAATAACGATATAGGCCACTAACGCTTATTTTATGATGTTAGGTTGTATCATTACACAAACGGATAAACCATGACATGATGCCCATAGAAAATTGGGACAGATAGAGAGCAATAAGGCTAAGCAGTTATAAAGTAGAGAGTATAAATGAATAATAACCGAGACATCATAGTGCGCCTGCGCGAGCATATACCATCGTTCGAATGTACACCGGGTTGCCACGATTGCTGCGGTCCAGTAACGACGTCTTCAGAAGAAATCTCGAATCTCCCAGTGAAAACAGACGCTGAACATGATGCCGCATTAGAGGATTTTACCTGCGTGCATTTGGGGCCTAATGGTTGTGAGGTATATGACGATCGTCCATTAATCTGTCGATTGTTTGGCACAACCCCGAATATGGCTTGCCCTAACAGTTGTCGTCCAAAAACCATGGTTGACCCTGATATTGAGGATCAGGTTCATAACTACATTGCTAACACACGACAAGTGTTGGTATAGATTATCATTTAGACGCTAGACCGATTCAACCAACCAATAGTATGTGTATCCTGCCATTAAGGCGGGAACGGTGGAATACACCGTGGCGATTAACGCCGCTTTTGGTGCCAGAGCGATGGCGGGAAAGAGTGCGTCGCCGTCGTTACTGATTGCATTGGCTATTTGTGCCGACAAGGGAATTGCGCCTTGTAGGTAAAGGCCAGTCACCATGATTTGTGGACCACAGCCGGGTAATAGGCCAACCATGGTCGCAAAGAATACGGTCGTGCTGCCCAATAGTTTTAATGAGTTAAGTAGGCCATCACCAACAAAAAGGAGGATGAGTTCGAACAGGATAAACGCGACGACAACCCAACTTGTTACAAATTGAGTGTCTTGAGCGACTTTTCGAATCCAATGTTTGGGAAGCGTATTATCATTTTCTTTTGTTAATTCAGAATAGCGATCATTTTTAGCGGACAACGCCCACAGCAATAAGCATATAAAACCGGCAATGGCGCCAAGGTATTTTATCGATTTATCTGGTAACCCCAGTAAATCATTGACGTTGTATTGCATGGCAAGAAGCAGGGCGATGGCGCTGGCAGGAATAATGAGTAGGCACCAAAATACGATGCTTATACGGCTGACCCAGATGCCAAAAAGACTTGGATGTGGCAGTGATATTGTGCCTTTTTGACTGGCTGAGTGAACAAGTTCTTGTTTTGGTGCGGGCAAAAAAGAATCCGTCACAAGACCTGACACGACTCCGACCACGATGCTAATTGACAACACGATGACCGCGTCTTCTGGTTGTTGGCTGATCAATAAAAATGCCGCGTCTCCCATTGTGCTAGTGAGGACAGCGACCACCGCGCCGAAGCTTATTTTTCCTTGGGTATATTGAGTAATTACGACAATCGCGCCACCACATCCAGGTAAAACGCCCATAAGGCCGGCAAAAACGATCTCGCGATAAGGTTTCTTCCGCATCCAATGCTGTAGAGGCGTGGTGTTTAAGTTGTGGCTTATTCCGTAATAGAGCGCGAGTGTTAGTGCTACGAAAGCAGAGACTTGCAAAAAGGCGTCAGCCAATACGGAGTAGACGATGTCACGTAAGTTTGGAATAAGCCAAAGCATGACAAGTGCCACTGGAATTATCATCCGTTTACTGGTGAGTCCTTGTTGAAAGGTATGGTTTTGTTTTAGGGGGATTTCGGCTTCAGCTAGCATAAAAAGTGAGATGTAATTTAGTTGTAAATGATTATCGTTTATATCTATTGGGTTGTGCAAGAGGGAATAAAAAAATAGATAAGTGGATTTACTCATTTTTACTGAACTGAAAAGTATTTATTGACGTAAGAGCTCTCTATAACGATAAAGTTTAGGGAAGCAGTATGCAGTTTAGTGTAGACGAACAATCAAGAATATTAGAGATGGCTTGGGAAGATAGAACGCCATTTGAAGCGATTGAACACCAGTTTGGTTTGAATGAGCAAGCGGTTATCAAACTCATGCGAAAGAGCTTAAAACTCAGTAGTTTTAAATTGTGGAGAGAGCGTGCCAGCGGGCGAAAAACGAAGCATTTACTGCTTAGATCGTCTAGTGTGAGCAGAGGCTACTGCCCAACTCAATATAAGCAACGCTAGGCTTTGCACGTCTTGCGGTTGTTGATGAAGTTTAAGGGTTGGTATTTTTATCACCTTCAAACGTCGATGCAAGCAACGCCCGTTAAAATATTAACTAATGGATATTTCATTGTTATTTTCTTATGAATGAATCTTCTTTGTCAGAACAACACACGACAGAATCACTGGCGCACTTGCTCAACAGAGTAGCTCAAGAAGACCGTCACGCTTTTTCTGAATTATATCAAGCCACTCACCGGAAACTTTTTGGTATTGTTTACCGTATCTTAAAGCGTCAGTCCTTATCCGAAGAAGTATTACAGGAGGTTTATCTAAGGATATGGGAAAAGGCATCGGCGTATGATACCCGTGTTGCCTCACCAATTACTTGGATGGCGACGATTGCACGCAATCGTACTATTGATGAAGTGCGAAAAAATCAACTCCCCGATAGCGATATTGAGGTGGACTTTGACTTGATAGCCGATGATTCTATGACGCCAGACGACTCTTTTGCTAAGAGTCGAGAACTATTAACATTAGAGGCTTGTTTAGCTGGGCTCGAACCGCCTAGATCAGAGATGATTAAGGCGGCTTATTTAGACGGAGATTCTCGTCAGGAGCTTGCCGATCGTTTTAATCAACCGCTAGGGACGATTAAAACTTGGCTGCATCGCGGCATTAAACAGCTGCAAGGTTGTATGAATCTATGAATAACGATGAAGAAACCTCTATCCACACGTTGGCAGCAGAATATGTGCTTGGTACTTTAGAAAAGACTGAGCGCGACGCAGTAGAAGTGCGCCGAAAAAGTGATCCATTGCTTGACCAAGCGATTGTCAGATGGCAGGCGCATCTTGCTGGATTAAACGAATATGTACAGGATGCAGAGCCAAGAGAAGGCTTATTCGACGAGATTTTGATCAAGCTTGATCAGAATACCGAGAAAAATACCGAGAAAAAAGTCGCGAGTGAAAAGAGCGAATCTGCAAAGGCGTCGCCCGTTGTGGTTGAGATGGATGCTATGAGAGTGAAATTGAAACGCTGGCGTTTTACGGCGTTTGGTGCATCGGCCATTGCCGCATGTCTTGCTGTCTTTATGGTTGTAAATCCAACGATTGAGCCTACGGCTCAAGCAAATTCGCCTTTTGTCGCCGTGTTTCAAGCGGATGATAGCCAGCCTGCTTTTATTATGTCGCTGGATATTAATACTCGCCAACTTACGGTTCGCCCTGTCATGGCTCAAGGTCAAGCTGGCAAAACCTATCAGTTGTGGATTAAATCTGATGACATTGGCCCAGCACCGCGTTCTTTAGGGTTGCTAGCGAATGTTGCCAATCCGATACAGAAGAAAATTGACTATGATCCTGCGATCATTCGTCATGCAACGTTTGGTATTAGTGTCGAACCAATGGGTGGGTCACCGACAGGGGTGCCAACGGGTCCTGCTATTCATGGCAGATTGTATCCAACGTCTTTGTGATCTGAGTAGATCATTGCCTGAGTAATACAAAGAAAATGTTAAATCTCTATTTTCTGAAACTTTTTCAGAGTGCTCCCGTAGCTAAAGATGTGAAACAAAATCATGCTATTTCAACGAGACACAATTTAGAGGTTTATTATGAAAAACACACTCGCTCGCATTACTCTTGGTTTCGGTATTTTAACAATGACTGGCGCGGTATTGGCTGGTGGAATGAATGGCAAAATAGCGGTTACAGGCAGTGATCAGGATGTGTCTGATGGAACAGTCAGTGCCGATATGATAGTGGCAGACAGCAACGGTTGGTTAGTGGTTCACCGTACGGATAAATCAAAAAAACCAGGCCCTGTTGTTGCGTATGCGCCACTTAAAAAAGGCAAAAACCATGATGTTTCTGCCATTTTGAATGAACCGGTTAAGTCCGGCGATATGTTGATGTTGATGCTACATGGCGAAGCAGGTGGTATGAAAACCGGTATTTTTGAATACACCTTGGGTGCGAAAGAAGATGGCCCAATCAAAGTCAACGGTAAGCTAGTGATGGACGTGATCACGGCAAAATAAGGCAGAAGAAAAATTGCAGAGGCTGATACCTTGTGTGTCCGCCTCTTTTTTATGCTGTCGGTTGGGGGCGTTTACCCCAATACGGATCAGAATGACCAAAAAACTCGGACATAAATTCCAGAAAATACAGAACCTTTGACGACTTCATTCGATTGCCAGGGTATAGCGCATAAATACTTTGCGGTGTGTCCCGTTCCGATCCTTCCCAGCTTTCTAGCAAGGTAACTAACTCTCCTGTAGCCAAATATTGAAACACCAACCAGCGTGGAAATAAAATAATCCCCTGGCCAGCCAACGCCGCTTGTACCAATATATCGGCATTATTACTGCATAGGTTGCCAGTGACTTCGATGCATTCAAATGCTGGTTTGCCTTCTTGTCGAAAGAACCAGTTGCGACGCCCGTTATTGCCCTTATACACCAAACAATTAAAGTCGAGCAATTGCTTAGGCTGGGATAGATTCTTAGTGTGTTCTTTTATGGTTTCTAAATAACTTGGTGTAGCACAGAGTACGAATTGTTCGTCAGCAATGGTTTGGTAATTCAGACTAGAGTCTTCAAAGCCACCAATGCGAATAACAATGTCAGAACCATTAGCGATAGGATCAACGTAGGCATCGGTAAGCATCAATTCAACATTAATGTCAGGGTAGCGTTGTTGGAACTGGCAGATTAATTGGGATAAGTGCAATCGGCCAAATGACACAGGCGCATTGATGTTTAAGTTGCCTTGAGGTGTAAGAAGGGAGCCTTTTACCTGCTCCGTAGCTAGATCTAAACTGGTTAATGCTTCTCTGACTTCGGCGAAGTAATAGTCGCCCACTTCGGTCAGTTTTACGGCGCGAGTGTGTCGATAAAATAGGCGTTGGCCGAGCTCTTCTTCCAGGCTGGAAATGTACCGAGAAACCGAGGAGGGCGGTAACTCCAACTCCCGTGCTGCCGCAACGAAGCTGCCGGTTTTAGCAACGGAAAGAAAAACCCTAAGAGGTTTGATGCTCATAATGCAATTATCACTTGTCATCTATGTTATTGATTTAATTTAAGCATCAATCAACAATGTTCGCAACGAAAACGAGCGGAATAAAAGTATGCAAATTGTGGTGTATCTCTTGGTGTTGGCGGCGGGCATGGGGTTGTCAGTTGAGGCTGGTCTTTTGGGGCCATTAGGTGAGTTAGCCGGACATTTTTCAGCGACATTGGCTATTTTTATGATTGGTTCCATCTTGCTGTCCTTGATTATGATTTTCTTTGCTAAGCCAAATTTACCTGAGCTATTTAAGCAGCCTAAATGGTTGCTTACTGGTGGTGTATTAGGACCTATTTATGTGGTTTTTCTGACTATAGCCACACCGATTATCGGTGTCGGTATGACGATGACGAGTGTTTTGTTAGGACAAATCGGCATGAGTCTGGTGATTGATCATTATGGTTTGTTGGGCAGTGAAAAGCGCGGGATTGACCCGTATCGAGCTTTGGCGTTAGTAATGATTTTAGCCGCCCTTTGGTTGTTGAGTTAGGAGTAGAATGATGACCGTATTTTTTGCGATTTTTATGTTGGTATTGGGTGGCATTGCTCTGTCTGTGCAATCTTCCATTAATGGACGTCTTGGTCATAATGTTGGTGTGATTGCCAGCGCTTGGCTGACTTTTGTAATTGGCTTTGCGATTTCGTTCTTGTTGTTTTTCTTCTTTGAATCGAATCATGAAGTCTCTCTTTTTAGTGCGCCTAAGTGGCAACTTAGCGGCGCTTTATTTGGCGTAATGTACATGTTGATTGTGGTCTTTGCTGTGCCTAAAATTGGTATTGCTGCCGCGACAGTGTGTACCATTTCCGGTCAGTTAATCATGAGTTTGTTGATAGACCATTTTGGTTGGTTAGAGAATAAAATCATTCCTTTGGATGATTACCGATACTTTGCGATTTTGTTATTAGTCGCTGCGGTTACAATGATTTATTTAAGTAATAAACGCATCGACAAAAAAGAGCAGCAAGTCCTTTCTGATTAGAACGCGAAGAGAGGGTATGATGGCGGGAGTCATGTTATTACCCTGGCACGTTTGCTAACGTGTTGGCGATGTCGTTTGTCAATATGAATGGGAATCTTCTTTTGCCTGAGTTAAAAACAGTGGGTCTTTTTATGGTGACAGCACTGGCAGAAATTGTCGGTTGTTACCTGCCTTATCTTTGGTTGCGTGAAGGCAAAACCATTTGGTTATTGGTGCCAGCGGCGTTAAGTTTGGCTGTATTTGCTTGGTTGCTGACCTTGCATCCAACCGCTTCTGGAAGAGTCTATGCAGCCTACGGTGGCGTCTATATTTTCATGGCTGTTTTATGGTTGTGGGTTGTAGACGGCATTCGCCCAACGACGTGGGATATGATTGGGTCTGGTGTGGCACTGTTAGGAATGACGATCATTATGTTTGCGCCACGCGGCGCCTAAATAAAAAGTAGAGCTTGATGAGTTCCATGTCATCGAGCTCTTGTAGTGTTCTATTTAGTAAGCGCCTTCACTGTATATAAGCTCATAGCTGTGGCTGTAGATTTCTAGAATATTACCGAATGGGTCTTCCATGTAAATCATGCGGTAAGGCTTAGTGCCAGGATAGTAATAACGAGGTTTTTCCATACGCTTTTTACCGCCCGCAGCAACAATACGTTCTGCCAGTTTTTCGACATTTGGATCTTGAACGCAAAAATGAAAGATGCCTGTTTTCCAATACTCAAAATTATTTTCTGGGTTAACTTGGTTTTTAAATTCAAATATTTCGACGCCTACTCGGTCGCCTGTTGATAAGTGGGCGATACGAAATTTCTCCCAGCCTCCACCAAAAACCTCAGTACACATTTCACCAATAGGGCTTTTGTCTTCTGTAATGTCTGTGGGTTTCATAATTAAATACCATCCCATGACTTGCGTGTAAAACTCGACGGCTTTGTCTAGGTCCGGTACAGAAATACCAATATGTGAAAAATTGCGTGGGTAAACATTGCTCATGATTTTTTCCTTTGTTGAGATTTTGGGTAGGTTACAAATCCATAAGCATTAAGTAAAATTATCGTTTGAAATGTCTATGAGTATATTTTGTAATGATCAATCCACTTTGGTTGCGTAGTTTTTGTACTTTGGTTGACGTTTCGCACTTTACTCGTACTGCTGAGCAGTTAAATATGACGCAATCTGGTGTCAGTCAGCATGTTCGTAAACTAGAAGAACAACTTGGGCGGCCGTTATTAATTCGTCATGGTAAACAGTTTACCTTGACGGATGCTGGCGAGCGTTTATATCAAGAGGGACGAATCGTTCTGAGTGGTTTAGCCGAGCTTGAAAAGCATGTTGGAGATGATCCTGCCTTTGAAGGATTGGTGCGTGTGGTATCGCCGGGCAGCGTTGGCCTTAAGTTGTATCAACAATTGCTGCTTCTGCAAAAGAAACACCCCAAGTTGGTCATAGATTATCGTTTCGCGCCAAATCGAGAAGTCGAACGATTGATTTCTGAACACAAAGTAGATATTGGTTTCATGACCAGTTCATCGATGATGAATGAGGTTCACATTCAGCCGATAGGAGAGGAGGAGTTGCTTTTGGTGACGCCTCACACTGTTCAATCACCAAGTTGGGCGCAATTACAAGCATTAGGTTTTATTGATCATCCTGATGGGGCTTATCACGCTGGTTTACTGCTGGGAGCAAATTACCCTGAATTTGAGGAAGGGCAAACGTTCGAGCGATCGGGTTTTTGTAATCAAATTAGCTTAATTCTTGAACCTGTTGCCATGGGATTAGGCTTTACCGTTTTACCTCGTCATGCCATTGCGGCCTTTAATAAGCCCTACAGTATTTGTGTCAATCAACTACCCAAATCGGTTACCGAGACACTTTATCTTGGCGTGCATCGAAACAAGCTGTTACCAAGTCGAGTTCACACGGTGTTAGATGAAGCGAAGCGCTGTTTGAAATAAAAAAGCCACGCTTATCGTCAATACAAGCGTGGCCTTATGGTGAGAAGAGTAGGTTAATTGTTTTTTAGTTTGCCTTGGATACTGAGCAAAATACCGTCAGCATCCAGTCCGACGCGTTTTAACATGGACGCATGACTGGCGTGCTCTTCATATTGATCCGGTAAACCAAGTTGAAGCGTTGGAATGGTAATGTTGTTCGCCAGTAAAAACTCACTTACTGCAGAGCCTGCACCACCCATGATAGCGTTCTCTTCCACTGTCACGATGAGCTTGGCATCGCGTTGCGCCAATAAGGCGGCTTCGTCGATGGGTTTCACAAAGCGCATGTCTAATAACGTGGCATCTAGGCTTTCGGCGGCGTTTAGTGCGTCGTAAGTTGGACGACCAAAACCACATATGACAATGCCAGACTGGCCTGTTCGTAAGGTACGAGACTTACCAATAGCCAGCGTCGACAGCGTTGGCTCAATTGTTACACCTTGGCCGGTTCCACGAGGGTAGCGAACCGCCGCAGGACCTTGGTACTCATACCCTGTTTGCAGCATTTTACGGCATTCGTCTTCGTCAGACGGCGCCATCACAACCATGTTTGGAATACAGCGTAGGTACGTTAAGTCGTAAACGCCAGCATGAGTCGGACCGTCTTCGCCCACTAATCCTGCACGATCAATGGCAAACAGTACGTCAAGGTTTTGCAAGGCTACATCGTGAATAAGTTGGTCATAAGCGCGCTGTAAAAAGGTTGAGTAGATAGCAACGACCGGTTTTACACCATCACAAGCCATTCCAGCCGCTAACGTTACAGCATGCTGTTCTGCGATGGCGACGTCGAAGTATCGGTCAGGGAAGCGCTCTGCGAATTCAATAAGGTCGGAACCTTCTTTCATTGCTGGTGTGATCGCGACAAGCCTGTTGTCTTGCTCAGCGGCATCACACACCCAAGTTCCGAAGACATTACAGTACTTTGGTAGTTTGCTTTTTTCGTTGTTAGGTTTTGGGTCAGGTTCTATTTTATTGATGGCATGATAGCCAATCGGATCGCCTTCTGCTGGTTCAAAGCCTTTGCCTTTTTTGGTGATAACGTGCAAAAACTGAGGGCCAGAACGGTCTTTTAAATTGGCGATGGTTGTCAATAAATGGTCCATATCATGACCATCAATAGGGCCAATATAATTAAAACCTAGTTCTTCAAACATCATGCCCGGCGATACCATGCCTTTCATGTGTTCTTCAGCTTTGCGAGCTAGCTCAAGAGCGGAGGGAAGCCCAGAGAAAACTTTTTGACCACTTTTACGGATGTTGTCGTAGGTTTTACTCGCCCAAATGCGAGCGAAATAGCTAGATAACGCGCCGACTGGTTTCGAAATCGACATCTCGTTGTCATTTAAAATGACCAACATGTCCGCTTTGACATCGCCAGCGTGATTGAGTGCTTCGAACGCCATACCTGCAGACATGGCGCCATCGCCAATGATGGCTACCGCTTTGCGTCCGGTGTTGAGTTGTCGAGCGGCTAGAGACATACCAAGTGCGGCACCGATAGAGGTGCTGGAATGACCAACACCAAAGGTGTCGTATTCGCTTTCGTCACGTTTTGGAAAACCGGATATACCGCTTTCTTGACGAATATTCAGTAGCGCGTCTCGGCGACCGGTAAGGATTTTATGTGGATAAGCTTGATGGCCGACGTCCCAAACAATCCGGTCGTTTGGTGTGTTGTAAAGGTAATGCAGTGCAACGGTCAATTCTACAACGCCAAGTCCAGCGCCAAAATGCCCACCAGTTTGCCCTACACTATAGAGCATGAACTCGCGTAATTCGCGGACAAGCGCCGGCAACTGCTCTTTTTTAAAGGCACGCAAGTCAGCTGGTGAGTCGACTTGATCAAGTAGCGGTGTGTCGGGTCTGGCAGTAGGTATCTCTTCGAACATGGGCACAGGTTTGGTCACATTTAGTTAATCAAAAATAGCGGGTAAGTATATCAGTGGTTACGACCAATAATATAGTTCGCAAGCTCAACTAAAGGTTGAGCGGCATCCCCGAAGGGTGAAATTGATGTGATTGCTTGGTCATGCAAACTCAAGGCAAGTGCCTGAGCACCTTCTAAACCAAGCAGTTTAGGGTACGTCGGTTTGTTTGCTTCTTCATCGGAGAATTGAGTTTTACCCAGCGTCGTTGTGTCACTGGTGATATCAATAATGTCGTCTTGAACTTGAAAGGCCAATCCGATCGCGCTGGCATAGGCGTCTAATGCAGCGAAATCTTTTTCGTTTTGAGCGCCGGTACTTATGGCTCCCATGCGGATACTGGCTCGAATCAATGCTCCGGTTTTATGCTGGTGCATTTGTTCCAGTGCTTTGATATCAATGTTTTTCCCAACATTTGATAAATCAATCATTTGCCCCGTCACCATACCGTGTCGACCGGATGCGTGAACAAGTTCTTGTATCAACTTTAGTTGAGTTTTCGTGTTTTTGTGTGTTGTCAGACTCAATAGCTCGAAGGCAAACGTCTGTAACGCGTCGCCGGCGAGGATGGCGGTCGCTTCATCAAATTGTATATGGCAAGTGGGTTTGCCTCTGCGCAGATCATCATCGTCCATTGCAGGAAGGTCATCATGAATTAAAGAGTAGGCGTGAATGGATTCGATCGCGGCTGCGCTAGCGTCGGTTAAGTCGTTGGCTTCACCGAACAGTGATGCCGCCGCATAAGTGAGCATAGGTCGTACACGCTTGCCGCCATTAAATAAGCTGTAAGACATAGCGCTTTGTAAGTGTGCTGCGGGAGCGTATTGGCTTAAATTTTGCGTTAAATAGTTGTCTACTCGACGACGAGCATAAAGAGAAAAATCGTCTAAAGTCACGAATTAAGTTCCGGATCAAAAGGTTCTAGATGCTCACCATCTTGTTTTTCAAGTAGGATTTGAACTTTTTGTTCAGCTTGGGTGAGAACTGACTGACATTCTTGGCTTAGTTTAACACCTTTTTCGAATGCTTTTAGCGCCTCTTCTAGAGAAAGTTGATTCGACTCCAGCTGAACGACGAGCGTATCTAATTCACCGAGGTTTTCTTCAAAATGGCGAACACTTGTTTTTCGGGACATGGGGGTTACTCTTATTTTGAATCTATGTTTTGTAACAGAAAAAAGCTTACTGTTCGAGGACGTGTTAATGAAAATTACAAATATCTCGCAAGAAGATGTGATTCTTGGTCTTTCTTTCGTATAGAATCATACGCATGTATCGGTTGATTATAGCTTTTTGTTAGGAGACGTGTGTGGATATCGCAACGTTAATAGGACTTGTTGGATCTTTTATAGTTATTATCTCCGCCATTTTTGTCGGTGGATCAGCTGGGATGTTTGTGAATGTCCCATCAATACTGATCGTGTTGGTTGGTTCTATCTTTGTCGTGTTGATGCAATACCCTTTGGCTAAGTTTCTTAGTGCAGGGAAAGTAGCAGCGAAAGCTTTTATGTTTAAGAGTATCCCGCTGGATACCTTGATTGATGAAATCTACGGATTAGCGGATGAGGCACGTAAAGGCGGCTTGCTCTCGTTAGAAGGTAAAGAGGTAAGTCATCCTTTTTTATCGAAAGGCATTCAAATGCTGGTGGATGGTCATGATGGCACCGTGGTGAAGAACCAGTTGTCCCAAGATATGAATCAGTCTTATTATCGTCACATCTCTGGCGCCAAGGTATTCAAGGCTTTTGGTGATGTGGGCCCTGCGATGGGAATGATAGGAACATTGGTCGGCTTGGTGCAAATGCTGGCGAACATGGACGACCCTAAAGCCATTGGCCCTGCCATGGCCGTTGCGCTCTTGACGACATTATATGGTGCTATGATGGCGAACATGGTGTTCTTACCTATTCAGGTAAAATTAAATGTTCGAGCCGATGAAGAGCTGATATGCCAAAAATTAATTTTAGATGCTTTGCTTGCGATTCAGTCCGGCCAAAACCCTCGTGTCTTGGATGGCGCCCTTAAGTCTTATATGGCTGAAGGTAAGCGAATTGAGCGTGAATAATATGTTAGTTGTAAACGGATTCGACCATGAGTGATGAAGAAGAGCAAGATTGTCCCGAATGTGTAGAGGGGTTGCCTGCTTACATGGGAACCTTTGCCGACCTCATGTCTTTGTTGATGTGTTTTTTCGTGCTTTTACTGTCATTTGCTGAAATGGATGTCATCAAGTTTAAACAGTTGGCAGGCTCATTGAAGTTGGCATTTGGTGTACAGCGCGAGGTTCAAGCTGACTCTATTCCGATGGGAACGTCGGTAATTGCTCAAGAATTTAGTCCTGGTCGCCCAGAGCCCACGCCGATTAATGAAGTGAAGCAAAAAGCGGATAATACCCCCGAAAATACATTAGAAGTAATTTGTAAGCCTGGTGATGCCGAATTGAAAGAGCAAAGTGACTCAGGGGCTCCTGCCCCCGTTATCTTCGTTGATAAGTCTCATGCAGACCTTGAAAGAGAGAAAAAAATTCAAGAAACGGAAGGCGATGCACAAATGATTGCTTCTGTGATGCGTGAAGAAATTTCGAAAGGTACGGTGGAGATTGAAACACAAGAAGAGACGATTACGATTCGAATTAAAGATCAGGGTTCATTTGAGTCTGGTTCTGCTGAGCTGAATTACGATTTTATTCCCGTTATTGATTTAATTCGAGATGTACTTGTGGGTATTCAAGGTACCATTTCTGTTGAAGGGCATACGGATAATGTGCCTATTGATAGCCGCCGATTCCGTTCTAACTGGCAACTGTCTTCAACTCGGGCTATTTCAGTGGCAGAAGAATTGTTTTCTACTGGGCAGCTTAATCAAGGCCGATTTGCTGTGACGGGGTACGCCGATACACGACCTTTGGTCGCAAATGATACTCCGTTTAATCGTGCAACCAATCGACGAGTTGAAATCGTTATTAAGCAAAATGATACATCACGTCCGGAAATGCGCAGTAGTGTTGACGGCTTTCCGACAGATGGTGTGATTGAATTTGACCTAGATAGTGTCGATGAATTGAGGCCGAACGAGATTTTTTAATCTGAATTTAATTTAGGTTTAGTAAGGAGCTTCGGCTCCTTTTTTGTGCCTGCTTGGTGGTTTTGTTAATTTTTAATGCTGAGATTAGAGTGTTTTTTTGCTATGGTTTGCGCAGATGAAATTGAGGAAGAAAATAAAATGCGAGTAGCCGTCATTGGCGCCTCTGGGCGCATGGGAAAAAATTTAATCACAGCCATCAATGACGCCGATGGCGTTTCTTTGGGTGCAGCGGTGTTAAAGCCAGGTAGCAGTTTAATTGGTGCTGACGCTGGGGAAATCGCCGGCATTGGAAAACTGGGCGTTGCTGCGGTTGCTTCATTGTCTGATTGTGTTAATGATTTTGATGTTCTGATTGATTTCACCACGCCGGCTTTAACCTTAGAGAATGCCGCTTTTTGTGCTCAACATCAAAAAGCCATCGTTGTGGGAACAACCGGATTAAATGATGACGAAAAAGGCAAGCTAAACGAAGCGGCTGAAAAATCTCCTGTCGTTTTTGCTCCGAACATGAGTGTCGGTGTGAATTTAACGCTTAAGTTGCTTGCGACAGCGGCACAAATTTTGGGTGATGATTATGATGTGGAGATTATCGAAGCCCATCATCGTCATAAAGTAGACTCTCCTTCAGGTACCGCGTTGCGAATGGGTGAAGTCGTTGCCGACGCACTAGGTCGCGATCTTAAAGAGTGTGCGGTCTATGGTCGAGAGGGCCAAACAGGCGCTCGTACGCAAAAAGAGATTGGTTTTGAAACGATTCGTGCTGGCGATGTCGTAGGTGAACACAGTGTTTGGTTTGCCACAGAAGGTGAGCGCATTGAAATTACTCATAAAGCCAGTAGCCGTATGACATTTGCTAAAGGTGCGGTACGTGCCGCTAGCTGGTTATCAGGCAAGTCTGCAGGGATGTATGATATGCAAGATGTGCTTAACCTGAAATAATAATGCATACGTTGATGTAAGCAAATGCTCAAAAAATGGCCGCTGATTGCGGCCATTTTTATTTTTGCTTAATAGTCATAAATAAAGAGACTTACGGCGAAAGAACATCCGCTAACTTACTAGATTCCAATCGCCCCTTTAATTCGCCTTTTTTATTAATCACAGGTAAATCAAAGCGTGTATTAAGAGAAAGAGGAATGACCTTTTGCAGCAGGTTTGTTTGACGCACAGGTTCTACATGGATGAGAACATCGTTCAATAAGTCGTCATCTTGTAGCTGATCTAAGCTCTGTTTAGTCAGTACGCCTTGGTAGCCTTCGCTGTTGAAGACAAAGGTGTATTCCTTGTCTTGAGGGAAGTTGTCCCTTACTTCTTTTGCTGTATTGCCTTCTACTTTAGCCGTATCTGCCGTCATGATGGTCTGGACGGTGAGTGCTCTTGCTCGATTCACATCTTTGGCAAAGGCTCTAACGTAATCATCAGCCGGTTTTAGGACGATATCGACAGGGGTGCCAACTTGTACCAGTTTGCCGTCTTTTAATACGGCAATACGGTCTCCAAGTCTTAGCGCTTCATCTAAATCGTGAGTGATGAAGATAATGGTCTTTTGTAAGTTTTCCTGCAGTTCCATGAGCTGCTCTTGCATCTCGCTTCGGATCAGAGGATCAAGAGCGGAAAAGGCTTCGTCCATTAGTAGGATTTCAGCATTGGTACAAAGCGCTCGAGCAAGACCGACGCGTTGCTGTTGACCACCGGAAAGTTGAGAAGGGTATTGGTCTTCGTAACCAGTCAATCCAACTGTTTCTAACCATTCTGTTGCTTTCGGTTTCCATTCTGCTCTTTTTTCGCCTTTGATAAGAAGACCGTAGCCAACATTATCAAGCACGCAGCGATGAGGCATAAGACCAAAATGCTGGAATACCATGGCCATTTTATGGCGACGGAAGGTGATTAAATCTTTTGGCGACAGTTCCATGATATTTTCGCCGTCGACTTTTATCTTACCTGCGGTTGGGTCAATAAGACGGTTAAAATGACGGATTAATGTGGACTTGCCTGAGCCTGACAATCCCATGATAACGAAGATTTCACCACGTTTTACTTTCAGGTTTATGTCTTGTAGGCCTATTGTATGGCCAGTTTCCGCTAAGATTTCGTCTTTAGACGCGCCTGCTTTTACTTTAGGTAATACATCGTTTGGGTTAGAGCCAAATATTTGATATAGGCCTTCAATCTCGATTAATGTTTCGCTGTTGTTATCCATTCTCATTACCTTCAAGGTGTTTTTGTGCGCGTTTTGCGTAGCTCTGAGAAACGCGATCAAAGATGATGGCAAGCGCTACAATAGCGAGACCATTCAATAGTCCAAGGGTAAAGTATTGGTTTGTAATGGATTTCAATACTGGTTGTCCTAAGCCTTTCACACCTATCATTGAAGCGACAACGACCATGGCAAGTGCCATCATGATAGTTTGGTTGATGCCGGCCATAATTGTTGGCATGGCAAGCGGGATTTGAACCCCAAAAAGTCGTTGTGTCGGAGTGGCCCCATAAGCGGTGGCGGCTTCGAGAGTTTCCTTATTTACCAGGCGAATCCCTAAGTTAGTCAAACGAATAACGGGAGGAATAGCGTAGATAACCACAGCGATGACACCAGGAATTCTACCTATGCCCAATAGCATAACTACAGGGATGAGGTAAACGAAAGCGGGCATCGTTTGCATGATATCGAGAAGCGGGGTGATGATGGATTTGGCTCTGTCTGATCTGGCCATCAAAATGCCAATGGGAATCCCCACACATATAGAAAGAATCGTACAGACGGTAATAATGCTTAAAGTTCGCATTGTGTCTTCCCACATACCGAAGTAACCAATAACAAGGAAAGAGGTGAGCACACCGGCACACAGCTTCCAAGATCGCGTTGCGGCATAAACCAATCCAACGATCGCGGCTAAAACAATCCACCATGGTGTTTGTATCAGCAGATTTTCAAACCATACAAGAAAGTGTAGAAGTGGGTCGAAGAAATTCTCGATGGATTCTCCATAAGCCCGAGAGAAGTCGCGGTAGGCGCCATCGAGTGTTTGTTTAATGGTGAGGAGGTTGCGCCGACTCATATCTGGAAACTCAGTCAACCAAGAGCTATCTGTCATAAATTAGTTCTCAAAGAGTAAAACGGAGTAGGGAGCCGTACCACTGGATGCAGTACGGCTTATTACTGTCTTAAAGTTACTGTCTAATAAATTAAAGTTACTGTCTAAATAAATTAAAGGTTTTCTAGTGCACCATCGATTTTGGCTTGTATGTCTTTGTTAACCCATTTAGACCAAATGTCTTTATTGTTTAGCATGAAATTTTCAGCCGCATATTGGCCATCCGCTTGGTTGTCTTCCATCCATGCGAGCAACGAGTTCATTTTAGCATTAGTGAAAGAACGTTTAGCGGTGTACGCGTAAGCCAGAGGCGCTCTTTTTGCGAACGCCATTGTTGTAACCGTATAGACTGGAGAGGGTGGATACATGGTAACTTTTGGGTCCAAACAGCTGTTTTCAGCAATACAGTTAATATAGTGATCTTTATCTATGCCGGTGCCAAAGTCTACTTTTACCATTTCGTATTTACCGAGTATGGCAGTTGGTGCCCAGTAGTAGCCAAACCATGACTCTTCGCGCTCATAGGCGCGACTTAACGAACCGGATAAACCTGCAGATGAACCTGGGTCAATCAGCTCAAACCCTGCTTCTTCAAGCTTTAGAGCCGTGAATAGATTACCAGATGAGATTTGGCAACCCCAACCTGCAGGGCAGCCATAAAAAGCGGAAACAGAATCATCTTCTGGGTTAGGGAATTCTTTTGCGTGTTTTTTGATACCTTCGATTGTCGCCAAAGAAGGGTCTTTATCTACCATGTATTTTGGTACCCAAAAACCTTCTTCACCGCCATCCGATAATGATCTACCGGCGATACTTAGGCGCTTTTCTGCTACACCACGGTCAATCAGTGCTTGAACCGCGTTTGTCCACATTTCTGGCGCTATATCTGGTTGGCTTTTTTCAATCATTGAGGTACTGGTTGGCATTGTATCACCAGGTATTAGCTCTGCATCACAGTCAAAGCCATGTTCTAAAATGAATTTATCGATATTGGCAATGAGTGATGCTGAGTTCCAGTTCATATCAGCAATTTGAACCTTACCGCAACTGCCTGTTGCAGCGAAAGAAGAGGTTGCAGCGAGTGCCATAAGACTCGCAATAATACTTTTTTTATACATTATTATGTTCCTGTTATGATTTGTTTATAAGTAAACAATGTGCATTTAGTTTACACGTCTAATCAATTATATCAATTTGTTTGTCATTATCTCTGTTTTTTAAGCCTTATAAATCCATATAAAACAATAGTTTATGTATATATATTAGCTTTCTAAAAAGTATGAGTTCTATTTGTTTTTATGGTCGAAATGAGAGGGTATTCTATGAGGGGGCTATAAAAAGCTCGATTAACATACGTTGTTAGTCGAGCTTTAGGTGTTAGATAAAAGGGTGATTAAACGTGAGGAGGGTTGATATCCAGCATGGGGGCCGCGTCAATATGTTCGGCATCCATCATCATTGCGATACGTTGCAAGGATGAAAGAACTTGAGTTTGTTCCCAGCCTTCTAACGATTCAAATTCACCGATGAATTTTTCATGCAGTAAGGGCGGTGCCGTACTCAAAATAGCTCTACCTTCCGGTGTTAATCTTGCGTTGACAATACGTTTGTCTTTTTGCGCTCTGACTCGCTCTACCAGTTTACGATCTTCTAAACGATTGAGAATCGTTGTGACCGTTGCTTGGCTCAATGACACACTGTCGGAAATACGGCGAACGGTAACATCACCTAGTTCTTCAATAGAACGAAGTACCATGATTTGCGGAATCGTTAAACCGCAGGCTTTTACAACGCGTTTGGATTGTAGATCGGTTGCTCGGATAATGCGCCTTAAGTGAACAAGAACATCATGTAGGTGTTGCGGATTAGACATAGTGATAAATGATCCAGAAAATTTTACGGATTATATGGTTTTGTAGAGGTCTGTAAAAGCTAAGTTTTACGTTATTACAGTTCAAAGTATAGGTTTACTTTCCTATCTTAGAAAGGTCAACATGAAAAATCGAATTTGTAAAAATAGACGGTAACGTGATTTGCTAAAAAGGCTTTTTATTATCGCCCTTTTAGTTCATCAAAAGCAGCGATGGCTGCCAATCTTGCTGGTTTATAATCGATAACGGGCTCTGGATAGCCGCACTGTTTTCTCTGCTCAGGACTTGGATTATGGATGCATTTTGCGTCTAGCGTTGCGAGCTCAGGAACAAAGCGTTTGATAAAATCGCCACTCTTATCATAGGTTTGTGATTGTCTGGTTGGGTTGAAAACGCGAAAATAAGGCGCCGCATCGCAACCGGTCGATGCGCTCCACTGCCAACCACCGTTATTTGCCGCAAACTCACCATCAATAAGCTGACTCATGAAGTACGCTTCGCCTTTTCGCCAGTCTGCAAAAAGCAGTTTGGTAAAGAAACTCGCCGTGACCATTCTTAAGCGGTTATGCATCCAGCCAGTTTGATTAAGCTGTCGCATGGCGGCATCGATAATGGGAAAGCCTGTTTTACCTTCACACCACGCCGTAAATTCTGCTTCATTGTTTCGCCAAAGTAAGGCATTAGTTTCCTGTTTGAAAGGGCGACTCATAGAGAGAAAAGGGAAGTGTTCCATGAGTTGACGGTAGAAGTCGCGCCACGCCAATTCTTTTAACCAAATGCTGTCTTGCCAGCGTCGTTCTTCTTGGTTGCAAGTGTAAATGATTGCTTCTAAACACTGCCTTGGTCCTAATGCGCCTAATGCAAGATAGGGCGACAATGTGCTGGTGGCAGGCTGCACTGGGTAATCTCTGCTTTCTTGGTAATGGCGTTCTTTATGGTGACAGAATAGCCAGAGTTTTTGCTTGGCAATATCATGATCCGCTGGCCATAAGTCCTCCCGAAAAGGTTTCTCCCAAGTAAAGTTTAGCGATGGCTCCGGCAGGGGATCAGCTTGGGACTCCAGTGCTGGAAGTGGCGTTATATCTTGTTGTGCAAGGAGTGTGAGCCAACGTTTGAAAAAAGGTGTAAATACTTTAAATGGCGTACCTTGCTGACTAAAGACAGCCTGTGGAACGATAAGATCAGCAGACAGAGTATGGGTCTTAATTTGATGTTGGTGTAACTGTTCGCAAACCGAGTGGTCACGTTGTTGCTCGTGTATGGGCAAGTCACGATTAAACCAAAGATGCTTGATGCCATGATCTAGGCAAAACGCGGTCATGGCATCTGGCAACGCATCAAAGGTCTCTGCGTTAATAATATGCAATGGAATCCCAAGAGCCGCCAAGGTCTTTGCTAAGGTTTTAATAAGTCCTGCTCGTAAACCTGTTTTGGCATCCGATTCATTATGTTCGGACCATTGTGTTGGCGTGACGGTCACAACAACGCCAATGCCCTTGTTTAAGGCATTCGCCTCTAAAGACGCTGAATGCAGTGCGGGGTTATCTAGGCAGCGAAGGTCATTTCTGAGCCAAACAAGATGTTCTATTTTCATTGGATTGTTTGCCTTATACCGTATTGCGAATGCCAAGTGGCGATGGGTATGGGATGAAGTAACTTTGCTCGTTAATGTATTCGCTGCCGTAGTGTTTTAAGTAGTGACGCAACAGTGTGATCGGTGTCGCAAGATTGACTTCGCCGCGGCGGTATTGTTCGACCACATCCAGAATGTCTTTTCTGACCGACACATCGACGGCATGTTTTAAATAACCTACAAGGTGCATCAACACATTACAGTGATTCTTACGTTCTGCTGGTTGTGACAAGGTTGTCATTAATATTTCAAAATAGGCATCTTTTAACTCATCAACAGGCCTTGGGTCATTGCCTGACAGTAGACGACCAAGTTGTCGATAAACCGGTTGAGAGTGCGCCATAACCATATATTTATAACGGCTATGAAAGGCGATAAGGTCTTTCATTTTTGGTTTTTCCCCAACGCTATGACGAAAATCATGATGAGTAAAAACTCGTAATAAAAAATTCTCTCTGAGTATTGGATCATTTAAACGACCATCTTCTTCGATTGGCAATAATGGATAACGTCGTTGCAACTCTTTGGTGAATAAACCTGCACTTCTCTGCATGTGTGGATGACCGTTTTCTTGATACACCTTAATGCGTTCCATGCCGCAACTAGGGGACTTTTTCATCAATATGTAGCCGTCTAAATGAGATAGCTTTTCCAGATATTGATTAGACGCCGCCATGAAAGTTTCAGAGACATCTTCATCGGAGTTCTTAGTGAACGTCATTCTCGGTGAATTTGGGTCACCTTCTAGGCGTAATGTTGGTCGAGGCGTACCAAATCCTGCGGCCATTTCAGGGCAAAATTTTTGATAGTCAAAATACTCGCTTAGCACGTTGTCACAGTAGTTAGAGTGGCTGTGGCCGCCATTGTATCGGACGTTTTCACCCAGTAAACATGCGCTGATGCCGACAGGGATTTTGTGTGTTAACTGGTCTGGTGTATTCAAAAAAAGTGGCATATTGATGTCCTCCAAAAAATAAAATACGTGCTTTATTTTGCGTTTTTTATCCAATTTGTTAGGGAAAGAGCGCTTAGCAAAGCGCCTTCTGCATCGCCTTGGCATAACCAGTCACCCGCTAAGCCGACATTGTGTTCTGGTGCCCATGCGTAATTATTATTGCCTTTATTTTCGACAAAGCGACTTAGGAACCAACGATGAGGTTCCCCATGGCTTAACACACGTTGCTCTGTGTGCTCTGAAAATGCTTGCAGTAATTTTTTTGTTATCCACTCTTTGTCGGTATCAAGGTGCTGCTTTGTCCAATCTGGGTTGGTTTGGATAACCCAGCGATCGACTTTGTCGCTGTTTCTCATGGGTTTGTAGTTGTCTTTGATCATGCGAGCGATAGGTGAGTTTTGTAGTTCAATAAGCGCATTAAGATCACTGTTTTCTGTTTCTAACCACATGGCCCATTGCGATTGGTAGGTTGCACAAGCTTGGTTCGCCCTGAGCAATAACACCGCCAATTTTTCGTTAGTCGCAAGCATAGCCGCGGCTTGAGGAGCGGGTGCGGTGATGATGATTTTCTTGGCAATGACAACAGGCTGATATTTATCGTCTCTTAATAACCAATGCGTTTGATCACCTTCATCTTGTGATATTTGATCGAGGTGATGGATGCGAGAATTAGTGATAAACGTAGCATTACTGAGCCAATGGCGCGTTATTGCGCTCATTTTAGGCACACCGACAAAAGCTTGTTCGTCAGCTGTACTAAATTGCTTCCAAGGAGCGGCTACGCTGGCTTTGGTAAGCTCTTCAAAGAGCGCTAACGTGTCTGCATGCTTTGCATAAATATAAGGAGCGCCCAAGTCACAGCTGATGTCACCCTCTAATCGTTTACTACTGGCACGACCACCGCTGCCGCGACTTTTATCAATCACACAAACTGTCTGACCAGATTGAGACAACAAGTGCGCACATAAGCTGCCTGCTAGTCCTGCGCCAATAATGGCGATATCGAATGTTGGTGTCTGAACCTGATTTGTTGGTGTGTTCATCGTATGTCATCCCAGTGTCTTTGTTACTTTCTTATACAATATATAATTTTGTATAAGAAAAGCAACTACCTTGTACAAAAAATTATTTGTATAGTTTTTGGTAGTTGTATAAGTTTAGGTCACAATAGACGAATTGCCTTAGATGAATGATGATTTATTGGAAATGCTTATGAGTCAGTCGAACCAAAATATGGAAACAACAGATCTGCAAGCGTCAAAATCAGTGGATGAGCTGGTTCTTTTAGAGAGCTCAGCCTACTTTCCTATTCGTGAGTTATCGCTAAAAACGGGTGTGAATTCAGTGACACTACGTGCTTGGGAGCGACGTTATGGATTGCTCAAGCCTAAACGAACAGGTAAAGGCCACCGACTATACGATCAAGGTGACGTCCAACGTGTTGAAGGTATATTACGTTGGATTCAGCAAGGCGTCGCCGTGAGTAAAGTGCGAGCTTTGCTGGAGCAAGAAGTGGCTCCAGATGGCGTCGTACCTTCGAATGAATGGTTAGAGTGGCAAGTGGCGTTAGTGAAAGCGTCAAAGGCGTTTCAGGAAGATAAGATAGAGCAAATGTATCAGCAGATATTTTCTCAATATCCTGCCGAAATTGCGGTGCGCGATTGGCTATTACCAAGTTTTGAGCAATTAGGAAAAAGTGCTGAGTTGGCGTTTTGTGAATCGGTTCTGCTGCCCTGTCTTGTATCGCGTGTGATGAGTTTAAAGTCTCAGAAAAAGCAATATCAGGGTAAGAGTTTGCCTAAGGTTCTTATTGCAGGATTAACCTCTCAACGGGTTTTATGGTGCTATATGGCGGCCGCGATAATGCTTGATAAAGGACTTCCTTGTACCGTACTGCCTAATGCGTATCACAGCGATGATTGGTCGAGATTTGTTGAAACAACTCAAGTGCAATCGGTGTTGGTCTTTTGTGAAAATGAATTGGCGGCGAAAGCGTCTGACTTGATCAATCAGATGCAACAATGGCAAAGGCCTGTCGTCGTCGTTGGGGCGAGTTTTTGGTTATCAGCGCATGAGTTAAATATGACCCGTGCAGGTAATGTACAAGTGTATTCTGAGGCGCTTGAAGGTGTTATTGCCTTTATGAAGGCGACTGTGGGAAAGTAAAAAACTATCAGATGGATATCTATAATAAATTTTAAATATTAACAATTCTCATTTAATCTATTTTTTACATTAAACGAGGAGATTCAAATGACTAAAACAATCAGTTTTGCTGTTATGCATTTTACCATCGCATTCAGTGTTGCTTACTTAATCACAGGAAGTTTTATTGTGGGTGGTTTGGTCGCCATCGTTGAGCCAGCCATTAATACCGTGGCGTATTACTTCCACGAGATTTTTTGGAATAAAAAACAACAAATAAGCAAAGACATAAATAAAGAAAAAACGTTTACGGCAGGTTTTCAAACAGTAGGCGAAAGCTATGCGTTAAGAGCGATGTAAATAGCGGGTTGAATTTGGTTGTGTCGTACAGTTTTTGAACTCCTTGAAAACTCCGCTAACGCTGAGCGTTAGCGGAGAAGGAGGTCCGCGAATGTTACGTCAATGGATTAATCAAGAAGTATAAAACAACCGCCACAGCGATAGGTGCTGTGAATTTCATTGAGATATTCCACAATGCGTAAAGTGTGCCAGAAAGCTCTAACTCTTCTTTTGCAAACTTATCTTTAACAACCCAGCCGGCAAACAGAGCAATCAAGATACCGCCTAATGGCAACATGATATTTGCTGTGATGTAGTCTAAGAAATCAAATGTATTTTTGCCGAACAAGGTCACGTCAGACATAAAGCTGAATGACCCTAGACAAGCAATACCTAAAGCCCAAACGGCAACGCCAAGCGTAATCGCAGCGTTTGTACGTTTCATCTTGAAGCGTTCAACCAAGAAGGCGACCGTTGGTTCTAATAGAGATATAGCAGAAGTCCAAGCGGCAACGCCTACTAGGACGAAGAACAAGGTTCCGAACAATTGACCAAATGGCATTTGGCCAAAGGCAACAGGCAATGAGATAAACATCAAACCTGGTCCCGCAGCCGGATCCATTCCATTAGCGAAAATAATTGGAAAAATAGCCAAACCAGCCACTAGCGCAACCAGTGTGTCTAATGCGCCAATAGCCAATACTGTTTTACCAATAGACGCATTTTTAGTCATGTAAGCCCCGTAAGCCATGATAGTTCCCATACCCAAAGAGAGGGTGAAGAACGAATGGCCCAGCGCGATCAAAGCCGAGTTCCAAGACAATTTACTGAAGTCAACATTAAACATGAAGTTCCAGCCTTGAGCAAAACCGCCCGTTGTCATGGCATAGCCCAACAAAATGATCAAAAGTACGAATAGGGCAGGCATCATAATACGAGTGGCTGTTTCAATACCTTTATTAATGCCTGCAGCCACAACCGCAATCGTCATAATGCTGAACAGAGTGTGCCAGCCTAATAGCGTTGCAGGATCTGCAAGAAGGGCGCCGAAGGCTGCTCCAGCTTGATCCGATGTGATGTCGGCCATTTCACCCGTCAGCATGACTTTAATGTAATGAAGAACCCAGCCGCCTACGACAGAGTAGAACGAGAAAATGAAAACGCCAGACAGCATTCCCATTACCCCAATGATGCCCCATTTCCTAGATCCTTCAGATTCTTCTGAGACATCCATTAATGCATTGATTGGGTTTTTGCGAGCACGGCGGCCAATAAACACTTCAGCCATCATGATCGGAATACCGACGAGTAAAATACAAGCCAGATAGACTAGAACAAATGCCCCGCCACCATTTTCACCTGTGATGTAAGGAAATTTCCAGATGTTACCTAAACCTACAGCGGAACCTGTTGCCGCCAAAATGAATATCCATCGGCTCGCCCACGAACCTTGGATAGATGTTTTATTTGTCATAGTTATCTCTAAGTTATTGAAATCAAATTATATAAACAGCAATCGGAGTCCGCTTTTTTATCCATACTTGCGACATCCACATAGCCTGTATGAATGAGTACTCGTCAGCAAAACTCCGAATAGGGGCGGGATTTTCCGAATTTCGTCGCGGATATGCAACAAAAAATGATGTTTTATCGTAATTCCTTCTAATACGTGTGATTTCGTTAACCTTGATAGGTTCTGGCCTGCAGGTAAGATTATGGCTGTAATAGTTAGTTCTCTAAATATATTTCTAGACTTGATTTTAGTTTCACGTATAATGTTTAGACATCAAATTATATTGAGTTAAATCTACTTTACATTGTTCTTATTGCTTATAAATCAGCTGTTCTGTGATTGTCTGGCAATAAGCCTTTAGATTTAGCCGTATTTTAATACTTTGTTTTCTAATGGGTATGATCATGAATTCAAAAGAAATTGTGTTTAATAAGCCTAGCGCAATAGATGGCATGGCGGTTCATAAGTTGGTGGGATCTTGTCCGCCACTGGATACGAACTCGGTTTACTGTAATTTATTACAAGCCAGTCATTTCAATGAAACCTCTGTTGCCGCGAGTTTTGATAGCGGTGAGTTAGTGGGTTTTGTATCGGGTTATATTCTTCCCAATAAAGTAGATACATTATTTGTTTGGCAAGTGGCTGTGAGTGAAAAAGCACGCGGCCAAGGTTTAGCAAAAAAAATGGTTTCATCACTGCTTGAACGATCCAACTGTTCGGGTGTGCGCTACATCGAAACCAGTATTACGGCTTCTAACCAAGGTTCTTGGGCCTTATTTCGAAGCTTAGCCGATCAGCTTGGTGCGCCTTTAGAAGAGTCTGTGATGTTTGACAAACAGGTTCATTTTAACGGATTGCACGATACAGAGCAGCTGGTCACCATCGGCCCCATCTCATTCTAGTAGAGAAAATACGATGAGCTAGAAAGCCACGCTTTCGCTCTCAAATTTTCTTTCAAGCCCCGTTTATTAATTTACAGGACGATAAAAATATGAAAATTTTTGAAGAAATTGAATCAGAAGTACAATCTTATGCACGCTCTTTTCCTCGTGTTTTTCACCGTGCGCTAGGCGCTCATTTATACGACCAAGAAGGCAATAAATACTTAGACTTTTTGGCTGGTGCAGGTACTTTGAATTACGGTCATAACAATCCGATTTTCAAAGAAGAGTTAGTGAAATACATTATGGAAGATGGCATTACTCACGGTTTGGATATGCACACCAAAGCGAAGGGTGAATTTTTAGAAGCCTTTAAAGAGCATATTTTAGTGCCTCGTGGCTTAGAATACATGATGCAGTTCACTGGCCCAACCGGTACGAACGCGGTTGAAGCCGCGCTTAAGTTGGCTCGAAATGTAACGGGTCGTGAAAACATCATCAGTTTTACCAATGGTTTCCATGGCTGTAGTTTAGGTGCTTTGTCTGTCACAGGTAACTCACATCACCGTGGGGCGGCAGGTCTAAGCTTGGGTGCCGGTGTATCGACGGTGCCATTTGATGGCTACTTAGGTGAAGGCATTGAAACAACGGAATATCTAGATAAAGTGTTGTCGGATTCTAGTAGTGGCGTGGACATGCCAGCGGCTGTAATTGTAGAAACCGTGCAGGGCGAAGGCGGTATTAACGTGGCCAGCTACGGTTGGTTACAAAATCTAGAGGCCGTTTGCAAGAAGCATGGCGTTTTATTGATCATTGATGACATACAAGCGGGTTGTGGTCGAACGGGTACCTTCTTTAGTTTTGAAGACGCCGGTATCACGCCAGATATCATCACTATGTCTAAATCATTAAGTGGTTATGGTTTGCCGTTTGCAGTCGTTCTCATGCGTCCAGAATTGGATGAATGGAAACCAGGTGAACACAACGGTACTTTCCGTGGTAATAATTTGGCGTTCGTTACAGCAAAAGTGGCGATTGAAACCTATTGGAAAGACGATGCGTTTGAGAAAGAAATCAAACGTAAAGGCGAATACATTCATCAACGTACGCAAGCCATTGTGAATGAATTTGGTGAAGGCAACTTTATCGTTCAAGGCCGAGGCATGATGCGCGGTATCAACTGTGTTAGCGGCGAATTAGCCAATAAGATCACGAAAAAATGTTTCCAAAATGGTCTGATGATAGAAACTTCAGGTGCGGATGATCAAGTGGTTAAGTTTCTTTGCCCTCTGATTATTAGTGATGAAGAGTTGAAAACAGGCATTGATATTTTAGAGCAAGCGATTCGAGAAGTCTGTGCCAAAGAAGACGACATGCCTGAAGCGAAAAGCTACTTTGATGAAAACTACGACATTGCGATCTAGTTCTATTTCAGTATAAGTCGTCTTTTTTATGAAGACGGCTTCTATTGAATACTTGAGTGACATAAATAGTAAGTTCAAAACCTCAAGCTTTTTTCGGTCGTTATTTGCCGATACTTTAAAGCGATCTAAAGATCATAAGGAGAGAATAATGTTTGCACGTGATTTAGCAGAATGTGAAAAAACCGACCGTCGTGTTGTATCCCCAGATGGTAATTGGGAAAGCACTCGTCTGTTATTAAAAGAAGACAATATGGGCTTTTCTTTTCATATTACGACTATCTACGAAGGCAAAGATTTTGATATGCATTATCAAAACCACCTTGAATCTGTGTATTGCATCTCAGGTGAAGGCGAAATAGAAAGCCGTGAAGATGGTCAGAAACACCATATTAAACCGGGTGTTGTGTATGTGTTGGATAAAAATGATGCTCATACACTAAGGGCATTCAAAGAGTTAAAGTTGGCTTGCGTTTTCAACCCGCCAATTACGGGCAAAGAAGTACACAACTCAGACGGCGCTTACGAACTTCTAGATTAAGCTGATGAAATCGACTTTTGTAGATCATGTTGATCACTGTTAGAGGACAATAAAAGGAGGCGCGATAATGTCACCGTTGGCATCAGCTCTAGTGAATGAGCATCTTCATGATGAGACGCTTGTTAATCGAAAACTTTCTAATCAAAAGGAAAGTGGACCTAGTGTCAGTGGGGATAAAAGGCAAGATCATTACCCATCTAGGGTCTATCTTTCGCCTACACATATTGACCGCCAAGATCCCATTATTTACTCGCACGACCGACAAAAAGCGCCTCTCGATGAAGCGCTTTTAGATCATTACGAAAAAAATGGTTTTTTATTTCTCGACCATCTTTTTGATGACGATGAAGTGCTCGCTATGCAACATCATATGCAGAGTTTGCGTGATAGTGACGAGATCAAGCAAAGAGAAGAAAGTATTACTGAAGCCAGTAGTGGTGATATTCGTTCTGTCTTTGATGTGCATAAATTGGATGCATTTATTCAAGGTGTGGCAGAAGATCCTAGATTGGTTAAAATCGCAGAATATCTGTTAGGTGATCGAGTATATCTTCATCAGACGCGTTTGAATTACAAACCGGGGTTTCGAGGTAAAGAGTTTTATTGGCATTCAGACTTTGAAACATGGCATGTAGAAGATGGTATGCCACGAATGAGAGCCTTGAGCATGTCTATTACCCTGACACCAAATGACCATAACAACGGTCCTTTGTTGTTGATTCCAGGTTCTCACCATACTTATGTTTCTTGTGTTGGTGAAACGCCAGATAAAAACTATCTATCTTCGCTTAAAAAACAAAATGTTGGCGTGCCAGATGACACATCGCTAGAAGCGCTTATAGCGTCTTCCGGAATTGAGGCCGCGATTGGTCAGCCAGGGCGAGTGATTCTATTTGACTGTAATGTACTGCATGCTTCAAATGGCAACATTACACCAGCACCTCGATCAAACTTATTTTTTGTTTACAACGCCTTATCGAATCGTGTGGATTTGCCATTTGGAAATACCGCGCCAAGACCAGAGTTTATCGCCTCTCGTGAGTTGATAAGAGCACTTTAAAAAAGCGATTAATGCTTAAATTCCCCGCAGGCTTGTGACAATATAGCGGCAGTTTTTTATTTTGGCCGGCATACAACCTTCGGCCCCTTAACAAAGTGGATAAATGATGGGACAACATACAGTTGAAAAAATCGGCGGAACGTCCATGAGTGACTATCGTTCGGTTCGAGATAATATTATTTTTAAGCCTGCTCAAGAGAACAACATGTATCAGCGTGTTTTTGTTGTTTCTGCTTATTCAGGCATGACAGACAAGCTGTTAGAGCATAAGAAAACTGGCGATGCTGGTGTATTTGCTTTATTCGCTCAAGAGCGTAAGCAGAATAACTGGTTCCCTGCGTTGCAAGACGTACGCAGTGCCATGCTTGACATTAACCACTCTTTGTTTGAAGAAGGTGAACTGCGTCATAAAGCGGATGCTTTCTTAAACAGTCGTTTGCAAGAAGCTCAAGAATGTTTAGAAGATTTGCATCGCCTTTGCCAGCATGGTCATTTTTCGATTAGCGAACATCTCGCTACAGTACGAGAAATGCTTGCCAGTATCGGCGAAGCACACAGTGCATGGAATACCGCTCACCTTTTACAACGAGACGGTGTAAACGCCGTATACGTTGATTTGACTGGTTGGAATAGTCCAAGCCATATGTCACTTGATGAACGGATTATTGACGCTTTCAAAGAGGTCGACCTAAGCAAAGAGCTGCCGATTGCAACCGGTTATGCACACAGCGAAACAGGTTTGATGTCGACATTCGATCGAGGCTACAGCGAAATGACCTTCAGTCGAATCGCGGTACTCACTGAAGCTTATGAAGCGGTCATCCATAAAGAGTTTCACTTGAGCAGTGCCGATCCTCGTTTAGTAGGGGAAAGCAACGCCGTGCCAATCGGTCGAACTAACTACGATGTAGCGGATCAGCTTGCTAACCTTGGGATGGAAGCGATTCACCCAAAAGCAGCTAAAGGTCTACGTCAAAGCGGCATATCATTGCGTGTAAAAAACACCTTTGAGCCAGATCATACTGGTACGCTAATCACTGGCGATTATGTAAGTGACGCGCCGTGTGTCGAGATCATTGCGGGTTGTCGGGGTGTGTTTGCCGTTGAATTATTTGACCAAGATATGGCGGGCGACATCGATAAATTTGATGTGGCGATCTTAAAGGTATTGAATCAGTTTCATGCTCATATTATTGCCAAAGACATTAACGCTAATACCATTACGCATTATTTAGCGATCAATCTGAAAACCTTGAAGCGTGTTATGCGAGCACTGCATGAGCGTTTTTCGGATGCTGAAATTACGCAACGTAAAGTGGCCATTGTGTCTGCGATTGGTAGTGATATGAAAACCACCGGTATGCTTGCGAAAGCGGTTAAAGCCATCGCGGAACAGAACGTGAATGTCTTAGCAATGCACCAATCTATGCGCCAAGTGGACATGCAGTTTGTGGTTGATGAAGAAGACTACGAAAAAACCATTTGTAGTTTACATAAAGAGCTTGTGGAAGTGCACAACCATGGTCGTGCAATTTGTTTAGCATCTTAATATTGTAAGCGAGTACATTGATATAAAAAGACCCCAAGTGTGATTACGCTTGGGGTCTTTTTGTTTAATTTCTTTGTTAATTTTCGTTGAAAGTTTTGTTCTCATTCAACGGATAAGCTCCAAAAAATATCTATTAGAGTTGGGCATCATCCCGATGAACAATCGGCAATCCTTGATTGAACTCGTCTTCAGTGACGGCTTTACTCACATAAAAGCCTTGGCCAAAATCGCATTGAAAAGCGGCTAACATCTTCCACTGCGCTCTAGTTTCAATGCCTTCTGCCAGCACTCTAATATTCAACTTATGTGCCATAGCAATAATGGCTTCGACGATTTTTCGATCGTCTGGGTCTTTTTCCAGGTCCATAACAAAGCTGCGGTCGATTTTTAGCAAATCAACGGGGAGGTTTTTTAGTTGAGCAAGCGAAGAATAACCTGTACCAAAGTCATCAATGGCAATACCAATCCCCATATCTTTTAGCTTTTGTAGCAGGCCTCTCGCCAGATGAATGTCTTCAAGAATTGACGTCTCTGTGATTTCAAAGGCAATCGATGTGGCTGGGACTTGATATCGTATCAGTAGCTCTTGAACCAAAGTGACAAAGTGAGGGTCACAGAGTTGTTTCGAGGCAAGATTGATATGCAGTAAAATATTAGGCCTTCCTTCCTGCTTTCGTTTTGCCAAATATTTGATACTGTTTTCTAAAACCCAATAACCTAATGCGACAACTTGTCCTGTATTTTCTGCAAGAGGGATAAAGTCATTAGGGAAAATAAGGCCTTTTTCTGGGTGATTCCAACGAATGAGTGCTTCGGCGCCGAATACTTGATTTGTCTTTAGATCAAATTGCGGTTGGAAATATAATTCAAATTCGTTTTCTTGTAATGCTTGAGATAAATCGTCTTCCACTTGGATCAAATTATGTGTACTTATCTTCATTTTTTCAGTGTAAAAAGAGAATTGATTTTTTCCTTTTGACTTAGCCTGGTACAACGCCATATCTGCATTTTGCATAATGGTTACTAGGTCGTAACCATGCTCTGGAATCATTGCAATACCTAAAGATGTACTGAGTATGTAGTCTTTTGTGTCCATCTTTAATGGTGCGCGAATACTTTCTAATATTTTGTTTGCGTGCGTTTCAGCTTCTTTCTGATCGTTAATGTCTCCAATCAAAATACCAAATTCATCACCACCCAAACGTACCACTAAGTCGGATCTGCCTTTTAGCTTGTTTAGTCTGTCTGCAACAAGAGCAAGTACCTTATCGCCCACATCATGGCCTATTGTGTCGTTAATTCGCTTAAAGTTATCCAAGTCAAAGTAAATAAAAGCCGAAATGCGTTTGCGTTTTTGATTGCTATACAGAATCCTGGGTAGTCTATCTTGTAAATATCGACGGTTTGGCAGCCCAGTTAATGGATCTTGATAAGCAAGTTGCTGAAGTTCTGTGGTTTTTTCTTTTACTAATTTTCTTAGTCTCAGCGGCTGAATTAAAATCGCGTACAAAGCAATGGAAAGTAAAAATGCCACAAGGAGGCTAATTACATATCCCGTTATACTACGTGCTGTTAATTGCGCATCCAGTGTTTTGCTGACACTGAGCGTCCAAGTTCCAACGGGAAGAATAAGGTCGGTCGATGCCTGAATATCATTTAGAGGGGTAAAAGAAGATGACAATATTATTTGTTCATTCGTGCCTGCGTGTTTTCTTGAAAGACTGTATTGGTAGCCTTCATTTTCGAGCTGCTTTAATTGCGTTGCTTCTAATAGGTTATCTAAGTAAATAACGGCAGAAGCCAATCCCCAAAAAATCTCCCGTTGTGTACCTCGGTATAAAAATATCGGTGCACGACTAATAACCGCCACACCACCTTGTACAAGAGGCACAGGACCAAGTGCAAAAAGCCTTTTATCCTTAATGGCCAGCATGGCTTCTTCTCTGAGTCGAGGCATTGAGACGACATCTAACCCAATAGCGGATTCATTCCCTTCTAGAGGATAAATTTTTTCGATGATGCCATCTGGTGCAAGTTGAAGGTTTTCAATACCGCCAATGGATTGGATAAGGTTATTAGCGTATTCATCAAACCACTCGTTATCGCCGTCTCTATGTTCTACTTCAAACGCTAAGATCTGAGCTGAGGTGAAAACAGATGAAAGACGGCGTTCTAGAATAGACGCTTGTGTGCGAGATAGGCCATTTAAAAAAGACTTCTGCTGATCAATAATTGAATCATTCGTCGATTGTGTCCAATAGGTGCCGAATAAGGCAATAATGCAAAAAGCAATACAGGAAATGATAATGGCAGAGGGTTGCTTAAGCTTTGCTTCTTTCAATCAATTGTCCTTAATTAGGTTGATCAATGAATACATCAAATAATACTCATAAATGATTTATTGGTATTTCATTTTTTGTAATTTAATGTGCAAAGTGTCAGCGATGTAGGGTAATGCTATGGCTAAGAGTATCTGGTTTTTAGCAAAGTGCTTTTCTGAAGAAAAAAGAGAGCTGCGAAGCGTTGTTCAGAAAAAACGCTCCGCAGTTAAGTTAAGTTTATATTAGAGCTAGAAACAATCCAGCAACGGCAATTAGACTACCAGTAACGCGAGTTATAATAGGCGCTTGGAAGCGAGCAATGACCGCACCAAAACCGATTCCAACAAGGTGCAATAATGCAGTCGCAACAGCAAAGCCAAGTGCGTATTCTGCACCGTTCGCATTTAATGGCATTTCTAAGCCATGAGCAGCGCCGTGAAAAACAGCAAATAATCCGGCAATACCTGCGCAAATCGCAACAGGGAAACGTGCTGCGCCGACTAACAAAGCGCCCATTAGAATCACCGACAAGACAATGCCTTGTTCAATAAAAGGCACTTGTACGCCAGCAACGGCTAAACCACCACCCACCAGCATAGTGCCAACGAATGCCGTAGGAATAGCCCACAAAGCACGGCCGCCAAGACTTGCCGCCCAAAGACCAATCGCCAGCATGGCCAATAAATGATCCAAACCACCCATAGGGTGCATAAAACCAGACATAAAACTGGTGGTGTGTTCGTGTCCAGGGTGAGCTAATGCAAGAGCAGGTATTGTAGCAAACAATGCCACTAATCCCATTTTAAGCGTATGTAAACGCATGGTGTCGTCTCCTAAAGGAAAATGATTGAAGATATCTTTTTAAAGGATCTTCCTTAAACCACCGCTCTTGCGGCTGGATTCGTGAATTCTAGCATACTCACCGTAAGGATAAATTGAATGATATTACCAAGTGCGCACGTTTTTTGCTTAAGAGGAAAGATATCAATACAAAAACGCTTATTATTTCGACTGTTTGTATCTCCCCACGTTCACTTTGCTTTGTTATATTATCTTGAATGGCAATGTTGGGATGAATAATATGAAGACGATTGGAATGTTAGGTGGGATGAGCTGGGAATCAACGGCCAGTTATTACAAATCTCTCAATGAAGGCGTAAAAGCGGAGCTTGGCGGCTTACATTCTGCGAAGATATTTTTGTACAGCGTCGACTTTGATGAAATTGAAAAGCTACAACATCAGGGCAAGTGGGCCGAAACAGCGACCATTCTATCCAACGCGGCAAAATCTTTAGAACAGGCAGGCGCTGATTTTTTAATGATTTGTACCAACACCATGCACAAAGTCGCCCCAGACATTGAGGCAAACATCGATATTCCGATCTTGCATATTGCCGATGCTACCGCTCAAAACTTGACTCTAGATGGTATTACTAAAGTGGGATTGCTCGGGACTCGATTTACAATGGAACAAGATTTTTATAAAGGTCGGCTGGTAGAAAAATTTGGCATAGAGGTTATCGTGCCAAACAAAGGTGATCAAACTATTGTGCACGACATTATTTATAATGAACTTTGCCAAGGGATAATACTTCCGCAATCGAAGGCGAGTTACTTAAATATTATAGAGAAGCTTTATGGGCAAGGCGTTCAAGCGGTTATCTTAGGGTGCACAGAAATTGCTTTGCTCGTAAAGCAAAACGACACAAAAATTCCTTTATACGACACGACAGACATCCATGCACAGCATGGTGTTAAATTGGCGTTATCTTGAATTGTAGGCATCACTTTTGAAAACATGGAGGTATGAGAATGTTAATGTTTTATTTAGGTTTGGCAATTATTGGTACGATTGTGCCATACGCGGCTTTTATTCCTTGGCTTCTTCAAAATGGCGTAGACATTACGCAGTTTTTTATTGAAGCCATTGCGAATCCTATTAGTATTTTTGCATGGCTGGATGTGATTATAGCAGCGGTTGCGTTATTGGGGTTTATTGTACACGACGGAGAAAAAAATCAAGTGAAGTGGCGATTTGTTGCGATAGCCGGAACATTGAGTGTCGGCGTATCGTGTGGGTTGCCTTTGTACCTTTACTTGCGCGAAAAGCAGCGCTGTGTAAAAAGTATTTAATTCGCTATTTTTGAGTACAGTTTAAGAGGGCTCATGTTATGGCCAGTGGTTGGGCGCAAGATGGTGCAGTACAAGATCAAATAGACGCGACGGTTGATTCTGAAGTGGAACGCGCGAAAAACAGCATGCCTAAAGGCGAAAGCCTGACTCACTGCGAAGAATGTGACGGCGTAATTCCTGAACCTAGACGCAAGGCTATTGCTGGCGTGCGTTTGTGTATTCAGTGTCAGTCCGAGGCGGAAAAGAAAGGTCGAACGGCCTTGTACAATCGAGCGGGAAGCAAAGACAGTCAGCTACGATAACCCTTTTTAGATGAATAACGACCTTGTTTTTTTTTCCTGTTTTATTAACCTATGTAGGGTAGCGTTCCGTACCTTTGATGTCTTTTTCATCGAATTTTCCCTGCTTGATCTTCTCCAATATGGTAAAGTTACGCCTATTTAAAAGAGTGTTTATGACGGCAAGTCTAGCGCTCTGTTTCTTTCAGAATATATTAAGGATGAGGTTGTGGCAGACACTTACTCAACAGAGGTCAATAAGTTAGAGAAACTTCGCGCGGCTTGGTTGCCGGCGGTTGAGTTTCTTTTTGGCGAAGCCGTTGCAGAGGCTAAGTTTGATGGTTTCGAAGTGCGTGATGATATCACTAAGCCAAGCATGATCTTTGCTTACGTAGACGAGCCGTACCGCTACACAATTCAGATGCCGGTCAGAGTCTTCACGAATGATGTGATGTTACTGGCGGATGTGATTCAGGAAATGGTACGAGGCTTGTTTCCTATCGGCACGCCAGATACTAAAACATCCGCACTTTGTGAAGGCGCCGCGGTGTTTGGTGCGATTACGGCGATCAAACAAGTGTTTGGTGAAGAGACTGTCGACTCTTATTTGAACGCATTGAAAGAGCAAGCGTTCCCTTTTTATGATGCGTTTTCATATGTCGCGGTGTTGTTAGCGGAAGACCCTCAGGCGATCAAGAAGCTACGTGGTGTGCAGCCTTTCTTGTACAAGATTGAAAGAGCAGACTTCGAGACAGCACAAGTAGAAATTGATCGAAAAATCAAAGACATTCTTTTGTTATCGTTTCGTGCGTAATAGGTAGAATCGTTGCTAGGGTTATAAAAAGGTCGCATTCATTCGCGGCCTTTTTTATTTGCTTTAAACCTCGGGTTTAATTCTCGTTCTCAAATTTTTTCGCCCCGTTCGACGCAGCTGATGAGTGGCTTTAATGACTATGCCACCTATAGCACATAGCAATAACAGGGTTATTAGGTTACGTGAATAATCGCTGATTTCTATGATTTTTTTTGCATTGTAAGGTGTTTTGATCGGGGAAAGTGTCACCGCCCAACACACTGTGCTGGACGGAAAACGCATGACTATGGTTGCAGTTCGTGTAGTTCTTCACTGAACCATATTTTGCGTTTGAAGCGAGGGTTTTTCGATGACATATCGATTTTATAAGGATTAGCTTCGTGATTTTGGGGTAAGTCGAGTATATTGCAAAGCTCTTGAGCGAGCCATTTTTCTACTTTTAGTACCACCATTTTCTTACGCAAACGACCTTGTTCATCACGGTTTAATATAGTTGGCAGCGTATTCAACGTTAGAATTTCGCCCAGTGCAGGGTGCGCCATACGTTCACGGCCTTCATCGCTGGCATAAAAATGCGATACGGCAAATACCATGCGTTGAGGGTTGATCTGCTTTAAAAATTGACAAGATTTAACCACGGTAGAACCCGTGCGGACCATGTCGTCGAATAACACAATACTGGCGCCGTCTAAGCCGTCGAATGTATGCTCACTTTCTTTGTGCAGAGTGATTTCAACCTTGCGCTCATCAGTGCGCTCTTTGTCGAGCATGATGAACTTAGCTTTTTTCAGGCCAAGTGTTTTGTACATTTCCTTTACGAAATCGCGCGCGCCCTTGTCAGGAGCACACAGCACAAGTCCTTCGCCGTCTTCGCCGTAATGCAAAATATCTGAATTCAGCAAATAGTGAGCGTAGATTTCATACGGGATTAGGTTGTGGAAATCGCCTTCGAAGACTTCGGTAAATATTTTTTGTACAGAATCAGAATGATTGTGGATCGTCATCACGGTGTCGACACCAGATAACTTAAGCATTTGTGCGTACAGTTTTGCGGTGAAAGGCTGGCCGTCAAATTTCTTAACGTCCTTTATATCACGCTCAAAATTGGTTTCGCCTAAGCTAATGTGCGGGCCACGATCTTGCGCACTGTAGAATAAATCTGGTTCCACCAATATCACGCGAGCCGCGCCGTTTTCTTTGGCTGCTCGAGCAATGATGAAATTCGACATTGCAAGTTCTTGGCGGCTTTTTACATGACTGCCAGTACTGACAATAATGACAGACTTACCTTTAAGCTTGCGGCCGATATTAGCAAAATCTGCCTCATCAGAAATGAACCGAGGGCAAAATTCGGAATTCATAAATTGCTTCATACTGATCAAATCAGCGATGTCATCGTATTGACCCATTGCGTAAGCGACATCGATAGCAAATGGATTATCAGAAGAGTTACTAACAACTACGACATTAGTTGACTGACTGGTCGACAAAGTCATTAAAGATCCTTAACGAAGGGGTAGGGGATTTGCGCAGATTTTAATACTTGTGGACTTGTTTCGATAGGGCTTATTGAGGATAAATGTCATTTTTATGTCGATTAGGTGCCACATAAGATTGCTCCTGAGCATGAATTCAAGTGAAACCTTGATGTCATTCTATTAATTTTGAAAACCCTTTAGTGGAATGAATAGATAGGGAGAGCGCTATCCTGCTATATTTTGAGTTCCATCAGCCGGATCTATATGTCTAAACTCTAGGGGAAAAAAGTATGAGTACGACGGACATTCGTAATATGGAAAAAACGTTGTTATCCGATAGTTGGTATACCTTAAATAAGTTTTCGTTTGAGCTGAAAGACAAAAATGGACAGTGGCAACATCAAGAGCGTGAAGCGTACGATAGAGGCAATGGTGCAACGATCTTACTCTACAACACTGAAAAAAAGACCGTAGTCCTAACACGACAATTCAGATTGCCCACTTACGTAAATGGCAATCATGATGGGATGCTGATCGAATCTTGTGCGGGCTTATTGGATCAAGACAACCCAGAAGAGTGTATTAAACGAGAGACGCATGAAGAAACGGGTTTTCATGTTGAGAGCGTCACAAAAGTCTTTGAAGCTTACATGTTACCCGGTTCAGTGACAGAAATGCTGTATTTTTTCGTTGCTCAGTACTCTGACCACATGAAGGTGTCTGATGGTGGTGGTCTTGAACATGAACAAGAAAATATTGAGGTACTTGAATTAGATTTTCAGCTTGCTTGTTCCATGATGGATTCTGGAGAGATTAAAGATGGGAAAACCATTATGCTGCTGCAATACGTTAAATTAAAAGGTTTGCTCTAATGTTGACTAACGTAGAAGGCAAGTTCGATGATTATCCTGATGAAGTGAAAACCATCATGTTAGGGATGCGGGAATTGATTTTATCCGTAGCTCAAGACAATCAACTTGGTGCGGTTGAAGAATCGCTAAAATGGGGTGAGCCGAGTTATTATGTTAAAGGTGGCAGTCCAATAAGAATTGATTGGAAGCCTAAGGCGCCAGACCAATATTGCTTTTACTTTAACTGTAAAAGTAAATTAGTCGATACCTTTCGAGAACTGTATTCCGATCAGTTTGAATTCGAAGGAAACCGTGCGATTGTGTTGAGACTGAATCAAGATGCCCCGCTTAATTGCCTACGGCATTGCATTGAAATAGCAATGACAAACCAGAAAAATAAACACCTCCCTTTATTAGGTGCATAACGTTTATTGTCTAATTGAATAGGCGCGGTAATGGACACTGCATTTCCCCAACACCGCAACATTTTTTGTCTTTAAGGCGCTATCTTAGCTACATTTATAGGCACATCCAGAGTTCCTATATCTCTTTACCGCCTCTATCAGGAAGCGTGAAAATTTTATTCACGCGAGTGATGCTGATTGTTCTCAGTCCGTTAAATATTTCAATGTGGGGGGTAGGTGGGTTCTACCTGTCATTAATGCCTTCAATGGTAGCCAAAGTTACAGGTTCTAGTTCTGTGTTATTAGGCGAGGTCACTGTTACTCTGCTGACTTTGTCTGGCTCGATCGCTATTGACTATTCTTGTCGGCGCCAACTTACACATTGCTTGGCTTATGATGGCTGGATTGACCCTTGCGGAATTGGATTTTAGGCGTTGTTTTCTGGGGATCTTGGGAAGTTTAATGCCGCAGGTAGAGCCTCATCAACGAGAAGGGCTTATCGCTGTATATTATTTGGAAAGCTATCTGGCTTAGTTTGTATTGTAGACAGATGGTTGGCTAAGGGATGGCCTAACGTGGTGCTGTATCTTTTCCGAAACTGCATAGGCGTTATATCAAAAGCGAGTTTAAATTTTTTGGCAAAATAGGCCGAGCAGTTAAATCCACTTTCATAGGCTATATCTGAGATTCGTTTATTGCTTTCGGTTAGTAGTTGGACTGATTTTCGTAGTCGGTAATTCAACAAATAGCTGTTTGGAGAACAGCCTAGGGTGTTACGGAACATACGATAGCACTCGCTCTCGCTGATGTTTGCTGCATTACTGATATCGGCAATGGAAATGCGTTCTTCATAGTGCTTGTGGATATAGTCGAGCAAAGAATGTGCGCGCTTTTCATTGCTTTTTGATGTGTTTTGATCTGACGCTGTGTTTAGCTGATGAGAGCAGAAAAGGTGCCAAAACTTCATTAAAGCGATATTTATGTAAAACTCACGGTCAGCGCTTTGTGTTTTCCAGACGTCAAAGGCATCGGCTAGTTCTTTAATGGCAAGTGAATGCCACGTTTTATCAGTATCAGAAAACTTGTAGGCCTGAAGCTCTTTGTTGGTGATCACTGGCAAAACATTTTTTTTATAAATGAGCCCGTGATGCACTCCCCCAAGCATTTGTGGTTTAAACAATACATTGAGTATTCGGCATTCCCCCACGCTGGCGTTCGTGAGTTTATGTAGAATCCCTGCATTGATAAAGATCATTTCTCCCGCTTGAACAATCTCGCTAGTGTTAATGCATTCGACTTTCGTCGCCCCTTCCGTTACCAGCACAATTTCAATTTCGTCATGCCAGTGCCAAGGGACCTCCCCGCCAAAGAACTCTGAAAAGCACTCATCATAAATAGCACAAGGGAAGTCATCATTACCGTGAGCGGTAAGTTCCCTGCCATTTTTTTCTGTTTCTAATTTATAAATTTGCATATTTGATTTTGGTAGGATTGTTATAGTTTAAGAGAGTATATGCCTATAAGAATAAAGTTAAAGGCAGTATTGTTTTAAAAATACTTTTTTGGGACACAGGTTTTTATGTTGTTACTGTTTATCATCTACTTAGCGTTTATTAGCTTAGGGTTGCCCGATGCGGTTTTAGGAGCGTCTTGGCCTGTGATGGGGCGTGATATAAACGCCTCGCTTGAGTTTGCGGGAGTTGTTTCACTTATAATCAGTGCTGGAACCGTTATTTCGAGTCTTTTAGCCACTAAAATGATCCATCATTTAGGCATTGGAAAAGTCGTTGCTTTTAGTGTGTTACTAACGGCTGGAGCACTACTTGGGTTCAGTATGTCTCATGTGCCCGTTGCCCTTATGTTATTAGCGGTTCCATTAGGAATTGGAGCGGGGGCGGTTGATGCGGCACTAAATAATTTTGTCGCAGTGCATTATAAGTCGAAGCACATGAACTACCTGCATTCATTTTGGGGTGTAGGAGCAACCGCTGGCCCGCTTCTTATGGCGAATTACTTAATCCTGAACGAAGGGTGGCGTGATGGGTACGTTGCGATTGCCAGCCTTCAATTCTTACTTGTTATTGTGCTTTTTTTGACGCTTCCACTATGGAAAAAGGTGTTGGTTAAGCCTTTGGGGAATGATAAAGAAGTCACTCCGTTTGTGAGTAATGCTTCGGCGTTAAAAATAAAGGGCGTGTCACTGCAATTGGTTATGTTTTTTTGTTACAACTCAGTAGAGACGGGTGCCGGACTATGGGCAGCGAGCTATCTGACTATGGAGAAAAATGTTTTTCCAGTAGACGCTGCCTTTTGGGTAGCGATGTATTATCTCGGTATTACGATAGGGCGTTTTTTTTGTGGCTTTATTGCGGAAAAAATCGCAGAAGAAACTCTCGTCCGCTGTGGTGTGGTGATTATGATATTCGGCTGTGTGATGCTTGTGCTTCCTTTGTCAGGATTATGGGCAAAAGCGGGGTTGATGCTTATTGGGCTAGGTTGCGCCCCTATTTACCCGAATACGATTCATATGATACCTAAGCGTTTTGGGTTGGCGGCATCACAAACCATTATTGGATTATCCATGGCAACCGCTTATATGGGAATGACCATTATACCGCCCATACTTGGTATGACGGCAAAAACGTTTTCCTTTGCTTCATTCCCCATTATCCTGCTGTTGCTTAGCGGCATTATTTTTGTGACCACTGAGCGGTTAAGGGGGTGTCGTGTCACTGTGTCTTCGATTAATCGTTCGTCCAATAGCGTCTAAGTTAAGCGCATTGATGAGCAGAGAAGTGAAGATGACTCAACGTCGACAAAAACTATTGCTGTTGCTTGAGTTAAACGAACAAGTGTCATCGAGGGAACTAAGCCATCGACTTCATGTTTCGTATGACACCATTCGAAAAGATGTAATTAATTTAGAAAAACTAGGGATGTTAAAACGCGTTAAAGGCGGGGCAATACGGTGTTTAGTATGAGGTGTTTTTTGAAATATGGGCGTAATAACGGATATCGATGTTTTAATGACAGAGTGATTCATTTTTAAAAAGAGAGCGCACCTAAAAAAGGGGTAAAATAGGTGCACTGACTAAGAGAGGTATTTATTTAAAAAGCGATTTTCACTCCAGCTGATACATTGTCATTCGCTTTTTTATACTGCCCGGATTCGAGGTAAATGTAAGATTCCTTATCTAATTTATATTGTAGTTTTGCTAATACACCGCTGTTATCATTACGTTCTGTTGATGCATAGCCAAATGTACTGCTCCATTGATCGTTAATCATAAACTCTGCAACCACCGCATAGGCATCCCAATCCGTTGCATTAGGACCATTACTGGTTGGCATATCGGTATTTATTTCATAGGTTGCACCGACATTAATCGAATCAAAGCGATAACCTGCTCCCACTGTTGTTCGTGTCGCGTCATTTGATGCAAATGCAGGTAACTGCTCTTGTGCAACATGAACGTACCCGACTCCAAAATGGAGTTTCTTATCATCATATATAGCGCGAGCACTTAAAATATCTCCTCCAACACCATTTTTATCGTTTGCAGTGAGGGCCGCTGCAATTAATTGTAAACGGCCATCCAGAAGGCGAGGTGCCGCGTATGCAACAACATCTTCTGACTGCTGGACTTGCCCGAATATGGCAATATCTCCCGTTTGACTGTGCATGCGGTTATACTCAAACTGATCTACTTGACCATACAAATCCTGCCAGTGTTTAGATGCCGTTCGCGGAGCAATAACAAATGCACCTAAATTCGTGATCACGACAATACTTGCTGTTTCAACATAGACGCCATCACGTCCTTCATTTTTTCCTGGTGAGTAACTCCCTAATGTCCAAGTTGAATCGGTATCATCGGCATTGTTAATTTCTGCCGAAAATTGGCCAACTAAGTCATACCGGACTTTAATGTCATTATCTGCAATATAAAGCCCACCAATTCCCAGTTTCGAATCAAAGGCATGAGCATCAATGTCCCTTGAATCAACAGATAAAAGTCCCAAGTTAATAGAGCCACTTATATCAGGTCCTTTGTGAATACTGTCAGCGGCTGCATAGGGCGTATAAGAAAGTGTGAATAAAGATGTAGTGATTAATGTTGGTAATATTTTTTTTGAGAAACGAAGTTTTAAATTTTGTATCATGTTTTCCTCATTATTATTTGTATTTTTGGAAGTGTTATTTATAGTCCCTCCTGCAATTTATTTTCAAACGATATATATTCATATACTTTATGAATACTATTTGTGAGTTTTTTTAGTTTTGATTTTTTTAAATAATTGTAAGTGAAATTAAATATATTTATATTGTCTTTATTATTGATGTGTATTTTTTATCAGACAGATATTTCTGTGATCTTGTTTTATTTTATCATTACAACTTAAACTAATTTTTATAGTAATTATTCAAATGAGGAATTGCCATGTACTCGTCTTCAGCACTGAGTGAAAATGCAGAAATTTTTTATGATGTAATTGGGGAGGGTCCATATTTAATTATGGTTTCTGGTGCCGGTGGCAACAGTGCCCGATATGAAGACGTTGCTACACAGCTATCAAATCACTTTACTGTGGTGCGATACGATCGTCGCTGTAACTCTCGTAGTGGTGGTAATTCTGAATTGGCGCTGGACATGGCTCAGCAGGCTCGCGACGTCGTGGCCATCTTAGACGCTTTAGAAGTCAAAACGGCTTTTCTTTTTGGTAACAGCGGCGGTGCAAATATTGCAATTAATGTCGTTGAGCTTTTTCCTGAGCGCATTTTGGGGTTGGTTGCACACGAGCCGCCTACGTTATCTGTACTACCGGATGCGACAGAATGGATTAGCTTTAGTGATAAGGTGTGTTCATTATTTAGAGAAGAAGGTCCCAAAGCGGCGATGATGATGTTTGGTTCCGCTTTAAAAGGTGTACCACTATCTGCATTAAGTGCTGGCGCGGGTGTTGGTGATGCCGCTAGTAAAAAAAATCTTGGCTTTTTTTTAACGCATGAACTTGCATCCATTTGTCGCTACAAACCTAATGTAGAGAAATTGCGTCGTGCTGGCTGTCCTTTGGTGTTTGTTGCAGGGGCAAGCAGTGGTGATGCTTACTATGCTCGAACGGCTGATATTCTGGCCACTTTAACTGGTGGTCAATCGAAGCAATTCTTAGGACACCATATTTCTTTTGTCACCGACCCCATTCCTTTCTCAGAAGATATTTTGCGCGCTTTTCAAGATATGAACGTATCTTAACGTATGTGTTAGAAATACAGTGATGTTGATCGCTGGTTAGTAGCGTGTGTAGGCAACATTTTAAATTTCATAAAGCATTAAAACTGAACGTATTTAGTAGTAATAAATTATGAATAAAAAAGATATTTCTAGAGTAGATCTTAATTCTCTTGTTGTCTTGCATGCATTACTAGAAGAGCGGCATGTTGGTAGAGTGGCAATACGATTTAATGTTACTCAGTCTGCTGTTAGCCATACACTAAAGCGCTTAAGGGTGCTTTTTGATGATGAACTTTTTATTCGCACCCCAAGCGAGATGCGTCCAACAGAGCGTGTGGATGAGTTAGCGGTGGAACTTGGCGATATATTGGCGTCTATAGAGCGAATCATCTATCCAGAAATAACATTTGATCCTCGCTCATTTGAAGGCGAAGTGATAATCGGAACGTCTGATTACGGCAGCATGGTCCTTCTTCCACACATTATTGCATGCTTTGAGCGACTCGCACCCAAAATACGTTTATTTATAAAATGTCATAACATCGATCACGATGTAGCGCAGCTTGACTCCGAAGAAGTGGATTTTTGTATCACGCCATTAAGGGCGAGCATACCCAAAAGGATTAAAGTAGCACCTTTATTTGATGATGATTTTGTGATGGTGTTCGATCATAATAACCCACTTTTTCAGCAGCCATTATCTATGGATAGACTAAAGCTGATTCCAAGAATTGTTGCGACATCTCGAGACGATAGAATCTCATTATCTGAACCTTATTTAATGAAAATGGGATTTTCAATTGAGCCTAAAATCACCGTTCAACATTTTTTGTCCGTGCCTTATTTATTGCAAAGGTCTGAATATATTGCACTTCTACCTTCACTTTTACTTAAGAACTTTGATTTTTTGGATTATTTACCGCTTGATAAAACTGAATTATTGATACCCCCAATAAGAATGGGATTGTTTTATAATGAACAACGTGTCCAATCCTCAGACAGTTTGACATGGGTTGCTAATATGATAAAAAAAGTAGCGGATGAGTTGAATCAAACGATATAGTTTATTCTTAATAATCTATTTTTTTAATCGAATATATTTCCAACTACTAATAATTTTTAATTAGGTCGCTCCACATTGCTGATAACAACTCGGTGATCTTGGGCAGACTGCGCCACGTGAGCAGATCAGCCGAGCGTCGCTTTCTATGCCGCGTTCTACCCAGTTAATATTAAGTATCTTCGCTACGCTCATCAGGTCTTTTTTGATGCTTTTCGGAATATGAGACGAGCCACCGCCAGTGACGCAGGCTTGCTTTAAATCATCGGCGATGGAAAGGGCATCTTTGCCTTGCGCGTTAATCGCGGGATTTAGGTCGATGCCAGAACAAAGCACATGACTGTTGCCAGCGAGATCTTGTACCTTTATCGACTCACACGCGTAAATACGCGGTTCGTTACCTACATTGAGAATCGATATTTGTGCCGAGGAGCCTGTACTCGGTTCGCTAATTTTTCTAAACACCGCCCAATGTTGGCAAGGATCTTCCACCATACTCATGTTTCCCCAAGGTAATGGAATGCCATTTCCTCGGTACACAGCTTTGAGTTTGCCTGGTGCGTAAGCGTCGAAATAATGCCAATGAGGATAAGGCGACGCGGCGGTCATACGGCGCATGGCAACGGATTCTGAAACGCCTGCCAATTGCGCTGTATTGATCTCGTAACCATTGCGATCCAGCATGTGTCGAAACGGGACTTTTGGACAAAGCAACGCACCAGCAAAAAAGCTGCATTCAAAATCCCGCCATGCATGCAAAATATCTTGAGCGTCCATTCCTGAGGATTGCATCTTCGAGTTCTGAGCTTGCAGTGGCGAAATCTCATTGCGTCCTGTTACTAAGACATTTTTCATGCCGTCTTTGTCGTGCAACACGGCATGGCCAATGTGCACCGCGAGGTTGTATTTCAAACGCTGCGGTTGGGATTTCATGATCTGATTAATGTAAATCGTGTTTGGTGGATCAAAGAAAGAGGTGACGACATGGCTTTCGTCAATGCCCATGCTTTCTAACACTGCCAATGGTGTTTTACGAAACCATTTGATCTGCAAGCCCATTTGTTTGGTGATGGCGACAATTTCGTCAAGGCTTAATGGCAAGCGCTTAAGGCCAACGTCTTCTGCCGCTCGCTCTAAATCGGGAAAATGGTTTTGGTTATGTTCCTGATGGGCGCGGATGAGTAGGTGAGCGAACTGTCGACCGCTGGTGCCCGTTTGAGAAAGCATTTCTGGAATGGCGATCTGCAGTATTTCTTTGGAGAATAAAAAATTTGGTTCTAATGCCATGCCGCTGATGCCACCACCAGAACCTTTCGATGGCGTAATGGCGTCTTCTTCGGGAATATCATCCAAAAACCACTCGACATTTTTTTGAAAAACGTTGGCAATAACCTCCAAAACGTCTTCGCTGGGAATGCGTTTTCCCCTTTCTATCATCGACAAATAAGACACAGACGGCGCAGATTCTGCGTCGATTTTTATGCATCTTGCAGATAAGTCTTCCATCGTCAAACGGTTACGTTTACGTAGGTTGCGGATTTTTGTACCCAAAAAATGGGCTTTGCGATTTAGGCTATTTTTATTTTTCATTTTTGTAAAATTTACACTGTGTAATTCTTATTGTGAAATTTTATCTTAGTTGCGCATAGACTATAAATCAAGCAAGCGGGAACGGTTTTCTCAGCGGCTAATTTGATAAAGATAAGAATAAAGCTCACTAAAGAAGGAAAGCGAGATGAATATGCCCTTACCTAAAAATAACAGTCTGATCCATACAGGGTTTTGCAACTTCATCAATGAAGAAGTGCTTCCCTTTCATACCATTGAGCCAACAAAATTTTGGCAAGATTTAGAACAATTAATTTCTGATTTAGCGCCGATTAACCGTCAATTATTAACGACTCGCGATGTTATGCAGCAGCAGATTGACCAATGGCATCTTGCTCAAAAAGGTCAGCCAATGGACATTCAAGCGTATGAGGATTTTTTACGTGAGATAGGTTACTTGGTAGAAGAGGGAGACGATTTCACCATCACGACGGATAACGTGGACGATGAAATTGCGACGCTTGCAGGACCGCAATTAGTCGTACCTGTTAAAAATGCACGTTTTGCATTGAATGCCGCGAATGCTCGCTGGGGCAGTTTGTATGACGCCTTTTATGGTACCGATGTGATTGCAAAAACCACGGGCCTGGAAACCAATAAAGGCTATAACGCTGCACGTGGTGAACAGGTGATTGCTAAAGCCAAAGCCTTTTTGGATGACGCATTTCCTCTTGAAAGTGGTTCTCATAAAGACGTGAGCAGTTATGTGGTTTATTACCACCATTTACTGGCTTTCTTTGATGATGGAAGCCAAACCGGTTTGAAACAACCTTCTCAGCTGGTGGCTGTTAATGGTCAGCGTAGCGACCCTGAAGCGGTCTTATTGAAGAATAACGGCTTGCATGTAGAGATCCATTTTGATCGTAACGGCCAAAATGGCGTGAAAGATAAAGCCAACATTAATGACATTGTTATTGAATCCGCACTTAGCGCCATTATTGACTGCGAAGATTCGGTTGCGGCTGTTGATGCTGAAGACAAGATAGATGTTTACCGCAACTGGTTGGGTTTGATGCAAGGCACGCTAGAAGCCAGCTTCGAAAAAGACGGACAAACGCAGACGCGTCGTATGAACCCTGATCGCTGCTTTACGGATTTGCATAACAAAGAGTACCGCTTGCATGGTCGTTCTCTGTTATTGATTCGAAATGTTGGCCATCTAATGGAGTGCGATTTGATGCAGGACGAACTGGGCAATTTTGTGCCAGAAGGCATCATGGATGCGGTGGTAACGGCTTTAATCGGCGCGCTGGATTTACAGCGTAACGAAGGCATACGAAACAGCCGAACCGGCAGTATTTATATTGTTAAACCTAAGATGCATGGACCCGATGAAGTGGCGTTTAGTTGCGAGCTGTTTGGTCGTGTAGAGCAGATGTTGGGCTTGCCAAAAAACACCATCAAGATCGGCATTATGGACGAAGAACGTCGCACGACGTTGAACTTAAAAGAGTGTATTCGTCAGGCTAAATCGCGCGTGTTTTTCATCAATACCGGCTTTTTGGATCGCACTGGTGACGAGATTCATACCAGTATGCAAGCTGGGCCATTTTTGCCAAAAGATCAGATTAAAAATCAGCCTTGGATTCAAGCGTATGAAAATCGCAACGTAGACATCGGTTTGCAATGTGGTTTGCCGGGTAAAGCTCAGATTGGTAAGGGCATGTGGGCCATGCCAGATGAAATGGCGGCGATGATGGAAGCAAAAGTTGCGCATCCAAAAGCAGGCGCCAACACGGCTTGGGTGCCTTCACCTACCGCGGCGACACTGCATGCGTTGCATTATCACCAAATAAATGTGTTTGACGTGCAGGAGCGAATTAAATCACGGCCTAAAGCGAATCTAACGGATTTACTGAGTATACCGATAATTTCTCACAATCTGACCTTGTCGAGTGAAGTGATAGAACGTGAGGTTGAAAACAACGTTCAAGGCTTGTTGGGCTATGTAGTGCGCTGGGTAGAAGCAGGCGTTGGTTGCTCCAAAGTGCCAGACATCAATAACGTAGGCTTGATGGAAGACCGCGCCACCTTACGTATTTCCAGCCAACATTTGGCTAATTGGCTGCTGCATGGCATTTGCGATAAAGAACAGATAGATAAAGTGATGCAGCGAATGGCAGTTGTTGTTGATGAGCAAAACAAAAACACCGAAGGCTATCGCCCGATGATATCGCAGGAATCAAAGAATACCGGGTCATCAAGCCTCGCGTTCAAAGCAGCACAAGACTTGATTTACAAAGGTGTTATTCAGCCTAACGGCTACACCGAGCCGTTGCTTCATGCTTATCGCGTGCAGATGAAAGAAACGAGTTAAGCGAGCGAATTGAAAGAGTTTAAACATTAGAGCGTTACAAATTGATTAATTTAGACAACCTAAAGAGTGAGAAATGCTATGCAAACTTATAACAATAAAACCCAGCAAGCGAGCAATACCATCAATCAACAAGGCCCAACGTGGGCGGCAATGAATCCTGAGTTTGTGGCTAGAATGCAATTACAAAACCGCTTTAATACGGGTTTAGACATTGCTAAATACACCGCCAAAATTATGCGCGAAGACATGGCTAGTTACGACAAAGACCCAGCAAATTACACGCAGTCATTGGGTTGCTGGCATGGTTTTATCGGCCAACAGAAAATGATTTCTATTAAGAAGCATTTTGGGACTACTCGCAGCCGTTATTTGTACTTGTCAGGCTGGATGGTCGCAGCGATGCGCTCTGAATTTGGCCCTTTGCCGGACCAGTCAATGCATGAAAAAACCTCAGTTCCAGCCTTGATTGAAGAATTATATACCTTCTTGAAGCAGGCCGATGCTCGTGAACTACAACATCTATTCAAAGAAATGGACGAAGCAAGAGAAGCAGGTGATCAAGTTCGCGAGCAAGCAGCGCAGAATAAAATAGATAACTTTGAAACTCATGTTGTGCCGATTATCGCAGACATTGACGCTGGATTTGGTAATGAAGAAGCGACGTATTTGTTGGCTAAGAAAATGATTGAAGCGGGCGCGTGCTGTATTCAGATTGAAAACCAAGTGTCGGACGCGAAACAATGCGGACATCAAGATGGCAAAGTAACCGTGCCTCATGAAGACTTTCTAGCAAAAATTAACGCGGTTCGTTACGCCTTTTTAGAATTGGGTGTAGACGATGGTGTCATCGTTGCGCGTACTGATTCTTTGGGTGCGGGTTTAACGCAGAAAATTCCAGTATCGCAAAGCGCGGGTGATTTGGCAGAGCAATACAATGCTTTTATCGATGGCGAAGAAGTGACGTCGTTAGAGCAAATGAAATCCGGCGATATGGCGATCAAACTGGGTGATCGATTGATCAAGCCAGCTCGTTTGGCGAATGGTTTGGTTCGTTTTAAACCAAATACCGGTGAAGACCGAGTGGTATTGGACTGCATTAACTCGTTGCAAAACGGCGCAGACTTACTGTGGATCGAAACGGAAAAGCCACACATAGGTCAGATCGCTTCTATAGTGAATCGTATTCGTGATGTGATGCCAAATGCCAAATTGGTTTATAACAACAGTCCATCATTTAACTGGACGCTTAACTTCCGTCAGCAAGTGTTTGATGCATGGTTAGCAGAAGGAAAAGACGTTGCTGAGTACCAGCGTGAAAAGCTGATGTCACAAGACTATGACGCTACGCCATTGGCGGCCGAAGCTGATGAGCGCATTCGTTGTTTCCAAAAAGACGCCGCGGCGCAAGCGGGTATCTTTCATCATTTGATTACCTTACCGACTTACCATACTGCGGCATTGTCTACGGATAACTTAGCGAAAGATTACTTTGGTGAAATGGGAATGTTGGGTTACGTGAAAGAAGTTCAGCGTAAAGAAATTCGTCAAGGCTTAGCCTGTGTGAAGCATCAAGATATGTCTGGGTCAAACATGGGGGATGATCACAAAGAGTATTTTTCTGGAGCACAAGCGCTTAAAGCGTCAGGCAAAGACAATACAATGAATCAATTTGCGGTCTGATTAAGCGAAGAATAATCTGATTGTATTGATATCAAAGGTCAGCAGTCTTCCCCCTGCTGGCCTTTTTTATTGTGTTCTTAAAAAAGCGATAAAAATATTTTCAGGAAGCGCTTCTACGTTGATTATTTTAAGGCATAAAAATTTGCTTTTGTATCTCCGTTTCTTGTAGCCTATTCCGCCAATACAGCAAGAATGCTGGTTATCAAATATTAAGGAGTAATGGATTATGCCAAGTGGAGTCAAAGTTGGTGATGTCGGAACGGATCATGATGGATTTCCACCAACACCAGTGACTGCAGGGTCACCTGATGTGAATTACGATGGATCACCTGCCGCTCGTGTAGGAGACCCATTAGAACCTCACGATAAACCAAAACACCCACCTCATCCAAGAGCCATCGCAGCGGGCTCTTCTTCTGTGTTTATTAATGGCAAGCCAGCGGCTTTGACAGGGGGAGCTATTGATTGCGGTGGCGTGACGCAAGGTACAGCTTCGGTCAATATCGGAAGCTAATCTAATGCCGTTTCTCTTTTTATATTTCCTTTTATTAGTATTGCCTACCGAGCGGATTATTGCTCGCTGGGCAACTTTCCGCTCGATCTCAGGCGGATTGTTGCTCGCTGATAGATTTCTTATTTTCTAACTAATTGAAATCATTGGTATTTTGTAGTTGGCACTCTTGTTGCTATTACCTTGGTTGTGTTTTATGAAAAACATCATCCATTTACAATGCGACGAATAAGGAATGTTACTATGCCAACACCATGTTATATCTCTCTCGAAGGAGAATCTCAGGGTTTGATCACCGCAGGCGCGATGTCGGTCGACTCTATCGGAGATGTGGGCTTGGAAGGCCACGATGATGAGATGCTTGTACAGCAATTTGATCACGTTGTTACCGTACCTACGAACCCTCAGTCAGGTAACCCATCAGGCCAGCGTGTTCATAAACCGTTTGTTTTCACGGTGGCACTGAACAAAGCCGTTCCTCTTCTGTACAACGCTTTATCTTCTGGTGAGAAGTTGTCCAAAGTGGAACTAAAATGGTACCGCACCTCGTCAGAAGGCAAGCAAGAAAACTTCTTCGTGACGGCACTGGAAGGCGCGGTGATTGTTGACATCAAATGTGAAATGCCCCATTGCCAAGATCCGGCAAACGGCAACTTCACACAAAACATTGCGGTGTCACTTGCGTACCGTAAAATCACGTGGGACCACGTCAGCTCTGGCACGTCGGGTTCGGACGATTGGAGTAAACCCATCGAAGCGTAAGCGTCGAGGGTATCGGCTCTGATTGACAAAAACCGCCTGTGTTCACAGGCGGTTTTTGTGTGTGTTAATATACCTTCGTGTTTACGGAGAAAACAGAACACCCAGTCATCACAAAGGAAGGTAGTATGACGACATTGACGTTTACATTGGTCCTCGACGGAATCGAAGAAGACACCTTGGTTGTACGAGAGTACCAAGGGCATGAATCTTTATCGGACACCCTTCTACAAGACGGCGCTCCCTGTTATGGTTTTCGGTATCAACTGACGCTCGCCAGTCGACGCTCAGACCTCAGTGCCGATCACATTGTCGATAAGCATGCCGAATTGCGTATTGTTCGTAATGGTCTGTTAGTACAGCGAGTGCATGGCATTGTCCGTCACTTTGAAAAAGGCGACACAGGTCACCACCATACTTACTATGCCTTAAGCCTTGTTCCTGCCCTTGAACGTCTTGCTTTGCGCCACAACAGTCGCATTTTCCAAAAGAAAAGCGCGGAAGAAATCATCGTCCAACTGCTCGAAGAAATGGGCATCACCGATTACCTTTTCACCCTACAGCGCCCACCACAGCAACGTGAATTTTGTGTGCAATACCGTGAAACGGATTTACATTTTTTACACCGCTTAGCCTCTGAAGAAGGTTGGGTCTATTACTTCACCAATGAAACCATGGCACAGTCCGAAGAAGGTACCTACCTCAAGGGAAAACATACCCTTAACGTCGTCGACAAAAGCCAGTCCATGCCCCTGCATAATCGCACCATTCCCTACAACGTGTTGTCCGGTGGCGTAGACAATACCCCTTATATCTCCACCTTGACTGAACACACCCAATCCTTTCCAAGCCAAAGTGTGCTCAAGGATTACAGCTTTAAAAAGCCCGATTACCGCTTCTTGCATCAACAAGAAGGCCACGACATGGATTACCAGCATCAAGCGTATGAACACTTTGATTCGCCAGGGCGGTTCAAAGACGACGAAACAGGCAAAGCCTTTGCGCGCATACGATTGGAATATCTACGTCGAACCGCTCACACCGTCGTCGGTAAAAGCAACGACGCTGTGATTCAGGCGGGGACGAGAATCACCGTCACCGATCACATCGACGATAAAATGAACCAAGTGTGGGTGCCAGTGCAAGTGACCCATCAAGGCAATCAGCCTCAAGCGCTTGAAGAAGAAGGTCACACCGGCGCAACGACCTACCACAACACCTTTACCCTGATTCCCACAGCCACCAACTGGCAGGCCACCCCACAGCCCAAACCCAACGTGGATGGCCCAATGATGGCCACCGTAGTCGGCCCCCAAGACGAAGAAATCTACTGCGACGACCATGGACGAGTCAAAATCCACTTTCCATGGGACCGATACAGCGCTGCCAACGACCAAAGTTCGTGCTGGATACGCGTCTCCCAAGGTTGGGCTGGGAACCAACATGGCATGATGGCGATCCCCCGTATCGGCAGTGAAGTGATCGTCAGCTTTTTAAACGGTGACCCAGATCAGCCCATCGTGACAGGAAGAACCTACCACGCCAAAAACACGCCCCCGTACGTCTTACCAGAACACAAAACCAAAACCGTCTGGCGAAGTGACACCCACCAAGGCAAAGGCTTCAACGAAATCAGTTTTGAAGACCAAGTTGACCATGAAAAAGTGTACCTACACGCACAAAAAGACCAACAAGAAGACATACTCAACGATCAACTCACCCAGATCGGTCACGACCAGCATGTCAACATCGGCAATGACCGTTTTACCGAGATCAAAAAAGACAGCCACTTAACCATCGAAGGCGAATGCCGCCTTAACGTCGTCAAAGACAAAACCGACATCATCGACGGTAACCTACAACAAAAAGTGGGTTCGAAAGCGATACTCGACGCCGCGCAAGAAATTCATCTTAAAAGCGGCAACAAAGCAGTCCTCGAAGCCGCCTCAGAAATGACCATCAAAGTGGGCGGTAGCTTCATCAAAATAGACGCGGCCGGCGTTCACATCGTTGGTTCTGCCATCAACCTAAATACGGGCGGTAGCGCAGGATCCGGCAGTGGGTTCAGTGGCCTCTCAGCAGCACGGCCACTGGGCGCCACATCACCAGAGTACGATGCGGACCTTGAAGCGATTGAAGGCAATGACGCGCCTGATTCGCCATTGGTAGGTATGACTGCATCAGACGAGAAACGCGATGAAGCGGAGGCAACGGAAGAAACCACCACAACGGTTTCCGACCCCATTCTTCAATCCTCCGTATTAAAGGCTTCCACTGCATTAGAACAACTGGCGAAGAATGCAGGACCAAGCTATCAAAAAGGTAGTACAGAAGCGGAAGACGTTAAACGCATACAACAAGCCCTACTCAAAATGGACTTTAATTTAGGCCCTGCTAAAGACGACGGTGACTTCGGTTCAAAAACTGAAACAGCGGTTAAACTGTTTCAAGAAAACTACCAAGCTACCAACAATACTCACGCCGCTTACAGCCTAGACAACCAAAATGGCGTCGTAGATCAATATACCTTATTGGGCTTGGATGAAGCGTTAATGGAGGGATGGAAGTATGTTCAAGAATGTAAGCTAAGAATTAATTTTGAATTCATAAAGCAGTTAGAAGGTAGTCGCAAGGATGGCTACGTCCCAGCTCCCGATGATAGCCAAAGTGGTGTAACGATTGGCTCAGGTTTTGATATAGGGGCTCGTTCTCTGACGGATTTGAAAATATTAGGCTTGCCTGATGAACTGATTAAAAAATTCTCACCTTATGTTCAACTTAAAAAACAAGATGCTGTTGCTTTGCTAAAAGATATTCCATTATCTATTACGGATGAAGAAGAAGCTCTTTTGGAACAATTGGTTAAAAATTCAGAAACAGAAAAAATAGTTAAATGGTATAACAGTTCAGATAGTTCGATAAAGTTTGAGTGTTTACCAGAAGAAGCGCAAACAGTCATTGCATCAGTAGCATATCAAAATGGTTATCTCCCTAATGAAACTCCCTTTTTTTGGAAACAAGCGGTAGAGCAAGATTGGACCTCTATGAATGAAAACTTAATGGACTTTGGGGATGATTTTAAAACTAGAAGACGAAAAGAAGCGAAATTAATTGAGAGGTTATTATGAAAAGATTTTTTGTGTTTTTTTGTGTATTCATAAGTGGATTTTGTTCGGCTTATCCTATGAAAGATATATATGAAAACCTTGATGTGAGTAGTTTTCCGAGTTCTTTGATGCAAAAAATTCAAGGTGATAAAAATAAATTTTCAGATCTTAAGCTGTTACCTAAGCCAGTGTTTAAAGAATCTGAATTCATTATAGAATCTGATTATTGGCTTTATAAAATCACGATATTTAAAGAAAATCGTCGTGGCATACATATTTGTTTTTTAGACCATGCAAAACAAAGCAGTTACGACGCTCAAAAACCTATGGTTATTCGAAAGTATGGTGAAAGATATGTTGCTATACGTTTATATTCTGATGTGTGTGAAAGTTTCGCTCGGTAATTAAATTTATTTAATTTAAAAATGAGGAGGTTTTATAATTTCAATAGGGCTTTATATTGAGATGCTTTGCCAGAGAATGTAAAAGAGGTCCTTGTCGATTTGACCTATCGAGGCGATTACACTGGTTCAGATGATAAACGAGGGAATACTAGGAAAGTGATTGTTCCTGCGGTTTATAAGGATCAACAGGATAATTTAAGTGGAGATGAATCAGATTTTTATCAAGTAATGACTGATAAGTAGCTTTGGCGAGTTGATTTTAAGGTTGATCCCAACAGAGTTAAAAAAAGATATAAGGAATTAGAATGAAAAAAATATGGTGCATCATTTTTATAGCCCCTCTTTTTAGTAATGCTGATGAAGTAAATAACTACAAATTTTATGCAGAAAGTGGATCGTATATCGCTTACCTTAAGAAAGACGATAAGTGTATTTACGGTGGTTATATGGAAAATAATGAAATTCATCGCTATTGCAAATTCGGTAGTAGTGATGTTGATTTAGATAATCAGCCAGATCCTAATATATATGCCTCAGATTTATTTTTATCTGGTCCAAGACTTCATTTTTCGATTTCAGCTTATTGGCATTCACAGGACTGTGAGTTGTATATACCTAAAAAACGAATAACCTGCGAACTCATTAGAAAATAACTCAGTTCTAAAAAGGTTTCCTCCGCATTAGAGCAACTGGCGAAGAATGTAGGACCAAGCTATCAAAAAGGTAGTACAGAAGCGGAAGACGTTAAACGCATACAACAAGCCCTACTCAATATGGACTTTAATTTAGGCCCAGCCAAAGTGTGAATTTCACCATTCCGAGAATGGAAATTACTTGTTAACGCACTGGTAAATAATACCTTTATAGTTTTTTATCTATTAGTTTTTTATCTATTAGTTTTTTCATAGGTCAGCCGTTTTACGGCTGACCTTTTTTATTATTTAGGTTGTATGTTTCATTAAGAGGTCATCAAACCGTCATGGCCAGTCTTTATCTTATGGTGAAAATAATCAAAGCACGGCAGTGCTATCACATTAACAGGGGTAGAAAATGACGGGTAAGATTTGGTTGGTTAGTTTGTTTTCAATCAGTGTTCTATCGGGTTGCGCAAACAATGGAATGATACAAGCGGCAACTAGTTTTGTGGGTAACGTTCCGAAGCAGGGGAGTGAATTGCCTTACTCTGTATTGCGTGGAGACCTTATTGATAGCAAAACCAATCAGCCCTTTGAAATTCGTAATGGTGGTTTTGGCTCTGCGATGACGGCGAATCCGAACCAAGCGAATCAGTTTTACGCATTAACCGATCGTGGTCCAAACGCGAATTACACGGGCGAATACGGTAAAGGGAAAAGCTTTCCTGTGGCTTCTTATACGCCACGTATTGGTTTGTTCGAAGTAGAATCTGATGGCTCGATTTCTATGGTAAAAAGCATTTTACTCAAACGTCCAGAAGGCAGTTTGATCTCTGGTTTGCCGAATACGTCTGCATTAGGTGGCACAGGTGAAACGCCGTATCATTCCAATGGACAACCCGTTTTAATGAATGACAGTAAGCCTTATAACAAGAAAACGAATCCTATTAAATTGGATGATTACGGTTTAGATGGTGAAGGTTTAGTCGCGCTAAAAGATGGTACATTTTGGGTGAGTGATGAGTATGGCCCCCATATTGTTCACTTTGATAGTAATGGCGTAGAAATTGGCCGAATTAATGCGTTTAAAAATGATACTCGCAATATGTTCTATTTACCTGCCGTATTCCAACATCGTCGGGCGAATCGCGGAATGGAAGGCTTAGCCATCTCGCCAGATGAAACCACCTTGGTGGGTATTATGCAGTCGACCATGAAAAATCCAGATAAAGCGGCTCAAAAGGGCAACTTGACTCGTATCGTCACGGTGAACTTAACGGATGGTAATACTGAGCAATACTTATACCGCCAAGAAAAAGCCGAAAATGCAAATTCTGAAATTTCTACGTTGACCGCAAATCAGTTTTTGGTGATTGAACGCGATGGCAGCTTCTTATTAGGTGGACCAAATGGGGAGTCTAAAGCCAACGTGAATGCTCAGAAGCATGTGTATCGTATTGACTTAAGTACCGGTACACCGCTTTCTAGTGTTGCTTTATCGAGTTCTATCACGCGAGATGAGAGTCACGGATTGATGATTGATGGCTTGACCTTAGAGCAATTCGCCAACACATATGGCTGGGACGCATTGGCAGAAAAAGGCATTAAACCAGTCAGTAAAGCACTGGTGATCGACATGGTGAAAGCCGTTTCTTATCCACATGATAAAATGGAAGGCTTGTGGGTGATTGATGGCCATCATCTTGGTGTATTAAACGATGATGATTTCGCAACTTGGTCGACGAAAGGTAAACTAGAGCAAAAATATCTTGATAATCATACGATTGATTCAAATCGACTTTATATTATTAACGCCGACCTGATGGGCAATTAGTAACTTTAGATTGCGCTTTATTAAGTTGAGTAAAGTAAAAAGGAATGCCGCAGTGCATTCCTTTTTTTATGACGTGTAGTTTCTATTAATTTGATTTAGCTCATCACTCGACTCTGTACTAAGATTAAAAATTCAGTACAGTATCCGCCATGGTATTGTTCCTTTCATTCACCTTGTTGCGGCGTTTGCCCTAAGAAAGATAGTATGAGTTTAGATTCGTTATTTTCTATTGCTCCCTATAGTTGGGGGGCGATTTTTACCTCTGTTTTTTGTGGTGTTATTGTTGGTTTAGAACGGCAGCTGAGAGGTAAGCCAGTGGGTATTCGAACCTCGGCTTTAATCGTCTTGGGAACCTATGTATTTATTGCATCGTCAATGTTTGTTGCTGCTGACATTACAGATCCATCTAGGATAATAGGGCAGGTGATTACGGGGATTGGTTTCCTTGGTGCTGGGGTGATGCTTTCAAAAGACGGAGCCGTCATCGGAGTGACTTCTGCTGCGACTATTTGGTCGCTTGCTTCCGTCGGTGTGTGTATTGCCATTGTCGATTCTTATGTGGCTATTAAACTGTCTCTCATCTTGGTTGCTATTTTATATGGAGTGGATCTTTTGGAAGAATATTCGTCTGCTTTTACTCGAGGAGTGCATTCAAAGTACAGTAGCTGGCGTAAAAGAAACTAAGACGCACTATTGTTCTATCCTATTAGAAATAGAGACCTAAGTGATGTCGTAATATGAGTCAGTGGTAATCAAGATAAAATGAATTTTGATGAGACTAATGCCAATTGGCCCAGCATTTATTGCGTGCTTAGCCCTCCGTAAAAACACCTTTGTTTATATATTTATAACTATTGGATTGTTCTCTTTTGGTTGTATGCTCTATTCGGACAGTTCTACGCAATTTCGTCCTTTGTCTTTGCCTCTATAAAGTGCTTTGTCCGCTCGTTTTATCATTTTAAGTGCATTGTCATGTTGGCCACGGCTATCGGTTACACCTAATGTGATGGTGATAGGAAGATTGAAATCACTGAATTTTTGTTTAGATATCACCTTTTTAAGGTCATCAGCGATGAGTGCAGCCTGATTCTTTGTGGTATTTGGGAGAATGACAATAAACTCTTCACCACCAAACCGAGCAATGATGTCGCGCTTTCTCAGTGTGCTTGAAAGAACATTGGCGACTTCAATCAAACATATATCTCCAACGTCATGTCCGTATCTATCATTTATTTTTTTAAAGTAGTCAATATCAATTAGGATAAGACTTAAAGGTGAAGAGGTAATCGCTGTCTCTTCTAGCTCTTTGCTAAAGTGGGTGTTTAAGCCGCGTCTGTTAAGTAATCCAGTCAGTGGGTCTAGCGTGTTTTCTTCTTTGAGTTGCTTGGTTACTTCAGTGTAGCGTTGAAGAAAGAAGTGCCCAAAAAAAGCACTTAAAATAATGGAAATAGTAAGCCAAAAGCCACGAGCCGTGGACATCTCTTTGGAATAGACACCACCAGTTAAGTCTACAATATACTCACTAAATATGGTCGCCAAAATAGTGCCTGCCACGAGGGTAACTGTAAGAGCCAAAGATTCTCGATGCCCACCGAGAAGCGCTGCCAAAATTGGATAAAGTGGCAAAAAGTAGACCATTTGGCTATTAACACCGCCGGATATTGCAAGGGTAGGAAGAATGACAATAAGGGCGATCAGTAAGGAGAGCGTAATTTCCCATTTTGGTAATAAATTAAGCCGCACGATAAAATAAAACCCTGTCATTAAGAACAATTCTGCAATGCCAATCAACAAGAAGTAGATAGGTAAATCAATAAAGAAGGGCCTAAAAATTAGAGATAATACGATGGTAGTAAAGACGAGTTCTATGATTCGCAGAGTGAACTTATGGCTGAGTTCGGCTTGGATGTTGTTAGGCATGATAGTGTGAGGTCGTTCCTGATACAGTTAATAGTAATGGTTATTATTTTTTCTATTTGATTGTTTAGTAAACATATTATTGATTGATCATACCCTAGATTCAAAAGCGTATTCGTATTTTTTCTATTATTTCCGGGTCCTAATACAGGTGTTGTGACAGACAAAAGAAGACAACATTCAGCAAGCTCTTTGAAAGCAGAGAAGACTCAGTAAATTAGATAGAACAATATGCTAGATTTACCAACTACACTGTTTTTGTTGTAAGGAGTATATTGTGGGATTGAAAAATCGAATTGTCGCGGGTAGTTTTCTGTCTGTTTGTGTGATGGCATTACCAGCTCAGGCGGCGACGTTTGAAGTACCTAGATCGTTTGAAATTATGTACGTTGACCTTGAAGGCGCAAGGCAGTTCGGTAATGACTTTAAGGTCGAGGTTGATGAAGGTCAGCACCAAATTGTCGTACGATTTAATAAATTGTTGCACAGTGGTGGTGATACTCAAGCGTATCAATCTGAGCCTATTGTGCTGGATTTACAATTTGAAAAGAATGATTACTTCACGGTGAAAGCGCCTTATATTTCGACTCAAAAACAGGCAGAAGCTTACTCTAAGGCGCCTACGTTTATCCTTTTTGATGATCGCAGTGGCAAAGAAGTAGATTATCAACATCAAATACTACCGGTGAAGTCGGGGTTTCAAAACACGCGTGATTACGTTACCGAAATTGAACGTTTCACGGCAAAAAACCAACCAATTATGGATGATGCTCCTGTCTTAGCTCCGGTCATTTTGACTCAAAATGTTGCGCTAGAAATGATGCAGTTTTGGTATAACCGATCCGATGATGCGACTCGAAAAGAGATGCGTATCTGGATTGCTGACGACTTATATAAGCCGACAGTGTCTAATATCCAGCTGGAAATGTCGCAGTTTTGGTTTAATAAAGCCGATAGAGAGGCGAAAAAAGCATTTCAAGCTTGGCTGGTAGAATAATGTTTTTCTAGGCATCGTATTATAGAAACGCCCAGCCAATGCTGGGCGTTTCTATTTGGCTTAGATTTACCTAAGTTATCAATTAGCTTGCGTTAGCAGCTTTGGCCGCAGCGAGTCGTTGGTTGAATTTATCATTCAGCCAAAGTGCCAATAAGATAATACTGCCACCGATGGCCAGTCGAACGATGTCAGCATCGCGGTTCCAGAAAACCACGTTAACAATAATGCCAGCGGGAATCAGTAAATTATTTGCAACCGCTAATGTTCCTACGTTAACCATGGTTGCTCCTCTGTTCCAAGCAAAGTAACCAAGGCCCGAAGCCACAATACCTAGGTAAGTTAAAATACCCCATTGAAGAGTAGTGGTCGGTAATTTATCAGGGTTACCTAGCGCAAGGTAACAAGGAATAACCACCGCCAATGCACCTATGAAAAACCAGCCGAAAACCGTGCGTTGAGATAGGTCTGGGCGCTCTTTTGCAATGATGCGTTTATAACCTACTTGCCCTGCTGCGAAACAAATGTTGGCACCTTGAACAATCAGTAAGCCTTTAATGAAGCCTTCATCGATACCTTGGTAGCGAATGGCAACAGCGCCAAGAATAGCCACGAGCGCACTGACGGCAAAACCAATATTGAAGCGTTTGTCTAACATGTCATTAATCAAAGTGACGTAAAGTGGTGTCATCACCGTGAATAGCAAGACTTCAGGAACTGACAGGTATAGGAAGGATTGATAATAAAAACCATACATGATGCCAAGCTGTAAAGCCCCGCATATCATAAGTTTGAGCGCTATTTTGGCTTCAATTTCACGAAGCTTTAAAAAAGGTAAAAATACGACAGTAGCCAGAGCGACTCGCATTAATACAGAGAACCAGGCATCGACTTGGCCGGCGAGATAAACGCCAATCAAGCTGAAGGAAAACGCCCATAAAAGGGTGACGGCAATAAGAATTGGCATGAGAATGGATTCCATTTGGATGATTTTGTCGTAAGTCTAACGATTTCCATACAGTAGGTAAATTAGTTTACTTTTTAAAATAATAAAGTTTACTGATTTTTTCAAAATGAGACTTTATATATGGCATGAGCCACGGTATGAATCGCTCTAAAATCAGACCTATGTCAATGGATTTGGTGGCTTGTTCGAAAGGGCAATAAAACCTTGATCTAGATTAATAGTTTGATTCCTTATCCTGCTACTTTTTGTTCACAGACATGTTGTTTGATTAAAAAGAAGGATTTGATTATGAAAGCTTTACTTCCTGTTGCCCTTATTTCAACACTTTGCTCTTCTGTGGTTTTGGCTCATGACGCCGGCGATTTATTCGTCCGAGCTGGCTTTGCAACGGTTATGCCGAATGAAAGCAGTGATAACGTATTGAACACCGGTGAATTGGAGTTGGATAATGACACTCAAGTCGGCGTAACACTCACGTATATGCTAACAGAGCAGTTTGGTGTGGAGTTGCTAGCCGCGACACCTTTTACTCATAAAGTTTCTACTAAAGGGCTTGGCGAAGTCGCTGAGGTATCGCACTTGCCACCTTCGGTAATGGCGCAGTATTACTTTGGCCAAGCCAATAGCCAAATTCGCCCTTATGTTGGTGCAGGTTTGAATTACACGGTTTTCTTTGATGAAAAAGGCAAAGGCACATTGGCGGGAACCGATGTGAGTTTGGATGATTCATTTGGCTTGGCCGCTCAATTGGGTGTGGATGTGAATTTTGCCGAAAACTGGTTTGCCAATGCGTCTATTTGGTACATAGATATTAATACCGACGTTCACACGACAGTCGGAACGATTGACGCCGATATTGACCCAATTACCTTTATGGCAAGCGTAGGTTATACCTTCTAACGAGACGATGGATTAAGCAGGTAGGAAAGCGTCTAAAGGGAAAAGGCTTTGATGATTGAATCAAAGCCTTTTTTGTTTTTACACACTTTTATTAATGTCACCATGGTGTGTTTTCATCATGGTATTTGATATAGGCTTGTCCGAATTATTCAATATGAATTGGAAACATGATGTTGTCAGCGTTAGAAAGCGAATTTGAAAACCATTGCCGAACGTTTTTAGAAGCACAAGGCGCTGCGGATGTGGCGCACGATGTGAGCCACATTTATCGAGTGGTAAAAGTGGCACAGCAATTGGCGCTGGATGAAGGTGCGGATATGGCAGTGGTAATGCCTGCGGCGTGGTTACACGACTGTGTTTCGTTACCAAAAAATCATCCGGACCGGCATCTTGCTTCGACGTTGGCCGCTGACAAAGCCATTGGTTTTTTACACTCTATTAAATATCCGGCCGATTATTTCCCCGCTATTCATCACGCTATTCGAGCTCACAGTTTTAGCGCCAATGTTCCACTTGAAAGCCTGGAGGCTAAAATTGTACAAGACGCCGATCGTTTGGATGCACTGGGTGCGATCGGCATTGCGCGTTGTATGCAAGTCAGCGGTACGTTAAATAGGGCGCTTTATTCACTCGATGATCCATTTTGTGAGGATCGTGAGCCGGATGATGCACAGTATTCTATCGACCATTTTTATAACAAGTTATTCCGTATAGCCGATAGCTTAAATACGGTATCTGCTCAAGCCGAAGGCAAGCGCCGCGAATCGGTTATGCGTGTTTTTTTGGCGCAATTGGCACTGGAGATCTAATGATTATCCGCGCTCTTTTTTGTGGTTGATGGCGTTTAGTTTTGTTAGCATTTTTGCGCCTACGGACAAAAATTGCTGTAATTCTTCATCGCTCACTTCTGATCTCATTTCTTTTAATACCGCCTTGTCGGCGTTTTCAAGCGCCATATAACAGGCCAGTCCGTTGTCTGTTAATTGCAAAAACTGGCTGCGTTTATCGTTTGGATTGGGAAGTTTTATGACCAATCCTTCGGCAATCACTTCTTTGACCAATCTCGTAATTTGTCCTTTATCCTTTTCTGTCACATCCGCAAGAAAGTTTGCCGTGCAATTTTCGGTGTTGTGAATGCGTTTCAGAATCATAAAGTACAAAGGCGATAAGGGAATGCCTTGTTCCTTCATGATGCTTTTCATGGATATTTTTAACCCATTGATTGTGCTGATTAATAGCGTTTGTAACTCAGATTCATGGTTCTTCATTATTTTTTTATCCAATATAGTTGACCTTGTCAACATAATTTAATATAGTTGATCTTGTCAATTTGTTTTGCGTATTTTATCCAAACTATTCCTAGAGGGAAGACGTATGTCATTAAAAGTTCAGAAAATATCTATTGTTGCCAGTTTAGTGATTGCTATGGGAGGAACCTTAACCTTTTTAATGACGTGGCGAAATATTGGTTTTGCCGATCATTTTATGGGGGCGTGGTTATCTTCTTTTGCTTTGTGTGTACTGTGTATTGCGCCGATTGGTGGCATTCTTTCGTATTTGGTTCATCACCTTGTTAATGCTATTTTGCCTAGATTATCTTCCATGCAGCGTAATATTGTTTTTGGTTTGATTATGGCCATTATAATGGAATCTGTTATGGCGGTGGTTACGACGATAAACTTGCATGGCTTTTTAGAGCGAGGTGCTTTCCTGAATTCATGGACCACTACGCTGATGTCGGCTTTGCCTGCTGGTATTGTGTTTTCAATATTGATGTCGATTGTCATAAAACCAAAATTGACCGCTTTTTGGGCCAAAACCGCTTAGTTTGATGTGGTGGGTGGGGCTTTAGGATAAAACGGCAACCGATTTTATTTGAGCAATGATGGTTAGTTCTCGTTTTATAGACAATTTATGCGCTGATAAGGTGGTGATTCTCGCTAATATTGGCGTGCTGCCCGCGAGTAATCGGACCATCACCATGCTTGGGTCTTTTGAGTCGGTGATCATGTCATCAATGGTCACGGTTAAGCGATTCAATATGCTTGAATCGTCGTGATTACTGAGGGATAGACTCACGTCTTTCGATTGAATTCTTAGACGCAGAGTATCTCCTGTTTTTTCATTTCCTTGCTTAACGGCAATAACGTGGTTTTCAAAACTGATCCATGAAAGCCCCCATTCTGTTTCTTGTCGTGTGACTACACCTGATATCACAACACTGGCGTCATGGTACCGAGAAAATGAGGTACCGAGCTTGCCCAGTAACGTTTGTGTTTTCCCTTCTTCTATTACTCTACCTTTTTCTAAGACAACCATATAATCCGCTAACCGAATGACTTCATCTAATGAGTGACTGACGTAAATAATAGGGATTTTTGCACGCTGACAGAGTTGTTCTAGATAAGGGAGGATTTCTTGTTTTAAGGCATCGTCTAACGCGGCTAACGGCTCGTCCATCAGCAGCAGTTTAGGTTGAATGAGTAGCGCTCTGGCGATGGCGATTCGTTGGCGCTCACCACCGGAGAGTTGCGATGGGTATTGTGAAAGCACAGACTCAATATCCATTAGCTGAATGATCTCTGAATAGGATATAACGGATTGATTTTTATCGGCCCGTTTCATGGCAAATTGTAGGTTCTCTTGCGCGGTAAGGTGAGGAAATAAATTCGCGTCTTGGAATACGTAGCCTATTGGTCGCTTATGAGAAGGCAGTGACGATTTACTAGTTTGCCATGCTTCACCATTGAGGCTTATCTGGCCTTTTGAACTTTTTTCTAGTCCCGAAATACAGCGCAATAACGTCGTTTTACCTGATCCAGATGGGCCAAATAATGCGGTTACACCAACGCTTGGGATTTGTAAGTCGACATCCAGTATAAAACTAGACGTGCCTTCTCGCTGTTGTTTAATACGAAGGTGTAAAGTGTTAGCAGATGGGTCAAGCGTCATAATAAACCACCGGACATTGTGCTACTTTTCTGGCGTTTTTGGATGCTGTATAAAAAAACGAGGACAGTAAAAGCAAAGGCGATCATTAATAACGAAAGTGAGTGAGCTTGTCCGTATTCTAAGGCTTCAACATGATCGTAAATCTGTACTGAAATGACTCTGGTTTCATTGGGAATATTACCGCCAATCATCAACACGACACCAAACTCTCCAACAGTATGAGCAAAGCCTAAAATAGCAGCACTGATGTAACCGGGTTTTGCTAATGGAATGACGACATGAACAAACCTGTCCCATGGTGAGGCTCTTAATGTCGCTGCCGCTTCTAGCGGGCCTTCTCCAATAGATGCAAATGCGTTTTGAATAGGTTGAACGACGAATGGCAGTGAATACACCATGGAGGCAACAACCAGCCCTGTAAAGCTAAAGGGGAGTGGCGTGATCCCAAGTTGACCGAGCAGTTTTCCTATGGTGCCTTGCGGTCCTAATAAGAGTAACAGGTAAAATCCTAACACCGTTGGGGGCAATACAAGAGGCATAGCGACAATCGCGTTGATAGGACCTTTTAGCCAAGACTGAGTTCGAGTTAACCACCAAGCAATGGGGGTGCTGATTAAGATAAGCAGTAAAGTCACTAGGCTAGCAAGTTTTAGCGTTAACCATATTGCCCCGATATCTTCTGGACTTAATAGCATTCAGCGTTTACCCATGATTAGTTTTACTCTGTGGAATAACCAAACTGGAGGATTTCCTCTTGGACGTCGGCACGCATTATAAATGCCATAAAAGTCTTCGCTAATTCGGTATTATGTGTACGAGTCAGAATAACTGCAGCTTGATTAATTTTACCATGGAGCTCATTAGGGACGCTTATAAAATGGCCTTTTTTTTGCCCTGCTAATACCTGTGATAAAGCAACAAAACCTATTTCAGCATTTTGCGAATACACAAACTGATACGTCTGCCCTATATTTTCGCCTTGTACTATTTTGTTTTTAACGTCGTCCCAGATAGATAAACTGCGTAGGCTTTCTTTCGCTGCTTTGCCATAAGGTGCCAATTTTGGGTTGGCAATGGCGATACGTTTCGCTCTTAAAATAGCGTCTTTCAAGGCGATTTCAGGAATGGTGTTTATTGACCAAAGTGCCAATTGCCCTTTGGCATAAATAATCAGGCTCCCTTGTAGCGCGAGTTGCTCTTTGATGAGGATTTGTGGTTTGGTTAAATCTGCAGAAAGAAAAATATCGTATGGTGCATTGTTTTTAATTTGTGCGAAAAATTTTCCTGAAGAACCGAACGACAATTGTAACGAATGTCCTGTTTCTCGCTCGAACTTTGTTGCAAGCTGCTTTATTGGTGAGATGAAGTTAGACGCAACGGCTAAGCGTAAGGTGTCTGCAAGAGAGTGAGAAGGGCTAAGTAATATACAAAAAAACATGGCAGATAGAACAATTTTCTTAGCATACATTCGAGTATATTGAGCAACTAAAAGCGTTTTGTCCGTCATGCTTTTTTATGTGATCCAAGTTGAAAGGCGATACTACTAAGCCAGTAATAAATAACAATTACCTTGCTCTATACCGACCGTCGCCTTTTTCAAATGGCTGCCTATGCAAGGGCCAATAATGCAAGTGCCGTCTAGTGGAGAAAAAAGGGCGCCATGGTGATGGCACTTTAAATAATCTCCTTCTTCATCTAGCACAGAGTCAGAAGAACAATTTAAAGGTTTCTTTTGGTGCGGGCAAAGGTTTTCATAAACAATAATTTGCCCTTTTTGCTTCGTGACTAAGAAGTTATATTTTTCTACTGTGATATTCAGCGCTTTGCCTTCAGGAAGGTTTTGCGTATTAGGTATAAGATGCTTATTAAACACGTGATTACCGCACTTTTTTTATAATTAATGTTGTTTATTTCAACAGAATTGACGCTTTCCATAATGATGCGAGTTAGGGTGGTTTTTATAGTAACCGCGTTCTCGTGGTGTTTTCTTTCAATTCTAATGCCGACTTAATGAATATAATTAAGGAAAATGTCAGTTAAATAAACTTTCCGTGAGCAAAGACTCTAAAGCGCCGCGATAGATGAGTCAATATGTAAGAATTAAGTTAGTTCGTTTTTGATCGTTGCCTGCGTGCAACAAGCTCCCTATACTAGCCCGCTATGCCTAGAAAAACTCCAGTAAAATCTTCACGTAAGTCATTGACTCAAGCGAAAAAAACACCTAAATCTTCTTTTTTGAAGAGGATATTTCGTATCCTTTTTAAATGGGGGGTTATTTTTAGTTTGGTGGCCAGTATTCCTTTTGCTGGTTGGGTGTGGTGGTTAAACGGTCAGGTTGTTAGTCGTTTCGAAGGACAAAAATGGCAAGTTCCATCAGAAGTTTACAGTGCGCCTATCATTTTGATAAGCGGTGCACCTTGGAAAAAGCAGGACCTCGAAAACCTTTTGGAAGAAACTGGCTATCGATTTGGCCGAAACAGCCAGAAAGTAGGGTGGGCCGCTCGCAGCCGGACAAAAGTCAGTGCGCATTTGCGTTCCTATGTTGACCACCTTGGCTTTCATGAAAGTGAAAGACGTATTTTTTCTTTTCAAGATGGACGTTTAGTCATTCAAGCCTTAAACGGTGATGAAATAGATGAGGCGCGAATTGAGCCTCAGCGCATCGGCTTCTTGTACGGCGGCAACACCGAAAGTCGTCAAATCTTAACGTACGATGAAATCCCCAAGCCTTTAATAGCTATTTTGATCGCGGTAGAAGATCAGGAATTTTACCATCATTGGGGGATTTCGTTGACGGGTATTGCTCGTGCGGTGGTGGTCAACTTTACACATGGTTCTCGTCGTCAAGGTGGCTCAACGCTGACCCAGCAACTCGTTAAAAATATGTATTTGAGTTCAGAGCGAACTTACACTCGAAAGCTGACCGAAGTCGTGATGAGTCTATTACTTGAATATCATTATTCGAAAGAAGCCATTATTACCGCTTATATGAACGAGGTGTATTTGGCTCAATTAGGCAGCAGTGCTTTGCACGGGTTTGCAGCGGCTAGCCAGCATTTCTTTGGCCGTCCAGTGAATGAGCTTAACCTCGATGAATTTGCTCTTTTAGTGGGCATGGTAAAAGGTCCATCTTTGTATAACCCTGAACGCTCTCCAAACCGAGCAAAAGCTCGGCGTAATACGGTATTGGCGGTATTAAAAGATCAAGGGCGCTTATCTGATTCAGACTACAAACGCTTAATAGAGCAACCTATTCGTCTTGCCAGTAAGCAAAAAGAGCGCTCTGTTTATGGTGATTATTTGGATTTGGTGGCGATGCAATTGTCACGAGATTTTGATGAAGCCACGTTGGCGACAAAAAATTTACGCATTTATACCGGTGTCGATATACGTGCTCAACGAGCGGCGAGTATAGCCATGCGACGTCAAGTGGCTGCGTTAGAGCAGCGGGACCCTAAGTTGAAGGGACTGCAAGGCGCTATGGTGGTTACCGATAGATTGTCAGGTCAAGTGCGTGCCGTTGTAGGGTCTAGTGGTCAGCACTATACAGGGTTTAACCGTGCGCTAGGGGCAGTCAGACCGATTGGTTCATTGGTTAAACCTCCGCTTTATTTATCTGCTTTAGCAACAGGACGCTACACTTGGTGGACAAAAATCGAAGACAAACGTCTACGTTTTAATGTTGGTGGTCAGATTTGGGAGCCAGAAAACTACGATAGAAAGACCCATGGTGTTGTGCACCTTTATGAGGCTATGGCGAAATCTTATAACTTGGCGACTGTTTCATTAGCACAACAAATTGGCTTTGATCGCGTGGGAGATACCTTACGTCAGTTAGGAGTAAAGCGTTCCTTTACGATGCATCCAGCGATGGCGTTAGGCGCGTTGGAGTTATCGCCATTTGAGGTGTCGCGCTTATATCAACCTATTGCTTCTCAGGGAAGGAGCAGTGAACTTGGTGTAGTGCTTGCCGTGATGGATCAAAATGATCAGTTGTTGAAACGCTTTGATCGTAAAAATGATGTGCCTTTTACGGATGCTTTATTGGCGGTAACGCTGGACGGTATGACAAAAACACCGAAAATTGGTACCGCCCGAGCGGCTCAAGCGGCTTTTCCAAATTTGAATTTTGCAGCGAAAACAGGCACGACTAATGAGCAAAAAGACAGTTGGTATGTAGGGATTACAGGCGATTATTCTTCTATAGTCTGGCTTGGTGACGATGATAACGTACCATTAAGTATTACTGGCAGTAGTGGCGCTCAGAAAGTATGGATTGATTTCACTAAAAATGTAAATCCTAGATCATTACCTGATGGCTTGCCCAATGGTGCAGCAAGATTCAATGTATTAGACAATAAGTTTGAGATGGCGGCTGACCGCTGTGAGGATAAGGTCTCGCTCGCTTTTATTTTAGGTACGGAACCAAAAGAAAGCAGCTCTTGCTTCTGGCCTTTTTAAATTTAGTCAGATGGAAAGCAAAAAGTTGATTGGTAATTGATTTTTCTTACATTGCCTCTTAGGTTATTGAAAATTAACAATTTAGTGGTTTTTATTTCCCTCATGCCTTTACGAGCATAGAGTTTAAGGTTACTTTGTAAAAGGTTGCAGTAAAGAGTTGGTCAGGTGCTCGTTGGAATCTAGCATTATTTTTATTTGCAAAAGAAAAAGTGTCACTTGTTGTTTTAATTTTACTTGTAAGGAAGTAGTGCTATATGCGACTGCATACATACATGATTAGCTGTTTGATGACGGTAACTTTTTTCTATACAGGCGTTGCTTCTGGGCAAGGGGTTCCACCTCAACCTTCATCGTGTACCTCTCTTACCGCGTCGGGAAATTCAGAATACCCTCCTTTTTTGTGGCGGGAGAGCCCAACATCCATAGAGTTAAACGGCGTTAATCGTTTTATTATTGATGAGCTAAGTCAGCGTATTGATATTCCTATTAAACTTATCCATGCTGGTCCTTGGTCTCGCGCCCAAACCGAAGTGAAAAATGGCCGAATTGATTTAATGGCAGGCGCTTTTTATACCAATGAGCGTGCGGATTATATGGATTACTTTACGCCAGTGATGTTGCATACGACGAGTGTGGTTTGGCAGCGTAAAGATAAGATGTTTCTATTTAATAAAAAAGAAGATTTAGAAGGAAAATGGGGTGTCACTGTTATTAATAATAGCTTTGGTCAAGAGTTCGACCAGTATGCTCAGCGTAAACTTAATATATTAGCGGTAGCGAGTTTGTCGCAAGCTTTACGCATGCTAGAAGCGGATCGAGTAGATTATGTTTTGTATGAAAAAAACCCCGCTTACGCTTATGCCACTATGATGAATTTGTCGGAAACGATTGTTCCTGTGATGCCTAACATTAGCAGCGAAGGTTTGTATTTGACTATGTCTAAGAAGTCATCTTGTAATGACAGTAGTGTTAAGCGTCGTATTGCGATTGCTTTGCAGGAAATGAAGCAAGATGGTTTTACTGAAAAGGCGCTGGTTGATGGAGTGCAAACGTGGGAAGCTCGTAGCCGCGTAGATTTATCGTTAAAGTAGAATGGTAGAGAGGGCGTCGCCGCGGCCTCCCTGCTTGTACTATTACTTTATTGAGCAAGTTATTTATTGAGCAAGGATTGATATAGATTGATCCATTGATCTGTCACTACGTCCCAGCTGTAATCGTATCTCATCGCGTTTTTCTGCTTTTCCTGCCACTTCTCAGTGTCATTGAAGCATTCCATACAGCGTTCCATTGCTGATTTTAAAGACTCTGCATTGGCTTCTTTAAAGACGAAACCATTGGCGCGCCTTTCATTCCCAGGTACAGCATCCCCAAGTACCGCATCCTCAAATACAGTATCTGCTAATCCGCCAGTGTGTCTTACAACCGGTAATGTTCCGTATTTTAGAGCATAAAGCTGAGTTAATCCGCAGGGCTCGAATCGAGATGGAATGAGAAGGGCGTCGATACCGGCTTGAATCCGATGAGAGTAGTCTTCAAAGTATCCGATGCGAACCGCTACTTGTTCCGGGTAGGTTTTTTGTAGTGCTAAATACCCGGATTCTAAATGCTTATCTCCTGAACCAAGAACCACAAGCCGTGCGCCTTTATCCAATAGTGCTGGCATAACTTCTAGAACAAGGTCTAGCCCTTTTTGTTCTGTGAGTCGACTTACGACACCAAAAATAGGTTTGCTGGTGTCTTCTGATAAGCCGTTCTCTTGTAATAATGCGAGTTTGTTTGCTTGCTTTTGATCGAGGCTTTCTACGTCATAGTTATGTGGAATCAGCGTGTCTTTTTCTGGAGACCATTGGTCGTAATCGACACCATTTAAAATACCAGAGAGCTTCTCTTGCATCGCTCGTAGTGTGCCATCTAAACCATCGCCATATTCAGGTGTTAATATTTCTTGTGCGTAGGTTGGGCTCACTGTAGTGATGGCGTCGGCATACACTAGTCCTGCCTTTAGCCCAGAGAAGCGACCATAAAATTCCATTCCGTGGATACTGAGTAATTCAGGTGATAAATGCGTGTCGACAAATTTATCCATGTCAAAGCTGCCGTTATAACGTAAATTATGAACGGTCGTGACAATGGGAAGGTGTTCTGTTTTCCACTCCTTTAAATAAGCCGCTGCAAAGCCTGTTTGCCAGTCGTTTAGGTGGAGTATGTCGGCTTGCCAGTCCATCAAGTCGCCATGTAAGGCTAATGTAGCGGTGGCCCATGATAGCGCGGCAAAACGTATATGATTATCCGTAAAGTCTATGCCATGTTTATCGACATAAGGGCCATCTTCTCTTTCGTAAAGCGCTTGGCATTGTAGCAGCCAGATAGGTGTATCGTTTTCTGGTATATGAGTCTCAAGAAGGAGCAAATCACCGACTCCGAAAGGATTTCCTAGGTTGATACTCTTTTGAATAGGCGCTACCTTTTCAAGTATGCCTCGGTAAGCTGGCATGATGAGTTTGACATCGTGACCTTTGTTTCTTAAAGCAACAGGGAGCGCGCCAGCAACATCGGCCAGTCCACCGGTTTTTATTAAGGGGTAAATTTCAGAGGCTGCAAATAGTATTTTCATTGTTGGGCATCTTATTGATTTGGAATAACGATCAGAGTATACCTAAATGAAACTTAATAGAGTGTGTTGATAAAAATTTTAAGGGCATCACATGGATTTAAATACGGCGCGTATGAAAACTTTGTCCATTATTTTAGCCGGTGGACGTGGCTCAAGATTAAAACAATTGACGGATAATCGTTCTAAACCCGCAGTGCCTATTGCTGGTAAGTATAAGATTATTGATTTTCCACTTTCTAACTGTATCAATTCAGGGATGCGGCGCATTGCTGTTCTGACTCAATATCGATCTCATACCCTGAATCAGCATGTGCAAAGAGGTTGGAACTTCTTACGTTCAGATTTTAATGAGTTCATTGAGCTTTGGCCTGCTCAGCAGCAAACAGGTAGTGATTGGTATCGAGGGACTGCGGACGCTGTTTATCAAAACTTGAGTATGATAGACGGGTTGGAAAGCGAATATATTTTGATCCTAGCGGGAGATCATGTTTATAAACAAGATTATAGTCTCATGTTACAGGATCATATTGAAAGTGGTGCGGATGTTACGGTTGCTTGTATAGAGGTGCCTCTGAAGGAAGCGGATCAATTTGGTATTATGCATGTCGATGAAAACGATAATATTATTGCTTTCGAAGAGAAACCTTCCAATCCCCCAACTATGCCAGGCAATCCCGACGTTTCCCTCGCTAGCATGGGTATTTATATTTTTAATACCAAATTTTTGTCGGAAAATCTGCGGTCCGACGCCCGTGATGAGGACTCCAGTCATGATTTTGGTAAAGATCTGATTCCGTTGTTTGTTGGGCGTAGTAAGATTAAAGCGCATCACTTTTCTCAGAGTGTCATCGATAACAAAAGCTATCCTGACACTCCTTATTGGCGTGATGTGGGAACCTTGACGGCGTACTGGGAAGCCAATATGGATTTGACCCGTTTGGTTCCTGAGTTGGATTTATACGATGAAGATTGGCCTATTCGAACCGCTCAATACCAACGACCAGCGGCCAAGTTCAACTACAATTACGAAGAACGTATTGGCACGGCGCTGAACTCGGTGGTGTCGGCGGGTTGTATTGTTTCAGGTTCAACGGTTGAACAATCCATTTTATTTAACAATGTGAGAGTAAATTCTTTTTCTCATGTGAATAAGTCTGTCGTGCTTCCTCGTTGTGACATAGGCCGCTATTGTCGTTTGACGAAAGTGGTCGTTGATTCGGATTGTTGCATTCCTGAAGGGACGGTTATCGGTGAAGATCCTATTGCTGATGCTGCTCGTTTTTATCGTAACTCCGATGGTATTACGTTAGTCACACAAGGCATGATTGAAGCCATGTCTAAGTGACTTAGGATTAGGTTTTATTCTGATTGAAAACCGCTCTTTTGAGCGGTTTTTTTGTTTCTGAGTTAACCTTGGAGGGGCGATTTTCGATGAAGTTGGACGACCTATATTAAGCTATTGTCTTGGTACGGCTTGAAAAATCATAAATGAGTCGCATTAGTAGGGTTTGGTTTTATCATAGATTCACCAAGAGGGTTATCCCCGTAACCTGTGGATAACCCTCTTGGTGAATCTATGATAACTCACGTAAAGCCACTCGTTATGCCGCTTTCATCATAGGTGTTCATTTCTTCTTCAGTCTTTGATTTAGCGTACATTATTTAGCTAGAATAGCTCATATATTACTTACCAATGAGGAGATTTCATGTTTACGGGTATTGTTCAGGGCACCGCGACGGTTCAATCAGCCAGTCAAATTGGACGTAATAAGCGTCTAGACGTGGTATTTCCTACTGGGGTTATGTTGGGGCAGCAGCTTGGTGCAAGTGTTGCGATCAATGGTGTTTGTCTTACTGTGGCAGAAATTGGTCATGATGTGCTGACATTCGATGTGATTGATACCACGTTAGCGTTGACAAATATTGGTCTATTGCAAATTGGCGATATCGTGAATTTTGAGCGCGCGGCAAAAATGGGGGATGAAGTGGGTGGGCATATTATGTCTGGCCATATCATGACGTCCGTGTCTGTGTCGCGGATCGAAAAAATAGAAGAAAGTGTTCATATTCGCTTCACCACAGACCGTCAAAACGAGGTAGACGCAAGACGTTACTTATTTAATAAAGGCTACATCGGATTAAATGGTTCTAGTTTGACGATCAGCGACATTGGTAATGATTGGTTGGAAGTTTCTTTGATCCCAGAGACACTCAGATTGACGACGTTTGGTTCCTTAACGCTCGGCGATAGAGTGAACCTAGAAATCGATGCTCATACTCAGGCAACCGTGGATACTGTCGAGCGTATTCTAAAAGAGAGAGGCATTGTTTTACCGTAAAGATCGCGCTTGTATCAATGGTATCGACTCTAACGCGGTTGATCTTTGAAATAAATGGAGTCCTTGCTCGATTTTCGGTAGAATGCACGCCAATTTCTATCCTGAAAACGTGTTGATAACTCTTTTAATTAGGTCGATATCATGATGCGAACTAGTTTATGTAACATTTACATTGAAAAATGTGCATATCCGACCGATTTATCAACAGGTTATCATTCAAGTATCGCTTTTAAAGTGTGAGTAAATAGTGTCCTCTAATAATCTTAAGCACATACGTAACTTCAGTATCATCGCGCACATCGACCACGGAAAATCGACCTTAGCAGACCGTTTTATTCAAATCTGTGAAGGTTTGAGTGAGCGAGAAATGTCCGCTCAAGTTCTTGACTCAATGGATATTGAGCGTGAACGTGGTATTACCATTAAAGCCCAAAGTGTGACGTTAGACTACCATGCGAAAGACGGGAAAACGTATCTGCTGAACTTCATCGATACGCCTGGGCACGTGGATTTTTCCTATGAAGTTTCTCGGTCCCTTGCCGCCTGCGAAGGGGCTTTACTGGTGGTTGATGCCGCTCAAGGTGTAGAGGCTCAATCGGTTGCTAACTGCTACACCGCAATAGAGCAGGGCCTTGAAGTAATGCCTGTTCTGAATAAAATTGACTTGCCTCAAGCCGAGCCCGAACGTGTCTGTGCCGAAATCGAAGAGATTATTGGTATCGATGCTATGAATGCGGTGACTTGTTCCGCAAAAACAGGTGTGGGTGTAGACGATGTTCTAGAGCGCTTGATTGCGACAATTCCACCACCAGAAGGTGATGTAGATGCGCCGCTGCAAGCGTTGATTATTGACTCTTGGTTCGATAACTACTTAGGCGTTGTTTCCCTTGTTCGTATCAAGCAAGGTACCTTGCGCAAGAAAGATAAGATTTTCATCAAATCAACCAAACAAGCTCACCCAGTTGACATGGCGGGTATTTTTACACCGAAACGCAAAGAAACGGGCGTCCTAAGAGCGGGTGAAGTGGGTTATGTTGTGGCCGGTATTAAAGACATTCACGGTGCTCCCGTTGGTGATACCATCACGCATGCTTCTACTCCAGATGTTGCCCAATTAAAAGGTTTTCAAAAAGTGAAGCCGCAGGTTTATGCGGGTGTTTTCCCGGTTAGCTCTGATGATTTTGAAGACTTCCGAGTTGCATTGAATAAACTGACATTGAACGATGCATCTTTATTTTTCGAACCAGAAAGTTCTGATGCCCTTGGGTTTGGTTTCCGTTGTGGTTTCTTGGGTATGCTGCACATGGAGATCATCCAAGAGCGCCTAGAGCGTGAATACAATTTGGATTTGATCACCACAGCACCGACGGTAGTGTATGAAGTCGAATTGAATAATGGTGAGATTGTCAATGTAGATAGCCCATCAAAAATGCCTGATCCTGGCACTATCAAAGAAATGCGCGAACCAATAGTGGAAGCCAATATATTGGTACCACAAGAATACTTAGGCAATGTGATTACCTTGTGTATAGAGAAACGTGGCGTTCAGAAAGATATGTTATATGTTGGCCGGCAAGTGCAACTGCGTTATGAATTGCCGATGAACGAAGTGGTGATGGATTTCTTTGATAAATTGAAATCTTGTAGCCGTGGTTTTGCGTCTTTGGATTACAGCTTTTCTCACTTTAATGCTGCTCCATTATGCCGTTTGGACATCATGATCAATGGCGAGCGAGTTGATGCATTGGCGCTCATTATGCACAAAGACAACGTGCAATATAAAGGGCGTGCTCTGTGTGAAAAAATGAAAGAACTGATTCCTCGTCAAATGTTTGATGTGGCGATTCAGGGTGCAGTCGGTGCAAAAATCATTTCTCGAACAACGGTTAAAGCATTGCGTAAAAACGTTATCGCCAAGTGTTACGGCGGTGATGTAAGTCGTAAGAAGAAACTCTTACAGAAACAAAAAGACGGCAAAAAGCGCATGAAGCAAGTGGGGAATGTGGAAGTACCTCAATCGGCTTTCCTTGCGGTTTTGCAACTGGATAGCTAGCCAGACAATCAACAGGTGTGCTAATGCGCACCTTGATGGAGAAATGAAGTATGGGTTTTGATTTCGAATTGATACTGGCCATAGCGTTTTTGGTGACTGGTGTCTTCTGGGTTTACGATCGCATTGTGTATTTTCCTAAACGAAAAGCAGTATTGGCTAATATGGCGCCGGAAACTCGAAGCGCTATCAACAAGGATGCGCAACAACGATTAGCAGAAACACCTAAATTTGTAGTGGAAGTGAAGTCTTACTTCATCATCATTGCGGTAATTTTTGGTCTTCGTTCATTCGTTGTAGAGCCTTTTCAAATTCCATCTGGCTCTATGTTGCCTACCTTGAAAATAGGCGACTTTATTCTCGTCAATAAGTTTGACTATGGCCTTCGTTTGCCTGTTTTGAATACCACTATTATTCCGACTACAGTGCCTGAACGTGGTGATGTGGTTGTTTTTAAGTATCCACGTGATCCTAGTCTAAACTACATTAAGCGCTTAGTTGGTCTTCCCGGTGACAAAGTGAGTTATCACGATAAAATATTGACGGTGAATGGGCAAAAAATCAGCAAAGAGTTTTTGGCTAAGTTACCGGTTTCTTTGAATCCAGATCAAGAGCCTGTTGAGCTGTTTAAAGAAAATCTAAGTGGTGTACAGCACAACATTTATAATAGTTTTCGATTTACGCCTCATGAAGGAGACTGGGTTGTTCCTGAAGGGCATTACTTTGTGATGGGGGACAATCGAGACAATAGCGCAGATAGCCGATTTTGGGGTTTTGTGCCAGATGAAAATATGAAAGGCCGTGCTTTTTATGTGTGGCTGCATTGGGATGATTTTTTTAGTATCCCGAGCATTAAAAATAACGGTTTGATTGAATAAATATTTTTTGGAGAAATTTTGAGTTCATCGTATCAGAAGCTGAGTCGGCGAATTGGTTACTTTTTTGCTGACCTTGGACTGCTTGAGCTGGCGCTAACGCACCGTAGTTTTGGTGGGAAAAATAATGAGCGCCTTGAGTTTTTGGGCGATTCTATCCTTAACTACGTGATTGCTGAGGATCTTTTTCATCGTTTTCCAAAAGCCAAAGAGGGCGAATTAAGTCGTTTACGAGCATCACTGGTCAAGGGGGATACACTGGCTGAATTAGCACGTGAGTTCCAATTAGGTGACTATCTTAAATTGGGTGCAGGTGAATTAAAAAGCGGTGGTTTTAGGCGCGATTCTATTTTAGCAGACACCGTTGAAGGTATTATTGGCGCTATGTATTTGGATGCTGGTATGGACGTGTGTCGCCAGCATGTTCTGGAATGGTATAAGTCACGTTTGGATGCTATTTCCTTAAAGGGAGTGACTAAAGACTCGAAAACGCTCTTACAAGAGTATTTACAAGCGCGTAAGCACGCGCTGCCGCAATATGATGTGGTGAATATTGTGGGTGAACCACACGATCAGACTTTCTATGTACATTGTTTTATAGAACTCTGTGAAGAAGCCATTGAAGGTAAGGGCAATAGCCGCCGAATCGCAGAGCAAATTGCCGCTGCGAAAGCATTGAAAAAATTGGAAAAGAAAAATGTCTGACGTTGAAGTTGAAGTTACGCACTGTGGTTATATCGCCATTGTTGGTCGCCCAAATGTGGGTAAATCGACTTTGCTTAATCACATACTAGGTCAAAAACTATCCATTACTTCACGTAAACCGCAAACAACACGCGATCAGATTCTTGGTGTAAAAACCGAAGGTCATGTTCAGGCGATTTATGTTGATACCCCAGGTTTGCATTTGGGTGAGACAAAAGCTATTAACCGCATTATGAATAAAACGGCCTCGGCCGCATTAAAAGATGTCGATGTGGTGTTGTTTGTGATTGATGCAGATCGTTGGACTGAGGAAGATGAAGCGGTTCTTCAGAAGGTAAAACACGCACGCTGCCCAGTTATTTTGGTGGTGAATAAAGTAGACCAGCTGGATCAGAAAGAAGATTTATTACCACGCCTAGCGAATTTGTCTGATCGTATGAACTTTGCGCAGATTGTCCCTATTTCTGCACTGCGCAATAAAAATCTGGACCGGTTAGAGCGTTTAGTAGAAAGTTATATCCCAGAAGGGGTGCAATTTTATCCTGAAGATCAGATTACCAATCGCAGCTCTCGTTTTTTGGCCGCTGAAATTGTGCGTGAAAAAATCACTCGCCAACTGGGTCAAGAAGTGCCTTATGAAGTCGCGGTGCAGATTGAGGAGTTTGTTTACGAAGAGTCGGCAATTCACATCAGTGCGCTGATTTTAGTTGAACGTAATGGCCAAAAGCGGATCATTATCGGCGAACGTGGTGATAAGATTAAGCTTATTGGCAAAGAAGCACGTATTGATATGGAGAACTTGTTTCAACATAAAGTAATGTTGAATCTCTGGATTAAAGTCCGTTCTGGTTGGTCTGATGATGAGCGTGCGTTAGCCAGTTTAGGCTATCAGGAAGAGTAATTTCTAATGCGCGTTTCTGCGTATGTCATCCATACACGCCCTTTTCAGGACAGTAAGATTTTGCTCGATATGTTGACGCTCGAGCAAGGTTTGATTAGGGGTGTGTGGCGATTACCAAAAAAAGAGGCCCGGGTCATACCTGGGCCTTTTTTATGTTACGAGATGGAGTTTTCTGGTCGTAGTGACTTAAAAACAGTAAAGAGCTTGGAGTCGGTCAAGTCCGCTTCTTCATTAGAAGGACTGCCTTTGTATGCGGCGTTCTATGCCCATGAATTACTTGAAAAACTGCTGCCAGCCAATTTACCGTTACCTGATGTTTACGTGCTATATAAGTGGCTAATTGAAAGCTTATATTCAGGTGCGCCGATTGCGCCTCTGTTACGACGGTTTGAAGTGGGGCTATTTTCGGAATTAGGTGTGGGCATTAATATGGTGTCTACTGGTCGCGGTGACTCTATTGAGGCTCGTCAGCTTTATCAGTTTCACTACAAGTTTGGGCTGCGACCTTATTATGGTGAAATACCAAAGCAAATGCCGATGTTATTTGTTGAAGGGCAAGTTGCATTGAATTACCACAGTGGTAAATGGATGGATAAGCAGGTATTGAGTCTGGCTAAAGAGTTGCATCGTCACTGGTTGGACAGTTTATTGAGCGGTAAGCCAGTTGTGTCTAGACGACTATTGCCAAAACAACCTTTTCAAGGCGAGCGTCACTTGGGTGTGCCTATTTTTCGAGTCTTGTAATGGAATGATTGTATAAAGGAGAGAGCGTTTGATTATTGGTGTTGGAACGGACTTGGTAGATATTGCTCGTATTGCTCAGTCGATTGATCGTCTAGGAGAGCGTTTTATTGATCGTATTCTAACGGCGGACGAGAAGCAACGTTGGTCTGAAATTGGTAATTTAGATCAGGCAAACGCTTATGTTGCTAAACGTTTTGCGGCGAAAGAAGCTGCTGTAAAAGCGCTGGGTACAGGAATTGGTTTAGGTGTGAGTTTTCAGCACTTTAGTGTGAGTAACTTATCGACTGGACAGCCAGTGCTAACTGTCGATGCCAGCATATTGGCGCGTTATGATTTTCCATTAGCATGGCATTTAAGTTTGACGGATGAAAAGGCCTACGCTCAGGCTTTTGTTGTACTTGAATCGAAGGAATGAGGCCAAGGAATAAGCTGGCGGTGGCTGAGTAGCTCCTCTATGGCATCAATAAAGTCTTTCGCTACGCCGTCGACATCTTCGAATCCTAATTCCTTTAAGTGTGTTTCTAAAAAGCCAGCATGGCGAGCAATATTGATTGTGCCTGTGTATTTTGAGGCACCATGTATTCTGTGTACGACTTCAATCATTTTTTCAGTGTCTTGATTTTCTAGGTGATGCTGAATCAACTTTTTCTCTGCATCCAACGAGTTTGCCAACATATCAAACATTTCTTTTGCTATGTCGGTTTTTCCATCGACGATGGCTAAGGCTTTTTCTAGGTCAAAAATCCCGATTAACTTGGCGTCAACTTGATCCTGAAATGTTTCTGTATTAGCGCGCCACGTCTCGATAGTACTCAGTAAAAGGTCTTCATCAATCGGTTTAGTTAAGTAAGCATTCATCCCACTGGCTAGAATTTGTTGTTGCTCTGTCCCCAAGGCGTGAGCGGTTAATGCAATAATAGGCGTATTCCTATAGAACTCCATTTGACGCAGCTGTCGAGTGGTTTCCATGCCATCCATTTCAGGCATTTGGATGTCCATAAAAATAAGGTCAAATTTATCATGATTTGCCATGTCAATGGCTTGCTGTCCACTGTAGGCCAAAGACACGTCTAAACCAATCGGTGTCAGCCAATGGTTTAATAGCTGCAAGTTGATTGGAGAGTCATCGACTGCCAGAATTTTGAGACCTTTTATTTTTTCGTTCAATGCACTTTTACCCACTTCCAGCTGTTGGCTAATGAGCGGCGTGGCGCTTTTATTAAGGTTTTGCAGGGCACTGTACAAGCGATCATGACTGATTGGCTTGAGAAGAATGTCGCTGCATAGGTTTTTTAAATCTGGGTAATGTGTGATTTGACCTGGTGGCTGAACCATAAGAATGCAAGGGATAGTAAACTGCTGTGCAGAGTAGGTAATCAGTTCACAGGCTTCGGCGACACTTTGGTCGTCGGGCATGACACTTAATAAAATAGCATCAATGCTACTGTGTTGTTTGTTCAAAATAGCGATCATTTGCTCTAAGTCGGAACACGCTATGCAGCTGACCCCAATACTCTTTAGATAGCTCTTTAGATAGCTCTTATAGGTGGTACTTGGTTCTAGTAAAATAACATGGCAATTAAGGTCTGGGTGACTATTGTTCAGCTTCTGAGAGGCTTTAAGGCTCAATGTGAAGCGGAAGGTAGAGCCAATACTAGGATCGCTGCTGACTTCAATTTTTCCATTCATCTGCTCAACAAGTTTTTTGGTGATAACCAATCCCAGACCTGTTCCGCCAAATTGTCTGGTAGTGCTGGTATCCACTTGAGAAAAAGGCTTAAACAAGCGATGGATTTTGTGTTCCGCTATGCCAATGCCGGTGTCTATAACCTGAAAAGATAAGGTGATTACTTGGGGGCTTTGAGAGTGAAGAGAGACTTTGGTGCGAACGGAGCCTTGGTGTGTGAACTTAATGGCGTTCCCAATAAGATTGGTTAAAATTTGGCGTACTCGTGTGCTGTCACCAATAAACCATTCAGGCACGTCTTGGCTAAACTCAGGAACCAAATCGATTTGCTTTTCTTTACTTAATAAGTTGATGCTCAGCGTTTGGTATACATCGTCGATAAGAGCTTTAAGGTTGAAGTGATTACTTTCCAGGCATAATTTCCCAGCTTCGATTTTTGAAAAGTCTAAGATATCACCAATAATGGCAAGCAGGCTATTGGTGGATTGCTCGATGGTATCAACGTAAAAGCGGTGTTGGGTATCAGTAATGTCCTTTTGCAGGGTTTTTGTATAACCCAGAATAGCATTGAGAGGAGTGCGAACCTCATGACTGATATTGGCAAGAAACTGTGATTTTAAGCGGTTTGACTCCATGGCTTCACGGTTTGCTATATGTAGTTGGGCGCTTTTCTCTTCCATACTATCCATACTACGGCGGATATCTTCGGTAGACTGCTCAATGCCAGAATTCAGTTCTTCATTATGGTGTTCTAATCTTTCTGTCAGATCGAGTAGGTCTTTTTGGAGAGAAGCGTATTCGGGCGGTAACTTCATCAGCTTTACTGTTGAAAACTGACCTTTAACCAGTTTATTTAAGGAGCCTGCAAGCCTGTTTATAGGTTGTGTTAGGGCTTTGGAAATGTGGAATGCACCTATAATAGTTAACACATTAAAAATAATAAGTATGAAAGTGACTAGACCTGCATATTGATATTTATCTATCCGGATGGCTGATTTATTGGCTTCAATTTTTACCCAGCCTATGAGGTTGCGTTGGTCAAGTGGGATAAATAAGTCGGTTTGAGTGTTAAAAACACCGTCGAGTGAATTGCTTGAGTAGTGAATGGCGTTGATAGATTCTAGATAGTCATCGTATTCTTTTAGGTATATGTTATCAGGAAAAGGAGTGTCTACCGATGTCGGTGTTTTCCCTAATTCAGCAATGATTTTTTGCTCGCTGTTAAATAGTTGAACACCACTTATGTCTTCATTATTGAGTGCGTTTTGGAGTATTCGATACATCATGTTTTGATCAGAAAATACAATAGCATATTCACTTGTGGTAGCGACTTGTTCCGTTATATTTGATGTACGTTCGTAAAGGTTTTGGTTTAAATCGTTAAAGCGAGTAGATACTAGAAACACACTTGCGAGCAGAGAAACAGCAAAAACAGGAGCGAACAATGCCCAAAATAGTTTGTTGCTTAGGCTCATGGTAGGAAGGTTCTGGAATATTTTTTTTATCATGCTAGGGCTATATTTCACGAGTTAATAGCAGGCTAAGTTGCCGTCGTTTTTACGCTTTTCACATTCTATTTCATAGTGATTGCACATCTTTTTTTTAGTGTTGGATGGTGTCTGAATGTAGGCGCATTCACGCCATTTCGTTCTGAGTTCTATATTGTTTAGTTTAGTGATTTTTGTAGTGGGTTTTTCACAGCTACTCATCATTAGGGCTAAAAAAAATAGAGTGAAAAAACGTATTACTAACATACTATTTACCAAGAATGCGAAAATGAAACTAAGTTTATAACGCTTTCTTATTGTACTGTTTAGGGTAAGTGTTCTTAAATAGTCACAGAGCGTTAAGTTTCATTCCCTATGCCATCAATGTCAATGAAGTTTTTTTATGATCCAGTACCCTAGCATTGAGTCCTTAATCGGACAAACTCCCTTGGTTCGCTTACAGCGTATCAATCCAAATCTAAGCAATACTATTTTGCTAAAACTAGAAGGACAAAATCCGGCGGGATCTGTAAAAGATCGCCCAGCTTTAAATATGATATTGCAGGCTGAACGCCGTGGTGATATCAAACCTGGTGACAGCTTGATTGAAGCCACCAGTGGTAACACTGGGATTGCCTTGGCGATGGTTGCGGCTATTAAGGGCTACAAAATGCATTTGATTATGCCTGATAATATGAGCCAAGAGCGCAAATCTGCGATGGCCGCATATGGCGCCATTCTGCATTTGGTAACGCAAGCAGAAGGTGGCATGGAGAGAGCACGAGATCTTGCTCAAGAAATGCAAGAACAGGGTGTCGGTATTGTGCTTAACCAATTTTCTAATCAAGACAATCCTAATGCACATTACCTGACAACAGGTCCAGAAATTTGGCAGCAAACTCAAGGAACTGTAACGCATTTTGTTAGCTCAATGGGGACAACTGGAACCATTATGGGGGTTTCCCATTATCTGAAAGAGCAAAATACAGACATTCAAATAATTGGCCTTCAACCACAAGATGGGGCGAGTATTCCAGGGATTCGCCGTTGGTCAAAAGAGTATTTGCCTTCTATTTTTGATGAGACTCGTGTTGATACCGTTATGGATGTCTCGCAAGAGGCGGCGGAAGTGACCATGCGTCGTCTTGCAAAAGAAGAAGGTATTTTTTGTGGAGTATCTTCTGGTGGTTCTGTTGCGACGGCTTTGTCTTTATCAGAACAGCTAAATAATGCCGTTATTGTGGCCATTGTGTGTGATAGGGGTGACCGTTATTTATCAACGGGCGTGTTTGATTGATGAGTGATCAATAGGGTATTAAGGTTCGCTAACGGGTGCAGATTCGCTGATAGATGCGATAGAATGCCCTTACGTTATCCTAGATTCAGGAACAAGAGAGCCACCTTTGAGAAAAAGAACCCCCATACGTCGACAATCTAAGCCTCAACCGATAGGTCCAGTGCAGACTTTTACAGTAGATGGGCTGACGCACGAAGCGAAAGGCGTTGCCCGTTTACAGGGTAAAGTAACCTTTATTGGTGGCGCTTTACCTGGTGAAACGGTCGCAGCACAAATCACCAAATCAGGTCGTCGTTTTGATGAAGCGGTCTTGAACTCGATTATTGAGCCAAGTGCTTATCGGGTCGAACCCTCTTGCCAACACTTTAACGTGTGCGGTGGCTGTAGTTTTCAGCATTTAGCGGATGAAAAGCAACTCTCTTCAAAAGCGGATTGGTTACAAGGACAATTGCGTAATCTAATCACCACTCAAGAGCTTGAATTGTTGTCTGATAACTTCACGCATTACCGTCGGCGAGCACGTATTGCCATTGATCGAAAAAAAGGCACATTGTTGTTGGGCTTTCGTGGCAAAGCTTCTAGCGACATCGTCTCCATTGATCACTGTGTTGTTCTTACTGGTAATCTACAAAAAATCTTTTCTTCTTTAAAGCTTGAACTATCAATAAATGGTTTGGCAGATTCGTTGGGCCATATCGAATTGTTAGAAGACACAAAAGGGGTTTCAGTATTGTTCCGATTGACCTCTTTTATATCTGATGAACTTAAAAGGGCATGGGAAAGCTGGGCGAAAAAAGAGCTAATATCGTTGTATTGGCAAGCACCAAATACGAGCAAGGCCGAGGTTTCGTCTGAAAATATGCGTCATTATGATCTGGGTGAATTGAGGTTGGAATATCACCCTCAAGATTTTATTCAGGTGAACGCCATTATGAATCAAAAAATGGTGGCTCAGGCGATGGACTGGCTAAGTCCAAACAAGCAAGATGTTATATTGGATTTATTCTGTGGCGTCGGGAATTTTTCTTTGCCACTCGCACAACATGCACAGTCGGTTATTGGTGTAGAAGTGCAGGAAAGCATGGTTGAGGCAGCGAGAAAAAACGCTAGCCTTAACGGCTTTGATAATCTTTCATTTGTAGCTTCTGATTTGACTCAACCCGTTGCAAATGAGTTTATGAAGCAGAAAATTACAAAGGTACTGCTTGATCCTCCACGTGCAGGCGCGTTTGAGTTTCTTGATACCATAATAAAAATTGGACCTAAGCAAATATTGTACGTTTCTTGCAATGCCTCTACGTTAGCAAGGGATGCCGAATATTTGGTCGCAAAGGGATATCGTGTATTGCGCGTGGGGCTGATGGATATGTTCCCTCAAACCTCTCATGTCGAAACGATGATGTTATTGCAAAAAAAGAAGTAAATTGAAGGGCGGATAGATGGTAACGGTAAGAAAAGATCACCCTGTGTTGGACGATGGTAGTGTCGATATTGATGGTTGGATGGGGCATTTTTCCCATTTAATTGATGACAGTGCGCGAGTACCTCTGCGTATGGCTTGTGAATTGGCTCGCCAAGCTGAATTAAAGTGCGCCCGACCGTCCTATTGGGGTGCGCAAGCGAGTACTTTTCGTGCTGGACTGGAAATGGTCGAAATTTTGTCTGGTTTTCGAGCGGATCAAGACTCATTGGTTGCCGCCGCCCTATACCGTGCTGTTCGAGAAGATCAATTGCCTATTTCTCGAGTGACGGACATGTTTGGTCGTAAAGTGGCCTCTCTTATTGAGGGTGTCATTAGGATGGGTGAGGTGTCCAAAAATTTAACACCAGATAACGCCTCTGAAGTGCTTGGCAGCAGTGAAAACCAGCTTGAGTCTTTACGAAAGATGCTGGTGTCTATCATTGATGATGTGCGTGTTGTTCTAATTAAGTTAGCGGAACGAGCTTGTGCCATTAAAGAAGCCAAACATCAAGATGAAGAGCGTCGCATTACCGTAGCGTTAGAAGTGCAGAGTGTTTATGCACCATTAGCTCACCGTTTGGGCATCGGCCATATCAAATGGGAATTAGAAGACCTTTCTTTTCGCTATCTTTATCCTTCTGATTATAAACGTATTGCCACTTGGCTGGATGAGAAACGACTTGACCGTCAGCAATTTATTGACGATGTGATTGCCTTGTTAGATGAGCGTTTAAAAAGCATTAACATTCACGCGGATTTAATGGGAAGAGCAAAGCACATCTATAGTATTTGGCGCAAAATGAAGCGTAAGAATATTGGCTTTGATGAAGTCTACGATGTGCGTGCGGTACGTATTCTGGTTGATGAGTCGATGGAATGCTATGGCGTCCTCGGCGTCGTACACAATTTATGGCGTCCAATACCTCAAGAGTTTGATGATTACATCAGTAACCCAAAGTCGAATGGCTATCAATCATTGCACACGGCGGTCATTGGCCCTCAAGGTCGCGTGCTTGAAATCCAAATTCGAACTCATAAAATGCATGAAGATGCAGAACTCGGTGTTTGCGCGCACTGGAAATACAAGGGAACGGATTTAAGTTCGAATAGCACCAGCTATGAAGAGAAACTGCAGTGGTTAAGAACCATTTTAGATTTTCATGAAGTTCAAGGTGATTTGGAATCCTTATCTGAACAAGTACGTAGTGATATCGAACAAGATCGTATTTATGTATTCACGCCGGAGGGGCATGTCGTCGATTTACCGATCAATGCAACGCCGGTTGATTTTGCTTATCGTGTGCATACAGAAATTGGGCATCGCTGCCGTGGAGCGAAGGTCAATGGCAAAATCATCTCTCTTGTGACACACCTAAAAACCGGTGATAAAGTTGAAATATTAACGACTAAAGAAGGTGGGCCAAGTCGTGACTGGTTGCACCCTACGTTAGGTTATGTGCAAACCAGTCGTGCCCGTGCAAACATACAGAACTGGTTCAGAAAAGAAGATCGTGAGAAAAATCTAGACGCGGGTAAGCATTTATTAGATAAACAATTAAAACGTTTGGGTATTGAAGACAGTCGTATTGATTTCCAAAAAATAGCCTCTCGTTTTAGTTTCTCGAATGCAAGTGACGTGTTTGTTGCGTTAGGCGCTGGTGATATTCAGTTATCACGAGTACTACGTGTTATTGATGATTTATACAATATAGATGGCGACATAGCGCCGCCTCGCCCGATCCGCTTGAAAAAAAGTCGGCATAAATCGTCTGATAATGATATCCATATCATGGGTGTGGGTAAGTTACTGACTCAAATGGCTAAGTGTTGTACACCTATACCGGGTGACGATATCGTCGGTTTCATAACTCAGGGGCGAGGTGTGTCAGTACATCGTCAGGATTGTATTAATATCGTACAGCTGGGTTTGGATGAACCAGAACGCATTGTAGATGTAAATTGGGGTGAGGAGCTTGATAATCAATACCCAGTAAATATACAAGTTGAAGCTTATGATCGAACTGGCTTACTGAACGATATCACCGGGCTATTGGCCAATGAAAAAGTAAACTTGTTGTCTATGAATACGTTATCAGCAAAAGAAAATCATATGGCAACGATCCGTTTTACGATTGAAGTAGGTGAGTTAAGTATATTGAGTAAGTTGTTACATCGTATCAATCAGCTGCCTAATGTATCGAATGTATTTAGAGAGAGAGATTTTTGAGTAGCCCTATAGAGCAACTGCAATATCTAATGACGTGTCTAAGGGATGAGTCATTTGGTTGCGTTTGGGATAAAAAACAAACCTATAAAAGCATTGCGCCATACACTCTTGAAGAAGCGTATGAAGTAGTAGACGCAATTGAGCGTGAAGACTTTGACCATCTAAAAGATGAGTTAGGAGATTTGCTTTTCCAAGTGATTTTTTACGCTCAAATGGCTGAGGAAGAACAGCATTTTAATTTTGATGATATTGCGAGGGGTATTGTTGAAAAAATGCTACGTCGTCATCCTCATGTTTTTCCGGATGGTGACATTGCTCGCTTTGGTGAGCCAAGCTTACTTACTGAAGAGCAAATAGCAGAGCAATGGCAACAAATTAAGGCTCAAGAAAAAGGTCAATCGAAGGAAGGGGTTTTATCTGATGTCCCTGTTTCTATGCCGGCTTTAATGCAGGCGGTAAAAATCCAGACAAAAGTTTCTAAGGTCGGATTTGATTGGCCAGACGTCGCCCCAGTTTTTGACAAAATAAGAGAAGAACTAGACGAACTTGAAGAGGCAATGAAGGAAAAAAATGACCTTCATGTTGAAGAAGAAATGGGGGATGTGTTGTTCGCCGTCAGTAATTTGGCTCGTCATCTTGATGTTTCACCCGATGTGGCATTGAATAAAACAAATATAAAGTTTCGCCGTCGCTTTTCTAGAATAGAAAGCCTAGTGTCGGCACAGAATAAAAATCTAACTGATTGTTCTTTAGAGGAATTAGACCGTTATTGGGAGCAAGCTAAACGCGAAGGTTTATAGGCTTGATTATCGTAAAATGGGTTAAAAACGCTTTAATTAAGGGCGTTATTGGAACTGTTTAGGAGGGTGAAGTGAGTGATAGTCAGGCGTCATTACGCGAAAATGTTAGGTTGCTGGGAGATTGTCTCGGTGAAAGCATGAGTAACCACTTAGGGGAAGGTTTTCTTGAGAAAGTAGAAAACATCCGATTACTTTCAAAAGACGGACGCCAATCAGGCGATTCCGCAGCTCTTATTCAAGCGTTAGAGGCATTAGACGACAAAGAAATTGTGCCTGTCGCTAGAGCGTTTAACCAGTTTTTGAACCTGTCTAACATTGCTGAGCAATATCACCGAGTACACCGTCGACGAACCAACGAGAGTTTAGGTGTGTATCACAATCCGATTGGGGATTTATTAACTCGTCTCTCTAAGCAAAAATTCACATCTGAGCAAATGATTGAATCTTTGAAATCACAATCGATTGAATTGGTTCTTACGGCTCACCCAACAGAAGTTGTGCGCCGTTCGCTGATACGAAAATACGATAATATTTCCAGTGAGTTAGAAGCATTAGACAAAGATAATATCTTACCATTAGAAGAAACTAAGCACATTCGCCGCTTAAAAGAAATCATCACTCAAGCTTGGCATACGGATGAAATTCGAGAAGACCGCCCAACACCAGTGGATGAAGCGAAATGGGGTTTTGCGGTTATTGAGCAATCATTATGGCAAGCGGTTCCACGTTTTTTTCGTCAACTGGATGAGCAATTTACTCAATTTTCTAAAGAAGATCGCTTACCACTTGATTTGGCTCCTATCCGTTTTGCAACGTGGATGGGTGGGGACCGAGATGGTAATCCGAATGTGACTCACAAGGTCACAAAAGAGGTGACTTTACTGGCACGGTGGATGGCCGCAGATCTTTACATAAAAGACTTAAATGTATTGCGTTCTGAATTCTCTATGACGCAATGTAATGCTGCACTGCGTGCACGGGTGGGTGACAGTTCTCAACCATACCGTGAAGTATTGCGCTACTTAGAAAACAAAATGCTAGCGACCAAAAATTGGGCGAAAGCATGTTTAGACGGCAAGCCGACTTCTGATGAGGCTATTTTTCTTGATATTCAAGAGCTCACCGATGATCTTATTTTGTGTTATCAGTCTTTATTAGATTGTGGCATGAAAGTGATTGCTAATGGCTCGTTGCTTGATCTTATTCGTTGTGCCGCAACGTTTGGTTCTACCTTAGTTCGTTTAGATGTCCGTCAGGATGCATCTCGTCACATTGATGCCTTGTCTGCAATCACTCGTTTTTATGGACTGGGCGATTATGCTGAGTGGGACGAAGCGTCTCGACAAGCGTTCTTGCTTACGGAGTTGAATTCTAAACGGCCGTTATTGCCTATGGAATGGACGCCAACCGAAGAAGTAAAAGAAGTTCTCGATACGTTTACTATGATCTCGAATGGTCAGCAAAACTCGTTTGGGTCATACGTTATTTCAATGGCCAGTGCGCCATCGGATGTTTTGGCTGTCGCTCTTATGCTGAAAGAGTCTGGTGTTAGCTTTCCTATGCGAATTGTACCGTTATTCGAAACCTTAGCGGATTTGGATAATGCAGAACCTATTATAGAACAGTTGTTTTCTTTGCCTTGGTATAAGGCCTATATCAATGGTCGTCAAGAGGTGATGATTGGCTACTCAGATTCAGCTAAAGATGCAGGGCAAATAGCCGCGACGTGGGGGCAGTATCGAGCGCAAGAAGCATTAACTCGTCTTTGTAAAAAACATGGTATTCACCTTACGTTATTTCATGGTCGTGGCGGCACTGTTGGACGTGGCGGCGGCCCTGCTCATGTGGCGATCCTGTCACAGCCACCGGGTTCGGTGAATGGGTCGATTCGAGTGACTGAACAAGGTGAAATGATTCGTTTTAAATTTGGTATTCCTGATATAGCGGTGCGTTCACTTGAGCTCTATTGTTCGGCGGTTATGGAGGCGTCTTTGATTCCTGCTGAACCTCCAAAAGAAGAGTGGCGCGCTATTATGGATGAAATGGCGGAAGTGGGGATGAATCAGTATCGTTCTATTATTCGAGGTCATGAAGATTTCGTTCCTTATTTTAGAGCGACGACACCGGAGCAAGAGCTGGCGAAATTACCATTGGGCTCTCGGCCTGCTCGCCGACGTTCTGACGGCGGAGTAGAAAGTTTACGAGCGATCCCCTGGATCTTTGCTTGGATGCAGATTCGCCTTATGTTACCTGCTTGGCTGGGTGCTGAAAGTGCCCTACAACAAGCGATTGAATCTGGTAATTTAGAAAAATTACGAGAAATGCATAAAAAATGGCCTTTCTTCGGTTCCTATTTGGACATGCTTGACATGGTTTTAGCGAAAGCAGAACCTGAAATCGCCGAGTACTACGAAAAACGCCTAGTGAGTGAAGATTTACAGGGATTGGGTCGTTTGCTACGCAGTAAATTAAAGCAAGTTAGTGAACTTGTCAGAACGCTGAAAAAACAAGAAAGGCTGATTGAGGATAACAAAACCATACGCCAATCTATTGATGTGCGAAATCCGTATATTGATCCATTGCATTATCTGCAAGCCGAACTTTTATATCGTAGCCGTAAGGATGAGGAGAACGCAGAAGTGAATAAAGCCTTGATGATTACCATGGCGGGTATTGCCAGCGGTATGCAAAATACAGGCTAACTTGTGTATATGACTAATAAATGCTCACTATTAGTAAGAAAATGACAAAAAAAGACACGTAAATTTGCATATAGAAGGGCTGCTTGGGTATGCTTGGCGGCCATTCAATTTTTTAGTATGCAAAAGGTCTGCTTGTACACTTGTTATTGAGCTTAGATAAGTATCAATAGTGCATTGTGTCGGCCACCCTTGCGAATCAGTTAACGCTGTCTTTTGGAGTTTTTTTATGCGAGTAATATTATTAGGTGCGCCAGGCGCTGGTAAAGGTACTCAGGCTCAATTTATCACTGAAGAGTTTGGCATTCCGCAAATTTCTACTGGGGATATGTTGCGTGCCGCAGTAAAAGCAGGAAGCGAGATGGGCTTAAAAGCCAAAGCGGTAATGGATGCTGGTCAGCTTGTTTCTGATGACATAATCATCGGGTTGGTTAAAGAGCGTTTGACGCAAGACGATTGTACTAACGGTGCTTTATTTGATGGTTTTCCTCGTACGATTCCTCAAGCGGATGCATTAAAAGACGCTGGCGTTAAAATCGACTATGTTGTTGAAATTGACGTGGCGGATGAAGAAATTGTAAAACGCATGAGTGGTCGTCGTGTTCATGAAGCTTCAGGTCGCACATATCACCTTGTGTATAATCCACCTAAAGTAGAAGGTAAAGACGACGAGACAGGGGATGACCTTGTTCAACGTGTCGATGATATTGAAGAAACTGTTCGTAAGCGTTTAGGCGTTTATCATGATCAAACGGCACCGCTGATCGGGTATTACCAAGATTGGTTGAAGGCAGAAGCGTCAACTGCGCCTAAGTTTGTGAAAGTGAATGGCGTTGGTGATTTGAATGAAATTAAACAAAGTTTATTAGCATCGTTAAAGGCTTAATGATTTCATGACCGTCATTTTAGCATTAGATACATCGACGCCTGCTTGTTCAGTAGCACTGAATATTGATGGTGTTGTGTTGGAAGATTTTCGCATTGCGCCTCGTCTCCATAATGATTTGATCCTGCCTATGGTGGATCAAATTCTGAGTCAAGCAGGATTGACGTTATCAAACCTTGATGCCATTGCATTTGGGCGAGGGCCAGGGTCTTTTACTGGTCTACGTATTAGTGCTGGTGTGGTTCAAGGACTGGCTTATGGTGCTGATTTACCCGTTATTCCTGTGTCTACACTTGCGGCCTTGTCTTTAGAAGGTTTTCAAAAAACGGGTAAAAACGACTGGTTGGCAGCGCTTGATGCCCGCATGGGTGAAATTTATCTAGGCGGCTACCATGTCAATAAAGTGAATGGTCTTTATGAGATTGCGTCATTACTTGATGAGCGAGTGATAAAGCCATCGGTTTTGGTACCATTTACACACTGTTTTGAAGGTGTCGGGTCTGGTTGGTGTTATGAGGAGGAATTGACCTCTTTTCTTCCTAAGCCGCCAGAGTATGTTTTGACAGACTTAGCGCCTCGCGCAGCATGCGTTGCAGAGTTGGCATTATTACACTTCATTAAAGGCGAGACGGTGTCTTCTTATGAAGCAATGCCAACGTATTTAAGGGATGAAATCACCTGGGAAAAACAGGCTCCTCGCATAGGGAAACGTTAGTTACATGCTGTGGTATCAAATTGTATTTTTGGCCTTAATTCAAGGGCTGACCGAATTCTTACCTATTTCAAGTTCTGCTCATTTAATTCTTCCGGCTCAACTGTTTAATTGGCAGGATCAGGGATTGGCGTTTGATGTCGCCGTTCATGTTGGTACCTTAGTGGCTATTGTTGGTTACTTTAGAAAAGACATCGCGAACATTATTTTAGCATGGTGTGTTTCTTTAAAAGACAAAAAAGCGACGCCAGATAGTCGTCTGGCTTGGTGGATTTGCCTTGCGACCATACCGGCTTGTATTGCAGGTTTGTTGTTTGACGACTTTATTAGCACTCATTTACGCTCTGTAGAAGTCATTGCTTATACTACGATTGGTTTTGGTGTTTTGCTTTGGCTATCTGACCGTTTTGGTGCATCGGATAAAACGGAACAGGATTTTGGCTTTAAAAGTGTGCTTTATATTGGTTTTGCTCAAGCGCTTGCTTTGATTCCTGGAACGTCTCGTTCTGGTATTACGATGACGGCAGCACGATTTTTGGGCTTTGGTCGAGAAAGTGCAGCACGGTTTTCTTTCCTTTTATCAATCCCTCTTATCTTAGCTGCTGGTGGATTAAAGCTCGTTGAGCTTGTGTCGTCAAATGTTGCTGTTGATTGGATTAGTATCTTAGTCGGTGTTATTTTGTCAGCGCTGAGTGCTTATTTTTGTATTTATTTATTTTTAAAATGGCTTAATACCATTGGCTTCTTTCCTTTTTTTGTTTATAGATTAATTTTAGGATTGGCCCTCTTGCTCATAGTGTATATTTAAAGGGTTATCTTGAGGGCCTTGTAGACTGAAGTGAGCCTTGCTCAATGGTTAATTTTTTGGGTTCAGATAAAAAGCCTCTAGTTTTAGAGGCTTTTTTCTATTTTGACGTTGAGTAATTTGTTTGCGAAAACTTAATAAGTCGATGTTTACCTTAACTCTTTTGGGCTTTGTTTGATGATGTATTTTGGAGAAGATGCTTTTGCTTAATTCTATTGCTGTTGCAACTGCAGATAGGTTTTTGGAATCAGAATCTCGTTTATTGGCTCAGTCTCTAAATCTTGCTTTTATTTCACTGCGTGAGCCAATTAAATTTGTATCGCAATATGATTACCTTTTGTTAAAAACGCCAGATGGTGTCGCTATTGCCAAAACAGGAAAAGGGGCTCCTAAACCTGTGTATGTAGATTTTACATCAGGGGCAGTGGATCATAGGCGACGATTTGGTGGCGGAAAAGGACAGGATATTGCAAAGGCGGTTGGTTTAAATAAGCGTTCAAATTTATCGGTTCTAGACGCTACGGCAGGTTTGGGGAGAGATGCTTTTGTCTTGGCTTGTTTGGGGTGTTCAGTCTCGCTTTGTGAACGTGTTGGTTTTGTTAGAGCGATGTTGCAAGATGGATTATACCGCGCTTCCTTTCATCATGAAGTTGCGGAAATTGTGGCGAAAATGCCTTTGCTCGATACTGATATAACAGGCATAGACCCCAGTGTGACATTTGATGTGGTGTATTTAGATCCAATGTATCCACACACGGATAAGTCGTCAGCGGCGGCTAAAAAAGAAATGGCTTTTTTTAGGGATTTAGTGGGTAAAGATTTAGATGCTGATGATCTTTTGCATCAGGCTATGCAACTAGCGGAATATCGAGTGGTCGTGAAGCGCCCTAAAGGCGCTCCATTTTTAAATGATTCTGAGCCAACGTATCAACTGGAAGGTAAATCGGGAAGATTTGATATTTATGTTTTAAAGTCACTCGATTCACTTTCAGCCTAGTCTTCTTATTAATAATGCGGTGGCCTGTCGCTATCGTTAGTAGGTTGTTGTTGGCGATAAGAGTCGAGTTGTTTTCCTAGCATGACGAACTTTTCTTTCATTAAAAGCATGTCTTTTTGTTGGCTGATTAGGACCTGATTTAAACTATCAATCGTATCTTCTTGAAATTGTAGTTTGAATTCTAATTCGTCTATACGTTGGTTGATTTGTGAGGTGTTCATAGATACCTTCTGTGTGTTAACCTTACTAAGTTAAACTCGTATTTTATGAGCTGTTCTATACGAATATATGGCGCCAGTATTGGTCATGTAAAATGTAAGAGTGGCGTGAAAATTGCTCTCATAAAGACGTTAAGTATTTTACTACTATCTTCTTTAGCTTCACATGGTAATTTCAAAAAGAGTTTAGTAAAAATATTTATTTATTCACTTTTGTACTAACACGGAGTCTATTTTTAAAAATGGGCCTCGCTTCACAATAATATTTAATTTGATAAGAGATATACTTTTATGAATGATCATCAGGATAGTGTTTCGCATAATAAAGAGTCTTCTGCTGGTTCCGCTTTTTTTTCGTTACGCACGTTTATAGTTAGCCTTGTTATTGCTTTGATTGTACCTCTGCTAATTGCAGGGGTTTTGAAAGAGGAAGTAGGCGCGAATTTCCTAATATACTTTGGCTTTGTTCTAGTATCTGTTTATGTCGGTGCTATGGTTAGCAAGGTTAGTTCTGTCGGTTTCGACTCCGAGTCTGATGAAGATGAAGATGATGACCGTGAGCAGGGAACAGTAAAATGGTTTAATTCTTCAAAGGGTTTCGGCTTTTTAACAATGGAAAATGGCGATGACGTATTTGTTCATTACCGTGCTATACGAGGTCGTGGTCGCCGCTTTCTTGTTGAAGGTCAGTTAGTCCGTTTTTATGTCACTGAAGGTGAAAAAGGCAAGCAAGCTGAAAACGTTTCTATTATTCGCGGTTAATTTTCACTATTTTATTTTAGAGGTCTTGTATGACAACTGTGACACTTAAAGGTAATCCTTTTGAAACTGTTGGTACTCTTCCTGCTGTAGGCTCTGTGGCCCCAGCATTTGAATTGGTTAAAACGGATTTATCCGTTGCTACTTTAGCAGATTATCAAGGTGCCAAATTGGTGCTGAATATCTTTCCTTCAGTTGATACGCCAACGTGTGCAACATCGGTTCGTAAATTTAATGAATCGGCGTCGGCATTAAAAGGTGTAAACGTAGTGTGTGTGTCAGCGGATTTACCTTTTGCTGCCGCCCGTTTTTGCGGCGCGGAAGGTATTGATAATGTTGATACGGGATCTAGCTTCCGTTCAACGTTTGGTGCGGATTACGGTCTCACTTTTTCAACAGGCCCACTTACTGGTCTTTTGTCTCGTGCTGTTGTGGTATTGGATGAGAAAGGTTCTGTGATTTATACAGAGCAAGTAGCAGAAACGGCAGATGAGCCTAATTACGAAGCGGCTTTGGCTGTACTAGCGTAACGTTCATTAAAAAAGCTCGCTCTATCAATATATAGAGCGAGCTTTTTTTTGTCTTTTTACTGGGTTTTATGTCTCTAATTTTTTTGTACTGGAATTGTGTTGGTGGTTCGCTCAACACTGTTGTCTTTATTTAAATACACCAGCTTAGGTTTGAATTGATCGGCCTCTGCTTCGCCCATTTGTCCATAAGCGGCTATGATAACGCGATCACCTACCTGTACTTTTCTTGCAGCTGCACCATTCATTGAAATAGTACCTGAACCGGATTCTGCTAATATCACGTAGGTGTGAAAACGTTCGCCGTTATCCACATTGTATATGTCAATTTGTTCAAATTCTCTGAATCCAGCGAGCTCTACAAGGTCTTTATCGATGGCGCAGGAACCGTCATACCATAACTCAGCTTGCGTTACGCTGGCCATGTGAAGCTTGCCTTTAAGAAGTGTGATTTGCATGTATAAAGTCTCTATTAATATTTCTGTACCGCGTATTTTGTTACGGATAACCTAGTTCCAAATAAACGGACCTTCACCGTATGCGTTTATTTGCCACCATTGATCAGGGTCTTGGTCTCCTTCTTCTTCCCATGCTTCGAAATTACAGCGTACTTCGCAATTAAGAGACTTAAAAGCCTGTCTGGCGCAGTCGATGTCATTTTCCCAAGGGGTTTTATCCGAATCAAAAGAAATAGAGGTAAAGCGTTTACCTGCCGCTTGCTTCAAAATTGTCACGTCAATGTCGTTGCCATTCGAATTGATGGTGATTTTTGAACACAATTTTGATGGTTCGCTTTTATTGACTATAGTGAATGTTTCTTCAAGCCAAGCAATGATCTTTTCTGTTGGGCAGGATAATGTGTATATTTCGATGTCAGTTTGCATCCTATTAATCCTTCTTTTTAATCATGTGATAAATTCTGAGAATACTCATTGATAGGTAGCCAACGAGAGTCCATAGCACTCCGCATCCCGCAAGTATTAGTCCAAATAAGGCCATAATTTCTTGAGCAAGAGATTCTGCAATGACGCGATCTGCGACCATAAGTATGAGCACTCCAAAGACGAAAATTAACCCGCCTTGAATCATTTTTATAAGCGCTACTCTAGGGTTGTTTCCTAGCTTCATCGCTAATTTATGGATAGAGTCTCTCATTTGGATACTTGTTTTATACTTTGTCTGTAAATAAATTTTTGAGTATGCGAGTGTAGATTTCAGAGAGCTTATTTAGGCTGTCGGCATCGACGCATTCGTTAATCTGGTGAATGGTGGCATTGATTGGACCTAGCTCCACGACCTGTGTGCCCATTTTGGCAATGAATCGGCCATCAGAGGTACCACCAGAAGTGGATAGTTCAGGGGTGATATTGACCGTCGCTTGAACCGCGTCAACCATGGCATCAACGAGCTCTCCTGGTCGAGTTAGAAAAGGCAATCCGTTGTATGTCCATTCGATATCGTAGCGTAGTTCATGCCTGTCTAGGATGTCTATAACGCGGACTTTAAGTGCATCGAAGTCGAGTTCCGAAGAAAAGCGGAAATTAAACTGAGCATTGAGTTTGCCAGGAACAACATTAGTCGCTCCCGTTCCCGCTTGTATATTTGATATTTGGAAGCTGGTTGGTGGGAAAAAATCGTTACCGTCATCCCAATGCGCGCGCGCCATCTCATCAAGTGCGGGCGCTGCTAGGTGAATCGGGTTTTGCGCTAAATGTGGATAAGCAACGTGGCCTTGCTTCCCGTGCACGGTTAAATTACCACTAAATGAACCACGTCGACCATTTTTGATAATGTCGCCAAGCGTTTTAGTGCTTGACGGTTCACCTACAATACACCAATCGATCTTTTCATTGCGTGCCATAAGCGCATCCACGACACGTGTTGTACCATCGACAAATGGACCTTCTTCATCACTGGTGATCAAGAAAGATATTTGGCCTTGATGATCAGGGTGCTCTCCAATAAAGCTTTCGACTGCTGTAACCATTGCGGCAAGACTACCTTTCATGTCAGCCGCGCCGCGTCCGTAGAGCATGCCGTCGATAATGGCAGGAGAAAAAGGGGGAACTTTCCATTCAGCCTCTGGACCTGTTGGCACAACGTCAGTGTGTCCGGCAAAGCAAAGGTTTGGGCCGGTAGTGCCGCGTTTTGCATAAAAGTTTTTTACTTCTCCAAAAGGCATGTATTCAATGTTAAACCCCACGTTTTTTAATCGTTCGATCATGAGGTCTTGGCAGCCTGCGTCTTCTGGGGTTACAGAAGGGCGAGAAATAAGATCTACGGCAAGTTTTAGTGTAGGTGACAAGTCAGACATTCTTTACCTTTGTGTTAGTTTTCGCTACCTTATGAATGATTCTGTTACTATAACAGGAGATTCATACAAAGGTGGGATTATGAAATTAGGTGTTGTTGTATTCTTAGGTTTGATTTCTGCTAGTTGTAGCCTTTTTCAGCAGCCAGTTATTCAGGAATCGTATTTCGTCCCGGTGATCCGTTCTGATAATCCATCTTCTGGTTATACGCCATCGGTGACGCCTATGTCGCAGAGAAAAGCAAACCCTCGTATCTATACTCCAGTCTTACGCTAACGTAACCTTTGGGTGTATTCATCAATACTGAAGCCTAAAATAATCGAATCATCGATTTTTAATAGGGGGCGTTTAATAATAGAAGATTGAGAAACCATGATGTGGACGGCGTTTTCATTGTCCATGGTGTTTTTCGTTTCTTCCTCAAGTTTTCGCCAAGTAGTTCCGCGTTTATTGATTATATTTTCCCAGCCGAGCTTGTCTACCCACGCTTTTGCAGTAGCTTCATCTAAGCCTTCTTTCTTATAGTCATGAAAGGTGTATGCAATGTTGTTTGCATCTAACCAGCGAAAGGCTTTTTTCATGGTATCGCAATTTTTGATGCCAAATATTTCAATCATTTTTTTGTTCCGCAATGCGCCATTTAAAGTGCTCTCAAAATGGCGCTTCTTGGTTATTAGTGTTTTCTATTTTTAGTTATGAGCGTGCAGCACTTCGTTTAGTGCGATGGCTGTCTTATTGGTTTTGCATTCAATCGCACCAGTTTCTGAGTTGCGACGAAATAAAAGATCCGATTGGCCCGATAATTCGCGTGCTTTGACAGTAGAAACGACTTGATTGTTTTCATCCAGAACGGCCACTTTAGAGCCAGCGGTGATATACAAACCAGATTCTACGATACAGCGATCACCAAGACCAATGCCAATGCCTGCATTGGCACCAATCAAGCATTTTTCGCCAACCCCAATGACAATGTTGCCACCGCCAGACAGTGTGCCCATTGTGGAGCAGCCGCCACCTAGATCAGAACCATTACCGACGACAACGCCAGCAGAAATACGACCTTCCACCATGCTAGAGCCAAGAGTACCAGCATTGAAGTTAACAAAACCTTCATGCATAACGGTTGTGCCTTCGGCTAGGTGGGCGCCTAAACGAACACGTGCAGCATCACCGACACGGATGCCAGTAGGAACAATGAAGTTCAGCATTTTAGGGAACTTATCAACGCTAAACACTTCAATAGTGCGGCCTTCCATGCGTGCGCTTAGTTGACGATCTGCTAGCTCTCGTACATCGATAGGGCCTTCGTTTGTCCATGCGGTATTGATCAGTAGGCCAAACATACCATCTAATATTGTATTGTGAGGTTTGACTAAGCGGTGCGAAATTAGTTGAAGTTTTAGGTACGCTTCTGCTGGGTTACTTGGTGCTTCATCAGCGGCTAATACGCACAAAATAATGGGCTTAGTAGACGCTTTTAAACGGGAAGCTAACTCTGCCTGTTCTATGTTTCCCGCTTTTAAAAGGTTCATGTGTAAGCGGTTTAGATCGCCTTCTTCCAGTACAAGTGTCGCGTTTCCACCTTCATAATTGGTGCTTTCTAAAAGTGCATCCAGCGTACTTTTTTCTGGATTCAGGCTTGGTGCTGAATAGAAAACTTCTAGCCAATTGCCTTCTTTGTTTTGTGTGCCGATACCGAGACCGAACGCGAAGATTGTGTTGCTCATGTGTGGTTTCTCCAACTGAGTTATCTTTATAAACAGATTGCTATGGGGTTATCTGCGACTGAGGAAGTCTTTAATTCTTTTTGCTGCCTCAACGCATTCAGATTCTTCGGCGACTAACGCCATACGAATGTGGCGGTCGCCAGGGTTTATACCATCCACTTCTCGACCTAAATAGCTTCCGGGTAAGACGACAACGGACTCTTCTTGATACAGTAAAGTGCAAAAATCTTCGTCTTTCATGTTCAGCTCAGGCCATAAGTAAAAGCCTGCTTCAGGTTTAGAGACGGACATAATAGGCGATAATATATCTAAAACAGAATCAAACTTACGGGTGTATATCTCGCGATTTTTAATGACATGTTCTTCATCATTCCAAGCGGCGATAGACGCGTCTTGGTGGTGAATTGGCATGGCGCATCCTTGGTAGGTTCTATAAAGTAAAAAGGGTTTCAATATAGATGCGTCGCCAGCCACAAAACCAGAGCGTAGGCCCGGTAGATTGGAGCGTTTTGAAAGAGACTGGAAAATCAAACAGTGATTATAATCTGTGTGTCCTAATATTTGGCATGCTTCAAGCAGTCCTAGAGGAGCTTGATCACCAAAGTATATTTCTGAATAACATTCATCGGCGACGATGGTAAAGTTGAAGGTATTGGCTTTCTCTATGAGATAAGCGTATTCGTCTAATGTGGTAATGGTGCCACTTGGGTTGTTGGGTGAGCAAACGAACAACACTTCGCAACGCTGCCAGATACTATCGTCAACGAGCTGGTAATCAACCTTGTAGTTCGTTTCGGCGCCACAAGGTAGAAAATGAAGTTCTGCTCCAGCTAGAATGCCAGCACCTTCATAAATTTGGTAAAAAGGATTTGGACTGACAACAAGCGAGTTCTGTTTTTCACCAACCAGTGTTTGAGTGATGGCGAAAAGCGCTTCCCGAGTCCCAGTTACTGGCAAGATCTCTGTGTCTGGATCGAGGTTATCAAGTTTAAAGCGACGTATTGTCCATTCGCTCATAGCATTTCTTAACGGTAACTCGCCCTTGGTGCTTGGGTATTTGCTAACACCACTTAAGCTTTTGGCAAGCGTATCGAGCACAATGGCTGGTGCTTCGTGTTGTGGCTCGCCAATGGTTAATTTGATAAGGGGCTTTTCGGGGTTTGGCGATAGCCCTTCTAGAAGCTCTGCAAGCTTTTGGAAAGGATATGGGTGCAAAGAGTGTATAAGAGGGTTCATTGGTTTTTAGTCCATCGCTTGAGAAAAACGGTCTATTTTCTCTTTTAAAAGAGTGCAAATTCTATTCATGTTTTCTGTATCAGTAATAAGGTCGCCATTTTCTTCTGTGATATAAAAAGTATCTTCTACGCGTTCACCGAGTGTGGCAATTTTTGCTTTATGAAGCATGATGTTGTTGTTCATGAAAAACTGTCCTACTAGAGCCAGTAACCCAGGTCTATCTGGCGCGGTTATTTCTAGTGCAGACCACACTTCTTCGGGTTGGCTGACAAAATGTGCGGTCGCCGGAGAGTTGAATATTTTTAAAATTCTTGGTGTGTGGCGCTGTACGACGCTTTCATACATTGATGGTGTTTCAAGTTGTTCCATCAGTGTTTTACGAATAAGAGTGATGCGCTCTTTGTCTAGATATAGATTGGTGTCGTTGTCATTACTGTCCATAACAACAAAACTGTCTAAAGTGAAGTTGTCTGTCGTGTGGCTTATTTTAGCGTCCAAAATGGTAAGGCCAAGCTGTTCAAAGGTTGCTGCAGTAACGGCAAAAAGGTGTTTGCTGATGGGCATGTAGATGAATATTTTGCTGGCGCCAGAAAAATTGCGTCCACCTAAAGGTGTAATTGCTATTAGAGGCTTTTCACTTGGGCGATGGCGTAAGATGGCTTCTGTATTCCAGGCTATTTCGTCACCATTTGAGCGAATAAAATACTCGTCTTCAATCGATCCCCAAATTTTTTCTGCTTCCATAATATCGACATTACGTTCGATAATAATTTCCAGTGCGCGTTGTTTATGTTCGTCGCTTATCATATCGGCATCGATAGGGAAGTCTAAGCCTCGACGCAGTGCGCGCTTTGTTTCTAAATATAGCTGACGCATAAGCGATGCTCGCCAACTGTTCCACATGGTCGGATTGGTCGCATTAATATCAGCCACGGTGAGAATAAATAGATAGTCTAAATGCTCTTGGTCTTTGACGTAGCTGGCGAATTCCCAAATTACTTCCGGATCTGAAATGTCTTTGCGCTGTGCTGTAACAGACATGTATAGGTGGTTTCTGACCAGCCAAACAACAAGTTCAGTGTCTTGCTTTGATAGTCCGTGACGTTCACAGAAGGCTTGGGCATCGATGCAACCTAATTCAGAATGGTCTCCACCACGGCCTTTTGCAATGTCATGATACAGACCTGCAATGTACACTAATTCTACTTTTTGGATATGGCGTATGGCTTGGCTCGAGATAGGGAATTTTTGTTTGTACTCTGGCAGCCATAAGCGACGTAAATTTTCAACTACCTGTAGTGTGTGTGCATCAACCGTATAAATATGAAAAAGATCGTGTTGCATTTGACCGATGATTGCGCCAAATTCTGGTAAATATCGACCAAGCAAGCCTAGGTGTTTCATCGATCTTAAGATACTTGTGAGGTTGTGGCGGCTTGATATGATGTCTAAAAAAAGATCGGTGTTTGTTTTATTGTTTCTGAAATTGTCGTCGACTAGTTCTAGGTTGTCACGCAGCTGTCTCATCGTGTTGGCGCGAATGCCTTTTATATTCTCATGAGTGCCCAGTAAAACATAAATTTCCAACATGCTAGACGGATGATCTTGGAATAGTGTGGTGGAGCGAGCTTCCAATTGTCCGTTAGCAACCTGGAAATGATTGTTGATGATTTCTACAGGGGCGACAGCGTCTTTGGTCAAAAAGGATTCTTCAAAGTGCTGTAGGAGTAAGTCGTTAAGCTGTTGGATGGCGGCAACACTTTGGTAATAGCCTTGCATGAAGCGCTCAACATTGCGCTTCAAGTCGTCGTCGTCAAATCCAAACAGTTTTGCAAGTGTGCGCTGATGGTCAAAAAGGAGTCTGTCTTCTTTACGTCCTGCTACTATGTGCAAAGCCCAGCGTATTCTCCATAAATGGCTTACCGCACCTTTGAGTTGAATGTATTCATCTTCTGATAAGAAGTGTTTTTCTATGAGGGCGCTTAGTCTGTTTGTGTGTAAGTGGCGCTTGGCAACCCAGTCGATGACTTGCATGTCTCTTAGCCCGCCTGGGCACTCTTTCAGATTGGGCTCTAAGTTGTAGGCTGTATTTTGGTATTTTGCGTGGCGTTGCTTTTGCTCTGCTAATTTAGCCTGATAAAAAGAGTGGCCATCCCACATTTGAGAAATATCGACGTGTAACTTTAATGTGGCTAGCAAGTCTGATGGGCCTGTTAGGGTTCTAGACTCAATCAAATTGGTAATAATGGTGATGTCTTTGGCTGCCATTTCGGTACATTCGTCGATAGTCCGAACACTATGGCCAATGTCTAAATTGATATCCCAAAGAAAGGTGATAAAGGCTTCGATTTTGTTTTTGGGCGCCGACGTTTCATTTTCAATAAGAATTAAAAGATCGATGTCAGATTTCGGGTGAAGTTCACCACGTCCATATCCACCAACGGCGACGAGGCTGACATGATTCTCATTGTTAAGCCCTTTTGCAATCCAGGCGGCTTGTAGTACTTCGTCATAAAACGAAGATAGCCCTTTGACGAGTTTTTCTATTGGGTAGAGGGAATGAAAAAGGTCGTTATATATTGCTGTTTTTTCTTCAATGATGGCTTTGTAGTGAGAAATAGAACAGCTAGGTTGAGCTAGTTCATTTTTTTCTTTCTCAGTAAGTAATGGCGGAGCGTCTGGAAAAGCAGGGAAGTCCATACAAGAGCCTCGAAGAATGAGTGATATTTTCTAAAATGATGAATCTGTAAGTTTTGTATCTTAGTGCTAATAAAGTAGCGCCTCTCTTATGAGAAGCGTGTTTCTTCTGGTCGACGAGTTAGTACTTCTACACCATCTGCGGTGACGAGCAAAGTGTGCTCGTATTGTGCGGATAGACGGCCGTCTTTAGTTTTAGCAATCCAGTTGTCTGGGCCTGTGTGTTTCACTTGTTTTTTTCCGGCATTGATCATTGGTTCGATGGTCAGAGTCATGCCTTCTTCTAGCATCACGCCTGTGCCTGCTACACCATAATGTGCAACTTGCGGTTCACCATGAAAAGTGGTGCCGACGCCATGGCCGCAATACTCTTCTACGACAGAGCAGTGGTTTTTGTGAGCATGAGCTGAAATAGCGGCACCGATATCACCAAGACGAATACCAGGTTTAACAAGATCAATCGCAAGATAAAGGCATTCTTGGGTGACTTTGGCGAGGCGTTCTGCATGAGGTAATGCCGGCCCCGCGAAAAACATTCTGCTGGTGTCGCCGTAATAGCCATCTTTGATGATAGTGATGTCGATATTAACTGTATCACCTTTTTTTAAGGCTTTATCATTTGGAATACCATGACAAATCACATCATTGACTGATGTACAACAAGACTTAGGGAAGCCGTGGTAGTTTAATGGAGCAGGAATGGCACCTTGCTCTTTTATGATGTAGTTATGAGCGATGATGTCTATTTGTTCTGTTGATACGCCTGGTACTACAAATTCTTCGAGCATGACTAAAACGTCTGCAGCCAGTTTTCCAGCCACTCTCATTCCTTCAATGTCGCTGATATCTGTGAAGCGAGTGGATGCTGGTCGAGGCGTCCAGCTAGGAGCGTCTACACGGCCATCTTTTGTTAGTTCTTCAACTTTTTGTAGGATTTCGTTGCTCATAATTAGCACATCTTTAAATAGTTTATGTCTATATTGATAGTATGTTGCGGGATATTCTACATGACTTGAGCGATAGAATCGCCTCTCAAATTGAAAAAAACACGCCCCAGAGTACGCGTAAAAAAAACCTTCAAGTCTTTTTGTTTTATGTCAAATGTGGTATAAAACGCCCGCCTGTCGGACTTTGGTTCGAAATAGGCGAAAAACTCAAAAAAACTAACGATCTTGCCGCAATAAAATAAAGTGTCTGGGGTGTCATTGGTTGCCTTAAACCTTGTTTGACTGACGCTTTTAGCTGGTAAGCATAAATAACCCAAATATAAAGGATAGTAAAATGCCTACAGTTTCTATGCGCGACCTTCTACAGGTTGGTTCACACTTTGGTCACCAAACTCGTTACTGGAACCCAAAAATGAAGCCTTTCATTTTTGGTGCTCGTAACAAGATTCATATCATTAACCTTGAGCATACAGTTCCTGCTCTTAATGACGCTCTTGAGCTTGTTAAGAAAATGGCTGAGAACAAAAACAAGGTTTTGTTTGTTGGTACTAAGCGTGCTGCATCTAAAACGATTAAAGAGCAAGCTGCTCGCTCTGGTATGCCATACGTTAACCACCGTTGGTTAGGTGGTATGTTGACTAACTACAAGACCATTCGTGCCTCTATCAAGCGTCTTCGTGAGCTTGAAGGTCAGGTGTCTGATGGTACTTTCGAAAAGCTGACTAAAAAAGAAGCTTTGATGCGTACTCGTGAGCTTGAAAAACTTGAGCTTTCTATGGGTGGTATTAAAGACATGGGCGGCCTTCCGGATGTTTTGTTTGTTGTAGACGTTGATCACGAACGTATTGCTATTAAAGAAGCAAACAAATTGGGCATTCCTGTTATTGGTATCGTTGATACTAACAGTAACCCAGATGGTGTTGATTACATTATTCCTGCTAACGATGACGCAATTCGCGCTGTTCAGCTTTATGTTGGCGCTTTTGCTGATGCTGTTCTAGAAGGTCGTTCTGCGACTGCTGGTACTGCTGATGAATTCGTTGAAGTAAGCGAAGCTACTACTGAAGCGTAAGCAAACTTTCTAGTTTGTTCTGGTTTCTAAAGGGAGGTTTCTTACCTCCTTTTTTAAATTTGAATTGGTAAAAAGAGGATTTAACATGGCCGCAGTATCTGCAGCATTGGTAAAAGAGCTACGTGAACGTACTGGCCTAGGCATGATGGAGTGTAAAAAAGCACTTGTCGCTGCTAACGCTGACGTTGAAGTAGCTATCGAAGAGCTACGTAAATCAAGTGGCATGAAGGCAGCTAAAAAAGCGGGCCGTACTGCAGCTGAAGGAACAATTGTTATGCGTGTCGCTGACGATTCTTCTTACGCTATCTTGGTTGAAGTAAACTCTGAAACTGATTTCGCGACTCGTGACGAAGGCTTTATTGCTTTCGCAAACAAAGTTGCTGACGTTGTTTTTGCAACGAAAGAAACGGATGTGGCGGTTTTGCTTGCGGGTGAAATTGGTCAGGCGCGCGAAGCATTGGTACAAAAAATCGGTGAGAATATTTCTCCTCGTCGTGCTGTCATTATCGAAGGCGGATTAGTGGGTGCTTACCTTCACGGTAACGGCCAAATCGCTGTGTTGACTCAGTTGGAAGGCGGTTCTGCTGAACTGGCTAAAGACGTGTCTATGCATATTGCTGCTGTTGCTCCTCGCGTAGTTCGCGGCGACGACATGCCAGCAGAAGTTCTAGCAAAAGAAGAAGAGATTGTTCGTGCTCAGCCAGACATGGCTGGCAAGCCTGCAGAAATCGTTGATAAAATGATTGTGGGTCGTATGAAGAAATTCTTGGCTGAAAACAGCTTGACTGAACAGCCTTTTGTTAAGAACCCAGAAATTAAAGTTGGCCAGCTTGTTAAAGACGCTGGTGCAACAGTAACTTCTTTCATTCGCCTTGAAGTTGGTGAAGGTATTGAAGTTGCTGAAGTAGACTTTGCAGCAGAAGTAGCAGCACAGCTTAGAGGTTAACTCTTAGTTGCGGTGTCTTCAACAAAAAGGGGCAGCTTGACTGCCCCTTTTTATGAAAGACAAATGCGAGAGTGTCGGATAAATAGACCTCAGTTATTAAAGAAATGAAACCATTGCCGGAGGTTGATATGCCAAAAGAAAAGAGTCCAAAATACAAACGAATTTTGCTTAAATTAAGTGGCGAAGCCCTAATGGGGGATGAGTCCTTTGGTATCGACCCTAAAGTGTTAAATCGTATTGCGCTTGAGATTGGCCAGCTACGAGGCATTGGTGTTGAAGTTGGTATCGTTATTGGTGGTGGTAACTTGTTTCGTGGTCAGGCGTTGAGTAAAGCCGGCATGGATCGCGTTACTGGTGACCATATGGGGATGCTGGCAACGGTGATGAACGCGTTGGCAATGCGAGATGCATTGGAACGTGCGAATATTGCGACCCGAGTGATGTCAGCCATCACAATGACGGGCATTGTTGAGCCTTACGATAGACGTCGTGCTATGCGATTGATGAAAGAGGGTGACGTGCTGATTTTCTCAGCGGGAACGGGTAATCCTTTCTTTACAACTGACTCTGCTGCTTGTTTACGCGGCATCGAGATTGATGCAGATGTTGTATTGAAAGCAACGAAGGTTGACGGCGTGTATTCTGCTGATCCTATGAAGGATCCGGCTGCCGTGAAATATGATACATTGGGCTACGATGAAGTCCTTGAAAAACAATTAGGGGTCATGGATTTAACTGCGATATGTTTGACCCGTGATCATGGCATGCCAATACGTGTGTTTAATATGAATAAGCCCGGAGCCTTGATAAATATCATGGTTGGTGGCAGTGAAGGTACACTGATTAAGTGAGGAAGTTATGATTAACGAAATTCTTAAAGATGCAGAAGATCGTATGAATAAAGCGGTTGCTTCTGTTGAATCTGCGTTTAAAAAAATTCGTACAGGTCGTGCGCACCCCAGTATATTGGACTCGGTTAAAGTGAACTATTATGGCACTGAAACGCCACTAAGTCAGATTGCTAATATAACGGTTGAAGATGCGCGTACCTTGGGTATTTCTCCTTGGGAAAATAACTTAGTACCTGAAATTGAAAAAGCCATTATGAAGTCTGATCTTGGTCTGAATCCTGCTACAAATGGAAATCTTATTCGAATTCCTATGCCGGCTTTGACGGAAGAAACTCGTAAGAACTATTTTAAGCAGGCAAAGAGCGAAGCTGAAAACGGTCGTATTGCTATTCGTAATATTCGTCGTGATGCAAACAGTAGTCTTAAAGACCTAGTGAAAGAAAAAGAAATTTCTGAAGATGATGATCGTCGTGGTCAGGATCAAGTTCAAAAAATAACAGACAAGAGCGTGGCTTTGGTTGAAGAGCGTCTTGCTGCAAAAGAAAAAGACTTGATGCAAATCTAATAAAAAGGGCGAGCTTTGGCTCGCCCTTTTTATTGACTAGGGTAAAGTTATGTCT
>Ga0163215_100155_pt1 | contig 183737 bp, 180 predicted proteins | sample SynspAceP_FD_185934 | JGI IMG/M metagenome (GOLD analysis project Ga0163215, IMG submission 185934) | Saline lake microbial communities from Ace Lake in Antarctica - Synechococcus sp. Ace-P (Hybrid Assembly) | ecosystem: Environmental > Aquatic > Non-marine Saline and Alkaline > Saline | place... | reverse complement strand
GTAAAATTTGGCAACCAATACTCTAGTCAGATCAGGAAGAAACGCGGTCAACTTGGCGATATGTGGTACTTGGATGAAGTATTTGTAAAGATAAATGGTGTCCTGCATTATCTTTGGCGTGCTGTCGATCAAGATGGTGATGAGCTTGACTTTCTCGTTCAAAAACGCAGAAACAAAAAGGCCGTCATGAAGTTCTTTAAAAAGTTATTGAAGAGCCAGCAGGCAACGCCATTAAAGATAGTTACCGATAAATTGCGCAGTTATTCGGCTGCAAGAAGGGAAATTATGCCCAGCGTTGTTCACTCAACCCAACAATACGAAAACAATCGCTGTGAATTGCCTCATCAGCCGGGTAGACAACAAGAACCGCAAATGCGGCGTTTTAAATCACACGGGCAGGCTCAACGATTTCTATCGTATCATGGCATTGTAAATAATCTGTTTAGGATTGGCCGCCATAAAATGTAAGCCGATAATTACAGGATACTCCGTGAACGAGCATTTAGTGAATGGACTGGGGTTAGTTGCGTCCAGAATTTGGCATGAGCTACTGAAAATTTATTCTTATCATTTTAATTCGATAAGTTGACAACGCCATTAAGGATAATAAGAGACTTTAGTTACTCAATAACCGAAAAAGGGTTTAAAAACTGGCGTCGCCAAAATAACTGACGATCAATTTCACTCAATTCTGCTTCATCGCAAACGACTTGCCAATTTTGTTCAATCACTGACACTTGGTGCTCAAATATCTCAAATGCCTGGCTTTTGCTTACTAAGAAGTTGGCCGCAGCCATTAAACAGGTTTTAAACTGACTCAAATTGTTATTGCCAACAATACGCATAGCTTGCCCAGCTTCATTGCCTGTGCGCCCCTGAGGACAGATATCATATGCTGGCGTCAAACTTAAATGTTTTCCATCCCAAAATGCAGCGTGATTGCGGGCATGGTCGTCGGTATTGCCACACAAAATATTGAACAGGAGCCTTGAAAATAGCTCTCTAAGAGTATCTTTATGTTCAGTAAACCGATGGCGAATAATTTCAGCTAATGTTTCATAGCTGGCATAGCGAGCCATCATATCATCAAGACCAAACAAGGTGAGAGCCGATACCATAGATTTACGAGCCCAACCTTCATCGGTTTGGTGACGGTCAAAACGCTCTATTAACACTACATCTTTATTGGCCGCTTTCACCATTCTTACAGGGGCAACATCAATTCCGGCCAGCTCGGCCAATCGCATTGCAATAAATTCAGCTTTTACCACGCTGTATAAATCATTAGTCGCAGAAAACTTTGCAATGTACTTTGTACCTTTCTCTTCTATCAATGCTTTAGGACGAGCGCCACCAATTGAGCTTCCATAGTAAAGGGCTTGATCTAATTCAAGTGTGAGGGGAATCCCTTTTTCAACACGTTCAGCTGACTGTATGAGCTCTTCCATACTGACGTTTTTAGCCGAGCGTGGCACGTAATCAGTTGGGGATTGTTGGAAATCAAGCGCACCAATCCGGTCAGAGCCAGATTCTAGCAGATAGGTGAGCTCATCAAGCGAGGCCGTATCAGTGTCTTTGCCTTTTGAGCCTAGCTTTTTGTTAATGATTACACGGCGACCCCATGCATCAGGCGCACTATCACGAATACAGCCAGGCATCTTTAATCCATCTAGATTAGGAAGTGCGCCAGCTTTGAGCGGTAGCTCAGGCTCATAAATTGGAATTGCTGGCAGCGTATCTTTAATACGCTCTAAATAGCTTTTACCGTAGTTAAAGGAAAGTGTATCGCCTTGTGCTTCAAGCTTTCCCGCAACAACAGGTCTGGTTTCATTGGGAAGCCAGATCCAGACATATCCTTCTTGATACTTGTCTTTCAAAAACTGGGCTTTAGAAGTCATCATCAACGACCTTTATCTTTTTACGAGCTTTTTGTGGGAGCAGGGCAAGCTTTTCATCAATCTGCTTGACATGACGCGCCATGGTGAATGAGGAGGGCTCTGCATTGAATAAGTTTACGCCGACAATTGTCGCTACTTCAAATACTGCACCTAATTCACACTTTAGATCCGCCTTTTCGATCCGCTGAAGCATGCTTCTGGAAATACCTGCACGATCAGCAACTTCTTGAGCGCTTAATTTTCTCTCTAATCTGGCGGCACGAATAAGTCTAGAGAAGAGCGTAATGGCTTCTTCGGTATATCTAGAATAGGAACGATTCACAGATTTTGGCATGCTCACTCCAAAGGTTTGAGTTATACATGAACCTATAGGATTTCTATTGGTTTCTATATAGGCCATACTGTAAGAAAAGAACGAAAGATAGTCAAGGAAAATTGGTTTATATACAACTCATATAGAAACGTTACGTTCTCATTATTAAACCAACCTTGCATCCAAATAGCGCAATCAAGGATTAGAGCGGTGCTGGCATTGCAACAAACTACACAATACAAACGTCACCAACCAGAAAATACCTTGTTGTATCAACTGGTCGAGGGGCATTACCCGGAATTTAAAGGTACTTTAAGTGAATAAGGTTGGCTGATTTACGGGTGAAAGTCGTTCCGCCCCATGAATTCTCGCTATTGGCGCCTTCTAAAAAAAGCATGTAGAAGTGGATGGCCAAAATTTTGAGTTTCAATTAATCCAACAATCAAAGGACCAAGCCTTTAAAGCTTTCTATTTGGGGCTAAGCAGTTGTATAGCCATTAAATACATTATAGAAACCCCGAAGGGGAAGTTGTAAATAAAGATTCTGCTTTTATCAGTCCAAGAACTGGTGAAGTGCGAATTAAACATGCAACTGACTTGGATGAATTAACATCGACGCTTGTCGCAGACCCAAAAAAGTTAACACTTACTGAAATAAGGGGTGCAAAGGCTTTGATACAAGAGTTACTCAAAACAACTGGTGCATACTACCCTGCTAGCTTTAAGCGCCTTGAATCACTGGGTGAGCACATTAATCAACTAAATCTATCTCTCCATAAAGTACTTTTACTAACTCACTATATGTTGGGCACAACAATTGTCATTCAGTTAGAAAGTGAGGTTTGAAGCATTAAGCACAATTACCGAGCAAGCGTCATCAAGAAGCGTGACATAGAATAAATAATGGTACTAAGATATTCATCACATCAATTCAATTTCTGCTGTCTCAATGGTACTCGAACAGTACAAACCTTGGCTACATAAATTAGACCATGTCACCTTTTATCAAAAGTTACTTAGAGTTCCAACGGTTCTCCCTCCAACATCAAAGTTTTAGGCTCAAGGTAAGGTAATAAGCCCTTAGTTCCACCTTCGCGCCCAAGACCAGATTTTTTAAAACCACCAAAGGCTATATCAAATGTAGCCTTCATTCCATTATGGCCGACCGTGCCGGTTCGAATTTGCCGCGCTACTCGATAAGCTATGCTGTTATCGTTGGTATAAACGGCGCCTCCTAAGCCGAAAGGCGAGTCATTCGCGATCCTGATAGCGTCGTCTTCGTCTTCAAAAGGGATTACGCATAATACAGGGCCAAAGATTTCCTCTTGCGCAATGGCCATACTATTGTCCACATTGGAAAACACAGTTGGCTCAAAGTAGTATCCACGTTCAAGATGCAAAGGTCGTTTGCCGCCCGTGGCTAACGTTGCGCCCTCATTAATTCCTTTAACGATATAACTTTCTATTTTTTCAAGCTGTGATTTTATACTGATCGGACCAATGTTTGTGTCTGAGTCGTAAGGATTGCCAACGGTAATATTCTCCATCGCAGTTACTAAGTATTCGACGAATTCATCATGGCGATCCCTAGATACTATTACCCTCGTAAGAGCCGCACAATTTTGACCGTTAAGAACACAGATAGCACCTGCTAAGTTTTCAGCTGCCTTTTTTAAGTCGTAGTCGTCTAGGACGATAGCTGCGGATTTTCCACCTAGTTCTAGAGTAACTCTTGCAATACGCTCAGCGCAGACAGATGCGATACGCTGTCCAGTCGTCACACTACCGGTAAAGCTAACCTTATCCACATGCGGATGGCAGACCAGATGATCAGAGGCATCACGCTCAGCCGTGATTAGATTTATCACCCCCGGCGGAAACCCTGCTTCGACTGCGCATTCGGCAATAATGTAGGCCTCAATCGGGGTTTGTGGTGCCGGTTTCATAATTACCGTGCAGCCAGCTATTAACGCTGGCCCAACCTTGGTTAACATTGAAGCCAAAGGGGCGTTCCATGGGGCTATGGCTGCAACGACACCTACGGGTTCATGAACCAGCATATTGCCACCATTCTCTGGACGATACTTCTCAATAAAAGGAAAAGAGGAAGCTTGCTCAATTGACCGATCAACTGCAGAAATCGCGTACTCTAAAGATCCGCTTGACATTGAAGTCACAACACCTGTGGATTCAGTCCAAGCTGTTGCAAAATCTCCAGAGCGACGACGCATTGCCTTGGCAAAAGATTCCAAGATTTCAGCTCTTTCAAGTGGGGACATACGAGGCCAAGGGCCGTTTTCAAAGGCATGATGTGCCGCAAAGACGGCAAGATCCACATCGGCAACATCTGCCTCTGCTACTTGAACTAAAAGCTCTTCTGTAAATGGGCAGATCACATCCAAAAGACGATCTGTTGATGGCTTCACCCATTCCCCTCCGATAAAGAGTTTGTGGAAATTGGAACTGTCGATTTTGTCAATTCGGGATGTAGTAGTCATAATTTACTCTGCGTTAATAATTTAAAGGTATCTACGTCGTTCAAGAACTCGTGTGATGCTAATAATAATAATTTTGACTTTTATAAAAATAAATTTTCTAGTTACCAGCTAAGACTTGCTGTGCTGCACATCTTCCAGCAATCTTGCCTAATGTAGTAGCAGTAACTAGGCCATTCCCAGCCATGTATCCCGCTGCACCAGCGCCTGAAATTCCTCTTGCAGCCCCGCCTCCCGCAAATAGATTGGGTAGTGCCTGTCCATTCTTAGCCAATACTCTAGCACTCGTATCAACCTCTAGTCCCCCCTGTGTATGGAATAAAGCACCTGTAACTTTGGCTGCGTAGTATGGTGGCGTAAGACAAGGCTTGTGGCTAAAATCACGACCAAATTCATCGTTGCCTTGACCATTGGCCAACTCAGCAACCTGCTTGATTGTATTGACTAAACCATCGCTTGATACTCTAATTTTTTCAGACAACAATGCCGCGTCATCTGCTGTCACCAAAGCCCCAGCTTCTACTGCGTCTTTAAAATCCTCAAAGTCTGTCATTAAATTATACAAACGTTGGTCAAAAATACTCCAGGCTACATTACCTTCTTGTGCCAGCACATTTACTGCTTGTTCCGAATAACCTTTCGCTTCATTAGAAAAACGAACGCCACTGCGGTTAACTTGAAATCCGCCTTCCATGATCAAAGGCCACAAAATAGGAATACCATGACCGTAAGCTAAGCCACCATGGCCTTGGTAAGCGTCCATATCAGCTAATTTTGCTCCCAAAGCTTCACCCCATTTAATAGCATGCCCTTTATTTCCTGGATGGCCATGAAAAGTAGCATCTTTCATTTCTGGCGTGTATTGAGCAACCATTTCCTCATTACCTGCAAATCCACAACACGCCAATATCAGAGTTTTACAACCTATCTCAGTAGTTCTCCCATCAGGCCTAATCACTCTTAGCCCGACTAATTTATTCGACTGATCTACAATTAAATCTTCAACCAAGGCTTCAGTGAGTATGTCTACTTGATTGACTAAAGCGGCAGCTTCAAGGCATGCCATCAATTCAGAACCGCTTCTACTCGGACTGCCATACATACGCTGTACGGAGTGTCCGGGATATAAAAAACCAGTGACTAATGACAATGGGACTTTATGTGTTTTTTGTAACCACGAAATGGTTTCCGCTGACTCTTGAGCAATTTTATTAACGATTGCTGAATCCGCGCCATTTTGCGCCTTGCTCTGAATATCAGCAGCAAAAATCTCTGCCGAATCTTTAATACCGGCTATTTTTTGCTCCGGTGTGCCCGCGGCAGGGATCAAACCAGTAGACATTGCAGTGGTGCCCATAAGCGACTTGTCCTGCTCGACTATCAAGACCTCTAATCCCATATCACTAGCGGCGAGGGCAGCACTCAAACCGCATGCGCCACCACCTATAACAACAATCGGGTAGACTATTTCAAATGAGGGTGCTGACTCCACAACTTCAACTTTCATAACGAATACGACCTCTTAATATTCCTATTACTTCTTGGCAAATTGCCTTGGCATGTGTTGGTCTTGGTTATGTAAATACCAATCAGCCAACTCTTCACGCGTTGTCCACCAAACATCAGGTAGCGATTTAGCGTGCTCAATGAATTCACGTAATGCTTTTATGCGATAGGCACGACCAGATACATGCGGATGCAAACCAACATTCATAATACGTCCCGTTTTTGCCCCTTCGAGATAAAGTTGATCAAGTTCATCGATTAAAATATCTCGGAATTCATTGGTGGTATGCCCACGACGAGTCAAAATAGTGAAATCGTTGATTTCATTAGAGTAAGGAATAGAAACAATCGGACCATTTTCCGTTTGGATCATAAAAGGTTGGTCGTCGTTCATAATATCGCAATAAAATGTAAAACCCTCTTTGGCAAGAATAGCAGGGGTATTGAGCGTTCCACGCAAAGATGAAGATAACCAGCCTTTAGGACGCCTGCCTGTGTGTTGTTCGTAGATCGCAATAGACTTGCCTATAACGTCTAACTCTTTGGTTATATCGTGGGCATAATCAGATAATAATTCACCCTGCTCGTAGTTATGTGCTAATAGTTCCCAGCCTCTATCAAGGCAGGCTTGCACCATTGGCTTTCGTCGTTCAAAGGTAACCGCATTGGTGGTGCAACTCGCCGCGACTCCAAGCTCGTCAAACAAATCGTACATGCGCCAAATCCCAATACGTTGACCGTATTCACGCCAACTATAATTTGGGTAATCGGGCACGTTACCCGGCAGCGTATTCGGCAACAATGCCGGTCCACCGGCGTAATAGGGCTTATCGGTGTCCTTCACCAGATCCCACGTTTCCAAATTAAACGTCAAAATAAGCGCAACTTTATTCCCATCTGGAAAGAGTAAAGGCTGGCGTTCGCTAATGGGGATGTAATCATAATGCATAGTTAAAATTCCTCTAGAAGACGGCCAAAGCCTGTCATTTTATCTTGAATATTGTTGGCACGCAGCGCATGCCAGTATGTAGCGGCGTTGATAGCGATAACGGGTTTGCCAAGGTTTTTTTCAAGCTCAGCAGCTTGTTCCACCATACAAAGATTAGTGCCTACTTGGATCAAGGCATCAACATCATCGCCATCTAACGCCAACATTGAATCATGTAAGGTTTTGGCCGGAACTTCAGCTATTGCTGTCCAAGTAGGACAACGCAGGCACTCGTCACGCACCGTATCTATACCAAAGTCACTTAAATAATGACGAACTTCACGGTTTGCCACCGGATAATAAGGGGAAATAAAAGCAACCTTTTTGATCCCGCCGTAGGCTTTTACTGCGGCGACTAACGATTCTGAACCAACAGACAATTTGAGCTGTGCTACCTCTTCAATCATAGCTTTCCATTTTGCGCCACCCTCTGCTCCGCCATAAAAAGTTACCGCAGACATGCCCATCACCAAATAATCCGGATAACAAGTAAGCACGCCTCTAACAGCTTCAAGAGTATTGTTAGAAATCTCTAATGTGCCTGCAGTAAAAGATTCATCAGATATTGCATTAGCGTTCTCCACCACTATGCGACTATAGTGATTAGTCACACCTTTAGGACGCATATCATCAAATTCGGGCTGCACTATGGTATTGGTCGACGGACCTAACACCCCGAACTTTGCTCGGTAGCCTAAAACGTCAGTCATATTTTATTCTCATTACTGTTTGTTAATCATCACTTTACTCTCTTTACCGATCGCTCCAGAGCTTACTTTATCGCGGCTGCTTCGGCCAAGCTGGTATACATCGCTTGGCGACGAAGGAATGCGATGCGCTTTTCTGGGTCATTATTGATAGCATGCATTTCTTTATAGCGTCTTGCATGATTGGCTGCATCTCCATGTTCAAGTAATTTCTTATTTTGCATTGTTTGAGCTTGGATAAAACTATGAGTGACGGCACGTCTTTGGCGATCAAACAATTCGAGACTGTTTTCGTTGTGACCGTGTTTTAGGTTATATGCAATTTTGTCACACAAATTCCATGCATCGTGTATCCCGCTGTTCATACCAAACCCTCCTAGGGGATTATTTAAATGAGCAGCATCACCAACCAAACACACTCGGCCAAAATTGAATTTTTTAGCCACCCTCTGATGCACTCGATAGATAGTTCGATGCCCGGTCTCTACGCCGGTTTCACCAATCAAATTTTCAAAAACCTGGTCTTTCTTTTCATCTGACAACAACCAATCATCAGGTTGGTCTTCTGAAGCTGGCACCAAAATACGCCAAACACTGGGCACGCGTAATAACACCATCCACTCTTTGGGATCGGACACATAACTTACCAATGCCAGATTATCGATATAATCTGCTAATTCGACGGTTGTAGAAAGCGTAAGAAAACGCTCTGGGTAAGTAAAGCCCTCAAATTCGACGCCTAACCATTTACGAATAATAGAGTTACCGCCATCTGCCGCTATAAGATAATCTGCTTTAATTTTTTCAATGCCGTAAGCGGTCTCTAATGCCACCTCGACACCGTCTTCTTTTTGCTCAAACGCGACCACTTTATGGTTAAAACGCACATCCGCTTTGGGATGGGCTTCAAGCTTGTCGGCAATTAATCCAGCCATCACATGCTGCTCACACTGCACCCTGAAGGGAAATTTGGTTTCACCCGATAATTCTGACAAATCAAACTCTACTACCTCACCGGTTTGACGCTCTCTAAAATGGTAAATAGGTGCTTTTAAGCCGCGATCCATAATGGTATCAGCCATACCTAACTCATCTAGCATTTCAAGGGTGGGCGGATGAAAGGTAGACGCTCTTAAATCCTGCGCGCAATTTGGGCCCGCTTCACAAAGAATGACATCAAAGCCTTGTTGCACCAGACGATAGGCGGCCATAGTGCCAACCGGCCCCGCACCTGCGACGATAACTTGCGTTCGGGTCATAGTATTTTTCCATTAGTTAGGTATCAATTATTTGTTTTAAAACAAGATAATTAAGGGGCCGTTAAAGTCCTAGCGCTCCAGGGTTGATTAAACCTTTAGGATCAAGGTGTTGTTTCAATACTTTAATTAAATCTGTTGATGCTGTTTGACGGTCTTGCATGAACGGATACATTTTACCAATTTGCATATGAACACCGCCGCTTTGATGCATCAATTCGACAACTTCTAATCTCATTTTTTCCAATACTTTTCGTGTCTCAGGATTATCGATTGCATTTGCTGCTTTAGCCAAGATATCGAGACTAGTGTTACGCTTGTGGAATTCCTCAGCTTTGTCAGTCCAATAAAATACAGGTTCGTATAAAAATGCATTAGTCCCCATAGTGCCCAGAATAGGTTGCTGAGTAATGCCATGTTCATCCATCAAAGCTTTGTTTTTGGCTAAGTAATCAAGCATTGAATTATGAAAGCTCATTACTTTGGACAAAGGAAGTAAGGTGTGAATAGGCAGTAACCTTTGGCCTAAGGGCGACATCACATTAGGTTCAGCAAAAGGAGCAGCGCGTATAATGGTAGGTACTGTATTAGGTAGATCAAATCCGAAAGGTTCTACCACTTCACGAATTCTTGCAATTTGTCCGTCTAGCTCTTTTTGATTTGCTGCTTCTAAGACGCAATGAGACATAAACTTCGCTTTATCCAAAAATCGACTTCCTGCCAAGCCCATCTTCACCACTTGTATCAACCCACTAAGCCAAGAATACGATGCCGTCGCTACTCTGTAGGCGGTTTTGAGTGTTTTCGTAAAACTTAATTCGCCAAAGTTTGCCATAGTTTCTGCGGAGAAACTTAAATGCTCTGTGGCTCGTCCTTCTTGAGCCACAGCGGCAAGACCCTGTAACATTTTTTCAAAGGACTCATAACCAAATGATAGGCCGTAAACCATTTTTCTGCGACGTTCTAAACGTAAAGTCACACGTGCTTTAATGCCTAATGCACCGCAATCAGCGCAAAACAAACCTGTCATATCGGGACCGTAATTACGAAAAAACGGTGACTTATTAACTTGACCAGCCGACCCAGTGCTAACGATAGAACCATCAGCTGTAACAACATCAACCGCTAGCACTGATTCTGACGACGTACCAAATTTAGCAGAGCCTAAACTGGCACCACCTTGTGAGATTGTGCCGCCAATTGTTGCACCTAATCCAGATAAGGTTCCCCAAAATCCAGGTCGTACATCAGTTTTACTTAAAGCTTCTTCCAGAGCAGCCCATGTGCACCCTGTTTCAACGGTGACGTACATATCCTGCTGGTTTATTTCAACAATACGATTGATGGCCGCGGTATCTACTATAATTCCGTCGCTTGTAGTGGGCAAATAACCATCTGAGTATGATAAACCGCCTCCTCTTGGGAATACTGCTAGTCCAGCTTCAATGGCCAATTGAACCGACTTTGCCAAGGTTTCTACTGTCTGGGGCTTGACTACTGCCAGTGCAGTTAAGCCTTTGCGATAATAGTCTTGAGAATAATAATCACGTTCAAGTTGGTCCCGAATAAGGTTTTCATTACCGACACAGTCTGCAATTGCAAGCAATACAGCTGAGAAATCATATTCTATTTTTTCTATTGCTGACATATCGTATACCCTAAATTCAGTTTTAAATACGCCCAACCACCGGCCCTAAGAAATAGGCTTCGTAGCAATGACTGTTTGTAAAAAATGATTAGATGACGAACCGCCAGGCTCTGTCGTAAATCCTGCATCTTGCAAAATTTGCAAGAAATCACAAGCCACAAAACCAGGTGAATAAGGTTCACAGTTATTATTCGAATCGTAATCAATCAAATACCGAGTAGCTGGCGGCAAACCTTGATTCATATTGGGAAATTCGAAAATCGAGAATACCCCTCCAGGTCTTAAAATTCTGAACATTTCGTTCACGATCTTAATAGTGATATCCACAGGTGTTTCATGAAACAACAAATAAACAAAAATCATATCGAAATGATTTTCTTCATAATCAGTATTTTCTGCCAATGCTTGCGTATAGTTGATGTTCATATCGTTATCAACAGCAAACTTATGAGCATATCTCAGCAACTGTAACGACACATCTAGCCCTGTTACTTCTGCCTCTGGGAAACGTTTTTTGAGGTTGGTTGTACATTGACCAATGGAACAGGCTATATCCAATATGCGGTCGGTTTTGCCATCAGTAGGCGTTGCCGCCAAATTAACAAATTCAATATGATGCTCGTCTTGATCATTGTAGCCTTGATAAAACGTTTTTGTGCCATAGTGATAAACAATGCCACCCATAGGGTCGTCTGTATACCCGCCTGGCTGTAAATGAATTTCTCTGCGAGCATAATCAGGTATATGAAAGTCTTTTTCATAACTAAGCGTTCCCTGCCCCTTTGTTTCAGCATCGCCTAAACCGGCTAAATGTTCATCTTGAATTACTTTGAAGGAACTGCAAACACGACGCCACATCATTTCCTGATGGCTGCGCATAAAACGTTGCCAAGATATAGTAATTGGCACTTTCCCTACCACGCTCTTGATTTGTTCTAATGATACTGAGTCGTCTGTTTTACCAATTTTTTCTTCGACTTCTTTGTTTGCGACTTCTGAAAAAACCGGGAACATCTTTGTAAAATTCATTACTCGAAAAGTTTCAACAAACTCTAGGTAACTTTCATCAGCTAAACTTGTTGTACGCGGTAAAACACCAATATTGCCTCTGTTCATGTTTTCTTCTCCAAGTATAATTTTCAGTAACTATTTAGGACGCCGTGCAAAAGACTCAAATACTGAATTAACCATTTGCTCCCTAGCCGCCTTGCGTTCAGCTTTTTCTTCGCAGGAAGGCACACGCTGCTCTATTAGTTGGTTGATATCTACATCTTTATCTTTACCCACCATGTCTTGCAATACTTTTTCAAGTACTAATGTTCGGTCGTGGTAAGTCCATACAGTGGCAGTTAGCTCCAAGAAAGCTTCCATTAAATTATCGATGACAACATCGTCAAAGAATCTTTTTCCTTCTCCATATACCTCGTCACCAAATTTTTCTGACACTGCCACCTTATCGTTCATGATGCTCTCCTATGATAATTTCAGATAGTTAACTTCATATTGTTATACTGACGGTAAAACCCTACTGATTAAAGTCAAATATAATTATTGACCTATGAGCCAAGGTTATTGCACCCAGCGATGAAGCGTTAAATCTCTGCTGTAATCGGGTTATAAGAAAAATAACGCCAATCATTATTACTTTTTGCCTTTGCCCAATCCACTTTATCGGGATCAGCTTTTTGCATTAATTGGCCATGCTCTCGAGATGTTTGGAAAACCTCATTAGTCCGCTCTTTACGTGCATTCTCATAATGCATAAAGGCTTGCTCAATATCGTCGTAAGCATCAATACATCGGGCCAAAACGACTGAATCTTCAAACGCCATAGCAGCGCCCATACCCAAAAAAGGTAAAATAGGATGCGCAGCATCACCTAATAGTGTTGTGCGACCGAATGTCCACTGCGGGATCGGTTTCCTATCAAATAACGCCCACTTGTAAAACGCGTTATCCGGGGCAGACTTAATCAGACCAATCACATCATTATTCCAACCTGCATGTTCTGCTAACAAATCTTCTTTACTCGCGGGTATATTCCATCCCTCTTCTTTCCACGCTTCAGATTTTACAATAGAGACCACATTAATTAGAGATTTATGTCTTATACCGTAGCGCACAAAGATATTCCCAGGACCTATTGTTACTGTGGAGTCGGCTGATTCAATAAAATGCTCTAAGCCCTTCGCATTCAAAGTCGCTCTGTAAGCAACTTGACCGGTAAAAACAGGCGCTACTTCATCAATAAGACAGCTGCGTACAGCAGAACGAATACCGTCGGCGCCAATTAATACATCACCCTCTGCCGTTTCACCATTTGCGAAAGTCGCTTTAACCTTTTTACCATTTTGTTCCGAATTCACAAATTTATAATTAAGATGAATACAATTTGAATCATTTTCAAGCACAGCCTTAACTAAACCCGCATGCATATCGGCCCTATGAATTTGATAATACTCAGCACCAAATTCGTCCATAAAATTACTATCGAATTTGTTGTCCTGAAGCAATGCATCCGTTTTATAGTGTTTGAGTACCGCCTCTTTTGGGCAGTCGGCAGTTGTGTGCAAAAATGAACCAAGCCCAATGTAATTTAGCGCATGAGTGGCATTTGGACTTAATGATAAACCAGCACCGATTTCAGCTAACTTAGGAGCAGTTTCAAAAATAGAGACCTTAATACCAAAACGTTGTAAAGCCAACGCTAACGCTAAGCCTCCCATTCCGGCTCCAATAATAAGAATTTTCTTGTTTGTTGTTTGTCGCATATTTTTGTCTCTCATAATAGTTGTGCTAAGGATTATGTAGCGCATTGATAACCATATTAGGTAACAAGGTGTCGTCCCAATCAGACTTTATCTCGCCCACGCGCACGATCACTAAATCATTCTTACGACTAATATAAACTCGCTGACCGCCAAAACCGTCAAAATAGATCATGTCATCGGTAGTAAATGGTTGGACCGCACTAACGCTAAACCCAGTTTTTTGGTCATTGTAATATCTTATTGGCTCATACTCTTTACCTAGCCATATTTGCCAACCGTAATTAGAATTAACGGTAGAAGAACTAGTCATATCTGCAATACTTTTGGCAGAAAGTACCTGTTTACCGTTAACGGACCCTTCATTTTTAATCAGTAAGCCGACTTTTAGCCAATCGATTGGGCGGGCCAAAAGTGATGCATAAGTGCGAGGAAAACCATCAAGCTCGAAGTACCAAACATAAGCATCTGAAGCACCCATAGCTTTCCATATTCGGTCTGATAAATAATCAGCATAAGGAAGTCCTGTAGCAGACTCAAGCACCATAGCGAGTAGTTGGCTGTTAGTATTTGCGTAAGAAAACCGACTTCCCGGCTCGACTTCTAGCTTCATATTAAGCAACGTATTTCGCGCATTAGTGGCGCCTGAATAGAAAAGAGCCCCAGGAGAAACATGGCCGCCAACCATGCTGAGCGGCTTTAGTCCACTGGACATATTAAGTAAGTTTTTTACGGTGATAAGACCTTCTGGCTGATCTTGCCATTCTTTGATGTAATCACCAACAGGTGAATTTACATCATCAATAAACCCGTCCTCAATTGCTGCCGCCACTGTTAACGCCATTACTGACTTATGCATCGAAGCGGTTTCGGGCCTCAGATTAGTGTCAAAACCAATAAAATATTTTTCAACTAAAAGCTTATCTTTATGCCATACCAATAGAGCGTAACTATCCATATCCTTTGCATAATTTATAGCCGCAGAAAAGTCCGTATGGTCGACGTCAGAGACTAAACCAGTAATTTCGTCTGCACCTTTAACCAAGCCAAGAGGTTGATATTTCTGCATCGCATTCGAAAAAGACGGTGACGGTAGCCCTGATTTTGCATCCAATGCCCTTATAAGCGTATTTGGCAAATAAGTGTTGTCCCAATCTTGCCCATCTTTATCTTTACCCGGCCAACCGCCGGTGCGCATGATGACAAGATCACGCGATGGAATTATGTAAATCACTTGATTACCATTGCCATCAAACATAAACAAATCGTCTGCTGCATAGGGCTCTGACTGCAAAGTACCGGGATTAGGCAAGTAATTTGGGTCAACGAAATGACGACGGCCCTGATGAGGAGAACCTACCCAGAAATATAAGCCATAATTTGGATTCGCCGCGGAGCCTTTGCGTATCTCAGTCGTCCACCAATCAGGTATAAGTTGTTGATCTTGCCACATGCCGTTTTGTACTAATAACACCCCAAGTCTCATCCATGTATCAGCAGGTAATAAAATGCAACATCCTGAATGAGCCGTGCCGCCTTGACGATTCAACCAAATTTCTCCACCCACTGCATTTAGTGGTTGCAGCACTTCCTTTGCCACATACTCCTCATAGGATTGCCCAGTTGCACGTTCTATCAACACCGCAATCAAATCAGATGTGGGCTGAGAATAATCATAGTATGACCCTGGTGGTTCTAATAACTCAAGATTATCAATAATGTATTGATCATGCTTTCCACTTAAAAAACTGCGATGAAAATCACCAAAGGGATTCATCGTATTTTTGTAATAGCGCGCTAAGCCACTCGACATGTTTAAGATATGCCTAATACTAATGCTAGCTTTTTCTGTACCCTGCCACTCATCAATAAAGTCTGAGGCACTTTGATCAAGCGAACTGAAATGACCTTGCTGAAAGGCTCTTGCCATTGTGATAGAAGCCAGCGGTTTTGCCATACTTTTTGAAACGATTAATGTTTCTTTATTGGTTTCTCCAAAAAATGTTTTATCAATTAATTTGCCATCGTGCCACACCATAAAGCTGGACGAATTATATTGATGAGCGTAAGACCTAGCAGCGTCTATAGCTTTTTTCGGAATAAGATTCTGCTCTACACTTATTTCAAGAGGTTTTCCTTGTCCTCCTTTCACCTCAACTAAAGGGTCATACCAAATACCTCTAGGTTCCTTCAACCACTTTGATTTTGCCATCCCTGCATAGCGATGCCAAAACTCGGTATCTTCAAAGTACAAGTAGGTTGAAGTCACCAGAAACAAGGTCAATAAAGCTAGTAAGAATCGTTTCATTAACTTATTTCCTGATTAAATAACTGCACACACAGTTTTCACTTCTAAATAATTATCCATAGCCTGAAAACCGCTATCTCGACCCCATCCAGACTGCTTCATTCCACCTATGGGAAGACTAGCGTCATACATTGAATGACAATTAATCCAAACAGAACCTGCACGAATATTTTCTGCCATGCGATGAGCCTGAGATAAACTTTCAGTCCAAACACTAGCCGCTAATCCGTATTTGGAGTCATTAGCAAGCTCAGTCACCTGTTCGATATCATCAAATTGTTGGCAAACTAGTACCGGACCAAAGACCTCTTCACGGACAATTTCCATATCTTGATTCACATTAGCAATCACTGTGGGCTCAACAAAAAATCCATCACCTTCAATTCGATTGCCACCCGAGACTACTTCTCCGCCATCGGCAACAGCCCTATTTATAAATTGGCTAACGAGTTCAGCCTGTCGCGCATTTACTAAAGGCCCCATCTGCGTGTTTTGGTCTAAGCCATGACCTAATTTCGTGCCTTTGGCAATGTTGGCAACGCCCTCTACTACTTGGTCAAAGACTGAACTGTGCGCATATAAGCGAGAGCCTGCTACACATACTTGTCCTCCATTGAAGAAGATAGCATTCGCCACTCCAGGAATAGCCAAATTCATATCTGCATCGGGCATAATAACAACAGGTGATTTGCCACCTAATTCCAAAGTGACTTTTTTCAAATTAGAACTCGCTGCGGCATCTAAAATTTTGCGACCCGTTGCGGTAGAGCCAGTAAAAGCGACTTTATCAACATCTTCGTGTTCTGCCAGTGCCTTGCCGGCCACCGTTCCGTAACCAGTAACAATATTCACCACGCCGGCAGGAAAACCGGCTTCAATAATAAGTTCACCTAAACGCAATGCGCTAAGAGAAGTATCTTCTGCAGGTTTAAGCACAACAGTGCAGCCGGCAGCTAATGCAGGCGCCAGCTTCATAGCCGTCAATACCAACGGTGAGTTCCAAGGCACTATTGCGGCAACAACACCAATGGGTTCTTTTCGGGTATAAGCGAAGATCCGCTTGCCTTCAGGTTGATAATTTATAGAACTGGGAATAGTACTGCCTTCTATTTTTGAGGCTGCACCACCAAAAAATCTGAATTGTTCAACTGCACCAGGGATCTCAGCCCAGCGACTAATAAACAGTGGCTTGCCTTGGTCTAGAGTTTCTAGTTCGGCTAATTCATCAATGTTAGCTTCGATAAGATCGCCTAGTCGCCACAACAGTTGTCCTCGTTGAGTGGGAGTCATGCCTCTCCATGCAACGCTTTTTAATGCCGAACGTGCGGCACTTACTGCTCGGTCAACATCTTCTTTTTGTGCTGAAACCACCTCTGCTAATATTTCACCTGTAGCAGGGTCAATAGTAGGGATCATGTCTCCACTGGTGCCCGTCACCCACTCATTATTAATAAGCAACTTACGCTGCTTCGTTTGTAAAAATATAAGTGTCGCAGGGACAATAGGTTTAACTGAATGCGGCACGCTGACCTCCAAAAATGAAATAAACTATTTTTTAATGTCTGAATTGACAGACCGCTAATACTGATTGTTTAGGGTGTTTAAAATCTTAGCAACTAATGCATCACTCTCTGAATTTAAAGATTTTTGTAATGCTTCATCAGGCTGATATTGGTTTATAGCTTCGTGCACATTGATATTATTAGTCTCTAATACGGCTTCGAGAATACGAACCCGATCCTTCACAATCCACAACTCTTGAGTCAATGTGAGTAAAGCTTCACCCAGAGCCCCAACGTCGTTGCTATCTAGAGTTTTTCGGTTTGGATTGTTAAACCGCTTTGGGTCTTTACTCATAATGGCTTAGTCCCGCTAACAATATAGGGGTAGTTTGCCGGTTCAACGCCTTTTGCAAATATATTGACAAAACCAGCTAGCTCCGCAATTTGACCCAAATCTAGACTCGCCGAAGCTCGCCAATGTGGCTCTCCACCATAAAGCGCCATGCGATCTGCCTTCCATTGACTTAACTTATCCATATCGCGGTAACGAGTAACATCACTCATTACCATGTCACCGCCTGGCTTTAATAGTCGAAAGGCCTCATGAAATAATTTGATTACTGCTTCTTCAGGTAATTCATGAAGCAAAATATATGAGGTAACTAGATCAAATGATGAGTTCGCTAATCCTGTTTGTTCTGCCCTAGCTTGAATAAGTCGCCAGTCCCAATTGCGGGAATTAGCCACTCGCTGAGCATGTTCAAGCGTACTCAGCGAAAGATCGACTCCCGTGATTTTTGCATTTGGATAGGTCTCTGCTAATGCGCTGGTATAGTGAGCGGTTGAACATCCCATATCTAAAATATGCTCATAATGTGATTTCGGAGCTATTTCGGCCACAGAGCGTCTTTGCTTGAATATTCCACCTGGAAATATATTGTCTATCATCTTGCGGTGAATCAACTCACCGTGAATAAAACCTTTATAAGGATGGCCGTCCCATCCGCCTTTGGTTCTATGAAAATCGACATCTTGCCAATAATAAGGCGGTATAAAGTCAGCGGATGTTTCTAATGTAGCTGGCCCGATAACTAGAGCATCAAGCATCGGTTGGAGATCACTTTGAATTTCTTCGAACGCTTCCTCAGTCACAAGACCATGCTGCACGCTTGACCATTCAATCACAAGTTGACTAACTCTAAATGAACTTGTGGCATACAAGGCACTTTCTAATGTTACGTTTCGCTCGTCTAAATCATCAGGCAAAGACTCAGGGTCACCTACTAACTCGTTAGTAGTTGCATTTACTTTATCTCGAATATTGTGAGAGCCACGAAATACGCTTCCCATGAAATCGATTTGTGCGCGTCCTCTTTGCTTTAAATTAATTGCTCCAAGCGCCATATTTTGTCTCCAATAAAATCAGCTTATTTTGTCGATTGCGGATTATCTGTTATTTTAGATTGCACGTCTTTGTCTTGATCTTTTAGGGTCGCTTTCGCCGCATTATCTTCAGAAATTACTGCTTCTGGTTGCCCTAACTGACTTAGCGTATCTTCATTTAGATCAAAAGTGGCCAAAATCACCATTGCCGCAACACCAAGAAGTGCCGGCAGATATACCATGCCAAGGAGCAAGGCCTGCTGAACTTGTTCTGATTGCAGTTGATCTTGAGCAAGATCTTTGTTGAATCCAGCATACGACAGCGCAACTCCAACAATAAGAGGACCAAATGCGTGAGTGAATTTTTCAACAAAACTATAAATTGATGTATAGACCCCTTCCCTACGCACGCCTGTTGTCCTTGCATCATATTCTATGGTGTCGGTCAGCATCGACATCGCGAGCATGATATTGCCGGTTACTGCAACACCAATGATCGCACCGCGTATATAGATGTAAAGTTCGGGCTCACCCGGCACTGCAAACACCCAACTGACAGCGCAAACGACATAGGCTAACGCGGAAACCATATAGCCAGCGCGCTTACCTATCTTTTTAGACAATTTGAGCAATAATGGAGTCGCGATAATAGAGACAACGGTAATGACTAAAATGAAGTTACCGAAAACCAAAAAGTTGCTTTGTAATGAACTGGTGAAAAAGAAAATCATTGCAGCGCCAGCCGACGAAACTGCGAGTAATTGACACGCTTTAACGGCAATTAATTTAAGAAAATGCGGATTTTTGCGTATAGCCGTAAGTTCCCCAAGTATCGGCGTTGCAATAGTATTGCCTTCTGTAAACTCGGCCTTCGCTGTCCCTATGTAAGCAGTCAACATTGCCACCAGAATGATAATCGCTCCAGAAAACCCAATAATCGAATAAGAAAGCCATTCACTTCGGCCTAACCACTCCAATGACCAAGCCACACCTGATCCACTAAGAAACCCACCGATCATAATAAACACGACGCGATATGAATGAATTGAGGATCTTTCATGATAATTAGATGTCATTTCTGCTGGCATTGACAAATAAGGGACGTTAAACACAGTATAACCAATAGTGTAAATCACTAAAGCTATAAACATATAAGCGACCGTGAAGGTCTGGTTGTCGAACAAAGGTGTTGTAAAAATGAGTACAAAAGACAAACTACACAAGATTGCTCCAGGCATCAGAAATGGCCTTCTGCGCCCAAATTTAGATTTTAAACGGTCGCTCCAAATCCCAACAATAGGATCGGTCCCTACATCAATTAGCTTGGTAACAAAAAGCAAACCACCTGCTAATGCAGGTTCAATCTTTAGAATTTGAACCATGTAAAAAAGCAGAATGTACACAATTGTTCCGTTCATGACTGCCACGCCAAGGGCACCTGTTCCCCAAAGGAGCTTTAATTTATGGGTCAACATATCTTCCTTTGGTTGGATAGCGTTGGTATTTACAATACTTTCTTTCACGATAGTCATGTTTTACACTTCTTTTAGCTTTTTAAGAACGTTAGGATTGCTTTGTTATATTCGTCCGATACGGTCATGGGTGCGAAATGACCCCCATAGTCCAATATTTCCAACCTTGCGTTAGGAATTTTTTGAGCTAGTTCCTCAGTGAACCCAATTGGTGTAATTTGATCATCTTTAGCACCAATGGCCAAAGTTTCATGTTTAATTTGGTGCACCCTTGAGCGCAGATCATGAGCAATCACAGCTGCCAGTCGACTTAATTCAACTTCCAAACCAGGAAATACATTAATGCGTTCGGCCATGAAACCCCTTGAAGATTTAATCTGATGCTGCAGATACCATGCTGGCGTTGCCAAAAATGTACCCATAGTTATATAGGCATTTGCACCACAATTTATTAATACCTCTCTACGAGTATTAAATAGCTGCACAAAATAAGGATCGGGCCCTGCCCAACTGCTACTTAACACTAACTTATCAATACGGTGTGGCGCTTTGAGTGCAATGTGTTGGCCGATTGCTCCGCCGGTTGAATGACCTAATAGATGTGCTTTTTCAATTTTGAGTGCATCCATTAGCATCAATAAATCATCTGCCATATGCTCAGCGCCAACGATTAGCTTGTCTGGCGTACTCTTGCCTACACCTCTGTGATCATGTAAAATCACGCGAAAATGTTTAGATAAAAAATCGACTTGTTGAGCCCAGAATTCATGCCTTCCACCCAGACCTGCAACTAATAATAGGTTTGGACCTTCACCATGAATCTCGGTATATATTTCGACATCGTCAACATTAATTAGGGGCATATTATATCCTTTATCATTTTTCTTCTTTTTAATATTCGGTGATATGCGCGAATTTTTTTGCGAACGTATGTTTAATCTAATGACACGACTACAGCTTTAGTTTGTAAATAATTCATAAGTCCCTCTTCACCATTTTCACGTCCCCAACCTGACTGTTTAAAGCCCCCTATTGGTAAATTCCAATCTGCTGAACCCGCAGTATTTATGCCGACATTGCCCACTTTAATACGTTTGGCTAAGCTATGAGCTAGCGACAAATTTTGGGTCCATATCACCGCAGATAATCCATAATCACTATCGTTTGCCAACTTAACTACATCATCGACATCACTAAATTTCTGCACAGCCAATACGGGTCCAAAAATCTCTTCTTTAACTATTGTCATATCATTGTTTGTTTCAATAATAACCGTTGGCTGAATAAAGAAACCTTTATTACCCAAGCGCTTACCACCCGCCACAATCTTGCCGCCTTCTGCAATACCTTTTTCAATGTACTCCAGTACCTTTTCCATTTGTTTAGCAGATATTAGCGGGCCAAGAAATGAATTGGGGTCCATACTGTCACCCAAGGTAAGACTATTCGCCACCTCGACAATGCCCTCTATTACCTGATCATAAACGTATTCATGCACATACAACCTTGACGATGAGGTGCATACCTGTCCTGAATTAAAGAAAGCACCCATTGCAGAGCCTGGAATGGCTTTTTCCAAATTAGCATCAGGCAATATGATGTTTGGCGCTTTTCCTCCAAGTTCTAGAGTCACTTTTTTCAGATTTCCGCATGCTGCACGAGCGATCGCTTTTCCGGTTAGCGTAGAGCCAGTAAATGCAACTTTGTCTATTCCTGAATGAACAGCCATTGCGGCTCCAATGGTGCGACCGTATCCGGTTAAGATATTTAGTACACCATTTGGAATGCCCGCATCCAAAGCCAGTTCACCCAGTCGGAGTGCCGTCATCGACGTATCTTCAGCTGGTTTAAGGATGCAGGTACAACCAGCCGCTAGTGCAGGCCCTAACTTCATTGCAGCCATGACTAATGGAAAGTTCCAAGGGACAATCAAACCAACGACACCAACGGGTTCCCGCAAAGTATAAGTATGATAATCTCCAGGCATAGAAATTGAATTTGACGTACCGTTTATTTTATCAGCCCAGCCAGCATAGTAACGGATAGCACCGAATGCAGCAGGGATATCAGAACTCTGAGTCATGGATAGCGGCTTTCCATTGTCAAGGGCTTCCAAATAGGCTAATTCATCAGAATTATCCTCTATGAGGTCGGCTAACTTCGCTATCACTCGCACACGCTTATCTGGTTTCATTGCATGCCATGCGCCCGCTTCAAATGCAGCGCGTGCGGCACTAACACAACTATTTAGGTCTTTGTCATCAGCGTCGCTGATTCTTGAAATAACATCGCCAGTGCAAGGATTGATAACGTCAATGAACTTGTTAGAATTGCTCGCTACCCATTCACCGTTTATCCAGAGTTGATGCTCTTTCTTAAGAAAACTTTCCGCCACCTGATTCATCTTTTACCTTTAAATCCAATAATTCGCAGTTTTTAAAGCTATTAACTTATTTGTTAACACGCTATTTACGTTTTATTAAGGTAACAGAGCTTATCAATGAGGTCTATTGCGCTAATTTCACTGATCCATAAATAGAAAGCATAGGTGGTTTGGAAGAAGTTAATTTAGAGTATCGCTGCATAAGAAAAATTTGAAGTCAAGGAGCACTGCATAATGATCAAATGTTTGTCGAACCAGCTCAATATTAATTCTCGCGACTTTTTTGGCGGGGATCATGTAAAGAAAGTACTAATAATCGCGTGCTTGATTATAATGGTATTTCATAGTGCAGCGAAGACTGAAGAAAGATTACAGTTCTCTACTGTTGATGGGTCAGATGGTTTACCTTTAAACGTAGTTGAGGCAGGAAACCCAAATGGCCCTGAAATTTTATTAATCCATGGCGCAGGGCAAGCCTACTTGGCATTTAAACCACAGCTTGAGTCGCTATTATTGACTCAAAAGTTTCGTATAGTTGCGTTTGATTTGAGAGGTCACGGGAACTCGGGTAAGCCATGGCAGGCTGATTTAGTGTTACCTTCGAAAGTGTGGGCCGACGACATAGCAGCTGTAATAAAAGCAAAGAAACTGCTTAAACCGACGATTATAGGTTGGAGTTTTGGTGGTTTCATTGTTATGGATTATGTTCGACATTATGGAACTGCCAATATAGCAGGTATTAGTCTAGTTAGTTCTTTAGGCGGACTAATCCAATCCAAGGATGCACTTCCTAACTTCAGTTCGTTGAAGTGGCAAAAATTAATAAATAATGGTAAAAAAGGTCGATCAAGTGACCTTGAAAAAAACATAGAAAGTGCTTATTTTTTTGCGCATTTAGAGTCTAAAAATTCGCTTTCTGAAAAAGATAAGCAATTTCAATTTGCCATGGGTATGCAAGTGCCAGCATATTTTAAAAATCTACTAATAAATCGAAATTTAGATAACAGTGACATAATCCAAGAGTTAACTTTGCCTTTACTTATTATTACAGGAAGCAATGATATTATTGTCCCCAAAGAAGGTACTGAACTATTGGTAAAGCTATTACCAATATGTTCCTCGTCTATTTATGAGAACTCCGATCACATGCCTTTTTTTGACGAAACTGAGCGGTTCAATAAGGAAATAGCAGAATTTACAATCAGGTTAAATCAGTAGTCAAATAAAGAAATAAAAGCGTTGTTAAAATATATAAAGCAAGTTCTTTGAGCTACTCTATATCCTAGGAACAAGATGATTTTGGAGCGAAAAATTAAGATTACTGATTACATTAGATATCATTCATCCATTCCTACAAAGCATAAGTCATATCTCACCAGTTAGTTTAATATCTAGCATACAAACAGCTATTTACAGATTCAACAGGTGACCAGTACTAACGATTTATAAAATAAATCACGTAATGGTTATAATTAATTTTTGCAATTCATCAAACTAGGAGTAACACAAATGGTTAAGTACGTTTCTTTTACTACTCGCATAGGTCCTCGCCGCCTATATTCACTTTTGATCGTAGTGGTTGGTTTAATCTTACTTTCAGGATTTAAAAGTAGCACTGTTGAGGAGTCTAATACCATCAACAACGCTGAAGTTATGCAACAAGTCAAAGACATCATATGGGAGAAAGAAGAGGCCATTTATAAAGCCCGCGAATCCGGAAACCTTTACGTTTACATTGGTTTTTCATCTGAAAAATATATGGGCTGGCCCCCAGGTTGGTTGGTACCATCCAACCTTGATAAATTAAAGATTGCTGCACCCAAAGTCATGGGTATGGATAAAGAACGCCTTGTTATGACTTACAAGGATCTTGCACTTTCAAACGACGGAAATACCGCGATTATTTATTATAGTACTCATCGGACATCAGACCCGCAAGGTGTTGCTGTAGATCAACACTTTGATGTTAGTCATGTTTGGGTTAAAGAAAATAGTGAATGGAAGCTGTTTGGTTCCATGGGAAGAATTACACCAGAACCAATAAGTTTATAATATATATAAAATATTTTTATTTTATATATGACGATAAATTAGCTAAAACAGAGAAAGGGATACCCTTTGAAAAACAATTGCAAGCATGAAACTCAGGTGCCATTCTCACAAATATTCTCTTGGGGTTTAGGGTCATTTGGGAGCATTGCTTATCTAAATATAGTTACAGCGTTAATTTTAATCTATCTGACAACTATTTTGAAGATCGATATTGCAGTTGCGGGTATCATTGTATCTTTTGGTCGAATTATTGACGCATTTTGTGATCCAATAATGGGCTGGATTACCGACCGCACAAAAACACGCTGGGGCCGCAGGCGACCTTACCTTTTGCTAGGCGCAGTAGTTTGCGGCTTAGCACTTCCACTCCTTTACTCTGCACATCTTTTCACACCAACCATTAATCCCATTATTAGTGGTTGCTTACTCCTTATTATTTACTCCCTTGGCTTCACCATCTTTAACGTTCCTTACTTGACTATGCCTATAGAAATGACAACAGATCGCATGCAACGGTTTAGTATGATGTCATACCGTGTCGTTTTTATGATGTTGGGGGGGGTGTTAGGCAGCGCTGGTGCGCCATTTCTCATTGAGCAACTTGGCCGAGACGCAACAGCATTTCAAACCCTAGGATTAATTGGTGGTGCAATAGTATTTATTACTATGCTGATCGCTTTTTTGGGAACGAGTGGCGCCAAAGCCTCTGAACCAACTGAAATCCAAAACAGTGGTTTCAATTTTAAAGAACAGATGAGAAGCATTGTTCAAAATAAGCCATTCTGTACTATGATTTTTGTTAAGGTCTTGCAATTTTTTGCGATCGCATCTGTTGGAATAACAATGGCTTTCTTTGTCACAGTAGTTCTCAAACAGGGGTTCAACTTACTTGCTCTATACGGTATCGCAACGACAGCCTCGATTATGGCGGCTATTCCTTTTTGGAAATGGCTTGGTAAATTCATAACAAAACGTCGCGGATTTATGATTGGGCTGGTCGGAGAGGTAATAGCAACATTAATGCTACTGCTAGTTACCAACGAAAATGCGTATGAGTTATTTGTAGCAAGAGGTATTTTAAACGGCTTTTTTGCCTCAGCAATCTTGCTAAATAGTCAGGCTATGTGGCTTGACACAATTGACTATGATTATCAACGCACTGGGCTTAGACGTGAAGGCTTTTTTACATCTATTTATGTGTTTATGGAACGGTTGGGCTACTCACTTGGACCTATGGTTATCGGCTTTATGCTGGGGTACATGGGATTTGATCAAAACCTACCTCTTGAACAACAACCAGAGAGTGCTGAGCTCGCTGTATATATAGGAGTTATATGGGTCCCAGTTGCCATATATATAATCAGCTTTTTTACACTTTATTTTTATCGTCTTCCAGAAATAATAAATGGTAAAGAACAAATTTGAATACTTGAGGAGATATTATTGTGATTAAACATGATCAACAAGGTCGCGCAGGCCTTCAGTTTTTAGGCTCATTACAACACTTTTCTTCTTCTGAATTACTTCGTATTGCAGAACAAGACTTTGCCACCAGTAATCAAAGTGACGTTATTACCAAGGCTTTTCGAAAAAATGAATCTAGGGAAGACCTAGAAGGTAATTTGCAACTAGCCAAAGATATTGCACTTACTTCAAATGCTTATCGTTTCAATCGACTTTACCAACGTTATGTTGCAGAAGAAAATTGGGTAAAGGCAATATCGGCAACTGAGCGAAATAGAACAATATTTGAAACGATGTTTAAACCGTCACAAAACAAACCAGCGGTTCCTTCCGATGCGAGCACTCGCTTGATACTGGATCCAACGCTATTACAGCCTGAATATAATCAAAACGTGGAATGGCATCTGCAGCCAGGCGGCATAGGTATGGACGGTTACGATTTACTTGGTCCAGTAGCGCTGGGTGTTGTGCATCATGTATTCAAACGCGGAGGCTTCGCCGCAGTGGCTGTCGATGACGATATTGCACAACAACGTCGTGAGGTCATCGGCCAATTCAAAAAACCAAGTTATAAACGAATTTATGATCTCGGTTGTGGTGGGGCCGGCACATTAGGATTTATACATCAAGCCTTCCCTAAAGCAACACTCGTCGGTGGAGACTTGAATGAAGGTGTTTTACGCAGTGGTCATCGCGCAAGTGAGGCCCAAGGGCTTGATATATTGTTTCGGCAAGAAGATGCCTGTAAGGTTTCAGATCCTGACGGCAGTTATGATGGTGTTATTTCCTATGCAGTGCATCATGAGTTACCTGAAGCTGTCAGTCGAAAAGTAATAAATGAAATGTTTCGCATCTTAGAACCTGGTGGAGATATGGTGATATCTGATCCACCACCTTTTCGTGCAGTGTCGCCTTTACAAGCGGTATTGCTAGACTGGGAGACAGAAAATCGTGCAGAACCCTATTTCACTCAAGCCGGTTTTGTTAACTTAGCTGAATTAATGCGCGAAGCAGGCTTTGTCAATGTAGAAGAATATGGGCTCCAAAAAAATAGTAATTATCCATGGGTCACTCGTGGACAGAAGCCTCAATAACAACAAAGGTTAACCATTGTGAAAAGCACTAAACGCCCAGAAAGCAGTTATTTGCAGAACAAAGAACTAGATTCTATAGCACTCATGCAAACTGAAATAATGTCTGAACTATGGATACTGCGAGACAGAGTTATCATTTTAGAACACCTGCTAACTAAAGCGGATATTTTACTCCCAGACCAAATCGACAACTTTGAACCATCTAAAAGCCTTGAAAAAAAACTACAGCATGAACGTGATAAATATGTAGCTAGAGTTTTAGATGTAGGGTTCCGGCAGGAGTTATCAGTAGAAAAAATAAAAGCGATAAAAAAATCATCCAATATTCATGAGGAGTAATGTGGTTAATATTTACGTGAAGCTTAGTCCAGAATCAATTAGTAACTAAAATATCAATGTTAAATTAATGAACAAATCCCTTACTTTAATTATGCTGCCATCATCGAGGGTGTAACAAATTTTGTGTAACTGCCTATCATAACTTACCCTAAAGAAAGGGTTTAAGGATAGGCAGATGCAAATGAACAAGAAAGAACTTGAAGCTTTCGCCAAGGAAGCAGCCAAAGGCATTAAAACACCGCAAGACCTAAATGATTTCAGCAGAATGCTGAAGAAGATTACCGTTGAAGCAGCCTTGAATGCTGAGATGGAAGACCATTTAGGTTACGAGAAGCATGCGCAGTCAGTCGTTAAAAATAGTCGCAACGGCTCAACCAGCAAACGTATCCGCACCGAAGATGGCGAGTTTGAACTCGAGACACCTCGCGACCGCGATGGCACATTTGAACCCAAGTTAGTCAAAAAACATCAATCCCGATTTACGTCGATGGACGAGAAGATATTGTGGCTTTATGCACAAGGCATGAGCACGCGAGAAATCGTTAAGGCCTTTGATGAATGGTACGGCGCAGACATCTCTCCAACACTGATATCGCGAGTCACTAATGCTGTTATCGACAAGGTCGTTGAATGGCAATCGCGACCATTAGACCCGATTTACCCTATCGTCTATCTTGATTGTATTGTGGTGAAAATTCGCCAAGACAAGCGTGTTATCAACAAATCTATCTTCCTTGCGCTCGGTATAAATGCCGAAGGCCAAAAAGAATTGATGGGCATGTGGATAGCTGAGAACGAAGGCGCGAAGTTCTGGCTGAGCGTCCTGACCGAGCTGCAACACCGTGGCGTGGAAGATATCCTAATTGCGTGTGTTGACGGTCTCAAGGGCTTTCCAGATGCCATCAACGCGGTGTTTCCAGAAACTAACGTACAGCTTTGTATCGTGCATATGGTGCGTAATTCATTAAAGTACGTTTCTTGGAAAGACTACAAAGCTTTAACGGCTGATTTAAAGCGAGTCTATCGCTCCAATACTGAAGATGAAGCCTTGCTTGAATTAGACAGGTTTAGCGAGACCTGGGACGAACAATACCCGCAAATTAGCAAGTCGTGGCGAACCCATTGGCAAAATCTAAACACGATATTTAACTATCCTGCTGATATACGCAAAGCGATTTATACAACCAACGCCATTGAGTCCCTCAACAGTGTTATTCGCAGGGCCATTAAGAAGCGTAAGATATTCCCAAGCGACGATTCAGCTAAGAAAATGGTGTACTTAGCCATTACCGAAGCATCTAAAAAATGGTCGATGCCAATTCATAACTGGCGTCAGGCGATGGTTCGTTTTATTATCGAGTTCGGGGAACGCCTCGAGAAGCACATTAACTAATGGCAGTTACACAGAATGCGTTACACCCTCCCATCATCCTTTAAATCATGTTGTGATACGACGATCTATGTGGCCACTCACGTGGCCCCATTTTGTTTTACAAGTTCATTATTGAGCGGACTACGCCAGGATTCATTCCGTATATGGTTTTTAATTAGCCATTTTCGGCTATGAGCTTTATATATCCGGCGCATATCGTCCTTAGCAGTTCATCCGTTTTTGAAAATGTTGGGGTTGTCAGTTTTTCAATATGACAGTTTAACCGGTTGTTCCCTGTCATCTTAATTTAACACCTACGCAATTCGTGGTGAATGTTAATTTTTACTTCATGTTTAACTACTAATTTGTTTAATATTCACTGTTTTTAAATACTAATATCTCTGGCTATTTTATTTACTTAAAGCCACTCGGGCTAGACAATGCACACTAGATTATTTACTTCGCAATTTCTAAACGTAAATCTTTACCTCCACTACTAAGCTGTTTAGGCACTAAATCAGGCGATACCGATACATCTCAGCCTCTATGATAACTGATGCCATTGCCGATTTTAATAAAATCTGCGCTTGCTATCATTTTAATGGCTGCCTAAACGTCGAGAACTTATTCACTCAATTGATGTTATCAGCGCATCATGTGCTCGCTAATACAAAACAAGAAAATAACGTATAATATCTTAGACAATTTAACAAAAGCAATAATATGCAACGCTAAATTAGTTCCAGCAATGACGAGGTTGAGTGGCCGTTAAAGAATACCTGTCACAATGAGTCGAGAATATGAATTAATGATATTATAGTTTTCACAAAAACTGCGACCCTCTATTTAAAGCCGCAGTTTCAAGTGGAACAGAAATCAGATTACACTAGAAACGGAAACTCACCGTGGCGCCAAAAGTGAGTCGCTCGCCGTAGAGCGCACCAAGGATATTACTGCTGCGTGACTGAATAATAGCTTGTCCGTTAGATGCATATTTCTCGTCAAGTAAATTCCGAGCCCAAATACTGAATTTCAAAACATCAAAGTTAATACCAGCTCGCACATTTACAACATTGCGGCTGGGGAACTCCGCAGCATTAATCGCACTCGCAAAATAAGAAGACTGATAACCAACGTCGCTACGAATATAATAGTCTGCGTCTTGGTTAAATAGAATGATGCCATCTTCCCATTGAACACCTAAAGCAATTTGTGTATTTGGTGCATTTTGGAGGTCATTACCACCAATATCGCCATTTCTATTACAGGCAATATCATCGCAAGGTTGATTGTAAGAAACCGTATTAGGCGGGACATTTCGGGCTGTGGATGCAAATAGTTCATCAAAGGTACCATCATCATAAGTGGGCTTTGTGTAAGAAAATGCAAAATCTAGTGTGAGATTATCACTCGCCAACAATGATCCTTCAAGCTCTCCACCCCAAATTGTCGCGTTACCAAGATTACGAGTTAAAGCCGTTGTCATCGCAGTGCCATTTGGATCTGCCGAATTGATCTGTTGGTCGGCCCATTTGGTGATATAGACTGCAGCATTCATGACTAATTTGTTATCCACAAATACGTTTTTAGAGCCTACTTCATAAGTCCAGTTAAATTCTGCATCAAAAACACTGAGGTCGTCTACATCACCCTGCTGAATAATAGTTCCGTCGGCCCGCTCAACTCCCGGCTTAGAAACTGCCCCCGGATTAAATCCCCCTGCTTTGGCACCGCGTCCGATGCTTGCATAGAGCAACTGATCTTCAGATAAGTCATATTCGAATGTTACGGATGGTGTGAAAAACGAGAAGCTTTCTTTGCCAATAAGTGACACAGGGTCAGTTCTAAGATTAGTCGTTGCAATATCTTCTTTCGTATACCTTGCCTCAACACCCAATCTGATTTTATCCGAAAATTCATAAGTGAACTCACCGAAAATAGACTGAACATCAGTTTTGGTCTCTTCATTTACAAAAACAAAATTACTAAAGCCGGGTCCCGTTACCCTAATTATGTTTAGTGGCGTGGTGTTAAGAGGGTCAACATTAGCACTCACAGAAAATCGGCTATCTAGACCATCCATCATAAAAACGCCTATTACCAAGCTGTATGCTGAATAATCATTAAAAGCCAAGCGCATTTCGTGTTGCTCATAGTCTACAAATCCAAGGGGTGAACCCTGAAAATTACATAATGAGCTGAATACGGGTGGCCCAAGGATACCTCCACAATTAACAGTATCTGCTTCAGCAGTCCCTGCTGCTATATTGTCGGCTTCAACCTTGCCGTATTTATAACTAACCTTCCATGCTTCAGATATATCATAGCTTATGGATGCACTGAAGATATCACTCTCTAACTGTCTACCAAATCCACGCGGGTCGACTGTGACTTCATCATTATCAATAGGATACTCACCACAAAATAAGCTAAATCCAGTATTACCACTGCCTACTGGATCTATTAATTGTAGTGCACCGCAATTACCATCACCATATCGAGTAATAAGTCTCTGTCCAGCACGCGCTTCTTCTTTGCGGTCCGCACCAAAATAAGACAAGTCTATTGTTAAATCATCGGTTGGTTTATACATAATATTAGCAGAAATGGTGTCAGAGTCCCGACCACCCACGTTGCCGTCAGTACCGGGTGAAACACCAGCGTTAGCATTAGGATGATTGTTCCCCCAGGAACCATCGAATTCGCTACTGTCATAACTGATTCGAAAGGCAAGAACATCCTCGATCGGCGCCACATTGATATCTCCTCCGAATTCTCTCAATTCATCTGAGCCTATTGTCGCAGATGCAGATCCACTAAATCCTCCTGTATCTGCCTTTTTGGTTATGTAGTTAATTGCTCCTGCAAAAGCGTTCCGACCAAAACGAGCACTTTGAGGACCTTTAATAATTTCTACACGCTCCAGATTACTGGTACCGATATCAACAAGCCAATTTCTCGGCATATAAACACCATCGACAAATGTCGCTACTGTCTGCTCTCGTGCCGTTCCTCTGAGGGTTGATTGACCACGGATCGAAGGATTAGCCGCGCCACCTTCAGTATCTTCAAAAGAAAAGCCTGACGTAAATCGAGCAACATCCTCCAACTCAGTCATACCTCTGCGTTCAATATCTTTCGCACTAAAAGCGGTAACTGCCAGAGGCACATTTTGGAGAATTTCTGGCCGCCCTCGAGATGTAACTGTAATTCGTTCAACCTCAGACTCATCTATTTCGGGTGACTGAGATTCTTGTGCGTAGAGACTGCTAGTGTAAGCGCCAGCAATTGCGACACCTAATAAAATTGGCCTTAACTTGGTAGAGATATGTAAAGAGTTTTTGTTTATTGTTATCATTTTTATCTATCCTCAAAGTTTGTCATAGCGATACGTTTTATTCAACACAAGTTATAACCCGAAGAGCTTAACCAAACCAATGAGTATGATTTAAAGAACGATAGATTATGTGTATATCTACTTTATTACTTTATTGAAATTTAAATAACTATAAGATAAATTACACAAAACAATCAATACGACTATAAAGATTTGATTTATTTATTAGATAATTATCACTTTTTATACTCTTTGAACCCTATTAGAAAAACGACAGCTCCTGTCAAGATTAAAGCCGGTGCGGCAAATACCGCAGATAAATCGAAGAGCAATTGCTTGTCACTAAACCATAAATCAGTAACTAACTCGACGACTGCTGGTACTGAGTGAAATCAAATAAATTAGCTACAATAAAATTCGTTGCGATGACTAGAACTCGCATTTAGTTGGGCTGGTTTGTATAGGTAAAAATGGCTTAAAGTAGTCGGTCACTCTATTTAAGCAAAGGGGTAAGTTAATAAAAAATCTCGATATTGCTGAGATCAGACTCGCGAGGAAGAAAAACATAACTGATAGTTAAATCCAAGTCTAGCGTGGTTATTACAAACTAAGGATTCCAATTATTAGACTTTTTTGTTATGTAAGCCGCTTTGACTTTATAATTAGCTTCCAATTTTTTTATCGGTGACGTTGGACGCAATTGGTCAATATATTATTAGGTGCAGTTCAAATAATTACCTTTGATTTTGAGCTAGTATGAACCGGCTTCTATATCTTTGCAGGCTTTTCTGATCCCATCAAAAAAGAGCTTTAACAGCGGCCTACCGGTAATATCTTCGCGATAGATTAGTCCAAATTTTCGAGTAATTGCAGGGCCTCTCACTTTCAACTCTACTAGATTATTAATCTCGGAAGATTGGTAAATTAGATGCCTTGGCAATACACTAATAAAATCACCTTTTTTGAGCAATGACAGAATTAAACCTAGTGAATCAGTGCGCACAAGACTTGCCGGAGTCACCATGCCTTGGGATGCAAAAAACTGTGAAAACATCGCAGCCGCATGCGGTTGATCAACAATAACCCAACGCGCGGCCTCTAAATCTTTGGGTTCACAGATTTCTTTTTGTGCAAGAGGGTGATCTTTATTTGATACGAAACTAACATTTAAATCACTTAGCGGTTCAACTATCAACTCTTCCGGCACGTTGACCGATGGCAGGCTTGAAAACACTACATCCAAGCTGCCTTCAACTAATTTGTGAACTAAATCTTCAAAAAAACCTACCGTGATCCCCATACTCATCGAATCATTAGAAGTCGAAAGCTGCCAAACAATATCATCTACAATGTGTTGAGCAAATAGCGCGCCTACTCCTATTCTTAAATTTCCGACGAGTCCTTCCGCAGCGAGTGGAACATCAGCTTTTATTTTTTTGACTTCATTAATGATTAAGTTTGCATGCTGATACAACAATTTACCAGCGGCCGTAGGGATTACCCCTCTTGGCAGTCTTTCCAATAAATCGACACCTAATTCATGCTCAAGATTTTGCAGGCTGCGGGTTAGTGCTGGCTGAGTAATAAATACAGTATCTGCAGCAACACTCAGCGTTCCTTTTTCAATGGCAGCGACTAAATAACGTAATTGACGAATTTCCATTATTACCCACCCTAATGTTAATTTTAATAAGCAGATTGTAAGATTTATAACACACTCTTACTTGACCTGAATAGTAAATTTGGCTTCTTAGTCAAATATAGATGTAGTTTCTATATGCTGTCGTCCTCAAAAGTTCATTGCAAACGATTTAGCAACCAGAGTCACCCTATATCTTTGTCTTTATCTTTATCTTCACTTTACCTTTGCTTTAGCCTCCCTGTCCTTGATCTCATTTCCTTTTAACTTTTTAAATGTGGCATACTCATTTACGCCCTGCATATCAGTCTTCGGCCATCTAGTGGCGAAGTCTCTTGGATAATTCAAGTCAGAATCTTTATGTCCACTTTTTGACCACAATACTGGGAAATGACTTCCCACTGGCTTTTCTCCTTCAATCATTTCGTCAAAGCTTACCCCAGCTAAATTGACGCAATCTGGACGTGGTGCCCAACGAATATCGTCACCAAAGGCCCTAAATGATATAGCGACACGCCAGTCAGCGTCTGTATTACCAGAAGAATAATGTAGCGCCCTTGGATGTACAAAGAGCAGATCGCCGGCCTTCATATCCCAGCTTAAAAATTTAGTCTTACCGTCTTTTCGCTTCGATTCACATTCAGGATGGGGGATTCTATCATCAGGCTTAATCATTTTACGGGCGTTAGGCGAAAACAACCAATAAGGTACATTTTCTGAGTGAGAACCGGCTATAACCTCTAAACAATTTTCTTTGCTAACATCTGTTATCGGTAACCACAACGAAGGCACCATTTCACCTTTTACTGGCCAGCCCATATGATCCGTATGCCAAATGGTTTTTGCGTCTGACTTGGGCGGCTTCGCAAATATTTCATCAAAGAAAAATCGAATTTCATTTGATTGCAGTAACTCGCCACAAGCTTGCGCAATAGCAGATTCAAATACCAGTTTACGGAATTCGGGAATACATCGCGCCATATATCGACCAGGAATTGCGGGTAATAATCCAAAATCTTCTCTCTCAATGATCAAACGCTTCGCAACCGGTAACAGTAAATCTATCCAGTCTTTATTTAATACACCGCGTAAACATACGACTCCGTCGCGATGATAAGTGTCAATGTCTTCTTGGCTAATAGGATTTTTTAATTCAGTATTTAACGCCAAAATAGTGCTCCGTACTCTAGTTAATTTATTTTCAATACCATAATCTAAATTTATTATGTAACGTGGTCCAATGATTGTTGATATGTCATCAATAGATAAAGCGCATATCGCGTGTAAAACGTTAAGATATAAACAATACAACCCAATTTCCAGTAATGCAGCGTTTATTTTTGTGGATAATTATTCGCGTAATTAATCATAGTTGAGATACTTTCCCATTAGCTATTATTCGCGCTTCCCCCTCAAAGATAACTTTAATTAATACTTCACGCCTTATCTTTCATTATTACGACAACTATTAACAATGGTAATTTTAAGCTTAAGAGTGAACATATTTGATAAAGCATATTTGGAGATACACGAATGGAAGTTGCATCTGGGCCCATACTTGACGAATTATTGGTAGAAGATAGAAAAGAATGGCTAGATTCCATTGATTATATTCGCAGTCAATTTGGTGATGCAGCAGTCAAAGATCTGCTACACAACGTCCAAGAATATGCGTTAAGTAAAGGCATAGCTGTTAATGGCGCTAAATTAAACTCGCCTTATATCAACACAATTCCATTGTCAGATCAGCCTATTTACCCAGGTGATATTGAAATCGAAAAGAAAATCGAGAATATAATCCGCTGGAATGCAATGGCAATCGTGTTACAAGCGCAAGACCAAGGAACAGGCGTCGGTGGTCATATAGCAACTTATGCTTCAGCAGCGACCATTTTAGAAGTCGGTTTTAACCATTTCTTCAAAGCCTCTTCAAATGAATACGCAGGTGATGTGGTTATGCCGCAACCCCATGCTGCTCCGGGGATATATGCTAGAGCGTTTTTAGAGGGTCGTTTGACCGCGCAACAACTGCATAACTACCGACGCGAATTAGGCGAAGGTGGGGGCTTGTCTTCTTATCCTCACCCTCGTTCTCTTCCATCATTTTGGCAAATGCCAAATGCATCAATGGGTCTATCAACCCCTGCAGCTATTTACCATGCTCGATTCTCTAAATATTTGGTTAATCGTGGCTTAAAAGAAAACATTGGAGGTAAATATTGGTGTTTTATTGGTGATGGCGAAGCCGATGAACCAGAAGTATTAGGCACGATTAATATTGCATCACGAGAAAAATTGAACAACTTAGTTCTTATAATAAATTGTAATTTACAGCGCTTAGACGGTCCAGTGCGAGGCAATGGCAAGGTAATTCAAGAGTTGGAGCGGGCGTTTCGTGGTGCAGATTGGAATGTTATAAAAGTGATTTGGGGATCTGGTTGGGACGCGTTATTAGCACAAGATGGTAAAGGTGTTTTACGCAAACGCATGGACGATTGTTTAGACGGTGACTACCAACGATACTCAATATTATCTGGAGATGTACAGCGCGAACATTGGGTTGAAGGTAATGCCGAACTAGAAAAAATGATGGACTCATTAACCGACCAAGAACTTAAACAGATAAAACGTGGTGGTCAGGATCCTAAAAAGATTTTTGCCGCCTTACAGCAAGCCTCATTAGAGACTGAAAGACCGACTGTTATATTATTTAAAACGGTGAAAGGTGACGGTATGGGCGCAACAGCTGAAGGCCGGAATACTGCCCATCAGAAAAAAGATCTCAAACCCGATGAACGTATTCAGTTAGCCAAAAGTTATGGCATTCCAATTAGTGACGAGGCCGCGGCAAATGCAGAGCTCTACAAGCCTGAAGAAAGCAGCAACGAAATGGAATATCTACAGCGACGCAGACAAGATCTGAATGGATACTTGCCAAGCAGAACAGTCAACTGCCCGTCAATTCCTGCGCCTCCGTTGTCATTTTTTACGGATATTTTCAAAGGCTCTTCCGATAGAAAATTATCAACAACCATGGTTGCAGTCCGGCTGTTATCAAAATTGTTAAAAGAAAAAGAAATTGGCAAATACATCGTGCCAATTGTACCCGACGAAGCGCGTACTTTTGGTATGGATGGACTTTTTAAAGCGGCTGGTATCTATTCCCACGATGGGCAAAATTATACGCCTGTGGATGCCGATACCTTGTCGCCATACAGAGAAGCAAAAAATGGCCAAATATTGCAAGAAGGTATTTGCGAGACCGGAGCGATAGCGTCATTTATGGCTGCAGGCAGTGCCTATGCATTGCACAGCTTACCAATGATCCCTTTTTACATATTCTATTCTATTTTTGGCTTCCAACGAGTGGGCGACATGATTTGGAGCTGCGGCGATATGATGTGCCGTGGATTTTTAATGGGCGGAACTGCAGGACGCACAACATTGAATGGCGAAGGGCTGCAGCACCAAGACGGTCACTCTCACATACTGGCAAAAACTATACCGAACATGGTCAGTTACGACCCTGCCTTTGGTTATGAATTAGCCATAATAATTCGCGATGGCATTCGCCGCATGTACACCGAACAAGAAGACATTTTTTACTATATCACGATATATAACGAAAATATTTTGATGCCTGCATTACCTGTAGACAAAGACATAGCGGATAACATTTTAAAAGGTGGCTATTGCTTTAAGCGTGCACACAATAAAAATGATGCGCCAATAAATTTGTTGTCTAGCGGTTCAATCATGCAACAAGCTATACATGCAACTGAACTTCTCGATGATCTTGGATATGAAAGCAATATTTGGAGCATTACCAGCTTCACTGAATTACAACGCGAAGCAGAATCATTAGAGAGATGGAATCGCTTGCATCCCACTGACACGCCAAAAATACCTTTTGTCAAAACCCTATTTAGCAATCAAACCGGCGTATTCGTAGCCGCTACTGATTATATGAAAAGTTATGCAGATAGCATCAATCGTTGGATCCCAGGCAGATACGAGGTGCTTGGTACTGATGGTTATGGACTAAGCGAATCTCGAGAAAATTTGCGAGACTTTTTCGAAGTAAGTTCGGCTTACATAGCGCAATCAGCTATTTCAGCGCTATTGCGCGAAGGTAAAATATCCAAAGAAACATACCTACTTCAGTCTACTAAGCTCAATATAGAAGTTAATAAAGTAGACCCTCGCACCCGCTCATTGGAGAACTAACTTGCAAAATCATTTAATCTTGCCATCGCTAAATGAGAGTGATGATGATATCAAAGGCATTATCATTGGCATAATGGTAAACGAGGGAGATGTTATTGAAGCCGGCGAAACTTTACTAGAAGTAGAAACTGACAAAGTCACTATTGAGGTGCCTGCAGCGCATTCTGGCACAATAATCTCTATTTTGGTAAACATCGATCAAGAAGTAAGAAAAGGTGATCAGGTTGCGATTATTGAAAGCACATTTCAAGTAAACCAAGCGAAACCCTCTGTAATGCAAACTTTACCAGTAGAGGATACGCCTAAAGTAACTCAAGCAAATATGCCTATAAGCGTTTCAGAGATCAATACAAATGTATCAGCCTCAAGTAGTGCTAGAAACCTAAATCCTGACCATCTCATATATCCAGCCAGTCCAAGCACGCGCAGGCTAGCTAGAAAATTAGGCATTAACTTAGGTGCAGTGACCCAAACAGACAAAAAAAGTCGAATTTCTACTGAAGATGTTAAACGTCATGCAAAAAGAATCATAACGCAAACATCAGATGTCATCAAAGACTCTGCTAATGCTTCAGTTAGTCGCTCTCTTCCATGTTTGGATGAGTTTGGCCCTACTCATAGTGAGAAACTTAGCCAAATGGCATTAGCAACAAGCACCAACATTACTTACGCATGGTCGAATATACCTCACGCCTGGTTACAGCAAGATATTGACATTACTGAACTCGAAAACTGGCGCAGAGCGCATAAGCAAAATGGCGGTACGCTCACAATTACAGTAATAATCGCCAAAACTATTGCAGTTGCAATGAAATTATTTCCGCAATTTAATTGCTCTTATGACGAAGAAAATAGATCTATCGTGTTTAAGGATTATTACGATGTTGGCATAGCCATAGACACGCCCAAAGGGTTAATTGTGGCATCTTTAAGAGATGTCGACACTAAGGGTTTAGAAACGCTGTCTACAGAATTGCGCGAACTCAGTCAAAAAGCTGATAATAGAAAGCTCAGCGCTAAAGACATGCAAGGTGCAGGTATTACGCTGTCAAACTTAGGAAGTATAGGTCTAACGTCAATTTTTCCAATAGTGAATTGGCCTCAAGTCGCTATTATTGGCGCAGCAGCTAGTGACGAAGTTCCCAGATATATTAATGATGAAGTTTGTAAACGACGGATAATGAAATTAACCTTAGGTTTCGATCATAGAGTCATTAATGGTGCTGATGGTGCAAAGTTTTTAGTCTATATCAAGGCATTATTGGAGGATATTCGGCTACTTATGGTCTGAAATAAAATCTTGCAGTTATAAAATAATGAAGTTGTTATTACTTAGTAAAAATATCAAACGAGTAGAGGTTATGTAATGCAAACCACAACAAAAACGGCTAAAGAAATATATTACGACGTTAAGAACAATCCAGCTCGCAAGCGTTTTGGTTTTGGCAAAAAAGCTATATTGGTTAATGTTGACCTCCAAAAAGCCTATACCAATGTCGGAGAATTCAACACTGCGTATGAAACCGACCCAAAACAAATAGAATATATTAACCAATTGGCCGAAAGCTTCAGAAAGCTTAACTGGCCGGTCGTTTGGACACATGTGGCCTATATGGATGGGGCTGAAGACGCAGGTATTTGGGGCACTCGAACTGATACCGACGATTCTTTGCAAAATATAAAGTTTAATTCCCGTCGCAGTGAGTTTGATGACCGCTTAGAAATTGACGACGTCAAAGATGCCGTTTATTTAAAAAAGATGCCATCAGCATTTTTCGAAACCCCCTTACAATCATTGTTAGTTTGGCATCAAATAGACACTGTTATCTTAACAGGCGGTTCTACATCAGGTTGCATTCGTACCACGGCTGTAGACGCCTTATCGAGAGGTTATCGTACAATCGTACCCGAAGAATGCGTCGCTGATAAACATGAAAGCTATCATTATGCCAACCTTACCGATTTATCTCTTAAGTATGCCGATATACTAGAATTGAACGAAATCAATCAATGGTTAAATAGTCAATCAAGAAAATAGTGAAATAAGCGAGAGTGAATGATGAAAAGTGATCCTGGTTTTTATGACTATTGGCCATATGAAAATAGGCCTAAAATTCAATGGCCTGATGGTAAAAAACTGGCATTTTGGGTCGCACCAAATCTTGAATTCTACGAATTAAATCCGCCAACAAATCCTTCAAGAAAAGCGTGGCCTCAGCCCTATCCAGCCACCCAAGGCTATAGTATTCGAGATTATGGTAATAGGGTGGGACATGTTCGCCAAATGAACCTGCTCGAAAAATACGGTATTCGCGGATCAATATCCTTATCTACTGCTTTATGTGATCACCACCCCGAAATTATTCAGATGTGCAAAGAACGAAACTGGGAGTTTTTTAGCCACGGTATTTATAACACGCGTTACACTTATGGTATGTCGGAACAACAAGAAAGAGACGCAATTAAAGATGCAATGGAAACAATATACAAACATACTCAGCAGACATGTGCGGGGTATTTAGCACCTGCATTATCACACTCAGAACTTACCTTAGATTTATTTACCGAAGTAGGTGCTGAACTTTTCGGTGAGCACGGGGGGATTTATTCCTGCGACTTATTTCATGATGATCAACCTACTCCAATTAACACTCGCAGCAGAAAACCATTTGTGTCGATACCCTATTCACTTGAAATGAATGACACCATCGCCTTTGTCGTGAATAAAATAACGCCTCGGCGCTATGGTCAAATTCTGAAAAATAACTTTGACCGTTTGTATCAGGAAGGCGAAGAATCTGGCACCGTTATGTGTGTTCCGACTCATAACTACCAAGTATCTTGCCCGCATAGAATGAAAGCCTATGAAGAAGCACTAGATTACATCACAAGTCATGACGATGTATGGGTCACAACTGGCCGCGAAATAGCGGAATATTATATTGAGCATTACTATGGCAATGCACTATTAGATATTCAACAAAAGGGAATGATGTAATGGCCTTAGACAAAGAGCATCTTGAATATCCTAGCCGCCGCTATGGCATGGATCACGATCGTTATGACTGGTCGATGCTCAGTCAACGAAAACCTATCACATGGCCGAATAATAAAAAACTTGCCGTATGGGTGAATGTGCCTCTGGAATTTTTCCCCCTTAACCAACAAGGAATTCCATTTAAAGTACCCGGCGGCATGACAATGCCTTATCCTGATTTACGACACTTTAGTTTACGAGATTACGGTAATCGTGTTGGTATATTTCGCTTTCTAAAGGCGTTTGATAAATATGAAGTGACACCCACATTTGCGATGAATACAGAATTGGCGAAACGTAATCCATATCTGCTTAGTATTATTAAAGAAAGACGCAATGAGATCATCTGCCATGGGATGCATATGGATGCCATACATTACGGCGGTCAAGACAAACAAGTCGAAGCTGATTTGGTGAAAACATCATTAGACCAACTTAGAGCGCTAAGCGGCCAAGCCATAACTGGTTGGTTAAGCCCCGCTCGAAATGAAAGTGAAAACACGCCAGAATTATTAGCCGAGAACGGCATCAAATACTTCTGTGATTGGGTCAATGATGACATGCCTTACACTTTTAAGACTCAAAACGGACCACTTTGGGCGATGCCATTATCGAATGAATTAGACGATACTATGATCATGTCAAATAACCTACATAGCGAAGAATCTTATGCAGAGCAGATTATTGATGCTTGTGACTATTTAATCAAAGAAGCTCACATTCAAGGCGGGCGTATATTAGCACTCAACATTCACCCCTGGATGCTTGGGCAGCCTCACCGTATCGCTGCTTTAGAAAGAGTATTGGATTATGTGATGGCACAAGACGTATGGAGCGCTTCGGCAAGTAACATACTGAGCTTATTTGAAGCTCAGCAAAAATAACAAACTTTAATTAATCTCGCTGGGAGGCGTATGCAAAGCCTTTCGGCAAGCCTGAATTAGGTGTGAAACCGTATAAAGTCTCGTTCGGCAAGGCATTGGCTAATATTTCTCTTGCAACAAATAAACGTTCTAAATTAACACCTGTTTTCAAGCCCATTGCCTCAAGCATAAACACCAAATCTTCAGTGACAATATTACCGCTCGCTCCAGTCGCCGCAGGGCAGCCTCCAAGTCCTCCCATAGATGAATCAATAGTGGTGATACCTGTTTCAATTGCCGCAAGTACATTCGCTAAGCCTTGCCCACGAGTATTATGCAAATGGATACCCGTTAGGTTTTCTTTACCCACTGCCTGCCATACCTTCTTGATTAAGCGTTTTACTTGCAAGGGATTGCCAGACCCGGTGGTATCAGATAAGCCCACTCCGTCGCATCCGGCCTCCATTAAAGATACAGCTAACGATACGACTTTATCTTCACTTATATTACCCTCGATACCGCAGCCAAACGCGGTTGCCAAACCGCCTTCAAATTTTGGGCGTAATTCTTTAGGAAAAGACTTTATCAATATCGCGATATTTTTGACTTCTTGTAACATCTGAATATGATTTCTTTTCACATTTCTCATGCTATGCGTTTCACTCACAGAAAAAGGAATACTCATTCTGGTCGGACTAACTTGCATAGCATTTTGAGCGCCTCTTAAATTGGGTACTAACACCGTTACCGATAAATGCTCAATTTTAGTGGCATAAGATACTAACTCAGCAGTATCGGCTAATTGAGGTAATATTTTTGCAGGGACAAATGACCCAACTTCAATTTCTGGTATACCTGCCGCAGCTAGTGCGTCAATCCAGGCTCTTTTGCGCTCCGTTGTCATAATCGAGGTAATACTTTGTAAACCGTCTCTAGGTCCAACTTCACTGATTTCAATATCGAAGGTAGCCAAAATTTAATTCCAATTTAATAACTTTGAAGTTTAAGTATGAATAATAGATTACTATTGAAGAAAAGGCATATGACTAATACTGAATATACCTATGCCTAATACTAATTGGTTACCCGTTCTAAAATGCTATAACGTTGTTTGATGTATAAAAACTCATTCATCAACGTCATTCGGTATATAGATTTACAAGGGGTAGCAAAATAATGTCAACAACTTCATTGCCTTTATCGGGACTAAAAGTTATTGAGTTTACGCACATGGTCATGGGTCCCGCCGGGGGTGTCATTCTTGCCGATTTAGGGGCTGACGTAATTAAAGTAGAGCCTTTAAATGGTGATAACACTCGCAACCTGAAAGGATCAGGTGCGGGTTATTTTTCAATGTATAACCGCAATAAAAAGAGTGTGTTTATTGATATAAAGTCGGCTCAAGGAAACGAGTTAGCAAAAGAGTTAATTTCAAATGCAGACATTTTACTTGAAAACTTTCGGCCCGGCGCAATGGCTAAACTAGGTTTAGACTATGAGTCACTTCGCAAAGTTTATCCGCAACTGATTTACTGTTCATTAAAGGGCTTCCTTAGCGGTCCTAACGAGCATAGAACTGCTCTAGACGAAGTAACCCAAATGATGGGCGGGTTGGCATACATGACCGGCTTACCCGGCAAGCCGATGCGTGCGGGTTCTTCAGTTATTGACATTACCGGTGGGATGTTTGGCGCAATCGGTGTGTTAGCTGCGTTAGAGGAAAGACATCGGACTGGCCTTGGCATGCATGTTGTCAGCTCCCTTTACGAAACAACAGCCTTTATGGTCGGCCAGCACATGGCGCAACAAGCTGTCACTGGTCAAGCTCCTCCACCTATGACTGTTAGACGTTCTGCCTGGGCCATTTATGATATTTTTGAATGCGCTAACAATGAACAAATATTCATTGGTGTGGTAAGTGACAAACAATGGCGAATATTTTGCGCGGCTTTTGAGCTCACAGAATTATCTCAAAATCAGAGTCTCGATACCAATAATGGTCGAGTACAACAGCGGGATCTTATTTTACCCGCAATCAACGAAGTATTTGCCACATTAAGTAAAGCCCAGTTAATGGACAAATTAGATAAATCTGGTTTACCTTTTGCCCCTATCAATAAACCCTCAGATTTATTTGATGACCCTCACCTTAATGCAGGTGGTTTACTTGATATTACGTTACCCGATGGCACTAAAACCAAACTGCCAGCATTGCCGCTTGAAATAAATAGCAAGCGATTTAAGTTACGTCACGACATACCAAAAAACGCCGGAAATTCTATCAACACACTAAAAAAAGCTGGATTCAGCCAAACGCGGATTGAGGAATTACTTAGCCTTGGTGTCATTAAGAACTAAATTGATTGGGACAGATGATAAGCTTAGTTGTCTTTAAAATACTGGGCATATCATTTTGCACTTCAACTCAGAGTCGTTATAACTCGCTTATTTTAAGTCTTAAGCGGGTCAGGTGATTCATCTAACCAAGGATATGCAAGGCGATAATGTTGTTGAAACTGACTAATTTTATCACCCATTTTTAGAGTCATATCAATAACATCTAATCCTTCCAACAACATGTTTTGGTAAGTAGGTTCAATATCAAAATTGAATGTTTCGCCATGTATTGTAACAACACTGGTCTCGGATAAGTTAACCGTTAATATCTGACTTTGTGGGCCTGTCTTGATTTTATCGGCCAAAAATTCAATGTCTCCGTAGCTTAACCGCAAAGGTAAAATGCCGTTGCGAATACAGTTATTGTAAAAAATGCTGCCAAAGCTTACGGCAATAATAACCTTAATCCCATATTCTTTGAGCGCCCACACGGCATGTTCCCTTGACGAGCCGCAGCCAAAATTAGCCCCTGACAACAGTATACTTGTATGTGCATATTCTGATTGATTCAAGATGAATTCTGGAGCAAGCTCACGTCCACCCGGCAAAGTATAACGCCAAAAAGCAAATAGCCCTTCGCCTAAGCCTTGCTTAGAAACACGTTTCATTTCTCGGGAAGGAATTATGGCATCTGTATCGATGTTAGACTGAAGCATAGGAGCCGCAACGCCTATATGTATATCAAATTTATCCACTACAAGTAGTCTCTAGGATCTGCGATATACCCTGCAATAGCAGATGCTGCAACCACAATTGGACTCGCAAGATGCGAACGTGTGCCAAAACCTTGTCTGCTTTCAAAGTTGCGGTTTGTACTAGTAACCACACGCTCTCGGTACCCAAAACTCTCACCACCTGCATTGAAACACATAGAACAACCAGATTCTCGCCATTCAAAACCAGCAGCAATAAAAATTTGGGCTAATCCTTCTAATTCAGCTTGTCTTTTTACAGATGAAGAACCGGGGACACAAATAGCCCTGACGCCACTGGCGACTTTTCGGCCTTTCAGCACTTTGGCCGCCAACCGAAGGTCAGATATTCTACTGTTAGTACAAGAGCCTATAAAAGCACCATCAATCGATAAATCTGTAAGCTTAGTGCCTGGCACTACCCCCATGTATTTCATTGCTTTATTGACTGCGATTATATCATCTTTAGGGTCGATATTTGGCACTACCCCGTTAATCAAACAAGCATGTTGAGGACTAGTTCCCCAAGTTATAGTTGGGCCTATTTGCTGACAATCAACTTCAATATAAGCGTCAAATACTGCGTTTTTATCCGAATATAGTGATTGCCAAAATTCAACTGCGCGTTCCCAACTGTTTTCCTTAGGCGCATATGATTTACCTTTTAAGTAATTTATCACTTTATCATCGGGAGCTATCATTCCGGAAAAGGCAGAAAACTCAACCGCCATATTACATAGTGTTAATCTGGCTTCAATATCTAAATCGGATACCGCATTTCCATAAAATTCAATGACGTACCCAGCTCCTCCGGCTGCGCCATGCTGGCTTATCAAATGCAAAATCATATCTTTAGCAGTCACCCCAAAGCCAAGTGTTCCCTTGTAGTCAATTCGCATTGTCTTGGGTTTTGATACTCTCAGGGTTTTTGTGGCAAGCGCATGTTCGGCTTCACTGGAACCAATCCCCCAAGCCAAGGCACCAAGTGCGCCTTGCGAACAGGTATGGCTGTCCGGGCAAACGAGCGTGCAACCGGGCTGAACGATACCTAATTCTGGAGAAATAACATGAACAATACCTTGAAGCGGATCATTAACATCAAATAGATTGATTTTGGCTTTTTTGCAAGCGTCGCGCGTGGCAATAATAAAATTTTCACCATTAGGTACAGTGGTTTTATCTTTTCTACCGGGAAAAGTGTCAACAATATGATCCATCGTGCAGAAAACCTGCTCTGGGCACACAACCTTGCGATTATCATTTGCCATGCTTTCTAAAGAGATAGATCCGGTTCTTTCATGCAGAAAGATTCTGTCGATATAAATAAGTGCGTCATTATCACCAAATGATTGCACCAAATGATTGCTCCAAATTTTTTCAAACAGTGTTCTCGCCATAATGCTCTCAGTTCCTTTTACATAATTAATATTCATGTGGTACTGGTCGATATTTAAAAATAATCATAAAATCAAACTACCTCCTTCATACGAAAAGCTTGCATTTTTTAAGGTCGTGAACTTAGTCAAAAGTCCATATACAAATATGATACCTTAAGTGATTCTGGAGTTACATTTGACTAATCTATCAATGCTAGTTCCTTGTTGAAGTTGTTAAATCCTTGGTGAAAGGCAGGTCCTTAGTTCAGTTTTTTACGCTGGATTAAGGTTTATTATTTTAAGGCTTCTTCTATTTCGTCCAGTATCGCTGGATCATCAATAGTAGCCGGCGTTTCGTAGGCTTCCCCATCGGCGATTTTTCGTATAGTGGCTCGCAACACTTTACCGGACCGTGTTTTAGGTAAACGTTTGACTATTAAAGCGTTTTTAAAGGAGGCAACGGCCCCTATTTGTAGCCTAATCAATGCAATGCTCTCGGCAATAATTTGCTCGTGGGGTCTGTCTGTACTGGTTTTCAAACATAGTAACCCTAAGGGAACATGTCCTTTAATTGAATCTTTAATGCCTATCACCGCGCATTCGGCAACATCAGGATGAGTAGCCAATAAATCTTCAATAGCACCAGTAGATAAACGATGCCCGGCAACATTAATAATATCGTCGGTGCGAGTCATTACAAAAATATAACCCTCCTCATCGATGTAACCTGCATCCCCGGTTTTATAATAACCAGGATAGTCTGCAAAATAAGACTCTATAAAACGTGATTCAGCATTCCACAAATTCACCAATGAGGATGGAGCTAGAGGCAATCGGCAAACGATCGAACCAATTTCTCCCTTTTTTACGGGCCTACCGTTGTCATCTAATACTTCCACGTTCCAACCAGGCATAGCTTTACCTGCGGCACCTAATTTTGTTTTGAACGCATCATTACCAAGAGGAGTCGCGGCAATAGACCATCCCGTTTCTGTTTGCCACCAGTGATCGATTACTGGCACACCTAATACCTTTTGAGACCAGTTTAATGTTTCTGGATCGCACCTTTCACCTGCTAAGAAAAGTGATTTCAAATAGGATAAGTTGTATGACTCAAGTAATTTCGCATTAGGATCTGCAGCTTTGATAGCCCTGATCGCCGAGGGGGCGGTTAATAAACAATTTACTTTATATTCTTCAGCAACTCTCCAAAAAGCACCCGCATCAGGAGTGCCTACAGATTTACCTTCGTACAAAAGGGTCGTCGCGCCTTTAAGTAGCGGTCCATAAACAATGTAAGAATGACCAACAACCCAACCTATGTCAGATGCCGCCCAAAATATATCGTTTGGTTCAATATCGTAAATGTACTTCATGCTCCAATTAAGCGCGACAGCATGACCACCATTGTCTCTAACTATACCTTTTGCCTGACCCGTGGTTCCTGATGTGTAAAGAATATATAGAGGATCGGTTGCCGCGACCGGGACACAATCGTGGGGTTTTGCGCTCGCGATGAAGTCGAACCAATTGTGATCACGACCCGATTGAATCTTAGCGATTACTTCACGTCGTTGCCAGACAACGCATACCTCAGGTGGATGAATGGCTTGGTTGATTGCATCATCAACTAATGGTTTATATTCAATAATACGATCAGGTTCTAAGCCGCAACTTGCAGTCACAATGAGTTTTGGTTTTACATCATCAATTCGAGCTGCTAGTTCTGCGGCGGCAAAACCGCCAAACACAACAGAGTGAATTGCTCCTAGTCTTGCACAGGCTAACATTGCGACAATCGCTTGGGGGATCATAGGCATGTAAATAATAACTCGGTCGCCTTTGCTTATACCTTGGCGTGCCATGGCTCCGGCGAAGGTTGCAGTAGCGTCGAGCAACATTTGATAACTGAAACGGAGCTTTTCGCCGGTCATGGCGCTATCGTAAATCAGTGCCGTAGATTTACCCCTGCCGGCATTAACATGCCTGTCTAACGCGTTATGACAGGTATTTAGTTGCCCACCGACAAACCATCTAGGGATCGGTTTGATCGACTCGTCAATGACTTTATCATAAGGTTTGAACCATTCTATTTGAGTGGCCTTTTCACTCCAATATGCATCGAGATCTTGATTTGGATTAGAATTTTCTAGTTTGTTCTTCATGTTTATTCCTAATCTACATATTTAGTTAACTTGTACAAATCTATTTAATGTGATCAATAGGCCTCGCACAATTCAATTAATAGTTTAATGGTATTACATCCATTTATAGGAAAGCTGATAAATTCTATTTTCATTGTTATTAATGTAGTGACAAAGTGTGGTTACTTAAACTGCTTTGTTCTCAAATGCTGGGCAACAATGCTCCTTTATACCGATAAGAGGTAATAATGTTTGACCAATTAGTAATTACACCAGCAGACCCGATAATGGCGGTCATGGCTCAACACAAAGCCGACACTCGTGCTGATAAAATTGATTTAGGGCCAGGAGTTTACCGCGATGAGGAGGGCAATACTCCAGTTATGCATGCAGTGAAACAAGCTGAAGAAATACTCTTAGCTAAACAGAAAAGTAAGGCATATATTGGCCTAGTCGGCGACACCCTTTTCTTACAACACTTAAGAGACTTGGCGTTTGGTGATATTCCTAACGAAATGCACAGGCTGACCAGCATTCAAACCCCTGGAGGGTGCGGTGCTCTTGGACTAGCCGCTAAACTCGTTAAACATTCTGCCCCTGAAAATAAAATCTTATTTGGTGCGCCTACTTGGGCTAATCATACACCCTTATTCAGTGCCGCAGGCATTACTATTGAATCTCATCGATATTATGATTCTGTGCTCAAAAAAGTTGATTTTCCGTCGATTCGTGAAGCTCTCATGTCCGCCAATTCTGGCGATGTGGCTTTGTTACATGCTTGCTGTCATAACCCTACGGGCGCAGATTTGTCTTTTAAGCAATGGCAAAAAATCACTGATATTTGCAATCAAAAAGGGATAATTCCCTTAGTAGACATGGCATATCAAGGATTTGGTCAAGGATTAGAAGAAGACCGGCAGGGTCTCAGGCATATCATTCAAAATGTACCAGAGGCTATTGTAACGGTTTCTTGCTCGAAAAATTTTGGGCTGTATCGAGAGCGCACAGGTGCCATCTTCGTATTGGCTAAAAATCAGGTATCCGCAAACATAGTTCAAGCAAATCTATGCAGCTTTGCTCGGCATTCTTATTCGATGCCACCGGATCATGGAGCAGCTATTGTAGCGACTATTCTTGATGACCAGAAACTAAGGGCCAGTTGGATGGCGGAGTTGTCGCATATGCGTAAACGTGTAGTGCAAACGCGGCGTTCTCTGATGACCGAACTGAGTGACAATACGGACAGCATCTTTTTGCAAAATCAAAGTGGTTTGTTTTCTTTATTGCCGCTAACGCCTAAGCAAATTAGTGACTTAAAGGAGCTCCACGGTATTTATATGGCAACAGACGGACGGATTAATATGGCAGGGTTCAGACCCAAAGATATTCAGCGTTTTGCCATGGCACTTAATGCGCTTTAAATGGCGATGTACTTTCATTGGTAAGGCTAAGTGATATGACTTCGCTTTATAGGTCGTAGGTTAATTTCTATTGTCTTTTATTTCCCCTCCATGAGACATTTAAAGCCGATATATTTTTGCAGATAATAAAGAGGGTAATTACATGTCTAAACCTGAAGATATAGCCCAAACACCTTGGTGGGCAGTGATAGGTCCGGAACAAGGTGAATCTTACTGGCAGCCTCAGCCCTCAAACGGCTATGTCACTATGAAGCTTAGTCCGGACACTATGCCCTATGATACCTTCACTAGTGGAACCCAAGTACTGCCGCCAGGCAGTAATGTTCGCGAGCATGGGCACAAACAAAATCATGAATTGATTTTTATTCATCAAGGCACTGGCATTTGTAGAATTGAAGACGAGACCTATGAGCTGAAGCCTGGTGTCACAGTATTGTTTGGCCGCTATGCCAGACATACTATTGAAAATACTGGCGACGTCGATATGCATATGTTTTGGGTATTTTTTCCGCCAGCACTTGAATATTGGTTTCGGGCAATCGGCCAACCACGCATGCATGGTGATCAAGCACCTGAACCTTTTCCTCGCCCTGGCGGCATTGAAAATGCGATGGAACAGCAGCGTTTCTTGCCACCAAAACCTGAGTAAATAGGGATCTCTTAATGCTAATATTAAACGCTCGAGATGTGTCTGCAAGCTTGACCCACGTTCAATGCATTGAAGTTGTTGAAAGCGCCATGAAAAGTATCTCGCAGCGGACTGTAATTATGCCGTTAAGACAATTTATAGAGATACCCGAAACTCCGGGTAAGTTCACTATGATGCCCGGGTATTTGCAAAACCCTCGCTGTTTCGGCGTAAAACTGGTGAGTAAATACCCCCCAGTAAAAGGTAGCAACTTAGGCAGTCACATTGGAGCCGTCATGGTCTTTGATGCTGAAACAGGTGCCCCAAATGCCTTATTAGATGGTGGCGAGTTAACTGCAATTCGCACCTCTGCGGCCAGTGCCTTAGCCACAAAGGTATTAGCGCGAAAGTCTTCAAGGATACTGATTATTATGGGTTGTGGAGATGAGGCGCGCCATCATATTCAGGCTATTTTAGCAATAAAAAAAATCGATAAAATAATTATTTGGGGCCGCTCGGAAAAACGAGTTCAGGCGTTGATTGATAGACTCAGAGACACTAAGATTGTGCCACAACAGGTTGAATTAATCTTTGAGAAAGATGCGCAAACAGCGGTGAATCAAGGTGATATTGTTTGTACAGTTACGTCTTCAACGCGGCCTATTTTGCAAGGTAAATGGTTACAACCGGGAACCCACGTTAATCTAGTAGGCGCGGCTATACGCACTTCTTTTGAAGCTGATAACGATGTCGTAACAGATTCCAAGTTTTATATTGATTACCTTGAGTCGGCGATGATACAGGCCGGTGAACTACTTAACGCTATTGAGGAGGGTCTGATCAACGAGAAACATATTATTGGTGAAATTGGAGATGTACTGTTAGGTAATTGCGTAGGTCGTGAAAATGACCAAGAAATCACGGTTTATAAGTCTTTAGGAGTCTCTGCACAAGATCTGGCCGCAGGAACTTGCGCATACAATAACGCCCTTAAGAAAGGTCTTGGCATTTTAATAGATTGGTAACAACGGAATACTATTAATTTTGGCCCACTAATTAAAAAGATTTGAATTATTATGAATTTAAAAACTCGCCTTACACAAAAAGATGTGTTGGTGGCTGCAGGTGTTTATGACGCATTAAGTGCCTTATTGGTTGAACAAGCCGGCTTCGAAGCAGCTTTTATTTCGGGTTCCGCGATCGCATATTCGCAATTGGGTCGACCTGATATAGGTTTGGTCACAATGACAGAAATGGCATCAGTGTTGGACCGGATTAGAGACCGTGTGGATATGTATTTGTTAATAGACGCTGACAGCGGCTTTGGCAATGTGTTTGATGTGCAAAGAACGGTTCGGACTTTTGAGCGAGCAGGCGCGAACGGGATTCAGATTGAAGACCAGCTCAATACAAAATCTTCCAAAAAAGTGGCTGCGCGTCCCGTTATACCAACTAAGTCTATGATAGGGAAAATTAAGGCGGCACTAGACGCAAGGCAAAGCGACACCACTGTTATTAGTGCTCGAACTGACGCAGTATTCACTTTGGGCGTGGAAAAAGGCTTGGAACGAGCTCAGGCATTTATCGATGCCGGTGCGGATATGGTATTTGTTGAGGGGCTTAAAGAAATGGAGGACATTAGGCGCTTGGCCCAAATATGCAATAACAAAGTGCCTGTTTTGTATAATTTGCTCAATCCCAAAAGCATTAGTCCTCAGGAGCTTAAAAAGTTAGGTATTTCGATGGCACTTTATCCGGCTGTGATGATTAATAGTAGCGCCAATAGTGGCCGCGCTGCCTCGTTTGATTTAGCGAAAAACTTAGGTCTTTATCAAGGCGATATACCGAGTTCAGAACCAATTAATAGCATTATAGATTCAGCTGAATTTTTACAGAGAGGCTATCGCTTCGATTAGTGTTTAATTAAGGAAATAGATATGTCGCGCAAAATTAGGGCCGCTGTTTTCACTGCTGAAAGCGGCAAGCATTGTGAAATACTCGATGTTATTTTGGCCAGTCCTTGTTCCAATGAAGTCATAATAAAAGTTAAGGCTTGTGGCATATGTCATACCGATATTGCCGTTGCAGAATATCAAAAACGACCTGCGGTATTAGGTCATGAAGCAGCCGGAGAGGTGGTTGAAGTTGGGTCAATGGTAAGCGATTTTAATGTAGGTGATAGAGTTGTCGCCACATTTTCGTCGTGCGGAAAATGCGGCACCTGTTGTGAACAAAATCCCGCTTATTGCATGAGTATGACGAAGCGTAATTTTTCAGGATCACGACCAAACGGGCAGCCCTCAATGAGCTTCGAAGACGGTACTCCAATATTTTCTGCATTCTTCCAGCAATCTGGTTTTGCAGACCATATATTAGTACAAGAAGACAATATCGTTAAAATTGTGGACGAATTGAGCTTTGAAGTAGCTGCACCGCTTGGTTGTGGTATTCAAACAGGCGTAGGCTCAATTTTGCAGTCACTAGATATTCAACCGCAAGAGTCACTAGTGATATTTGGTGCGGGTACGGTAGGTTTGACTGCTATTATGGCCGCGAAAACACGCAAATGTTACCCCATTATTGCAGTGGACTTAGACGATTCTAGGCTTAGCCTAGCTAAGAATTTTGGAGCTCATCATACATTAAGTGGCAATGACCCTGATATTCTAAGTAAAATCAGACAAATCACTGATGGAGGAGCTCACTATACCCTCGAGGGAACTGGAATCGAAAGTGTGTTTCATATCGCAGTTAAGTGTCTGCGCCCTGCGGGCACATGCGGCACGCTTGGATATCCTGGTACTTACGGTGAATTCATCAACTACCCGGAAAATGAAGCATTTATGCTAACCCGTCATATTGGAATAGTAGAAGGTGATAGTATACCCAAAGAATTTATTCCTAAACTCGCACAAATGCAGCTTTCAGGTACGCTGCCTTATGAGAGCTTGATTAAAACGTTTCGTTTTGAAGATATAAATGATGCACTTGATGCTTGTGCGGACAAATCATCAATAAAACCTGTATTGATATTTGATTAATTGATATTGAGGTTAATCCCGTCTTTTATATATCTATGGATAGCAACGATCAAAAAGGCAACAAAGCCTATCATCAAAAAAGGTAAGAAATAGTTAATTTGATATAACGATGCGTATAATACTGGGCTTAGTGTCATGCCAATTCCTTGCGCACTCGTGTTTGCTCCCGCCACTGAGCCCTGTTCAACAGATTTAGATACTAAAGACTGTTTAGAAACAATAGCTGGAAATAAAAAGCTTGTTCCCATACCAAATAAAATTAGTCCGAATATCACGCCAAAATACGAGTAATTGAGTAATAAATCAAGCATGGCGACTATCCACAATGCTGAACCAATGTAAATCATTTTGCTTGGACTCCATGACACCCTTCTAATGACAAATAGTTGGAACAAAATAATGGTTGTCGTCATCGTTGCCATGGCTATTCCGCTCAATTGTGTAGCACGAGTGGTTTCTAGTTTTAGCATATCTTGCACATAAAAAACGATAGTTTGTTGTAAGCCTGTAACACAAAAAACCGCTAAACCCGAGAGTAAAAAAAGGGGTAAAACCGGGTGCTTATGCCATACCATTTTATGTTGATTACCTTTAGATTGTTTTGATTTCATAGTCGGCATAACATTGCCCAGAAAGAGAACCGATAGCAAACACAAGACTGCAATAATAAAAAATGGTGTGACCAAACCCCATGTAATAGATAGAGCAGCAAGGACAGGTCCTAAAATCATCCCAGCAGAAACAGCAACACTCATATTTGATATAGCCACTGTGCGAGTTTGTGCAGTACTTGTTGCAATTAGATAGGCTTGACATGCTGGTGCAACACCAGATACACCAGCGCAAAACATCATGCGCAATACAATGGCTAGATAAAAAGTGGATTGTTCAGATAGTTGGCTGTTTAGGCCTAACTGTAAAACCAGCCCCAACAATGTCGTAGTTATCGCATAAATGAGCATGCCCACTTTTATTGTTCTGCGTAAACCAAGCCTGTTAATCCATGGCCCCCAAAGAAATGAAAATATCACAAAAATGAGTGCGCCCATTGTAATGATGATGCCTACATCAGTTTCAGATATCCCTATTTTACGCCCAATAGGAGGCAGTGATATAAACACAAAAGATAGCCCAATACCCACAATCAATAATACAAATAAAATTGAGATAGTTGCTAGCTTTTGAGACTTAGTGTTTACGTTATTTTCAGTGTTAATGATATTAAACCGCTAGAGTATTCAGATATCGAATCACTTCTTGCTCGTCTACCACATCACCGTATTTAGCGTTCATGTCGAATAAATTTGCAGTATGAGGGTCATCATGACGATCGCCACAAGCATCTGATACCACTATCGGAATGAACCCATAAGAGCAAGCATCAACGCAAGTCGCACGAATGCAGCCGCTTGTCGTTAACCCCGTGATAATAGTGGTATCGATGTTATTGGCGGTCAATGTTGAAGACAGTGATGTACCGAAGAAAGCGCTAGGGTACTGTTTTGAAACAATTAACTCGTCTTCGTTTGGCTGCAAGCCTTTAGGCCATGCGCCCATAGGCGAGCCTTCTATAAAGTAGCGCAGAGGTTTCGCTTTCTCATAAAAACGTCCGCCGTTAATAGTAGATTTGTGATACACAACATTAGTATAAATTATCAGAATTTTTGCTTTTCGCGCAATATCCCTGATACGGATTGCTGAGGCGAGGATATCATCAACATCGGCATACAAGTCACACGACTTGTCGAAATATCCTTCAACGAAATCTACCAGTATAAGTGCAGGTTTTTTGCCAAAGCCAATCTTGTTGTTATAGATATTAGCGTAATTTTGTTGGGCATCTTGATTCATTAAACTGTCTCTTTATTTTCTTTATTTAATAGATTTAATAGATTTAATAGATTTATTAATGTCACAAGCTTATCCCCATAGCCAAGGTTCCATTAATTTTTGCCTGTTTTCAAAAGTACAAATATCATCGATATCTACGCTTAGTTGTCGTGATATTTCGTCTAATCCAGTCATTAACATTTCTTTATTACCAGAACTGATGTCAAATGTGATGTCTGTACCGTCGGCTAAAACTATCCTTTGGTACGCGAGATCAATGGTAATGGGCTCTGCTTGTGATGCAGATAGCAAAAGCCGCTTGCTTTCTAGGAGAGGTAACACAATCGGTAACATCATATTATTGAAGCAGTTAGTGTAGAAAATCTCACCAAAGCTTGGTGCAATAATACAACGGATCCCAAAATCGGCCAGCGCCCATACGGCGGTTTCTCTACTAGAACCGCAGCCAAAATTTGCCCCAGCAATAATAATTTGTGATTTTTTGAAGTTTGTTTGGTTGAGCACAAATTCAGCTTTCTCATTCCCCTGATTATCAAAACGGCGATCAAAAAACAAACACTCTGCCATACTCTGCTTGCTTAGCCGTGTTAGAAAACGCCCCGGATAAATAACGTCCGTATCGATATTATTTTCCGGCAACACTGCTGCTATTCCTGTCAATTGATTAAATCGAGTCATGTTCTGGTTCTTATGCTTGGGTTAAATGAGTTCACGCACATCGGTAATTTGGCCTGTTATTGCTGCTGCCGCAGCCATTGCAGGACTCATTAAATGGGTACGACCACCTGCGCCCTGACGTCCTTCAAAATTTCTGTTAGATGTTGAAGCACATCTTTCTGTGGGCTTAAGCCGGTCATTGTTCATTGCCACGCACATTGAGCAACCTGGTGAGCGCCACTCAAAACCAGCCTTAATAAATATTTTATCTAACCCTTCTGCTTCGGCTTGTGCTTTCACCTCGCCTGAACCTGGAACTACTATGGCTAGCACACTTGGTGAAATTTTTCGATCCACTACTACTGCTGCCGCAGCTCGCAAGTCTTCTATACGGCTATTGGTACATGAACCTATGAAAACTGTGTCAATAGCTAAGCCTTTGATTTCGGTGTTTGCCTTAAGTCCCATGTAATCCAATGCTTTTTCCCAACTAGCTTGGACCGATTTGTCTTTAGCCTGATTGAGAGCAGGGATCTTATCGCTTATTGAAACAGAGTGTTCTGGGCTGGTTCCCCAAGTCACAATGGGGCTTAATTCGTTAAGCACTATTTCAATCTCACGATCGAACGCTGCATTGTCATCGCTGGGTAATGTACGCCAATAGACTACGGCTTTTTCCCATAATTTACCTTTCGGCGCCATTGGACGATTATGTAAATACGCATAAGTGATTTCATCAGGAGCAATCATGCCAGTTCGTGACCCCACTTCTATGGTCATGTTGCATAACGTCATACGTGCTTCCATGCTCATATTCTGTATAATTTCTCCGGCATACTCTATCGCATAACCTGTGCCGCCTGCTGTACCCAAATTAGCAATAGTTGCTAATGCCATATCTTTAGCCGTTACATAAGCAGGTAAGTCACCAATAAAGGTAACCCGCATGGTTTTTGCTTTAGTTTGAGTTAAACACTGAGTAGCAAAGACTTTTTCGCATTCGGTAGCACCTATGCCGAAAGCTAAACTGCCGAAAGCACCATGAGTCGCAGTGTGAGAATCACCGCACACCAATGTAGTTCCAGGTAGAGTAAAACCTTGTTCCGGTCCAACAATGTGCACAATGCCTTGCCGTCTGTCATTTACTGGAATATAAGGCATACCAGTTTCTTTCACATTAGTTTCAAGCGCAACCAGCATTGCTTTAGCTTGGGCGTCGTCCATTTCCCGCCGATTGTTGTCGGCCCTTATTTTGGTGGGTAATACATGGTCTGCCATTGCCAATGCTTTAGATGGTTGGCGCAGCGACGCGCCCCGCGCATTTAGAGAGGCGAAAGAAATTGGCGTACTGACTTCTTGCACTAGATGACGGTCAATATAGATAAGGCTAGTATTGCCATCATAGTGTTTGACTAAATGACTCTCCCAAATTTTGTCATACAGTGTTTTGCTGCTCATGTATTTAACATCCGACTAAGCGCTTCTGGAAACGAGGGTTTTATTAAGCTTTTTCATATCGGGTAATGGCCCCATATCAAACTGAGGTGCCGGACCACGTTCTTCACGCATAGATATGCGTAACTGTTCAGTTGCTATTTTGTCTATCGTTTTATCTGCATTAATTACCACGCCATAGCCTCGTATTGCTTGTTCGATAGAAACTAAGCCATGCCGTACATCACGGCTCACGTCTTCAGCCTTGCGCTCAAGAGGATCGCCCCAGCCACCGGACCCTGCTGTTCTATAAATAATTTTGTCACCTGCTTCGACTTGCAAGTTATCTATTTTTGATGCGATTCGTTCCATTTTAGTTTGTCCTTTTCGGAGAATATACTTGCTAGATGTACCGCCATGAGTACCACCGTTGACACCCCAAGGTGGAATAGTTTCACGATCATCATGGATTGAAATAACGCCGCTTTCGCTCAGCACATACACTTTTTCAATACCACACCCCCCACGATTCAATCCAGGACCACCGCTGTCTCTTATGGGGCGGTAACTTTCTACTAATACAGGATAATAGTTTTCTAAATATTCAATTGGCGTGGCACTAAATAGTGGCCACCATGCGTGTCCATCTAAACCATCACCACGTGGTCGCCCGGGTACGCCTCCAAACAGAAGTTCCATAACTTGGAAACCCTTACCATCGCCATCTTCTCCAGTGAAAATAAAGTGAGGACTAGTACCGTAGCCTGCAGCCATCGATAGGTGGGGTGCATGCTGGCCTAATGCACCAGCCTGACAATCAAAAAAACGCGTGTGGGTATTTAATCGGTTACCCAATGCAGCTGGAAACCTTGGGTTGAGTAGGCTGCCTTCTGGCAAAATGACCTCAAATAGATCGTAAAACCCCTCATTAAAGAGTATTGATGGATCGAAGGCCATGATCATGTATATCCCAAAGAACAACTTACATAGACCTTCGTGAATATGGAAATTGATGGGCCCCGGGGCTTGATCCGATGTGCCTGTCCAGTCAAACACGGCAATGTTGCCACGACGATAGATAGTCAGGGTCATTTTAAATGGCCCGTTCCCCAAGCCATCATCGTCAACATAGTCGGTGAATGACACAGGGGTTTCGGGAATGAATTTTAAAATTAGCTGTTGCATGGCAACTTTTGTGCGCTCTAATAAAGAATCGCAAGCATTTGTGTAGGTATCGCGGCTGAACCTGTCACATAATTCTTTTACCCGCGTGTTGGCCGTGCGGCAACCAGCGATTAACGCCGATAAATCTGAACGATTCATGTCGGGTGTGCGCGTGTTATTTAACATAATGGCTATTACGCCTTCATTTAATACACCTTTTTCGTAGATTTTAACGGGCGGTATGCGTAAACCCTCTTCCCATATTGACGTTGCATCTGCGGGCATAGAACCGGGCACTTTGCCACCTACATCAATCATATGACCAAACATTGACGAGAAGCCAACCAATATACCTTGATGAAAGATAGGCGACATAACACACCAGTCGTTATTATGAGAAATAGACCCCTTGCATGCGTATGGATCATTCCAGACAAACACGTCACCTTCATGAATGTTGTCTCCATAAGTGTCAATAACACCAGGAATATATGAGCCGAATTGACCGACTATCATTCTGCCTTTCGCATCACAAATCATTGGAAAGGCATCGTGTTGTTCGCGAATGACTGGCGAAAGAGATATACGAGCTACAATGCTGTCCATTTCGAATCGGGCGTTAAGCAGGGCGTTTTCGATGATATCGAGGGTAATAGAATCGACTTTTTTAGTCTGCTTTGCACCAGACTGATTGTTAACTGTTTTAGATTTCATCGTAATTACTCTCTTATTACTTTGCTTTGCTGTTAGGCCAGATCATTAAATTACCAACTATATCTGCTTCTACCCAATGATTGGGCAGCACAACAACAGTTGAATCGTATTGACAAACAATGGCTGGTCCATCAAAAATAGCCCGCTTTGGCAATTTGTCGCGATTATAATAAGGCGTATCTATCCATTTGTTATTGAAATAACAAGGACGAGTTTCTTGAATGGCTTGTGCAACTGAGCCCTTAGATGAGCTTCCTTTATTAGCTTTTGCACTAATGTCTGGGGTGTGACCTATGGCCGTTGCACGCAGGGCAATCATTTCTACCGGCACATCTAGCGTGACTCCGTACAAACGAGAATGCATCTGATGAAAATCGCCTATGGTTTTACCTAGTAAACCGCTGTCTACCACCGACGCATCTGCATCAATGGTGAGCTCGAAGCCTTGTTGTTCATAACGCATATCGATGCTGTATTTTATACGTCTGTCTTGCTCAGCAACTTCTTGTTCATCAAGCCATTGGGTGGCTTTGTCGCGCAAGTCTTGTAGTTGTAAAGCAAGCTCGCTTGGCTGTAAATCTTTTATTGAGCGAATAAGTGTGCGCACAAATTCATTTTTAAAATCTGACTGGATAAAACCTTTGGCTGACAATACGCCAGGATTAGACGGCACTACAATTGGATAACAACCGAGTAATGTTGACATAGCATTTGCATGCAATGGGCCAGCGCCACCGAAGGCTAAGATACCCAATTCACGTGGGTCAAGACCTTTTTGTACTGTGATAACTCGCAATGCGCCCAACATTTCTTCGTTAGCAATATTCAAAATACCAGTTGCGGTATCTTCGATACTTAAACCTAAGACATTAGCAATGCTGCTCATTGATTCGCGGGCAGCTTGAATATCTAAGCTCATAGTGCCACCGAGTAACTTAGGTGGTAAATAGCCTAATACCGCGTTTGCATCACTCACGGTAGGTAGTTTTCCTCCGTGGCCATAACAGGCGGGGCCGGGCACAGAGCCTGCGCTTTGTGGACCAACTTTGAGAGAGTGAGTCAATTCTGAAATCCATGCGATAGAGCCACCACCTGCGCCAACACTTTGCACTTCAAGGGTAGGGACTTTAGCAGGGAACAAACCCACTTGAGTTGAACGAGAAATTTCAGGTTCGCCATCGATGATGACTGAGACATCTGTTGACGTGCCACCCATGTCAAAAGCAATAAGATTAAGGCCAGTTTCTTTGGCTGTCATTGCAGTACTTACTACACCACCAGCTGGCCCAGATAATATAGTGTGCACTGGACGCTGTGCAGCAGCAGAGGCACTCATTAAGCCGCCGTCGGAGCGCACAATATGCAATCTGGCCGCAATGTCGTGATCACTGAAGCGTGCTTCAATTTTAGATAAATAAGCTTGCATAATAGGGCGTACATAGGCGTTCATTACAGTAGTAATAGCGCGGTCGTATTCACGAAATTCAGGCAGAATTTCGGATGCTAGTGAAACTGGCAAGTTGGGGAAGCGCTGGTTAACGATCTTTTTCAATGCCTGTTCATGCGCAGGGTTTGCGTATGAATGCAAAAGGGAAATTGTTAGGGCTTCTATGCCTGAAGTACATAAGTCTTCGATTGCTGCAGTGGCTTGCTCAATATCTAATTCTCTGTAAACATTACCCCCTGAGTCTATTCGCTCTATTATCGCGCGGGTATCATCAAGTGTAGCGAGAGGCGTCGGCTTATCCATCACGATCCAACCAAATAATGGACCAGGTGTCCAAGACTTCGCAAGATGCAAGGTGTATTCGAAGCCTTTTGTTGTTAAAAAGCCTACCCGTGCTCCTTTGCCTTCAAGCACAGCGTTTGTGGCAACAGTTGTACCATGTAAAATTATGTCAATTTGGTCCGCACTAATGCCGGCTTTTTCTTTGATTAGTTTTATACCGTTTAAAATACCAATTGATTGATCTTCTGGTGTCGTAGGGGTTTTAATTTCGTAGGTTTTTAGGGCTACATCATCGTACAACAACAAATCGGTAAAGGTACCGCCAACATCTATGCCCAATCTCATGGGAGTACTCCTAATTTTAATATTTTTAACCTTTGCGCGTCATTAAACATGAAGTTCACTACTTGCTGTATCTGCGAACACGCAGATCTGCTTGTTCTTTATGTCCAGCAAAACCCTCTACAGCGCATAAGCGCGAGCAATATTCACCGATCATTTTGCTCGCTTCATCGTTTAAAATGCGCTGGTATGTACAGGTTTTTATGAACTTGCCTACCCACAATCCGCCGGTAAAACGGGCACTCTTTTTGGTGGGAAGAGTATGATTGGTTCCAATCACTTTATCCCCATAAGATACGTTGGTTCTTGCACCCAAAAATAAAGCGCCGTAATTGGTCATATTATGTAAAAAATAATCTGGATCTTGGGTCATAACCTGCACATGCTCAGACGCAATGATATCTGCTTGCTCTAACATTTCATCGATGGTATCGCACAAAATAATTTGTCCGTAATCTCTCCAAGCTACACCGGCAACATGTGCAGTAGAAAGAATTTTTAGCTGGCGTTGTATCTCATCCTCAATACTATTTGCAAGTTTAAAGTAATATTGCGGGAGAGTTGGGACCATGTTCTGCTTGACCCAATAAGTCAGTTACTGCCATTTCGGCATCGCAGGTTTTATCAGCGATAATCAAGGTTTCTGTGGGACCGGCTAACAAATCTATACCGACTTCTCCAAACAGTTGACGTTTGGCTTCTGCGACAAATGCATTCCCAGGACCGACGATCATATCAACTTTGCCAATGGTATCTGTACCTAAAGCCATTGCTGATATCGCTTGAACACCGCCTAAGGTATATATTTCGTCAGCGCCAGCAAGATGCATAGCAGCAACGATAACAGAGTGAGGTTTACCTTCGTATGCAGGTGCTGAAGCGATGATTCGTTTTACGCCTGCGACTTTTGCTGTTACAACACTCATATGAGCAGAAGCCACCAATGGATATTTTCCACCAGGAACATAACAACCCACACTATTTATGGGTAGATTTTTATGGCCTAAAACAATACCAGGTAAAGTTTCCTGTTCAACGTCTTTTATCGAATTGCGCTGTATCTGCGCAAAATTCCTTACCTGTGCTTGAGCAAATTTTATGTCGTCTAGGACCTGTTTAGGAACAGAAGAGATATGTTCATCAATTTCTTGTTCAGTTAAACGATAAGAATCTGGGCTCCAATTATCGAATTTTTCTGAATATTCTCTTATAGCGGTGTCGCCTCTTAAGCGAATGTCATCAATAATGGTCTCTACCGTTCTCTGAGTCTTTTTATTAATCGCCGCCGAATCTTGAGCACTTATCCCATATTTTAGCGTTTTTACAGTCATGTCTGGGGCTTAAGGTTATTTAATAAGCTCATATAAAATCATATTTTTGGAAAGCCAACCATTCTGTTTACTCATAGTTTTGGAACTCAATGTAATAGCTATATTCTTGACTGTTGTAGGGCAAGCTAGATAAGGTGTAGTCACTGAATAAATTTTACTAAATTCATCTTTTAAAATACGTCTATAATATTATTTTTTCGTAACAATAAAAAAGGGACTTTAGCTACGCACGAAGGTCAATAATATGAGCGGAATATTAATTAAAGATAAAATTGCGAGTGGGGAATTTTTCTGTGCTCCGGGCATACAAGATATGATCACTGCTGTAATAGCAAAAGATGTAGGTTTTGATGCAGTTTATGCATCAGGCTATTGGATGGGGGCTTCGGCCTATGGTTTGCCTGACGTAGGTATTACCACATACACACAAATGTTAGACCGAGTGGGCACGCTAGTAAAAACTATAGGCACTGCAGGCGTTATAGCAGATGCTGATACAGGCTATGGTGGTTTGCTAAATGTACGGGAAACAGTACGCGGTTTTGAATCAGCAGGTGCTCAAGTGATTCAAATAGAAGACCAAGAGTTTCCTAAAAAATGCGGGCACACTAAGAATAAACGCATAATCCCGCTTGAAGATATGGTGACAAAGATAAAGGTAGCTGTCGATTCTCGTAAATCGACTAACACCTTAATTTCGGCAAGGACAGATTGCTATCAAAGTGAAGGGTTTAGTAGTCTGATGAAACGCCTAGAGGCTTACAGTAAAGCGGGCGCCGATATTATTTTCCCTGAGGCAGTGGTAACGGAAAAGGAAATGCGTCAAGTATGTAGTTCGATAGATAAGCCCGCTATGGCTAACATGGCGGACGGTGGCAACACACCTATTTGGTGTGCTGAAGAATTAGCCGATATAGGATTTGCTTTTGCAATATTCCCGGCGACTGCATCATTGAGCGCTGCAGCTGCCATAAAACATGCGCTGACTCGCTTGAAAACCACAGGCACCAGTATTCATAATGATGTTGACCTCTATAGCTTCTCACACTTTTGCCAACTGATTGGCTTTGAGGATGTTTGGGAGTTCGAAAAAAAATGGCATAGTAATTCGAAGTAGTAAGTAAATTGATTCTACGCAAGGTACTTTTTAATACACTGGAAGCTGCTATACCAAAATGCAGATAAATAGTTTACATATTACAAATCTTAAATGATGATACACATCATGAAATCCATATTGCTGGTTGATATCGCTTTGATTCCTTACCTCATTGAAGTGTATATTAATGATGGAATTCAATGAGGTAAGGAGGCGTCTATATCCTCTATATTGCATAAGCCCTATCTATTCATTAACAATAGTGCCAATTAACTTTGCTTAGTAAAGATCTGACTTAACCTAAGCAAAAGCTCTCGACAGTGTCGGCCTTAAATTTGAGTGCGAGTTCAAAATCGTCTATTAACACCTCTGCAAGCTTACCATTTTTTAGAAGTTGCAGAGTCTCATCGGTTGCAACGTCAAGTACGCTATCTGCCTCTTTAAACAACAAAACTGGCTGTGGAATAAGTGGCAAACGTTGTTTGACTTCGTGCTTAAAAACCGCTTCATAAGCTTGATGATAAGTTTCAATATTTTTAAGCACATCGATTGCTAAATCATGAATAAACTTAGCATCCAAACTACCGCCTGGTCTAAGGTGCTCAACTGTCTTTTTGTAATGGGGATAAAATAGCATTTGCTCTCGAATAAAACTCCATGCCCAAGAAAAATGTTCACCCATTTCAGCTATCTTTTGTGGTGGTGCGTAATACATTAAATGATCTTGCTGCTCTTTTTCGCTCAATATAGCGACACCATCCAATAGTAAACATTTGATCCTACTCGGGTTAGCAATTGCTATTTCTATTGCTATATGTGAACCAGTATGTGTGCCATATAGATCAAATTCGTCGATACCAAGTTCGTCTGCCATAGCGATAATACTTCGTGCATAAAATAGCATATCCGGCTCCACGGTAGATGGAGGTGCAGAATCGCCACAACCAAGTGTATCAGGAGCAATCACCCATCTGTTACTTGCCACCAATTGAATAATAGGCTCTAAAAACTTAGAAGATGCAGGTGAAGCATGCAGCATAAAAATAGGACGTTTATCTACATTTTTTGATCCAGCTGTTCTATAGTGAATCAAACCGAATGTCGTGTGAATAAACGCTCGTTGAATAGACATTATTAGACTCCTTTAGCAAAATATTTTATCAAACAAAAACTATTCTTTAATATATTAAATCCCTGTTTTCTTTTGGTAAATTACTAATTCTTTAAATAAGCCTCACTATAAACAAAATATAAGGCAGATAAATATCACTTATTGGCTTGCTGCAATGACTTAGATTCATAGCGAACTAATTAATCTTGCAAATGACTTTTATGTATTGTGAGTTCAACTGGTCATTCGAAAAACATTGCGGCTAAGACCTCTTTACAGCGCATAATATAAAATATTATCACTAATTTACACTCTAAATCCTGGACTTCAGAAAATATTTCAATTTTGATAGTTAAGTTGTCGTTGAATTTAAATCAAGGCCTCTCCGCCCTGTGAAAAAGGCATATCTGAAGTTGTATTTAGCAATTTATCGACCATTGCAATTACCACGTATGCGGAGAATGCAAATATACAAATAGTATCCTCGACAACGCTTCCCATCCAAAAAGTAAAAATGTATCTATTACATAGTGTTCCAAAACCATGAGTAAACAGAATGGCTAGCTTCCTAAAAGTGTGCTTTCATCTTAGCCTAGCAAAAAAATTAACCTACTTAATCAAAGAAGAAAAATTATGTCCGATGACTTATCTACAATTGTAATAACCGGTGCTAACCGTGGTATGGGCCTTGAGTTTGCGCGCCAATACGCCGAGGACGGCTGGCGAGTGCATGCAACAGCGCGCAATCCAGAGGATGCTATAGAATTACATGACCTCGCTTCTATGTATACTAACCTGAACCTGCATCCTCTCGATATCTCCCGAACAAAGAGTGTTCGCGAGTTCACCAACGCATTGGCGGGCCAACCGGTCGACATATTGTTATCTAACGCATCACACATGATCCATTTGGATCAGCAGAGCTTTGAGAACGGCGATCCAGATCTATTCAGCATGAGCTTCGAAGTCAACGCTATAGGGCCATTCCGCATGGCTCAAGCGCTGATCGAAAACGTCCGCGCGGGCTACAGCAAAAAACTCATATTTATGGGGTCAACTGCCGGTTCTACAGGTTCGCTGCGGCCGCCAGTGAAACTCTTCGGCTACTGCCCGGCTAAAGCAGCTTTACACTCTATTGTTCGAGGTCTACATCTGAACCTTGCTGCCGAGGGCATTACTGTGGGACTTTTGGAACCTGGTGTGGTTGATACACAAGGCTTCGCAAAGATTGCTCCTGGCGAGCCAGCCCCCTATGGCATGGACATCGTCGTTAAGCTCATGCGTGAAAATACGCTGAAGATGGCAACGGCAGAGTCTGCAGTCACTGCCTTGCGTTCAATCATCGAGAACCTCTCACCAGAGACGGGCGGACAACTTACCAGCTTCGATGGAGAAATTATTTCATGGTGAATTCCGGTCCTAGAGTTCTCAGCGCGCCATAGGGTGCGTTTTTCGGGAGCAACAACCATTTAATTTGACGTAGCTTAGCTTTTGATTAAGCTCAGTATTACTGATTACATGGAACATGTAGTAAATACCTTGATATGAAGGCCATAAATTAGGTATTTTCCGTTTGGACGGTCTTGGGTTTTATATCAGATAAAGACTTTGACATTAAAGGTGCGATAAAACAGGCTAGATTAAAAGACTTTCCAATAATAACTGTGCTATTTCACACTACATCCTTACATCAAATAATAAGCGAGTAGACATAATCAGCGTATGTTGTATTCACTTTTACTGTGTAGACTCCCCTCATTAATTTTGACACGCTTCGGTTATTTTATTCACTATTTTTTGGTCGCCTACTATCAAATATAAACCATACTTATTCGTAGCGCCTAAAAAAGTTTAAGATAATCAAATTGAAAATCTTGATTTGGCGATAATCCTTCTCTGGACATTTATTACCCTTTGACGATTTAACGACACACTAAACTCACTTTATCGTTAGCAATCTCGAAGTCTGCTGGCTGTATGATGGCCGCACTTGTGTTAACCAATCCGGAATACTTTGCCCTCGGCAATGGCGTAATCGAACTTCTGCATCTATGTTAATTAACTTATGGTGTGGCGCTCTGGATTGTGGCACTTTTGCTATGGCATCATCCAAGGTTATTTGGGGTAATACTGTACTTTCTCCCAATATATTTTCAATATAGTCTCGAGAATTTTTAGATAATTCAAACTCAAAATTGTTTTTCTCATCACCCCAACTATTCCAGCTTTTCATATAATATCTCGATAATTTTCATAACTTATGTCTTAATATTAAACTGAATTTAACTTTATTTTTATGCTTTAATGGGGTGTATTATTAATAATTTAGGACATATTACTAGATGAATTCAAAGCTTATTGCTATTGCTGATGCTAATGCTCCTCAATCGATCATCGGTATTTCATTGTTGGTCAAATTATTACAGAACAATGGTCATCAAGCTGACCAAATGCTTGCAAAAGCGAATATTGCAGCACAATTGCTAAGTGACCCAAATGCGACGATATCTTTTCAACAAGAGGTGGTTTTTACGCGGGAATTAGTGAACACATTGTTAGACGAGGAATTAGGATTTAAAGCAGGCCAATATTATCGACTTAACGCCTATGGTTTGATTGGTTTAGCTGCTGGTTTAAGTGAAACTGTGAATGACGCCATTGTGTTTTTTCTCAAATACATTCGTCTTTCTCATATCCATTTTGATATTAATTTCTTTAAGAAAGATGGAAACGCAATACTGAGGTTTAGCGACCAATTCGAATTAGGCGATTTAAGGCGCTTTTATCTTGAAAGAGACTTTTCATTCGCCTTTCTGTCAACTCGAGATATGTTTCCCCGCTCTATTATTGGGCAAAAACCTAAAACCATACATTTTGATTTTCCATGTCCAACGAGTGTTGAACATTATCAAAGCCTATATGAATGCATAGTGCATTTTTCAATGCCTTATAACGAAATATTGTGTGACGAGAGATATCTAGACTTACAGTTACCACTAGCAAGCGCCCTCACGCGTGAATTATTAGAAGAGCAGTGTAAAATTAAAGAAATTACACTTTTTGGACATGAAAGTTTCGCAGGTAAGATAAGACAAAACATTCAAGCTGTGGAAAATGAAATTCCTAGTTTAGAAATCATAGCTAAGATGCACTTTCTCACTACTCGTACAATGCGACGTAAATTAAAACAGCAGGGCATTACTTTTCAACAATTAGTGAATGAAGAACTAAATAAAAAGGCACTCCATTATTTGCTGACAACAAGTTTAAGTATTGAGCAAATCTCAATACGCTTGGGATATAGCGATTCTGCAAGCTTTATCAACGCATTTAAACGCTGGACAGGCAAAACACCAAAAGCATGCCGTTAATAAATTTAATGTAAGTAAACTAAAAATAAGGGGCAAGTCATGCCCGGTAATGGAAAAACGCTGAACAATGGTCTTCAGTCAATAAGTTTGCAGCAGTATTAGAAACGGCGGCACTAAATGAAGCTGAGTTTCCAACCACAGTTCTCAATGCTTGATGGATATTTAGTATCATACCAATCCTGTTCTCTTGGTCTTCGCTGAATGCCACTGTCTTTATGTTTAAGACTTCTGCAGTCGTTTTGCAGCTAAGTAAATTCATTCGCGGCTCTGGAGGAAGCTTCCATTTATTTAATGTTTTTACAACGCATTTGACTGCTAGTGCAATATTCTTGGGCGAGCTATTTTGGGTGGGCTCGTTAAAGACTCTATTCTATTAGTATTTTGACTCGAAATAATGGCTCTTTTGCGACAGTATACGATTTACAATATCAACATTGGATCTTACCTCAATAAAGATTTTCTGCTGCAAGACCCCGATATTTGAAGTGAGGTTGTCCACTTGTCCACTTGTCCACTTGTCCAGACAAGTCAGCAATAGTAGTTTTTAAGCTGTCAATAATTTCTGACTTTTCTTCTGACTCGGATACCTGAGATTCAATTATGCCAGTCACTTTAACAAAATCAGCCTCGGTAACTGCAAACTCTCTGCCAGTATCCTCTAACTATCGTTGCAGTTCATCAGCCTTCGCGTCGTCAATAATAAGCGCATTTGCGCAGACTTTATTGTAAGCAATTGACACTCGTTTGTTAAAGATCTGCTGTTGTTGCATTGCTAACTTACTCTCTATCTGACTCGATGAAGCCTTTAACTTAGCCACATTCACCCGCAGAGAAATAAGCTCGGTTCTGTACTCTGAGTTCAGAGCCTTAACAACATCAAGCTTTGTACTTCGTCGGCAGCACCTTATAATAATGTTTTATAAACCTCAGTTTTTTCCTTCTCGTGCTTGATTTCCTCTTTATTAACTCTCTCCGTTTCGACGACAAGCTCATCCATAAATGGAGACGGAAATTGATAGCTTTCGCGTATTCTATCACGCTCTTTTTGCTGTAACTCGTGCCGCTTTTTAACGAATGGGTGAATAGTACTTGTAGAATTATACTCGGGTACTTCGCCAAGAATCCTTTTCACTGAGGTCTTCTCGTCTTTTTCAGATAAACGCTCACTAACTGTAAAACATACTTTCGCAAATCTTGAATATTCATAGTCATGTCATGTTTCCTTGATTTGATTACTCATTACCCAAAAGAGAGCGAACAAAAAACAGTTTATTCAAATATCGAACACTGTTCATTTGAATAATAAATTATTGATTTTGACACTACTCAGGCTGTTAAAGTAATGCAATCTTAATTACCAATAACATAGTTGAGAACAGAGCGACTCCATTTCAATAACTTCCCGTATCCTATCGTGCAGACTGAAAACTCATCAGTGTCAATAACCTGACCAAGATTATTAATGAGAACAGCAACATGGGTTTCAAGGTGAGTATCAACACCAGCAGCAGTAGGCGCGCCAGCTTGACTTAAAGGGGTCGTACCGATGAAGGGTTTCATTGTTGGGTTAGCAATACCCTTAGCAACTAATCCTCCACCGCCAGCAATAGTCGTTACTGGATCTATTTTAACATCACTAAATGATGGCAATTCACTAGTTTCAATTGCCACAGTAGTTGCTGAACCTAGTGCTTGTTCAGATGCATTTGCGATCATGCCTGCTGCTGCCATGCCCGCAGCATGAGATGCTTGAGGGAGAACCGCACCATTTTCGGGGGCTATGCCAAAAAATCATTAGCCAAAGTTGCCTCTAAATCTTCGATAAATCTGCCGGTCGAACTCAGTCAGCATTACCTAAGTACTTAGATCATATCTCGTAGGAATAAAACCTCACATTTCTCTTGCTCATTAGAGACCCAACAAAGCTCAACTTCGTTCATATCACTGCTGAGTAATGCTCTGAGTTCATCGAAATTGTTATCGTTGAGGGTTTTATTATTTATCTTTGTCACAACATCACCCGCTAAAATATTAAGTGTTTGAGCGTGAGTGTCTTTTACTACCTCTTTGACCAAAGCTCCTCCTGTATGAGGTTCAATACGCAGGCCGCTCCTATCTATAAACGTATCATATGAGAACAAGCGATTCTTTTTAAACGCGATGTATTCATTCTCGTAATCGAAAACGATATCAAAATTCCTAAGTAATCCACTGCCAATCAAACCAATACCGTTTTCATCTTTGAAATAAGGTAAATTGTGTATAGCAATGTTATTGAAATTGAATTCAGCTATTTTAAAAACGTCAAATCGGCTGGTTTGTACTATGTGCTCACCTGTAAAATTTCTAGTTTTAGTTTCGAAGTATGAAGATGGAAAGCTTAAGTTCGCTGCTAATGATGAGTTGATATATAAATAGTCAGGAGCACCTGTATCGATAGTAAAGTTATAAGTGGTTTCTACCTCGCCTTTATTATACAAAGAAGCTGCAACGTGTGGGATCCGTCCAATGACAGACATAGGTAATTTCACCCAATCACCGTCTTGTATAATAGCCGGGCTATCTTTAAAGAAGGTGACCGTTTTATCTGCATAGTTGATTAGCGTCACATATCTATTCAATAAATCGTAACCAATAGCACCGTCAAAATAGGCTTCATCAAAACTGCCAAACAGAGGTGATTGTTCAATCGGCACTTGTATGATGGTCATCTCTGATAACTTTATCTTGCCAATAGCAATGCTTGCATCATTGACAATATTAACGTCACTGCCTTGAAGGTCAAGTTGCATTCCGACAGACAGCTTAAGCGCTTTGGTTCTTTGTGTCTCAAACAACACTGTCGCTGATGCACCAGAGTCTAGAGCAAAGCGTAAATTTTGTTGGTTATTCACCTCTAACTCGATAATGATATGACCATCGTGCCAATCGAAAGGAACAGTAAAGCTAAGCGGTTCACCCAGCCATTCTTGGCTTCCAAGGAGATTACCGCTTTGCAAATTCATTAGCCCTTTGGCGTTGCAACCCATCATCAAGGCAATACATAACGACAAACAAAACATCCTAGATATAGTATTTGATAAATGGATATTCATTACTTTCCTTAATTTATAATTAAATTTTCAGTTTAGATGTAGATTAAAAATGACGATGAGCGTGGTTAGTAGCGTTCAAATGACTATGTGTATAGTATGCGGCATAGAGGCTTTCCTATGATTTTTTCTTTGTTTCAAAATATGTTCAAAGCGTGTTGATTTTATCTAATTTCCCTTAAAACATTTCGCCCAGACAGCACTAACCTTCGCTCCTTGTTAACTGGCTTTTAATAAGCTCGATGTCATCTATTGCCTACTAATTTCCTTAGCCGCGATTTTCGTTTGCTCATTATCTTCACTAATTTGGATTTAATTAGCTTTCTAGTAATAGATTTTACTTGTAAAAACAGGCGCAAACCTAGATATTCCGCACAATAAAACATGCTAGCTTTGATGCATTTTTAATAGCTGAGTTACCTAAAGTAGTGTGATAACTTCAAGTATAAGTGGGGGAAAAAGAAAGCATCATTGTGCCCTTTCAAACAAATCATCAATCGAATCATTTTGTTCTATAAGGCTTGGCATGCTGCGGATGCAAAGAACGCCTCACTAAAATAAAGTATTAAGCAATCAGCACTCCCATCTATGTAGTGTCAGAAGTAGAGAATATATTTAAGACCTGTTCATACGGAGGGCAGCGTCGCATAATATGAGCTAAATTATAAGTTAGCTTTTTTCACCCTGACGTCATCAGATTGTAAATCCATGAACTCCATGTACGTGACCAATGCGCTATAGGCATCATTACTTGCATATTCAATTTGTTTTGGCTTTAACGGCCTTGCAGCCCAGTTAGACATTTGCGCCATTTTGGACAGTTTTTTGCGAAGGATCATCGCGACACTGTTGCGTGCGCCAATCGAATTTTCTAATTCTAATCGCCGCTGTACTAAGCGGGCTAGATCAATCTTCCCAGAGAGGTCGACACTAAATTTCTTAGATAATAAAACCCTATCTGCCTTCAATCCAAATCCAACTTTCTTTATCTCGGAATATTCTGAGATGTGATCGATTGCTAATTTTGCCTTATGTTTGTCACTTACTATATAAGTTGCTTCTACTGGGAGTCCGACAAACAATGGTAATATCGAGATTTCCTCTTTAGTTAATCGCTCCAATTAATATTCCTTCTGTGTATTTCAATGGGACAAAATTATTTTGTATAATACAATCAAACACCAAATAAAACGGCCTATTCAGCATAATCTCTAACTAACTGATCCATAAATCGGACACCCCAACCTTGACTGCCTTTTGGTGCAACATCAATATCAGCTTCCAACCAATCGACACCAGCAATATCTAGATGCACCCATGGTAAGTCTTCATCAATAAAAGTAGCCACAACAGCAGCGCCGATACTTGCACCAGGGTTACCTGCCCCTGAATTTTTAATATCAGCAATGGGTGATTCTATTTGTTTAAAATGGTTAGCATGCAAAGGTAAGGGCCATACCAATTCTCCTGAGCGCTCACCAACATCCATCATTTTTTGGGATAACTCAAAATCTCTGGTAATGACCGCTGCGTATTCATCACCCAATGCTCTGCCGGCAGAGCCTGTTAAAGTAGCTATATTCAACAACATTTTGGGCTTATATTTTTGCTGAGCATAATAAACGGCATCTGCTAGGATTAAACGTCCTTCGGCATCGGTACTGATAACTTCAATGCTCACACCTTTCATGGTTTCTAGCACATCCCCAGGACGAATTGCATCTTGGCTTGGCATATTTTCAGCCAGTGGCATAAACCCAATCAAGTTGATATTTTCGCCACGTTGAGCACTAGCATAAAGGGTACCTGCAACTGCTGCAGCTCCGGATAAGTCTGACTTCATAGCCCACATGCCAGTATTCGACTTTATACTAATACCACCTGTATCGAATGTAATCCCTTTACCAACCAGTGCTATAGGAGCGTCCCCTTTTTTTGAACCACGATAATTGATAACTAATAAACGAGGATCATTAATAGAGCCCTGTCCTACACCTTCTAAAGCGCCCATTTTTAACTTTTTAATATCGCGCATATCAAGCACATCGATATCCACATTTTTAATCCCTTTGAATTTAGCTTTCACTGCATCAACAAAGGCTTGGGGATACATATTTTTACCCGGTTCAGTTGCCAAGTCACGAGTTAAATGCACACCTTGTGCTATGAATGCCAAATCAGAGTGATATAAATTTGCGGCATTCTTGGCATCATCAGCACTGCCAGTAACGAGTAACACGTCGGACTTACCTTCACTCTTTTTTGTTTTATAGCGGTCGAAACTATAATGTCTCAGATGATAACCGTAAGCGATATGGGCGCTTGGAAGCGCTTCAGTGGTTTCCAAATTTTGAACATACACGACGATATCAAGCATTTCTTCAGTTGAATTTAACGAGCTGGCTATTTTACCTCCTAAATCTTGCAGTTCAGGTGCACTTAATCCATCTTTGTCATAAGTGCCAACAAGTAACAGGGATTCTGCTGCACCAATCATCTGCAAATGCAGTGTGTTACCTTTTTCTGGAATAAATTTATTGAACTCTATTAGTTTACTTAATTGACCAACAGACCCTTGGTCTAAAATTTGTGATATACCATCCAAATTTTTAATGTCGTTAATAAGTACCACATGACTTTTTTTATCAACAGAAGCTGAAGTGGCAAACTCAAAGGAAGAGGTTGCTAAGAGAGAAGTGCTAAATCCGACCATGGCTATTAAAAGCAGTGCTAAACGTTGAAATTTCATATTATGTTATATACCCATTTATCAAAACAAAATTAATATTATAGGTTTACAGCGAGAACTTAAATACTGTTAAAGTTACATTAATCATCGCTTTTCCCGATGATTTCCTATAGTCGAGTGTTATTAGCGAATTTAATTGGTTGAAGAATATAGATCAGTTTAACTACTCAATAACCTTTTATTTTAATTATAAACGTTATTTAACTGCAGTCGCATTAACTTAATGCCCGGCGCAACGACCATCAGAAAGTTTTCGGGTAAGGTCTAATTTTTTAATTGAAGAATAAATCAAAAGCCTGCAAGGGATCACCTAATAAACAGACCAGTCCAGTTTCAAGCGCCTGATGATCAGGCTAATCAATTAAACTTATGATTATTTGTGCCAAGAAACAAGGCACGATTTAGAGTCTGCCACTTGCGCAGCAAAGCGTCTTAGCTCTGTGTTATTCCATATAGCAAAAATGAGTGGAAAAACATATGGCGTGAGGGCATTGAATAGTGAAATTGAGGGTCAAGACTAATAACGGGTTGAAGATACTCTGAAGTTCAAGTAGCTTATCAATAGGTTAACTCAAAATCGGTATATGTTGCCTTATATTGTATTAAATATTACCTTCTTAACGAGCTGTCTTCGTTCAATGACGGTTTTACATTAGTTAGGTTCCGTTTTACCAATAACTTCATTAACAGGTGTGTATTCTTGCATTCACTTTATCCGAAAATTGACCCCTTTGATCAACAGCACCTTAGCTTGGGTTCTATTCATCAACTATATATTGAGCAGTGCGGTAACAAAAATGGCATCCCAGTTATCTTTTTACATGGTGGACCTGGTGCAGGTTGCAATGAACAACATCGTTGTTACTTCGATCCCGCCATTTATCATATTATTTTGTTCGACCAACGAGGCTGTGGGCGTTCCAAGCCAAAGGGCGAATTAAGCGAAAATAACACCGCGGCATTAGTCGAAGACATTGATGCTATTCGCAAACATCTTAGGATTAGCCAATGGTTGATCTTTGGTGGTTCGTGGGGCGCGACATTAGGCTTAATATATGCGCAGAACTATCCAGAACGAGTCTTAGGTATGATCTTGCGGGGAGTTTTCCTAGGCCGCAAGCAAGATATTGATTGGGCATATAGTAGCAAAGGTGCAGCGCAACTATTGCCACAAGCATGGCATAATTTAGTTGAGGCCTTGCCTATTGATCTGCAACAAAATCCACTGAATACAATTTATCAACAGCTGATTAATAGTGATGAAAAAATAAGCCGGGATACATTTTATAAACTACAGCAGTGGGAATCAGCGATATTAAATATTGCACCATATCAACCGCCCGGCGACGATTCTGCGATAAATAAAAACCCAGCAATAATACAAATTCATTACTCGGTAAATAATTGTTTTATAGAACACAATCCTATTTTAAAGCAAATAGATAAAGTACGTGATATTCCGATGCAAATTATACATGGCCGTTATGATTTTGTGTGCCCTGTAGAACAAGCATGGCTATTATCACACCATTGCCCACAAGCTACATTAAGCATTATTGATAATGCCGGACATTTGGCGAGTGAGCCTTTAATTATTGATGCATTAATTGAAGCCACTATTGCTTTCCATCAGCAATTTTCGGCTCATTAACCCGCAATGATTTTGTCCTAACTTAATGACACCAAAGGGTGTTTGTGAAAGTATGACTAATCGTTTTGATAAGGATAAACAATGAAGCCCTTCGTATTCTCTACCACCAAGTCCATCGTTAGTGAAATAGGTGTTACCGCAAGAATTGCTGAACTATGTCATTCGCTGAATATCACCAGACCATTAATAGTGACAGACCAAGGAATTATTGATAACGGCTTACTAGCGCCTATCGCGAACGCCTTTAATAATGCTCAAATGCAGTATTGGTGTTTTGATAAAGTGGTCGCTGACCCGCCTGAATCAGTCGTTGTTGCGGCCGTAGATTATGCAAAAGAGTCAAAAGTAGATGGTGTGATTGGCCTGGGCGGTGGAAGCTCTCTGGATACAGCAAAGCTAGTCGCGCTATTAGCAAATTCAGATGAAAGCATTACCGACATATATGGCGTAGATAATATCAAAGGTAAGCGATTACCCTTGATACTAGTGCCAACGACTGCGGGAACGGGCTCAGAAGTCACCCCGATATCAATTGTGACCACCGGTGAAACAACTAAAGCTGGCATTGTTTCAGCTGAACTTTTACCAGACATTGCATTATTGGATGCGAGTTTAACGGTCAGCCTACCAGCGCACATTACAGCGGCCACAGGCATCGATGCAATGGTGCATGCTATTGAAGCTTTCACCAGTGTGGTTAAGAAAAATGTATTGTCAGATATGTTGGCCAAAAATGCACTTGAATTACTCTCTAAAAACATTCTTGAAGCCACGTTTAACGGCGCAAATGTTGAAGCGCGTCAAGCCATGTTGCTTGGCTCATGTTTGGCTGGACAAGCATTCGCTAATGCACCTGTTGGCGCCGTGCATGCGCTGGCCTATCCACTAGGTGGGCAATTTCATATACCCCATGGTTTAAGTAATGCATTGGTATTACCGCATGTCATGACGTTCAATAAAAGTCATTGCGCTGACTTATACGCTGAGCTTGCAACACATATTATGCATGGTGATGACGCTCTTGATAATAGCGATGATAATGCTACTGACGGTAATCACGCAGGTACTAATAACCAACAAACTACTGACCGCCTCATTCAGTTTCTTCACGAATTAATAGCCAAACTACAACTACCTCGTTCATTAGCTGAACTGGGTATTGAAGAGAAACACATTGACTCACTAGCAAACGATGCACTGCTACAGACGCGTTTACTCATCAATAACCCAAAAGTCGTTTCACTTAACGACGCAAAGCACATTTATCGTAATGCACTCACAGGAAAACGTAATGGCTAACCAACATCTAACTAATTTTGCCTACCACCTACCAATTACTACAAGGTGGATGGACAATGATATGTATGGTCACGTTAATAACGTTAACTATTACTCGTATTTTGATACGGTCATTAATCAGTTCTTAATTGAAAAAGCGGATTTTGATCCGGTTACCAGCAAACAAATTGGTTTTATTGTGAAGTCGAGCTGCGAATACCTTCGCCCGGTGTCCTACCCACAAAAGCTCACCGGCGCATTTAAGGTTGAGCGCATTGGCAGTAGTTCTGTGAATTACGCTGTTGGGATATTTAATGAGGATAAGGTGTTGTCCGCTATCGGCTATTTAACCCATGTTTTTGTTGACCGAGACACCCAAAAACCAATGCCGATAGCAGGAAAATTACTTGCAGCGCTGACCTCAGCTATTCTTGTTTAAGAGTAAATAAACGCCCTCATAAACCTCATCTTGGGCTCGAAAACCACCTTCAATTTTACCTCTGTATAATTGAGTAATGTGGTAGTGAGTTTGGTAAGCCTGATGAACAGTCTCGCTTGTGACGCTAAATGGAGGGCCTGCAAACAGTGCCTGATCGTAATCATAAGTGATCACAAACTGTTTGTTGGTATTGCTGAGCATTCGTAAATGTTCGCTATACTTGTTTCGAATTGACTCAGGAAGCGCGACTAAAGCTCCTCTATCAAAAACACCGTCGATATCGCCAACATCCGTTGAGGTTAATGCAAAAAAGTCACCAACATAAACAACCAAATTCTCGACCGAGTACTTCAATAATTTGCCATGCGCTTCAATCTTAGGTTCAACACTTAATTCTTCAAATAAGGCCTTCACCGCGCTTTCATTTAACTCAATAGCAACGACCGCATAGCCTTTCGATAAAAACCAGCCTATATCTTTGGTTTTTCCACACAGGGGCACAAATACCCGCGCATTCTCTGCTAACTGCCAATGCTCAAAGTATTCTTTTAACAGAGTATTACCCTCACTTTCGTGAAAGCCTATTTCATTTTTACGCCAACGACGATGCCAAAAATCCAGTTCCATTTAGTGATGCCTTTTTGTTTTTCATTATCGAAAGTACTTATTCAATTCTATATTAAGTCGCTAGTATACGTAGTCAATTTAATGCTCATTTAAGATCCTCAAGTCGCTCGCTTTAGCGTGACTGAACTCGATTAACTCAGGGTAAAAATCAAGAAACCTTGTTTGTAATTCACTTTGATTTTGTTGAATAAACTGCATTGCGTCATGCGCAAATATCACCCTGTTGCGTAAGCGTTTTTCAATCTGTAAAAATGAACGTTCACAGTTTTCGGAGTGCTGATAATCAGTTAACCAACGATAGGTTAACAAACCATGACGAACCAGTTCAAATCGCTCACTGATATTATTTGGGTAGTCTTGAACTTCAGCATAAAAATGGCCGAGTAATTTATTCAGATCCCGTTCGCTGAAACGGTCCCAATGCGCACATAACAAATGGTCAAAATAAATATCTATAACCACGCCTGACATTCGCCTAATTGATTTTGGAAATAAATTCCGTAGCGCTTTCACTTGCGCATGACTGTCTGTGAAGCTATCGATCTTACGATGCAGCCTGACGCCCAACTGATGCTCATTATTCAGATGCGAAAGGTCGCTACCTTTCACAAAATCACCAAAAAAATTACCTAACATACTCGTATCTGTAATGTGAGCGAGATGAATATGCGCTAAATAATTCATGGTTTAATGAGTCCCTAAAAGCAAAAGTATAATTAAATTGAATACCAAAAAACTAGCGTGATTACAAAAAACTAATACTGCTGGATATCAATATCAAGAGCTTTTGACCATAGGGCGACAACAGCCAACCTAAGGCGACTAGATTGATAACCACAGTAACCCAAAACATAACCCTAAAGTCTCGTTTAGATGATTTATGTCGAAACAGTTGTTGTGCTAATGCACCTCCCGGCCAACCTCCGAATAATGCTAAAAAGTGCAATGTGCTTTCTGGCGTGCGCCATGCATTACGTTTTGCTTTCAATTTATCATATGCATAAGCCACAAAGGTAATGATACTTAGACCATAGTAGGCGTATTTTAGTAGTATTGGAACATACCCCATAGATGAAGCTATCGTGAGCGCAAGCAGAAACCCCACTGCCAATAAGATAGAAAAGTGAACGACACCAGAGGCTTTTTGCGAATGCCATGTGGTGCTTTTGCCTTTTAATTTCACGTGTTCTCCTTTTATGGTACCAACTTAGCCGAGAAAAATAGCATTCTGACTGTTTTCAGTATACAAATAGATTATTAACTTGGGTTCAACAGCGATACTTTTTATGGTTTTTACTCTATGTAAACACTAATCAAGTGATAATGTGCAAGACACAAGCTTTGATAGAAACACTAATAACAATAAGAGAAGTGTGAGCATGCTTAACAATAAACAACAGCAGGATTTTGAACAACAAGGATACTTGGTCCTTTCTGAGTTATTTAGCTACCAACAAGTTAACACCTTGAAAGCCGCTGCTCTGAAAATTGTCGATGCGTTCGACCCGCAATCGACACGTTCAGTTTTTTCCACTGAAACTGACTCTAATACCAACCGAGACGATTACTTCCTTGATTCAGATAATAAAATACGATGTTTTTTTGAAGAAGATGCATTTTCATCTTCTGGCAAATTGCAGCAAGCTAAAGCCCTGAGCATTAATAAGATAGGTCATGCACTGCATGTTTTGTCACCTGAGTTTGCCGTGTTTAGCCAGTCCAGCATAATCGCTCAAATAGCTGAAGACCTCGGTGTCGTCGCTCCCGAAATCCGGCAATCGATGTACATATTCAAGCAACCTAAAATTGGTGGGGTTATTCGTTGGCATCAAGATGCAACTTACTTTTTTACGTCTCCACAGTCTGTCGTGACATTCTGGTTTGCGATTGAAGATGCCAATATACAGAACGGGTGTTTACAGGTCGATAAACAGGGGGCTGACTTTGTGCTTAAAGAACAATTTAAGCGCTATAAGGACGACACAACTGAATTGGTGGCCCTTGAAAACATCGACTGGCCTACACAAGACCGGGCACTGCCACTAGAAGTAAATGCGGGTTCGTTAGTTGTATTTAATGGCGCTCTGCCACACTTTAGTGAGGCCAACCTGTCGAACAAATCTCGCCACGCATTCACTCTGCATATAACCTCATCAGAGGCGCAGTACGATGAACATAACTGGCTAAGGGCGAAAGGGGTAAAAATACATTCGTAGAATGAGCGTAATGGCTTATAAAAGAGTAGTAATTCTTTTATAAGCCATTTTTTATTTTGAATAGTCATTTTTGATATTAATACACTTTATTTTAAATAGTCATCACGTCGCCTAGTTCTGAGAAATACGGTAATAATGACCGCCGTTGCAGTGATGTCGAGGTCGCCACTATTTAGTTCATTGCTAATTACATTATTTATTACGCGATCGAAACTAACTATTTCGTCCATTTTTCAGTTAAATGACCAACGAAATTGCAGGGGCGATAAGCACTATTAAGCTGTTTCTCAATAATGTTGTTCCATGCCGTTTTGCACGCACCAGTTGAACCAGGAATGCAAAAAATAACAGTGTTATTAGCTAAGCCAGCTAGCGCTCGAGATTGGATCGTTGACACACCAATTTCTTCTAAAGAAATCGCTCTAAATACTTCGCCAAAGCCCTCAACATGTTTATCAAACAATACTGATACCGCTTCAGGTGTTGAGTCACGACCAGAAAAACCTGTGCCACCTGTCGTGATTATGGCGTGAATATTATCATCCGCAATCCAATCTGAGGTGACAGCACGGATTTGATACACATCATCAATCACAATTTTTTTATCCGCAATATTATGCCCTGCGTCTGTCGCCGCCTTGACCAGGTAATGCCCAGATGTGTCGGTTTCTTCATTGCGGGTATCTGAAATAGTCAGTACCGCTATATTTAAATAGGTTTGTTCGCTCATTGGCTAATTCTATATACTGTCGAGGGTTAATTAGTATAGCCTAAATGCGCTTCGCGTTTTCTACAACGGTTTTATGCAAATTAGCCCTAAACTCGACATAAACGTGTTTAACAGGAAACTTCTACTTTGGTAAAACAAGCAATGTCCAACAAGCGAAAAATGTGCAAAAGATGTCAGTATCCGAGCGTAACATGCGTTTGTTCTGCGGTAAGTTGCATTGAAAATCAATCGAAAGTTATTATTCTGCAAGACAAGAATGAAGTCAATAATGCCAAGAACACGGCACGCTTGCTGGCATTGAGTTTGACTAATTTCAGCATTATAACAAGCGATGATATGCCAAACCTGAAACAGCTGCAGGAGGCCTGTGTAAAAGATCCCTTCTCCTTTGCACTTTTTTTTCCGTCAAATAACAGCAACGCATTTGAAAGCCACTTGGCAACTTTACTAAAGAATAGTACTAACATGCCCAGTCCAATAAAAAATTTGCTTTTCATTGATGGCACATGGCGCAAAGCAAAACGTCTTTATTTAAGTAATACGTGGCTGCAAAGCCTACCCAGTTTTCACTTCAATGAACAATTGCAAGGACTGTATCGTATCCGCAAGACTAGCGTTGATAATGGTCTTTCTACGCTTGAAGCTGTTGCATACGTTGTCTCCAAGACCGACGAAGTCCCAACTAAGTCACTTTATGACTTGTTTGAAAAGATGCAGTCGTTCTGGCCTTCAGTGTAATATAACCTTATTTGGAACTTGGGTTTAAATTGATGACCAGCGTGAATTGTTAGGTAGTTCTGCTATAACACATAAAAAAGGCTGCTTATTATTAAGAGCAGCCTTTGTCTATTCAGTTTAAATGTTGCTTAATGCAAATTAATCTTATTATGGCGTCGGTATTGCCGCCCAAATATTACAGTAACCTTTGGCGTTCACTAATTTGCCAGGGATGATAGTGCAAGGACGCCATTCAGCTGCGGCTGCACCTTGAATATAATTGCAATTCGAACAGTGCTTATCTGTCACTACTGACTCATGCACATATCCCAGTGAGACAGCAGTTGCATCGTCTTCTGTAAGACGCTCTTGTGCATTAGCGCGCAGTGCAACGCCGCCCAAAGTTAAGCCGATAAGAGTTGAGCCTGATAATTTTAAAAAGTTACGACGGTTAACGTTGTTCATAGTACATATCCCAATTTGTAGACGAAAATAGAAATGATTCTCTTTTACACTAGCCCTAAAATGCAAAAACTCGCTAATAAAGGCGAGTATTTAGGTGTAGCGAGTTTTAATTTTACTTCTCTTTATACTTATACAGAAAAAGTTTGGATCCTTCTAGTTTAAATTAAATAGATACGGTTTTTTATTGATCTACCGCATTGTATTTTTATAATTACCGAAAACAGTGTTGCTAGTCGTGAGCACTAGCGTTTTCTTCAACTGGTAGCTTGAGAACAGCCACACAATTAATGCTGCAACACCAATGGCAGCTCGCAAACTACCAAAAACAGCCCTAAATTTGTTATCATAATTGCGTTCCACTACGCCTTTTTTACCGGAATGGTAAACGGCGTTTGATTAGGCTTAGCATATCCTAAGCGAGCAATTCGATGAGTTGAGTGATACGAGTCTAAACACGAAATTGCCACCGACTCTGCCGCCTCAATATCAACATAGCCATCTTCGCATACCCATTGAGGCTCAACAATCACTTCTACCACCTGACCAATCACGAGTTCTGTTTGGTTAATTGCCAACAACTGAATATCCTGAACCTGCATGCCAAGCTTAATTCGTGACTCAAGCACATAAGGTGCCTTTACTTGATCCGTTGTTTGTGGCGTTAAACCGATTTCTGCAAACTCGCTGACCTGTGAATCGAAATTGGCTGAGGTCCAATGCGCTTTTTCAACGATCGCAGCGCAAATATGGTTGATTGTATACTCACCCGTATCTTTAATGTTTTGCAGAGTATCGCGAGGAACCGTATGTGGTCGCATTATCATTCCTAATAAAGGAGGATGCGCTCCGATATGAAATACGGAACTCACAACGGCGAGGTTATCGATACCCTTAGTGCCATCTTTGCCGCTGGCGGAGCGAGTACCAATCAGATTACCACTTTTAAAGCCAGACAATGAATTAATGAAGTTAGCCCTAACGCGCTGTGCCATATTATCAATATCACTCGCGTTAAAATACTTCGGGGGCGAATTAACCTGTTTATTGCTCATAATTAGTCGTCATCCCTTTTCGCTATAATCTCAATACCAAAGCCATTGTCAATAATACTAAGCTCGATAGGAGAGCAACAAATCTGACAATCAACTATTTGCTGTTGCCCTATATCATTCGCTTCGTCAATTTCCAAATCGTTGTAGGTCATACAATAGGGACATTCAAATTTTTCAGCGCTACTCAAACTCATTTTATTACCTTGTAAACATGGATCTTGTAAATACTATACCTAGAAGACGTTGCAGTTTTTAGACTGTCCAACAGCATTGAGATCAACCACCGTTAAGCTCAACAAATACCTTATACTCTTTACCGTCGTTTTTACCTATATAACATTCTGTAATACGAATAGAATGCTCAGTTGGACGTATCGATTGCCAAAAAAATCAACAACCTCAACGTAATTCAAAATCAACCTGCATTAGCAGTGCTTAGATCAGAACACGTAAAGCAACATTCATCAAATAACAGGGTAAACAACAAGTCGTGTGGACAAACAACTAAATAACAACAAATTACTGTATATGCACACAGTAATTTAGTATGCTAGTTGTTTGTAGTTGGCAAAAATCTGTAGTGAACACGCAAACAACACATAAATAGGGCACACTGACATTGCGACCTTTACCCACTTACTATTATTTGAGTCATTTTCATGAATTTCTAAAATTTATGACCGGCCCATGTGAGGCTTTATTAGATAGCCGCGACAAACAATTCATACAACACTTCAACGCACTAACAAAACCGCAGCAATGCTTGATTGTGCGCTTTATCAATCGTAAATCTATATTTGTAAAGGCAACGTCTTATGCTTATGAAGAAATTGAAGATATCTCCTATAATTTTGATTTTTTAAATAAGGAAAATTGGTTCAGCCCACTTGAATCGAGAAATATCTCTGCGTTTATTGAGCACCTCACTAAAGACGAGATCATTCAAATTATCGATGAATTGAATGATCCTTGTTTTACTGATGAGCCGAAATTGGCATATAAAAAGTCACAATCTAAAGCCTTATTAGTCGATTGCCTTTTAACTGGAACTCAGTCTAAGGAAGTACTTAAAACTAGAGTCGCGAGCGCCTATTGGCAAGGAAATTTTGAAACTCATATTGGCTATTTTCTTTATGTGTACTTTGGTAATTTCAGCTCCAAATTGAATCAGTTTTCGATGCGCGACTTAGGGGTTATGCGTACCCGTAAGGAGCAAGCACAAGTGATGGCGAGATTTGCCGATATTGACAGTGCTAAATCTGCTTTCGCAATACACTCCTTACTAGATAACATACGAACCCAGTTACCTTTATTAGAACGCTCGCTTATTCTCGACTATTTTGAAAAAATACCAAAACCTGTAGGTGCAACAGCTTTTGAATTAGAAGCAAAACTACAATTTTTACTGGCTTGCGAGTTATTAAAAGAAGACGCAACTCACGCCAGCGCGTTGTTAAAAAAGATAAACACCGATATCGCTCAAGAAAAGTGGATAAGGGAAGCCTACAAATTGGGTTTAAAAGACGAAGTTGAAGCTGAACTCGATCGCATTATTGAAGCGCCATTTTCAGAAGACTTGTTAGCTTTTGCCGAGGACTTTTTAGCGCGTAAGTATCATAAGAAACGCACTAGCGTACTGACCGATATGTTGCGCGAAAATAGCCAGACTATTCTTATTGACGAAATGCACAAAGGTGCTGTTGAACGCGGCGTAGTGGCCTATTATGAGCAACGAAACTGCAAAGCTCTGCGCACTGAAAATGAAATATGGCGTGCTTTATTTGGCTTATATTTCTGGCATGAAATATATGAATTGGAAGGTTTAGGGTTAACCAATGAGTTTGACCATTTGCCTGCGTCGCTTAAAACCAATCAGTTTTATGAATTCGCTTCAGAGCAAATTGAGACGCGCCTTAAAAGCACAGATACTAAAGCCAAATTAATTCAACAACTTTCCCTCGCAGCGGTGAAATACTATGGTCAAGGAAATATTGTATTTAAATGGCGAAAAAACATATTAGAGCGCCTTATTCTGCTTGTTAAGCATAGTCAATTAGACGCCATATTGTCGCTATTAAGATCAATGACTCAAGACTGGAAAAACTTAAGCGACGGCTTTCCAGATTTAATGCTTATTGAGAATGAGAAGCTTAGATTTGAAGAAGTAAAATCAGAGGGTGACCAATTGCGTCGTAATCAGCTATTGAGCATCCAAAAACTGCAAAGTTTAGGTTTTGATGTACGCATTACTAATGTAAATTGGACCATTGATCCAATGCAACCTTATGCTGTTATTGATATTGAAACTACTGGCGGCGGCGCGCAACACCATCGCATTACAGAGGTAGGTATTATTAAAATGATCGGCGGCGAAGTTGTAGCGCAATGGCAATCATTGATTAATCCTCAGCGCCGCATTCCACAAAATATCACTTCGTTAACCGGCATTGATAACGACATGGTAGCCCAAGCACCATTGTTTGCTGAAGTGGCCGATGATATAGATGCATTTACCCAGGGATGTGTATTTGTCGCCCACAATGTTAATTTCGATTACGGCTTTATTAAAGAAGAGTTTAATCGCCTGGATCGCCACTTTCGGCGGCCAAAACTCTGCACTGTTCGGGAGATGCGAAAACACTACAAGGGATTACCATCCTATTCATTGGCAAACCTTACTAAACATTTTAGTATCGATATGCAGCGTCATCACCGCGCAATGTCAGATGCCATTGCAGCAGGTGAATTGTTAAATATGGTGAATGAAAAACGCTTGAAGATGGATTAATTTGCTCTCTTTATCGTTTATATTTAGTTTTGTATCTAGTTGAATGGACAATTTTATATCTAGGTAAATGACTAGGTTATATCTAGGTAAATGACTAGGTTATGTCTAGGTAAATGACTAGGTTATGTCTAGGTAAATGACTAGGTTATATCTAGGTAAATGACTAGGTTATATCTAGGTAAATGACTAGGTTATGTCTAGGTAAATGACTAGGTTTACGTCTAGGCAAATAACTAGGTTTACGTCTAGGCAAATAACTAGGTTTACGTCTAGGTAAATGACTAGGTTTGTATCTAAATAAATAACTAATTGTTTATATACACAACAACAACTAATCCAGACCTCAAGTAATTAAGTAAAAGTATAATGCAAACAAGTTTTAAACAAAAAATGAATCAATTTAGCGAAGAAGAAACCTCACGTATTATCGAAATGGCGTGGGAAGACCGAACGCCTTTTGAGGCGATAGAGCGATTATTTGGCGTATCAGAGCCCCAAGTTATCGACATTATGCGTCGTAATATTAAGCGCAAAACATTCAATAATTGGCGCGCTAGAGTAACGGGACGTAAAACAAAACACCTTAAACTGCGCAGTCCCGATGTTAGTCGTGGTTATTGCTCAACCCAATACAAACCAGTGCGTAAACGATAAGTATTTATTATCCGCGGTTTTCTAGACCATCAAAAATACCGCGTCTAAACTGCGCGGTAACATCAAAGTACCATGTGCTTTCTTGCTCAGTTTGCGGGTCCTGTATCTTAATAGCATCTATAGGCCTTTGCTCGTGATAAACAAGCGACTGACCAATTGCGACCATTCCGTTAAGCTGCACAAAAGCGTACAAGTCATTAGTACTGGTAATATAGAATGCAGTCCCTGGTGTTTTACCATCACCCGACCGCCAAATCGCGTCGATAAAACCATCTAGCATGGCGTTATGATATTCCCCGATTGCACGTTCGCCCGACTCGTAGTGACAAACCATCGCACCATAGTGGCCACTAAGACTCGTATAATTTTCTTCTAAAATGAGATTGGTAGCCCGCAAACAGGCTCCCCAATTTTGTTGTTCCATGCTTTTAAATGCCACTAACTTTTGGGCTTGCTCAGCATTCCCGTAAGGACTATATTTTGTAGTTAATGGGTAAATACGTACAATGGCGTCGAAATCGCTTTCTTGAGCCTCCTTACGCTCGAATTTGGCGACGAAAGCGTTATAGTCGTCGTCTGATTTGGCGTAATTCAGAATTTGTTGTTTCGATTTGCGCTCTTGTTCTTTTATCAAGGCTGCTTGGTTATTCATTTCGACTACTGAAGCGTTGCTATTTGCAGCTTGATTACCCGTCGACCCGCAGGCGGACATAATAAGTGCGGCAATCATTATGAACGTTACTTTTATCATGGTTGAAGATCCCTTGTCCCTGCTTGCCCTTCATTAAAATTCTACAACGAACAAATTAAACTTCAACTGATTTGCAAATTCACCAATTAACGAAGCAGGATTTAATAACTCTCTGGCCGATATTTTTTATGAAAGGTTTTTATATACAGTCGTTCCACTTTATCGCGTGCCCAGGGAGTTCTTCGCAAAAATTTGAGACTACTTTTAATTGAAGGGTCGGATTTAAAACAGTTAATGTTTATGCGATAGGCTAGGCCATCCCATCCGTACTGCGCCTCCAGATCCTCAACAATGGTCTGTAGTTTAACGCCATGCAATGGGTTATTGGATTGCGTATTATCGACTTGGATGTTTTTATCTTTTGCGTCATTATCTTCAGTACTATCGACTACAGTGCTCTGGGAATGAGTGCGCTCAGAGTCAGAGCCTACTAGGTCAGAAATGGCCTCAGCATGAGTATCAGCAAGGTCGATATTTTTTTCAGGGGCAGTAGAAAAGGTTGAAGCTTCATTTGCTTCAACCTTTGGTTTTTTATCGCTCATATAAGCTCACAACCTAGCGTTAATTAAAAGGGTAAGAAATTGAACGCGTATTCTAACTCAGTTGTGGTGACATTTTGAGTCCCAAAGTTAATTAGTCCAATTCGGCTTATTAATTTTTCAACTAACTCAGGCGCATCTAACTCACTATTCACCAATACCACTGATGATAACGACCCATCAGGCTCAATAGTCAAACGCACTGTCAACTTGCCCTCAATAGAAGGATCTTGACGCAAGGCTCGTCTATATAAAGAATATACCGCGCCTTTGTTGGCGTCTAGGGTTTGTCTAATGCTGTCAAGATCACGGCTGCCGATAACGTCTTGGGTTTCTTCAATGCGTTGTTGTGTCGCTAATGAAGCCTCACCCATTTCAGCAGCAACAAACTCAGTATTTCTGCGTCCTTCAAGTGCACCTGCCGCGCCAACATCTGAGCTCAAACTCCCCAACTTAATACCACCGCTGGTTTTGTTAGTTTCTCTGCCCAAAATTTTGCGCTGCGACGTGTCTGTTTGTCCGCCACCTTGGGTTTGTTCAGTATTCGCTAAATTGCTCAGGTTAGCGGCATCTCGCATGCTCGCAAGCTGATCCTGCAAAGCCAGTACACCTTTACTTTTCGCCGACTCACGTGCCTGCTTAGTTTTTTCTTCTAAGGTTGGCTCTTTGGGTTTTGGCTTTGGCTTTGGTTTTGGCTCGGGCTTTGGCTCAGGTTTTGGTTCTGGCTTTGGCTCAGGCTTGGGTTTTTCCGGCTCGGGTTCTGGTTCTGGCTTTACTTCTGGCTCAATAACTTTAGGCGGTGGAGGAGGCTCCTTCGCTTTAATTAATTTGGCTAATTGTGGAGGTAATTTTTCGCGTTCAGCTCTGGGGACCTCTGGTAACTCCGTCATTTGCACATACAACGCAACCGCTAAAGTGAATGCCAGCAACACAACTGTAATAGCAGTAAACGTAGAATTTTCTTTTTCACTGCTTTCCCAAGGAAGCAGTGAATGAAAGTACGCTGAAGATAAGTTTGAAGTACTCATGAGCCATCACCATTTGCGCTAACATCTGCCTCTGCAGGCACAATGTCGTTAGTCGCTTCAAGTTGATTTTCTACCGCCAGTGCAATATTGGTATAACCCGCTTCAGCACTGGTTTGCATGATTTTCTTCAAAATTTTATAAGGAACCGACTTGTCACCCATAATAGTAATCGATAAACCGGGGTCCTCTTCTGCGTCAGGGTCGCTTGCATCCACCGGCGCTCTAACGGTGCGAGATGCTTGGTAAAGCAACTCTTCTTTCAAAGCCAAAATTATATAATCTTGTTGCTCGTATAAATCTGCTGTTTTTGCAATCGGCTTACCTTGCAACAAAATATTGTTCGCATTGATCATTAACAACAAGGTTTCTTTGGCTGGCGTTTTGACTGTCGATTTTGGCAATTCAACCGAATCGTCTCGTTGCAACACTTGCACATCTGACGCATTCAGCATCAAAAAGAAAACCAATATCGTAAAAATATCCATCAGTGACACTAAGCTAAGCTTAGTTGTTCCACGTTTATGGCTGCGAGACATACGTTTAGCTCGGGCTGACATCTTCATTGAGCACCTCCCGCACTTTTTAACTCGTACCTCGCTGGCGCTTCCGCAAGCGATACTTCAGGAAAGAGCTCGGCGTCAACAACAGACGTTACCACGACGTCTTTGTAAGAGCGCGTTGCATCAATCAAGCTAATAATAGTTTGATAGTCTGTGCTATCGGGCAGCATTAAGATAACGTCTTTTTTATCTACTGCCTTGGCTAATAAGGTTTGCTTCACTAACTTTAAGGTATTCTGTAACACAGTAAAATCGTGCTGCAACGCAAGTTCTGCACCAGTGGAAACAAGAGGTTCGCCGTCTTCGCCCACAGCCGCTATCTTGGTAATCGTTTTTACCAAATAGCCTTGTGGAAAAAAAATATTTAATGAGTCATCGGAGACTAAAATCTCCAAGCGTTGATCCTCAATAGGTTCATCCGCTCCAAGTGCTTCAATGCCGGGAAGTATTAACTCCACAACTGTAATTCTTGAAAACACCATCATCATTAACAAAACCGGCACCAACACAATCATCAAATTCATGAAAGAGGTGATGTCTAATTCAGCGTCTTCTTTCTTGGCGTTACGCCCATGGCGTCGTCCAAACATAAGAATGCTTCCTATTAATCTGACTGGCGTGTTTTAGGACCCAAATTCTCTTTGGCAATAAGCGTGTTTAAACATTTCACACCTGCCATTTCCATGCTATCCACAATTTCGGCTGTCTTGGTATTTAGCAATGAGTGCAATAGCAATAATGGAATTGCAGCAATAAGACCAAATGCAGTGGTATTCATCGCCACTGAAATACTTTGTGATAACAAGCTAGCTTTCTCGGAAGGGTCTGCATTGGCAACCGCCGAGAATGCTGCGATCAAACCAATGATCGTTCCGAGGAGACCAAGTAGAGTCGAAATATTGGCGAGCATACCCAAATACTGCGTGCGTTTTTCAAGGCGAGGAATAGTTTCCATCAACCCTTCTTCCATTGCATATTCAATATCTTCACGACGCGGGCTAATACCTAAACGAGTAATACCGGCTCCGATAACACGAGCAATGGGTGCTGCACTATTTTGCGTAATTTGAATGATCTTATCAAAATTTTGGCTTGCTAGTAGAGGCTCAATTTCACGGAACGCCTTTTTATTAGTGCGCTTTGCAAAACCCAAAAACCAATAACGTTCCAGCGCAATCGCTAAACCAATAGCCAACACAACTGAGATAGGGAACATAAATGAGCCCCCTTCTTGGAAAAAGCGAACGATGGTATCCATGATATCCTCTCTAATATAGTGATCATTTAATAATCTAGTCTCAATAGTTCGGCATGAACACAGCAGTTGAGCGCTAAAATTTTTGTTGCTGATAGTCTATTCGAATACGTTTTAATGTTATGTATTGTGAACCATCAACCTGTTGTTGAATTTATACCCAATCAGTTTTCTTGTGCATCTACTGGCACATCAGAGTGGCCATTTTGGATCCCTTCAAGAAGCTTTATTTCTTTTAAAAAACTGTTGCGTTCCAATGAGTTAAGCTTTGTTTTAATAGGAGCCCAACGCTGTTCATTGCGATCAATGCGCTGATACAATGGTAACTGCCAAGGTACAATTGATAATACCTTTGGTTGCTCTTTATTTCCACGAATTGTCTCTTCTAGTCGCAAAATATTACCGCTGGAGGAGACATAACCGTCAGATGCGACGATTAGGTCTAAAGGAGCTTGCTCTGGCGTTGATGATTGAACCTCAGCTTGCACCGGTAATTGCTCGGGCTCTGCTGGTCTATCTTGCGCTAATACTGGATACGGCGAACAAACTAGCAACGTAACTACAATTGCAATTCGTATCGACTGAGTAACCAATATCTTGGTTTTATCCGCACATTTTGACACTATACAGTTACCCATTCGCTTGCTCCCGCTGCAGGATTTTTATTTGGCGTTGAATATCCAATATCCACTGACTTATTAATTTCTGTTCTTTAAGTAATGACTTTGCTGGCGCTGTCACACTTTGTATTTGAAAATCGAGCAAAGCTTTGTATATTTTATAGTCTGCTAATGCTGCAACTTTGTCGCCGATATATAAGTCATATAAAATACCTCTATTACGATAACTGTCAGCATTGCCCGGCCAAGCATTTATTGCCTGCATATAATGTGCTTTTGCTAAATCAAACTTGCCTGCGTCACGATATATAACGCCAAGGCGATTATGCGCTTGATAGTTACTCGCTACTAATTTTAGCGCCGCTGCATAATCTTTTATTGCTTTTTCATTTTGCTCTTGGGCGAGGTATATATCGCCACGTAACACCCAAACCGCAGTATTGGGTGATGTCATAAAATCGGGGTCATCAATGACTCTTTGCACATCAACCAACGCTTCATCGGGTTCGCCATTAGCCAACAGCTTTATGGCACTTTGTATTTCCCGCAGCTGGCTAGAGTTCAGTTTCTGTTGATTTTCTTTATCTAATTTAAAAGCGTTCAAAGTGCCCATTAATCCGCGGGCTTGCATTGCCAGTGCTTGTTCTTCTAGCTGCTCTGGGGTTAAGTCTATAATAACTTGCACAGCATCGGCACCATCCGCGCTCACACTGTTTTCATCTGATTGCGCTGCAGTACTTGAGATGCCCTCATTGCTTTGAGTCGACTCAGCATCAGGACCCGAGAAACTAGGCAAAGAGGGCATACTTGCACAACCCGATAGGAGCGCACAAAAGGCAAATACCGACACGCAGAGTCGTAACTTAGGATTACTCAAAATCATCAGCGATCAACTCCTGAATTTGTTCTGGTTTGCGGTAACGCACGGGCAACAGATTTTCGAGCGTTTTCAAACTCTCCTTAACCCAGTTGTCATACAAACCACCATGTGCGCGTTTTGCATTATTTTCATGTAAGGTAATCGAGGTTTCTTCAAACGGGAATGCTTGCTCTTCTAATAACAGCTCGTATTGGTCTAACTCCAACGCAGATAATCCATTGGGACGACTCGACTCCATTAAATCTTTAGCTAGCACCGAATAGAGGTTGGCGAGTGAATAATTCGCTTGTGTCGTATATTGCGCAATTCCGTAAGCCATCACGCCATCGTAGCGGGCAATCGCATTTTTTAACGCACTTTGTTTACGTTGCAAGCTCTTGTTTAACGGCAGCGTCAGCTTAATTTTTGTGTAGGCTATATCAGCGTCGGTAGCGAACACCATGGACGCCATTGCGGCTAGATAACGTGAACGCGTTGAACGGTCGGTACCCGCTTTTTGGTCCGCTTCAATGAGTTTGTTTAACCAAAAACGACGTTTCGACTCGTTACCACTTTCATTATAAAATTCGGTCAGCTTCAAACGCGCTTCATTCGCATCGGCTAGCGGTGATGGATATCGATGTGCGTAGCTCCGATAGGCATTTAACGATGCTTTTCTGTCGCCCGCTTTTGAGTAGTACTCAGCAGCAACATACAATGCGTTTCTGCCTAACTGAGTGTCAGGTTGTTCATTGTGCTGTGCCATCAATAATACCGCAGCAGGCTGCCATTGCTCGGACTTCTCATACGCAACTAATAACTTGGAGGGGATCGTCGAGACTAGCTCATCTTTAGGAAAGCGAGTTTGGAAGTCTAGCAGCATTGACAAGGCTTGCGAGAAGTCTTCCAAAGCGAGTAGGTACGTAGCTGCATCATATTGCGCGGCCGCCCTGAAGGTTGAATTTGGGGTTTCTTGTATAATACGTTGAAGCAGCGCCACACTATCTGCGACAGCCAGTCGCTGGGTTTCACTTAGCTGTGCGAAGTCTCTACCCTCAGGTAACGGCGCGGCCAAGGTTTCCTTCACATTCACTGAAGCTAACACCAGCTCTGACTGCTGAAAGAAAGTCGCCGCTAAACGATTGGTCAGCTCTTTTGTGCGCACATCCTCAGTCGGCAGTATGCTTAACAATGTTTCGTAACCGGCCTGAGCAATTTGGTGATTTTCAAGGGCAAAATTGCCGTGTGCTATTACGAGGCGTGCTGAAATTAAGCTTTCGGAATTTACATCATGTACCGCAATATGTTTGTCGAGCAAACTCGCTTGGGGTAAATTTGCATTAGCGTAGGCCAGGCCATTTAATGTGTCACCGGATAACAACCAATGACTCCAGCGCATTGCATCTAAGTATTTTTGCTCTTCGAACAAGCGTTGCATTAATGACTGTGCCACATTCACCGTTCGGGGATCAGCCGCAAAGGTGTCAACAAACAAGATCTGACTGATCATCTTTCTCATTTCAAATTTTTGTTTATACTCAACGTCACGCGAAAGCATATTCTCACTAAGTGTATTAAACAACAATAAAGCGGCATAGGCGGCATCACTGGCTAAAGGATTTGGCGAGTCTTGATAAGCATAAATTTCAAAGCTCTCAATCGCTAAATTAAATTTGCCCGCTGAACTTAATGCTTCGCCAAGATAGAAACGCATTTGCGGCACTTCATCATCGGGTGAAAAAGTACGAATAAATTGGTCATAATACGCCGCCGCATTTTCAAAGGCTTGCTGCTTAATGTTGCTTAAATCGGCAATTGAAGTAGCGCTCCATGACGCACTTTGTGCTTCTGACATTGCCGAACCCACAAACGAACGTTGAGCTGTTTCTCCATCTGCCAATTGTGTATTTGATACCAGCATATTCTCAACGGTTTGCGCGATACTGTGTTCGTTCTGTGCCAATTCTTTGATGTACTGACGCAAGTAAGCGCTAGTTTGGCGACCAATAAGACTCTGTAAACCCGAATAGTACATTCCATCAATACCATACGCTGCGACAAAACTTTGCTTACCTTCTAACACCAACACAGGGAATTTACCCAATATATAAGCATCAATATGCTTAACATAAAACTCAATAGCGCGTTCGTGTAAGGGATAGGTAGTAGCAAAGACAAGAAGGGTATCAGCGCTATCTTTAAAGCGATTATCGTTCAAATGTTGCTGAGCTAATTGTTCATAAATCAAGTTTTCGTAAGCGCGCTCACCATTGACCATAAAGAAGCTTTTAATTGCTTCGCCATTGCCTTGGTAAGAAAACAACAACGCCATAATACGAAGCGTATCTTGTACTAGTTTCTGCTGGCCTAACGGTAATGTATTAATTTTTATATGGGTTTGGGTATAGCTATTTTGCATCAAGGTTTCGTCTAGCATTTTCGAAAATGATACCAATGCATTGGCATGTTCTTCTTGCTTGAAGTAGCTCCAACCAAGCATATAAGCAGAAATACCATAAAAGTTGTTGGCAGCAATGTTAGCTGTCTGTTCAGATAATGCGAGCACTTGGCCGTAATTTACTACCGCCTTTTCGTACTTTTGACGATTAAAATAGTACTCCCCGATACGGAAATACAATTCAATATGATAATTAGTCACTGCGTTTTCTTGGGTTGGAAATGTGCTTAAAAAACGCTGAGCAACAGCCACTGACTCGTCCGATTTACCATCTAAATCAAGTGCTCGGGAAAGTTGGTACATGGCGTCCATATATTTTGTTCCTGAGCGCTTTGCTGCGGCTACCTTTGCAGGATCGTCAGAGAGTAAATCAGCTTGCGCAACCAGCTGAGCTTGCTGCTCTAAGACGTCTCTGTAACTAGAAATTGCTTGATTAAAATAACTTGCTGGCTGCAGTTGCCCTATGCCGGAAATTGCATTAGCGCTGGATGAACCTAGGGTATTTTTTGCGCCTTTATCATTTTGAGTTTTAGGCTGGCTGGCTTGCAGAGCTTCTAATGGAATGCCTTCTTCTTGTGCTTTTTCAGCAAGCTGCATTTCGATATCAGCTAAACGAAAGGCAACCTGTTGGCGTTGCTTTTCATCCTTTAATAACGGTAATAAAGCAGCATATTCGTCGCGCGTTTCTTGCAACGATAAGCGTGGCGCAATTGAAGGTTCAACCTGTAAAGGCTGCAGGTCTAATTCAGCTAAGGTTGGACGATTGCTGGTGCCTTCATTGATCAATGACTCTTCTTCGTCAACGCTAAACATACTGCAACTTGCCAGCAGTATTGAAAGAGAGAGAATAAGCATTTTTCTCATCTTATTGCCCCCTTCCCGGTTGCGCTAAATCTTGTATCCGAATAACCGCAAGTCTAGTGGCGACTTGTTGATCCGCCAACTCTTGCATCCTTAAAGCCATATTCTCTCGTAAAAACGAAGTTAAACGTTGAGTCAATGAATCAACTAACGCTTCGGTTCGCGTATAATCGGCTTTAGCACTCAACGCCATCACATCAACACGCGAGCGCTGCTCATCAATTAATCCAGTATCGTGTTGTAACTGCTGAAGGCGTTGATATTGCTTACTGGCATCAACGTAGGCTACTTTTAATTTTTTAAGTTGTTTTTCGTGTTGCCAACGATTTCCAGGAAAAGCTTCAGATAATTCCCACACCAACAGGCCTTGCAAACGAGCAACACGCAGTGCGTATTTTTTTGACAATGGGCGCTCACGTTGAGTATTAATTCGTACGATTCTTGCTTCGGCCTTTTCTAACCGCTCAAGTGCAGATACCTGCTCATTTGTTGCCAATAGTTTATCTGAAATTTGTTCTGCGTTAAGAACGGCGTCGAAAGCAGCAATGCGTACCTCAGTGCGATCAAGTATTGACTGTGCATCGGTTAGTGACAACGACTCAACACGGCGCGCAAAGGCTTGCTCACGTTCATCGAGTAAGCGATACATACCGTCTATTTGCGCTAGGTTTTGATCCAGCGTATTGACTAATTGTTTGGCTTGGCGGCGCACTTCAAGCAGATATGCGCTGTCGATATCACTATCACCACTGAGCAACAAAATTTGTAAATCGCGGTGTTCTACAGGCCAATTACCCTTCGCCACGGTATCGAAAAAATCAGCTTGTTGTACTTGTTTATCAAATTCACTCAACGAAGCCATTGCTGAATCTAATTGGCGAGAGGAATCGCGCAATGAACTGAAGGCTTCGGCCAATGCACCTTGTTGCTCATACCCATACGCTAAGCCATGGCTCGCCTGTAAAGCATAAATACCTTGGCTATTGTCACGTAAATATTGCCAAGCAGCCATTGCTAAAGGCCATCTGTTTTCTTGTGCAAGGGTCCAACCATAGGTCAACATGGCCTGTTCGGCCTGCAATGACTCACGGCCAATTAATTTGAGTGCAATAAGAGCGTTAGCGAAGTCTTTCTGTTCAAGGAGAGTAACACCTAAACCGTAGTTTAAGCTGTCAAATAACGCATTACGTTCGACAAATGCTAGGTTTTCTTGACTTTCTGTTAAGCCGTTACCAAACCAATTAAACCAAGACCACCAACTCACGCTTTGATTCTCTCCTTGCAGTGAATTTTCAACCGGTGTGCTATCCAGCTGGAGTTTCGCCGCAATAAAGGCTTTATTCGCCGCATCATAGTCTTGGTTGTTGTGCTCTAACACTGCTTGGTTAGCAATAAGGTAAGTTTGATAAATTGAATCGCTGCTCAATTGCTGTGTAATTGTTTGCCAATCTTGGCCATTATTCATGCGTTCATAGCTAACTTGATAAATCAGTTCTTCCCTATGCTCCACACTTAACTGGTCTTCCAGATCGTTATCGATAATGGCTGTATACGCACGTTCGCTTACGCCCAAGCGTTTTTGTGCGAAGCTGGACTTAGCTAACCAAAACCACGTATTTGCTTGAATGTAAGGGTCAGCTGATTGTGCCAATAAACGATTGAAAATCCTTTCGGCTTGTTGTGTCATGCCCAATTGCAAACTCACAGCCCCTTTGATTAAATCGAGTCTGTTTTGGTTTTCGAGTGCGTAGGGAGTTTTTGCTGTCAATTGGTTAGCGCGGGTTAAAGCACCTTGCAACAAAGTTTGATCGGGTGCGTCTTGAAAGTAGCTGTAAACGACCTCTCCAAACGCGACATCTTGACGTTTTTGCGCCAAAATTTGTGCAGAAGTGCGAGTTTCTTCAACTGGCGCAGGCGGCTGCGGTGTTGAAAAACAGCCGTTAATTGCTACCGAAACTAGGGCAACAAATGTAAATCTAATGGCCTTGAATTGAGTCATAAACAAAAGCAAGTCGACCTAAAGTAGTATGGCTGAAAAAATAGGCTGTTGCTTTGACGTCGAATCAACAATTTTGAGTTCTACCGTGGCAGCTTCATCGTCTTTATCAAACTCTAACGTGACTGCACGTTTGTAAGGTCTATTTTCAGGTCCTGTGCCGATAAAGAATGCCGTTATTTCTCGACTACCTTGATTAATATTACCCACGAATAAACGCTGAACACCACCTTTGTAAAGTGCATTAACTTGACGATCGGTATACAAATAATAGGTTGCTAATGTACCGTCTATCTTTAACTCAACGGCATCGAGTTTGAAGTATTCGCCAACGTCCATCGATAAATAAACCGCAATTTGTGTGCTCGAGGGGAACAACAAATCCTCTTCCAAAATGAATAAATCGCGATTCAAATTCACTAAGGCTTGCTTGAGGGTTTCCATTTCGGCCGCTAATTCGCTATCAGGAACCGACGTTGGATTTGTAACTTCGGCTAATATAGGCGTTTGCGCATCGTTTGTGTCTTCCTGCGCATTTGCGTTGTTGGTCCACAAAGCAGCGGTAATTAACAACGTCACCACTAAGCACGCTTGCACCAATACATTCTTAATTAATGGCATAGCAACAATCCGTAAGGTCATTCGCAGGCTAGTCGGTTGCAAGCTAGTCGCTTTTGGGCTTGATGCATTTATAGTAATCATATATCTAGTACCAAATTGATGCAAAGATGCGTAACACATTTGCTGAGAATCCAAACAATGGCTCTTCACCTACAGGCGTCTGGGCCGTGGCATCTCTGAAGTCATCGTAATCAAATTTCATGTAATCCCATTCAAAATGCACCGCACTCTTTTTGATAGTAGCGGTTTGAGAGAATTGCCATTCGTAGGACACACTAATTCCAGCTGTTAAGCCTGTATAGGTGCTCATTTCTTTGTCGCGTGCCATGAAATTAAACTCACCAGGGCGACTAAATAAATCTTGGTAAAAATCGGCTTTATCTTGCTTGTAGTGGCGCAGGAACACTTCAAAAATCCAATCATTTTCAATCGGATGGATATAACCTAATTTAAAGTTTTGGGCCTTAATACCCCAAGTATCATTATATATTCTAGCGTCACCATAAATAGCAGCACGATAAGGAAGATAATAATTAGCGTTAATTGAATAGGCGGTGCTTGACCGCGTATTCGGGTATTTTTCTGTCGCGAAACTAAAGCCGCGATCAGTGGTTACATCAAGGAAACGAACAGAACGGTAAGGGTTGTTCAAATAACCTTCATCTGAGATATGTTCAATGTTAAAACCAACAATTAAACTCTTTGTCGCCACTTGGCTAAAGCCTAATCCAAACTTCTGACGATCGGCTTCTTCTTCAAAGCTTTCATCGCCACGACGACCAACAACATCCCAACCTTTTGAATAACTCAGCGAAATAGTGCTTAAGTCACCGAAAAAGTCTTGGCTAACACCCACGTAAACTGAATTGGCTTCAAAATCGTTTTCACTGCTGTTGGTGAAACTCGTACTTAACAGTGTTTTGTTGTTGAGGTAGTCAAACCCGATTGTTTTTTCCTTCCGCACTTCTTCATACGGACTCGCGGTTGCGCGCACATCAATTGATGCACCAGAAACAGTGTCAACATAGTAGTTTGCGGACACCGACACCTTACCAGCAATATTTTTGCGTAATAAGACCGAAGGTCCATCAATCGTCACGCCATCGCCTTCATACGAATGATAAAGCACGTCTGCGCGCTCAATAGGCAAAACGGCAGCGTTTGCCGAGCCGATAAATAACATACTAAAAGCAAGCCCCAGAATGCCTAGAGTAACTTTAACCCTATTCAAATTTTTACGAATGGTCTTCGCCGTTTGTTTTTTAGTTACAACCACAACCACCACCTGCGCCACCATCGGCACCACGCGCACCTTCGCGAGATTCAAATACGTGCTTCGCATACGCCAAAGCCACTGGGTTACGATTCATACTCATAATCGGGTCAGCTAAGTTACTGCGCTCGTAAGGCTTAACCCAAGGTTCAAGATCAGCCAATGGATTAATAATTGCAAACGTGCTTGCACAGCCGCTAACGAGTGTTGCGATACAAGCTATGAGCAGTAATCGGATAGGTGCTTTGTTAGTTAAGCTCATGTGCACTACTCCTTCATTAACATTTTAATTGCTTTTTTATATTTCTTTTCATCACCGGTTCGATAGCCCGAGTGCAAAAAACGTATGTTACCATCGCTGTCAATTAACGCGGTCGTTGGCATTGCACTTACGTCATAAAGTTGGCTGACTTCGCCTGATGTGTCGAACAGGACCGGAAAGCTCACTTCGATGTCATTTAGTAAAACATTGGCTTTCTCAGCCTCGTCATCGACATTTATCGCAAGTATTTCAACTCCTAAATCTTTGTATTCTTGATATAAACTTTCAAATGCCGGAAGCTCTTCACGGCAAGGACCGCACCAAGAGGCCCAGAAATTAACTAATACAATATTGCCGCGTTGTTCGGATAATTTAATGTTGCTGCCATCACGACTCTTCAAGGTGAAATCAAGAGATTCCTCACCTAAGGTCGGTTTTGCCATCGCGCTCACGCTAGCAAAAGTTAATGCTATTCCCGCAGCGCTAATCAAAAGCCACTGGCGAAGGCACATACTTGATAAAGTCTTGATCGATATTGATGTTGCTAAAGCGCTATTCATGTTTGTCATTATTTAGTCCCGTCAATTAAAAGAAGAACGTTGTGCTTAACGTAATTGCCAAATTATGAACGTCCTTTTCTACGCCGATAATATCGCTGGTAAATACATGATCACGTACGTCTACTTTTAAAGCCCAAAAATCAGTAAACAGCAGTCTGTAGCCTGCACCAGCACTTATCGTAAAGCGTTCGTCACCACCAAATTTAGTGCTGCCTGCGCCCAACGTAAAGTAAACATCCGAATTGAAGACTAAGTTATCTGTGAAGAAAGTTTCACCATTGATGTTGTAACCTATTGATAAGTTATAATACGTATAGTCACGTTCTTCCTCGGTTAAAAAGGGTGCTCCGCCCGATAGTTTCTCAAAGCTAGTTTGCCCTGCAGTCGCTTGTGCATAACGGGCTTCAAGGAATAAATTTTCATTGATATGATACGCCAGAGAGACCCCAACAACCTCGCTAGACTCAAAATCTTCAATACTAATAAATCCACCAAATATACCTATTTCGACGTCTTCGGTATCGATATCCGACTCATCAATTTCACGACGTTCAATATTTGGGTCAATCAATGCAGGCGGCTGTTCCGTATTTGCTTGCATCAAACGGGCTGCATTTTTTACTGATGGGCTTTGCGCAAATGCTTGACCATTGAATAAACCAAGACTCAATATGACAACTGCGCTGATTACTACATTTTTGCTAAATTTCATTCATTTCACCATGCTATGGGTTTGCTGCTAATGCGCTATTGACGGCTATCGTCTATCAAGTATTAATGCAGTATATTTTTGCCAGCTTGCGCGCTAAAAAAATACCGAAAAGCCGATCTTAAATTCTTCAATTCGTTCTTGATCGTCGCGGTCAGTTAAGGCAATGATGTGTCGATATTCAAATTTAACCACCATGTTGCGCGCAACGTAGTAACGCAAACCTGCGCCTACTTCATAAAAATCACTCTGGCGAACCTCATCTCCACTTTGCACTAAATTTGAACGAGGGCGAGTATTTATACCGCCGGCACCAATCGTTAAGTAAGGGCTCACTCTCCATTCAGGAAAGGTATGATGCTGAAGTCTGATTGACCATAATTTGTTTTCAGAGAAATCACCAAGGGCTTGCGTATAGGTTGCCTCGACAACTAAGTTACCAGTTACGTTCCAAGCAGTGGCAACCGACAATGCGGTGACACTTTCTAAGATACCGCCAAAAGCACTGAATTCAAAAGTACGGTTAGTGTAATCTTCAAAGCTACCGGTTGGCACATAAAGTTGTTCACCACTGGGTTTTACGGTCTTACCAAGTTGCTCAGCTGACACCCAGCCTTCTTTGCCTTTATAAGTGATTGCTTTGTACCAGCCGGTTTTCTTTTTCAATATAGTAATGGTTTCACCTTGCTCAGCAACGTGAAAAATAGGATATTCGCTCGCAGGCCCGGTGCGAAAGTCGACATAGGGTTCGACAATACTGACAACCAAGTCTTCTGCTTTGGCTGAAAGGCTAAATAAAGCAAAAGCAATAATAACGACGAATAAAAAGTGTAGGTTTAATTTCATTAATTTGTTGGTGCATCAAATGGGTTATTGTAGTTTTGGCCACCGACATCGAGCCATTCGCTTATCATTTTCAATTCAGCTGGACTCAACCAACCTTGGTGACTACCGGTTTCAAATGGCGCAAAAAATATACCGCTATTACTAGCACCATTTACTCTCATCGCACTACCCACACCAACTTGCTCTGTTACCTGAATTGGATTGCCCTCGCCATCAAGAATAGGATCCCCATTTTCATCTAGCTCAAATACGGGCTCGCCGTTATTATCGAAAACGAGTATCAAACGCGGCAAAAGTGCACCATCAATTAATTCCAATTCGACATCATTAAACATGAGTTCACGGTAACTAGTGAGTAATTCTGCATCGGCTGACGACGGATTACCAGTTAATTCTAGTTGTCCTAACGGTACTTGTAACTGGTTATCGGCATCAAAACGATTATGGCAAGCCACACATGTGTTATCTGTTACTGCCAAACCATCGGCATCAACGACTGAACGATCGAGTTCAAAGAGCGGCTGAATGTGATCTGGAAAGTTAATCACAGCGCGGCAAATTGAGGTCCATGTTTGCGCACAACTTTGGGTGATCGGAAGCGGCGTTTGCAAGTCAGAATAACGGTATTCGATGTTAGCTACGGGTGTTTGCACTGCTGGGTCAGCCCATACATCTTCAAACAAAATATCAGGGGTTAAGTCCGCAACCCCATTAATACGGGTAAAGGTTTCAGCCATAGTTTCACCTAAATCAGCAAAGAGCGCAGGATTAGTATCGGGGAACGGTACGCCAGTACTCGGTGCGCCATTATTAATCGAAGGCGACTCAGCCTCCGTTCTGCCATGTGGACGCAATGTAATATCCGAGTTATTACTACCATCATGGCAGCCACTACAGGTTTTAGTTTCACCCGGCGCTACTTGCAGCCAATTTTGATGGCGTGACGAAATACGTTTGCCTTGTGCATCAACAATACTGATACCAAAAGGCACCTTGGCTGGTACCTTCACTTTAACCGAGCCATCGGGCTGAATAGGGGTGTAACCCAGTACTTCGCGCATTAGTTGGTTTCGTGAACGCCCAAATGCACTATTCTCGAGCTCAAAGGTGTCATCATCGGGTATAGACACACTTTTAATAATTCTAAGGAAACGAGCAGGTCTTTGATCGGGGGCAACCACCGTGGGGTTTGCCATATTCACAATCCCCTGTGGACTGAGGTCTTCACCCGCAAAGTCATACACGCTGCGAATGTGAATAATGCCCATATTGGCATCAATTAAGGCAGTTTCGCTAATATCAATGGTTGATGAAGGGTCAGCGGGGAATGGACGACTCTCAACCGCAACAACTTCCGAATACGAGGCATCTTCTTGCGGCACGACTAAAGGTAGCTGCGTGCCTTGGGCTGGGTCAAACATCCATAAACCATACAATGGAGGTGCTTTTTCGTAAGCTGGGTCAAGCAGTGTTTCTGCACTACAAGGCACTACTGAACGCACAGCGTCGTCTGCTGCATCTGCAGCCAATGGCGCTAATAAACGGCATTGACTCCAACTAAATAGTTGACGACCGCTGCCATCAAACAACGGATATAAAGCGGCAATATAACCACCAGGAGAAACGTCTGCCTCTATATCGATACTTTCAAACAACGCCTTTTCTTGCGCAGGACCGGTTAGCGAAGCTGCGGATGCGACAGGGGTAAAATTATCAATATAATTGGTCACATCAATTGCAACAAAATCAGTGCCTAGCTCTTCTTTTTCAAATGGAGTAAGCGCAACAAGAATGCGACCATCGGGCGTCACGCGAGTTTGTGTAAAATGAATGTCGGCGTTGTTACCTGCAGAATCTGCATGACTGTGACGGCCATATAGTATTTCTAAATCGCTACCATCTGGATTCATTTGATAAAGATGTACACCTTTGCTGCCGCCAAATTGATCCCAACGACTAAATATAATTTTTCCATTGGGCATCACCAACGGGTCTAAATCATGACTTTGGTTATACGAAATTTGTTCAATGTTTTCACCATTCGCGTCCATAATGTGCAAAACCGATGCGTGAACGTTGCGGCTTTCTTCTAGGCCAGCATACTGTGGTTTACCCTCATCGAGTAGACGGGCTTGATTGCCGCGTTGGCGAGTTGAGCTAAATAAAACACGACCGTCAGCTAGGTAAACTGGACCGGTATCTTCTCCTGTTTCGGCTACAATATCAGAGGATATAACGCGGCGTAATTCTTGCGTTGCAACAACGTATTCCCAAATATTCCAGGTTGGTTGTTCATTCTCGTCCGCATTTTCATCTTCTGGAGCGCGCATACTAAAGATAAGCCGCGAGCCATCATATGAACTTTCTAAATCTTTAATATCAATAGGTAGACGTTTACCGTCTTCATCGGTTCGGTCGTCAAATACGTTTGCGGTAATATCAACTTCAATGGCTGTTGCATTGGCGCGCGCTTTGAGAATCAAAGATGCTCCAGGAATAAACAACGCAGGAGAAGTGATAGAGCGCTGCAGGTCAGCTCCTTCAATACTCAAATTGCGTTTAATAACCGCAATGGGTACATCTACAACCACCGGATCAGGGGATTGTTCTTGGTTTGTTATAACTTCGCCGCCACAAGCAGTAATTATAAATATGCACGAGCAAAGTACCACCTTTTGCAGTGATTTATTTAACAAATAGTCAGTTTTTGGATTACGAGTCATCATATTACTCTGCTCAGTTTGAAGATAAACCACCACCTATATGATACTGACCTACCTTACATATTTATACTGTCACTAAAGTGCAACGCCTTTGTTTACTTGGCTCTAAAGGTATATTTATCTGAACCTTGATAATGCGCACTTTTACTTGAGAGTGACAGCCTTACACCATGAAGCCTATACAACAATCTTGTTTTCCATATGTAAGGATTAATTTTTATACTGTGCATTTAGGTATATTTTCTTACCCCACAATTGCGACAATTAATAACCATAAAATCTAACTAAACAATTTTAAATTCCAAATTGATATATCGATAGTTTCGGTTACTACGTCGTTGTCGGCAATAATCAAAAGTACATTAATGCCACAAACAATAGAAAATCACCTCTCTAGTCCACTAAAAACGGGAATGACTACCGTCACCACGAGTTAAATCAGGCACTGTAATTAAAATCAATACTTATTAACTGTTGCATATCGGCAACACGTTGTTGTGTTTAGTCTTGATAAGGCAACCCAAATAAAGAATAAAAATAAATTTAAATTCATATAAAACAGCGGGTTAAAAACTACGGCATATTTATTGACTGTAGCTAGAAATGGGCCCTTAAATCCCGTTTGTTTTTTATACAACCACCGACTTGGTGATTAATCGGTATACAGGCGAACACTTATTGTTACTAGAGAATAACCAACGATACGTAAAAGGCGGGTATAACATCATTCACATTCAAAAAAGGAGTTGGTTCGATGTATTTGTCAGCAAATGAATCAAATAACCCGTTTAATAACGCATTCATTAAGATAATGCACACGCTAAGGGTGATTTGCTTATCTGCACCGCTCATTCTAGCGAGCACGTTGGTATTTGCCGGACCATCAGAACAAGCTAAACGCATGCATGATCGTTTGGCTGGCGTCCCAGGCAGCACTGCAGTAATTCAGCAAATGGCTGATTTAATAGAAGCAGGCGATGCCCAGGGTGCAGCGCAAATCGCAATGCAATCTCCTAGTTTTTATAACGTGACTATTAAGAATTGGGTAACACCATGGACAAACGAAGAGTTTGACGTGTTCGCACCGCTGAATGACTACACAGCGACGGTTATTGGCATGGTGAGAGATGAAATAGATTTTCGCCAAGTTTTAACCGGCGATATTCTGTATATAGCAAATTCCAGCGCAGGGGCACCTTCATATAGCACCAACAATAATGCGCATTACGAAGCACTAGAAAATGCAGGCACTGACTTATCGACTGTTTTGGTCGCAACTACGCAGTCTTCACTTACCGGTATTCCAGCGCAAGCGACCGCGGGCGTAATGACAACGAGAGGCGCGGCAAAGGCTTTCTTTAAAGATGGTACCAACCGAGCTATGTTCCGCTTCACCCTAATGAATCATATGTGCTCTGACCTTGAAGCATTCAAAGACACAAGCCGTCCACCAGACAGAATTCGCCAAGATTTGAGCCGCAGCCCAGGTGGCGACAGCCGTATTTTTACTAACTCTTGTTCGGGTTGTCATTCTGGCATGGACCCCTTAACTCAAGCATTTGCGTATTATAATTACGACTACAACGTTGCAGCGGATCCGGATGGTAACAATGGACGCATCGTTTACAATGCCGAAGGCCAAGTCGACCCTGAAACACAACTTAGAGTGCAAGCTAAATACTGGATAAACTCGAATAACTTCCCATTTGGTTATGTCACGATGAATGATACATGGGACAACTATTGGCGGGCAGGGCAAAACCAAACCGTTGGTTGGTCTGACGCACTTCCTGGCACAGGCAGTGGCGCTAAATCAATGGGCGAAGAACTGGCTAACAGCCAAACCTTCGCAAATTGCCAGGTTAAGAAAGTATTCAAAAACGTATGTTTACGCGCACCTCAAGACCAAGCTGACCGTTCAGCAATTGCTCAAATTCAATCTGAATTTATGGGTAACAACTACAACATTAAAAACGTGTTTGCCGCTACTGCAGACTATTGCAAGGGGGAATAGAACATGTTTAGCTCGACTTCAAAGTCTAATTTGCAAACTGCACTAAGCGAAGATTACATCAGTGGTGCGTCACTTTATTCTACTGCGGTTGGTGCTGTTCGCCACATTGGCGCAGCCAGTATCGCTATTTTCCTTCTCGCCAGTTGTGGCGGAGGTAGCGCGACCAAAGTAGAACTAACGCCTTTACCGCCTCCGGTTCAGCAGCCCTCAGTTAATTATACTGGCCCGGCACCAGCAACCACCGACGTGCAAAACTTTAAGTTAGCGGTTTGGGATAACCTAGCAAAACCAGATCGTTGTGGTGCTTGTCATATTCAGGGCCAGCAATCGCCACCTTTTGCTCGTTTCGATGATATTAACCTCGCTTATACTGAAGTTAATAGCCTGATTAATAGTTCACGTATCTCCGAGTCTGAACTTGTTAGCAAAGTCGCCGGCGGGCACAACTGCTGGCTAAGTGATGCATCAGCTTGTGCTGACATTCTTTCCACTTGGATTGGCAATTGGATAAGCACGGAAGAGTTAGCTACAAGCATAGAATTAAATACACCTGTGGTTAAAATTCCCGGTGCAAACAAAAATTTCCCGACTGACTCAGGTTTATTCGAATCAACTGTTTACCCTGTATTGCGCGCGCACTGTGTTGACTGTCACCAGTCAAGTGCTGCCATTCCTATTTCGCCGTACTTAGCGTCTTCAGATATTGCTGAAGCCTATGCAGCGGCAACTTCTAAAATGAACTTAGATTTGCCGGAAGATTCAAGAGTTGTCGCCAGACTACGAGATGAATTTCATAATTGCTGGACTGACAACTGTCGCGCTGATGGCCAAGCCCTAGCGGACGCTATTCAAGCAATGGCTGATGCTATCGACGTAACTGAATTAGATGCCAACCTAGTTAGCTCAAACGCGCTTACGTTGTTTGATGGCACACTAGCAACCGGTGGTGGTCGTTTTGAGACTAACCTGATTGCAAAATGGGAATTCAAAACCGCCTCGGGCAATATTGCGTTTGATACCAGTGGTGTCGAACCAGCACTCAACCTTACCCTAAGCGGTGCTTACGAATGGGTTGGTGGCAATGGCATTCAGTTAACTGCTGGTAAGGCACAGGGCTCAACGACCGACAGTAAAAAAATTCATGATTTAATTGTATCAACCGGCGAGTTTGCTATCGAAGCATGGGTTGCTCCTGCAAACGTAACACAAGAAGGTCCGGCTCGTATTGTCAGCTATTCAGGTGGTCGCGACAGACGTAATTTCACTTTAGGTCAAACACTCTACAACTACGACATGCTATTGCGTCATGAGAATACCGATACTAATGGTATGCCAGCGCTAAGTACTCGTGATGCCGATGAAGATTTACAAGCCGCACTGCAACATGTTGTGGTTAACTATGATGGTGTTGGTGGTCGTCAAATTTATGTGAATGGTGAATTTACAGATGATCAAGATAACATCGAAGCAGCCGGCTTGAGTGACTGGGATGATAGTTTTGCATTTGTCCTTGGTAACGAAGTTTCGGGTGATGTGCCATGGGCCGGAACCATCAGAATGGCCGCGATGCACAACCGTGTATTAACCTCTGACCAAATCGTGAAAAACTTCGATGCCGGTGTCGGTGAGAAATTCTTCCTGCTCTTTGGTGTCTCAGAAATTATTAACGTACCGCAAAGTTACATTGTGTTTGAAGTAAGTCAGTTTGATTCATATAGCTATTTATTCACCGAACCCTCAATGATAAGCCTTGATGCGAATGCGAACTTAGATGGCATTACGTTAACCGCTATTCGTATTGGCGTGAATGGACGAGAATCAAAAGGCGGTCAAGTATTCGCCACGCTAAACTTAACCGTTGATGGTATAGAAGCCGCTAATAATGAATTAGGTCAGCAGCTTTCTCCACAAGGTACGATTATTCCAGTGCAAAAGGGACCCGTTCAAGATGAGTTCTTCCTTACCTTTGAAGTGCTAGGAGACGCGGTTTCTTTGCGTCCAACTGCGGACATCCCAGTAGCGGCGCAACCAGTCGATTTAGCCCCGCAATCCGATATTGGTATGCGCAACTTTGCTGAAGTAAATGCGAGTATGGCTATACTTACTGGTGTGTCATCTTCACACCCTGATGTAAACAGCACCTATCAGCAGTTGCGTCAACAGCTGCCAAGCGTAACTGACATGCAAAGCTTCTTAGCTTCGAATCAAATGGCAATTACACAAATGGCAATACGCTATTGTGATGTATTAATTGAAGGTGACAGCATAAGAGCCGCTTACTTCCCAAGTTTTGATTTTAATCAATCAGCCAACAATGGGTTCAGTGCAGCAGAAAAAACGGCACTCATTGAGCCACTAATTGACCGTATGATCGGCAATGGTTTAAGTAGCCAGCCAGCATCAGCAGACGTATCAACCGAATTAAACAACTTAATAGACCGCTTAACTACTTGTTCAAACAACAATTCTTGTTCAGCGCAAACGACATCAACAGTAGCAAAAGCAACTTGTGCAGCCGTTCTCGGCAGTGCAGCTGTTGTTATGCAATAGCCGCTGCGAATAGGTGATTAAAATGAAAAAAACAACACGTACATTTTCAAAAAAATACTCTGTCGGCGCTAGCGCTAAAACTGATCATGGTGGTATGGGCGGTAAAAATGGTGCAGACCCTGATGCACCGCTCTTTCACCAAAATCACAGCAGGCCAGTAACTCGCCGCGACTTTCTGGCTCAAGGCTTCACCGCTGGCATGGGTGCGGTTGTGGGCGGCTCAGTATTGAGTATGTTGGTAGGTTCTGGCAAAGCACATGCAAGCTTATCTCCCGATTTAGAAGCGTTAAAAGCAGGCTGTGGAATTGCGACTCAAGGTGCTGGCAAGATACCTTTTATTGTATTTGATTTAGCCGGTGGTGCAAATATTGCGGGTTCAAATGTATTAATTGGTGGGCGTGGCGGGCAAATGGATTTTTTAAGTACCCAAGGCTATAGCCGTCAAGGCTTACCAGGTGACATGGTCCCAAGTATTGCCAATCCTGTTGTGGGCTTATCTGACTTTATCAATAATGAATTAGGCTTAGCATTCCACGCTGACAGTGCTTTTTTACGTGGGATCCAAGACAAACTAGCCGTAGGTAACCGTGCTAATGTAAATGGTGCTGTTATTCCTGCGCGCTCAGAAAACGACACAGGGAATAATCCGCATAACCCAATGTACGGGATTAATCGTGCAGGTTCAGACGGTTCATTATTGACCTTAATTGGTTCAAGAAACTCCGACAGTGGCGGCAGTTCTATGGCCCCCGCTGCATTAATAGACTCAGCCAAACGCCCAACAAAAGTTGACCGTGCATCCGACGTAACCGGCTTGGTAGATACCGGCGACCTCGTTGGCTTATTAAGTCAAGAGGATGCTGTTTCGGTAATGGAATCAGTTCAACGCATTAGTGACATGAAGCTGAATCGTGTTGATACAAAAATTAGCGGCGACGAAAACCTGAAAAATCTCGTACGTTGTGGCTATGTTAAAAGCGCAGATATCGCCGATAGATTTGGCGATCCATCTTCACTTAACCCTGAACTTGACCCTAATATTGTGGGCGACAACGGTATTTTCACTCAAGCAGAATTTGACGGTGACCGTGAGTTCCAAAAAACAGCGTCAGTGATGAAATTAGTGATGAACGGTTTCGCTGGGGCAGGCACCATTGCCATGGGCGGCTACGATTACCACACCGGTAATCGCTCGTCTGGTGAAGTAAGAGATTTGCGTGCTGGTAAGTGTATGGGGGCGGTATTGGAATATGCCGCTCGGGTCGGTGTTCCTGTAATGATGTACGTAGTCAGTGATGGCTCAGTATTTAGTAACGGTATGATAGACGACTCAGAAAACGGTCGCGGTAAAGGTGTGTGGACGGGTGATAACTCGTCCACCGCTGCTTCTTTTTTCATGGTTTACAATCCTAACGGTACGCCTCAATTAATGGGTGGCACACCAGAACAACAAGCAGTTAGCCAACAAATTGGTTATATGCGCAGCGATGGCTCCGTTGAAACCTCAGCAACACCGGCTGCGAACAACGTCAACTTGTTGGTCGAAACGGTTATCTTAAACTACCTTGCGTTGCACGGTGAACAAGGGCAAATGCGCACTTTGTTTCCGCAAACGGGTTTAGGTAACGCGGCCTTGATGGATTCATTGACCGCGTTTGAGCCTATCGTAAATGGTGTGATTGGCGCTTAGCAACATGAGTACACTCTAGTCTAGAGATGGTTATTGGGCTTAATCAAATACAGCGGTGGTTTGCCGTGATAGCGCGATAACATCTCCATTAATATCCCATATTGTTGCCTCAGTATGACCATAACCATCTGCTGCTTGGCGGGTATCTTCTTTATAAGCAAACCAATCACTTGGCGCTAGCGTTCTGTGAGGATAGATAAAGTCAAGATTCCAGCTTACCGTGCTCGCAGGCGCCGGCCAGCGTAACTGTTGTATTAGGGTAGGAGGCCAAGCATCAATCATACTGATAATATGCGCCTCGTTGATAGTCTGTGGTGGCTTTTTAAACCGCATCCAACCGTAATAATGACTACTCTTTTTGCCGGTAAAAGGCAGACCACCAGAATCAATTGACAGCTGATAGTGGCGAAAGAACTTTGGCGTTACTTTGGGTATGTTAGGAATAAAATTGGCTTTTTTAGGCATTGCCATATTATGCTGGTCATCATTTTTAACCGCTGTTTTTGATTGCCTAGCTTTAGCAAAGCACATTTGCGTAAGTACGCAATTTTTATCATCTTGTATAGCGCGAGCAAGTACTTGAGAGACATTTTTACCTTCACGCACAATTTCTATACTAATCTGAAAAGGGACGTCAAACAGCAATGGGCCAACAAAGTTTGTCGTCATCGAGCGTAGCAGACGATCGTCTTCAACATACTCTTTGGCTGCGCTATACAGCATCGCTGCCGACAAGCCGCCAAAAACGGTGCGCCCTTGCGACCAGTCTTTTGCAATGCTAATTAACACATCAGGCTGCTGGCGATGTGTGCGGGCGATTGCTATTAATGCATCGAAATCCATATTATACCTAGTTAAAGTGGTCAGAGCAGTTAGTATACCTTGAATACGTAGTAAGGAGACACCCAGTTCAACGCATTTTGGGAGGTAATTTAAAGACTGTTGTGAAAGCTTTTATTAAGGGCTTGCATAAGCTGATCATCGCTTAATACTCATAGGTTCAGTATTCAAACAAGTAGCATACGTTGCTGCACCTTAAGCTTTCGATACCGCTCGTTAATTCACTCTTGCAGTCCATTCGAATAATGCATTTTACGCTTATTATCCATTACCACAGCATCATAACCGTCAATACGATTAATCATGCCCAAACCTTCTCGCAAACCCATTACAAACACGGCAGTAGAGAGCGCATCATTAAATGTGCTACTTGGACCAATAATAGATACCGACTGTACATCGTAGGTTGACTTCCCGGTTTTGGGCGACAAAATATGATGATAGCGTTTTCCGTCCTCTTCAAAGTAACGTTCGTAATCACCGGAAGTCGACATAGCAGAGTCTTGCAGTGGCATAACCACTGCTTGTTTGTCTTTGTTTCTGGGATCACGTATGCCCACAATCCAGGGCTTACCGCGCCGGTCTCCAATTAACCGAGTATCGCCACCAGCAGTTACTAAGCCATGCATAATGCCCATGCGCTGTAATAACGAAATAGAGTTATCAACGGCATGCCCCTTTGCAATTCCACCTAAATCAATTTTTACTTTTTCATGCGTGAAAGTAACGGTCTTATTTTCTTTATTCAGTTTGATATGTTTATAATTAATTGCTGCTAATAATGAGGCAATAGTGGCCTCGTCTGGACGCTCATTTTCTTTATAATTATACAAATAACCCACACTCGCAAAGGTGATATCAAACGCTCCCTTTGTAAGCTCTGAAATTTTCACTGATTTATCGAGTAGCTCAAACATTTCATCACTTATTACCACCGGCTCTTGCCCAGCATTTGTATTGATAAAGCTTAGTTCACTAGTTTCAATGTAAGGACTCATTAGTTGGTTAATACGCTCCATTTCTACCATTACTGTTCTCAAAGCAAGTTGACCTTGAATCGGCGTTTCAGCCCAAACTTCAACGTATATATTAGTCCCCATAATACCGGCACTATCAGAATACCACTCAGCTTTGAGCGTAGCAGAAAAGGCTAATATTAGAAAAAGTAAAACACTGTTGATGAGGCGTATATGCATGAAGAGTTTATCCCAAAAAAATGTGTGTTTTTTGTAATTCTATCACAGCGCTACTTTTTATTAGCGCACTACTGACGCTTCATTCAAGCCCTAGGGTAGTCTTGAGTAGTGATAGTAATTGGACCATTAAAACTGATAGGCTAAATTGGCTAAACCAAAGGTCACTGCAACTAAAAGCGCACCACTAATAAGAAACTTTGATGCATAAGCGCCTTCCTTTCTGTATTGCAAGCAATAGGCAATGCTTACGGGGAAAAGTAGTAGCGAAAGCACACCATAAGCATATTTTTTGTGCCCGAACGCGGTTACAACAACAATCAGCGAACCCACATAGAACAGGGCTGCACCAACACCTATCAATATGATTATTATTACATTTACTGCTAATTCCACTATATGTTCAGCCTTCGTGGTAACCTAATCAACATCCTAATTAGTCCTATTCCTCATTTACTCAATGTATCGCTAGGGATTCTAGAAGAACTTCTTACCTGTAAGTGCAATATAAATCGCAAAGAAACCGACTAAAGAGTAAATAATCTCAAATGCACCTATGCCATCGAAATTGCCCTTAAGGCCTTCCGAAATAAGCATAAAAGCGAGAAGTAATGATGGTAGGGAGAGCACACCCACAATAATACGGACGCTCAGCGATAGCTTTCCTTTTTCAGTTATTTGCAATACGTTCTCTCTTGTTATTGATGCCACTGGTTATTGGTAAAATTATCAATACAATAAGCTTAATAATGTAATTGCCGCTTCGCACCTAATGCAAGAATAACATTTCCACCTTTGGAAAACTCCCCTCAGTGAACTACACACCGGCAGCTAATTGCTGATCAATGGGTTAAGCCAACCTGTGCCAAGACCCATTTGCCGCTTAAGGCTATCCGACTATTGAGGCGCAGTGTTTGCAGTGAAACAAAATTCTTGGCCTAAACCAAAAACAATTCTTTCGGGCCCAATAAAATTGCCTTTTATTGTTTCGTCCCACTCACAAATCAGTGTGCTTGTTCCTTTCCTTAGCTTGCATGACCATTGATAGACTTCTGCGTCTATTTCGTTATACTCGCCACTCAATTCCCAGCCGCGTTCTATATATTGTGAAATAATAGAGTGAAACCGTTCTGCAGGAACCTCTTGGATTATATTGAGTCCATAATATTGATATTTAAATTCGGTTAACTTTCTTCCTAACAAAGCAAACAGACTCATTTTTCATTCTCTCTATAATTTACCAATAATTTACCAATAATTTACCAATAACTTTTTGATAACTTTTGAATTAACCAAAAGCCTAGCTATTTCCAACCATGCAGCCAAGTGCTTTCATCTTTTAAATCGAGCCAATTAATAGGTATGGCGCGCTTCGACATAACTGCCTCTATGCAGCAGGCAACAACAATATCTTCTTCATCAAACTCAATTTCAGAAATGATAAAGTGCTTTTCTTTGTTCAACGGTGTTACCGCTGTCCACTTACTATTGAGCAATTTTTTAGGGTTTATTTTATTCATTGTAACTCGATTAAAGTCTGCAAGCGTAAAACACGACAGGTTTATTAGCCCTGAATTGAACTGCCACTCTTTTGAGACATCCGTCTTTATTATTTCCTGATTTTCCATAAAGCCATTGTTTTACTTAAGAATTCCAGCGAATATCAGGTAAAACCACTAAAAGAAATGTCCCAATTGGTCCTAAAAGTAACGAAATTAAGAACCAGTTAAGCCCTCCTCGTCCTTTGCCTTGTGCTAGCCCTGCATTTATTAGCGCTAATGTTCCCCAACCGACAAAATATGAACCATTGCTCAGTACTGTTTCAGACATTTTTTACACTCCTTTTGACATTAATCTTCACATAGCTCTTCAAGTAGCTCATCTATCTCTTCTTTGAGTTCTCTATCTGCAATTTTGTTAGCGCTGAGTTTTGCATCTTGAAGATTTTTGATAGCGGCGTCAGTCTGCCCTAATTCAAGTTGTAATTTGGCCATAGAAAATGCGATCGACGACAAGTGGTCTTTTGAATTAACCACAACGGCTTTTTCTAGGGCTTTGGCGTAACCTAGCACTGCGTCTTCTAACTCTTCCGTAAAGTCGGCAAGCGTTTCCCATTGTTCTGGATGATCTTTGTCGGTATTTTCGTTAGCTATGCAAATAGATTCTAACTCTGCATACAGCGCATCAAATGCTTCTCTATTTTCTTCATTGGCAGCAGCCATTAGCTTTTCAGATAACTGATAGACGGTCTTATATATTTTGGTATTAATCATTACTAATTACCTTTCCTCTACAATAAATAATATAACAAATAGTGGATAAACAAATTAATCTAGTAACTCATTTCACTCTGACTTAGTCTACACCGAATGGGCTCGTTTAATGCAATCTGTTAGATCAGTTACTGTCCTGCGATCAAAATAAGTATAAGCCTGAGGGTTACTTTAATCAAAAAAAGAATCTACAGGACAACACCCATAAAATGGACACATTTATAGCTTCTGTTTTCCTGTACCACAAACAACAACCTCTTCACCAATATGATAAATATTGTTAATTGCTACATACACTCCCGATACGACTCCTGTGATTGGCAATAATATCAACCCACTAATGGAATAATATGTGTTAGTGTCTTCAAAACCATTGATCACCTTTAGTGTCTTACGATCACTTGATATTTCGCATTTATTTACTGCTGATAAATCATCAGTTGGCACTACAATGCAACCGGTCATTAGTATCAACGCAAACATTCCACACAAAATCAATTTCATTCTTAAAACCCCTCAATTAAAAAGTACTCACCACAAAGCACCGTGCATCACATTCAGATTCGGTGTTGAGCACAACGAACTGCGACCGTATTGCTGTGGATAAATGACTGGATGCCTTTGTTAGGGTTAATTTACTGAATACATCCTCAAAAAAAGTAGTATTGTTGATAATCCATAACTCAGAGCGAGTATACCCCAATAACCACTGCCTATTAGCAAGAGCCCTGGTAAAAAAGCAGCGACAAGGCAGCAAATTTGAAATGCTTGACTTCGATTTTGCAAAAAAATTGTAATCGGGCTAATAACGACAAAGCTATACATTAAACCGACAGGAAATAAAAATATACTGACGTTCAACGCGTTATCAAAGACGGATTGTTGCCCTCTAGCTCCTTGATTTTCAGATATAAAAAATATAACCAAGGCTGTTATAAAAGTCGCGAGGCCTCCCGCTAAGTTGCCAAAAGTGATTGCTTTTAAAAAGTTAAAAACACGTTCAAATTTAGTTTTACGCATAAAGACTAATCCCCCACATAATGTGGCGAGTGCTGCTTAAGCAAATCGTAATGCGCGCATAAAGCAGTAGCACCGAAAACAACGCCGGTGTTAATCTTTTTGTGAGGTGTTGTCATGGTTTTCCTTTAGTCGAATACTCGAAACACACAGCGCAACCATCAGAATTGAGCTGACAAACCAACCGTCAGTTGCGGGGCTTCCGATAGAAATTTTTAAAATTGGAAATATAAGAAGACAAGATAGTAATGAGAACCCGATAGCATTTTTAAAACCTTGCCAGATACCAATCAGCCCAAGAGAAGCCAAAACTGAAAAAACTATTTCTGGGAAAAAATGTGAAAGACCTTTTCCATATTCAACTTCACGCACTATTGAAAAATCATACGCCCAATAATAAGGAAGTATGACCGCAAAAAGCAACGTTAATAAGAACAACAGTCTATAAGTATAAATCAACTTCATAAGCTCTTAACTATAGAACGCTTCCACCGTTCCTTTTAAGGTAATTAACAGCGGTTGTCCTCGACGGTCCAGCGCTTTAGGAGAAGGAATTTTTACCCAACCTTCACTGATGCAATATTCCTCGACATTAGTACGCTCTTTGCCGTTGAACAAAATACCAATCTTATGTTCGAAAATTTCAGCCACATAATGTGGACTGCGTGAATTACCCGAAAGGCGATCCGGTAAAGCTGGTAGTGATTTAGTGTCATTCATATTCGAGACCTGAAGTAAATAAAAGTGCGTCATTGTAGACAAAATACACCGAGTGCTCAAGAACCTCGGTAGTGTTTATAGATGCCTACTTGCATCGTTGTATAATGCTTGATTTTTGGCTAGTGTGGAGCGTTGAGGAGAATCAGTTCTGCAACAGCACTTTGTTAAGCGCTCAAATTCCAAGACAATTATCGTTACGATAAAGAATAGTACTGCGGTTCATGATTACGTCGGTGGCCTTTAAGCCCTCAATATCTAACGCTCGAAACCCGAGTCCCATCGCAAATTCTATGCCTTCTTTATAACGCTCACGCTGAGAGTCATCAAGCAATATAATCCCCTTTGCTGACAAAGCTGAAATACTTTGCTTCACACAATTCACTCTATCTCTTCCGTCAACTATTACCACATCATACTGCTCGTTCGCAGTTCCAATGATACGACAGTAGTCACCGTCGACATCTTTTGCTTTATAAATTAAATTTACGTTCTCAGGCAGATCTGATTTAATTAACTGAAACCAATCTTCGTCATACTCTACTGATGTGACAGCCAATACCTTCCTAGCATAAAAATAAGTAGAGTAACCACTCCCAAACTCAAAAATATTTAGATTATCGGTTAACCTGTCCTCCAAAAGCTTAACAACCGCGAAGTTCATCCATGGAATTGGACTTCCGTCCTTATCGATAGGCTTCCTCACCCCTAAGCTTTGAATCCACCCAGTTGAATATAGGTAAGAGTTAGGATTGCTGATTAGGCTATTATAAGCCATCAGTCTTAAGTGAAGTTTTTTTGTAATCAGTCGTTTGATAACATTTTTTATTATCTGTTTCATGCGTTATCCTTTGTAATTAACATGCTGCTCAATTCCCCGCCCCGCATTAGTGCATTGCAAGCGCAAAGTTGTCTCGGCGAGTTTGTTGATGCGTTTGTATGTTACTCACTTACGACCTCGATCTGAGACAGGTCTACTACTCGAATATGTGTTTGATAGTAATATTTTCCCGTAGGTCTTCCTTTTGAGTTTAGACTTACTCTAATTCGCTTAGCTTGACCTTTAACCAAGACCGATTTACCAACAAAAAAGTCTTGGGGGGGCATGCCGTATTTTGCTTCCAATTGAGTTGCTATAGAGGGGTGGATAGCAACGGTTATGCTTCGTTGGTCTCGATAATCTAATTCCGTGTTCAGATATATGAATTTGCCCTGCATACCCGAAGCTTTGATGTTGAGAGTGAATTCACCAGTTACGCGTTTAGATTCAATGTCTGCTGCTGCCGCGATGATCTCCATTGTATTTGAATAAGTCGATGTCGATACAGATGGAACCGAAACACAACCACCAACCATTAGTACGAGTGTTAGTAAGATAAACTTCATATCTAACTTCCTCTTAAATACAAAATGCCTAAATAACCGGCAACAATGACGCTCAAGCCTCATCCGTGTTCTGGATGGTTGTCTTGTTTCTAATTTTTTTGGCGTTACTTCTATCTGTTTTTTCAGTTCTCTTTTTGTTCTTCCGCTCATTTTTTTCAGTTACAATCTTTATTGCTTCTGGTTGCGATAAATTAGGATGTTTGGCGAGTAACTCTTCGACCTTTTTATTAATCTTTGTCATTGTTGAACCTCATGGTGTGTAAATATAAAATATCATAGGTATTTAAGCACACTTATTGCTTAGAAAATAAGAATTAAATTGCCCTCGTAAATGATAGACGTCACTAAGACCTTAATTCCAAAAATCCATATCATATTCTTCAACTCCGCCCCTCGTCAATCGAGGTAAACTTGATTGGGATGGGGATCTTGAAGAGATGAGAACATCTAAATGATTTTAGTCGACACAAGTGTCTGGATTGACTATTTCAAAGGTATTGAAACTCAAGAAACAAACTTTCTAGATCTTGTGTTAAGTCATGAAGATGCCGCTATTGGTGATCTAATACTACTTGAGATTCTCCAAGGGTTTCGCAACGATAAAGATTACGAGTTAGCAAAACAAAGCCTTGCTGCTCTTTACAGATCGCGACTTCCTTCCATTCACCCAACACTTGAAGCTTCAGGCAGCATCCGTTCAGACATAACACCTCATTTAGAGGCAAATAATTGCTGCCTAAAATAAGCGACGAAGGAGTAAATAAACTGCTGCTATTTGTCCTGCTTGAATGGCTTTTTATGCTAAAACTTACACTAACCCATTAATTTTAATGCAATATACGGTGTTAAATTTAAGAGTAATATGCCTATTTTATAATTACCCAGGAACTTAAAATACATATTTGGTAACCCTGAAGCCTCAACACCTACAATTTTACTGTGAAGATTAATCGTAAAATTTTTAAATACGATAATAAAAAACGCTGAAAACAAATAAACACCCAGATTTATTACAGTACACCAACCGAAAAAAGTAGTAAGTTCATTTACACAAATCATAAATTATTTCTCCGTAATATTAGTTATGCATAACGCGCAAGTTTATGGTGCGCTTTTGAAGCGAAGCGGAATGCGTCCGTAAAGTTGTCAAAACGGCCGGAGGGAGAGAACTGATGAGTTTGTTAGGTAGCCAGAATTTATTACGGTTTTGACGAAACATTCCATGCCTCCTTACGTTATCTATTTAGGCAAAACAATACTCGTTTGAAGCTGAAACTGCAACTGATGCTCAGTAGCGTAGACCAAACAATGAATGCTAACGAACCCGAAAATAACTTATTAAAAACAGATTAGGGTGACTCTTGAAAAAATGAGCAACAATATAACTTATGAAAAAGTGTGGCTACAAAGACAACCCTGAGCTCCCTTACGAATTTGTTAGGCAAGCTATAATATCAAAAACTGAAAAATGGAACTAGATTGCACCATTGAGAAGCTAATGGAAAATTCATTATTAGGCGACCAAAAAAAAGGGTCCTGATTTTTTACGAGTTTATAAATTTAAAATGCTCAAACAATTCACTCTTCTTGGATATGGTTATGAAGATGCCACCGTCACATTAGAAATGATAGCCTTAGGCTCGCATGAAAACTTTTATATCGATGTAAATAAATCTCGTTAACAACAAAACCTAATACACGCATAACGGGCAGTAAAACGCAGGCTAAAATTGGAGCGATGCGACCGAGCCTTCGTGTTATTGTCCCAGCGAGCCTGCGAGCGAGTTTATGCGCTTGTTATACGAACGCTCATCCTATACTTGAACTAATTGACCACCTTTTTGCTGGTCCTAAAGAAGCACCTAATTGGAAAACCGAAGCTGCGATTAGAAAAAAATTTGAACCTTCCAGCTCAGAGCTTCCAAATAAACCGGTTATTGAAAACTGAATGAACCCAATTATTCCAGAAAACCAATTACTAGAGCACTGGTGCACCAAAGTACGGTAAATTTTGCACGCCACACTTCAGATAACATGATGTATTTATTTAATTTTAACTTAATAATCAGCAGCTATATTGCCTCAGGTGGGTCAGTTTTACATTGCCGGTGACAAGTAAAACAATACTCGTTTTACGGTTGTCACCGACGAAAACTAAACAGCAAATGCTCGCGAACCCGAAACTGGTTTATTAAAAACCTTTGAGCGTGACTCTTGAAAGAACGAGCAACCATCAAAGTATAATATTGAATTACCAAAGCCTTAAAACTAAGCAACTAGTTCTTTGTAAGGATCTACATTCAGAGCATCTTTATTTTGTCGTGTTTGCCACAAGTCAAAAGCATTTTGGAGTCTTAACCAGTGATCAGCAGATGGCTTACCAAATACTAATTCTAGTCGAACAGCCATTTCTGGAGTGATAGAAGCTTTACAATTAACAACTTTTGACAGTGTTTTGCGGCTAATATCTAAATGTGTAGCCACATCCGTGATGGTCAACTCTAAAGGATCAATCACTAGTCCTTTAAGAATTTCACCGGGATGAGCTGGATTGTGCATTGCCATTAGTGATAATCCTCATAGTTTACTAACTCAATATCTTTACCAACAAATCGATATGTTATACGCCAGTTGCCACTGACTCTGACTGACCAAATATCTTTTTTATCACCTTTTAGCTTATGCATAAAAAGGCCAGGTAAATCAATATCGTCAGGAGCCTCCGAAAGATCTAAGTTAGACAAGATTAGCCTTAACTTTTTCTCGTGCTTTTTTTGAATGCCTACAGTCGTACCTTTCTGGTAAAATTTTTGAAGACCTTTGTGTAGGAACCTTTTTATCATTAATCAATTGTAACCACAAAGGTTACATGTCGCAACTATTAATAGCATAACACCCCGCATAATGGGAAATTTCATGGGCGCAACTTTTGAGCGAAGTAAAATGCCCGTAAAGTTGTCCCAGCGACCGAAGGGAGTGAACTGATGCGTTTGTTATATCTGGTTGAATTACCGCTATTTTGACTGAACAATCCATGTTTCCTTACGTTATCCATTTAGGTAAAAATTTACTCGTTTAACTCCAAAACAACAACCGAAGATGACTAGCGAGAATCAAACATTATGCGCTCGCGAACCCGAAAAAACTCGCTAAGAACAGATGGGCGTAACTTTTGAAAGAACGAGCTTGCTACAATATTGGTTTGTCAGCCACGTTTATTCCAATAACCGGGTTTGCGATGATTGTGCATTATAGCAACAACATAAACTTCCGAGTTTTCTCTAGTTTTGTAAACAACTGAGAAAGGGAAACGGCTAAGAATAAAACGACGATGACTTTGGCCAAATTTCGGCCAAGTATGAGCAAGTGACTGAATCGAATCAAAAGCTTCTTCTAGCTCTTGAATGAAGTCATACCCCAAGCCTCTTGATTGCAATTGATACCACGAAAAAGATTCTTTGATTTCAACTTTTGTATCTGGATGGAAATAAATAGGTAGCATCTAGCTTGTAATATCTTTTTTCATTTCATCCCATGAAATAGCCTGCACTGCGCCCGATTCTAGATCAGCACTGCGGGACTCGGCCAAAGAAAGCCAATCTTTATCCACATCTTCAGCTCCAGAGTCCATCGATGATAATAAGCAGTGAGCGGCTAACGCCTTTTCTTTCGTACTAAGCTGCTCAATGTTTTCTAAAAGTATTCTTAGTGCATCTGACATTTTACACTACCTCCAAATCAATATTTAAATATAATAACACCATACCAATTTAATAATAATCAAATTGTACCGCCTATATATAACACCCCGCATAACAGGCAACTTTATGGGTGACGCTTTGAAGCGTAGCGTAATTCGACCGGAAATTTGTCCTAGCGAACGGAGTGAATGAGTTAATGCGTTTGTATGGCAACGTTTAACTTCAACGGTTGTACTCCATCCAAATCTAGCGTCTGTCGAGCCTGCCACAACTCATAGTTGTCCTGCATACTTAACCAACTCTCAGGCGTTCTACCCAACACTTTAGAAAGTCGTAATGCCATCTCAGGGCTTATCGCGCTTTGACCTTTCACAATACGACTTAATGTTGAAGCCGCTACGTTCAAATGAGTAGCTAAAGTTCTGCAACTCAGATTATATGGTTGCATATAGACATCGTCTATAAACTCACCAGGATGCGGGGGATTATGCATATTCATTAGTGGTAATCCTCATAGTTTAGGATGAAAGCATTGCCATCCTTAAATTCAAATGTAATGCGCCAATTGCCATTGACCGATATAGACCAGATAGAAGATCGCTCACCCTTTAATTTGTGAAGCGAGTAGCCCGGTAAATTAATATCTTCAATTTCATGAGCGGTATCTATTGCGACTAACTGCATTCGTAGCTTTTTAGCATGAACCGGCTGAATACCTGACGTTTTACTTGTTTCGTAAAACAGTCTTAGTCCTTTATGTTTTAAAGATTTAATCATCTACATATTGTAGCGTGGTGCGCAACACAAAGCAACCGAGTTGCATAACACCCGCATAACGGGAAATTGCATGGGCGCAGCTTTTGAGTGAAACGAAATGCGACCGTGTAATCAGACAATATTCTGTCTGCATGGAAACGAGTGCGAGCCAACAAGGGAGCCCTTGGCATTTATGGCATATCCATTGATGACTTCCCCGCTTGGGCAAAGGAGGGTAACTGGAAACGTATTATGTCTGAGCTTCGCTCAGGACAATACCAACCTTCACCTGTTAGGCGTGTGGAAATTGATAAACCCGATGGCGGTAAACGTCAACTGGGCATTCCCAACGTTATCGACAGGGTTATCCAGCAAGCAATTGCTCAAGTTCTAACGCCCATCTTCGACCCAGCCTTCTCAGACAGCAGTTTTGGGTTTAGGCCATACCGAAATGGGCAACACGCGGTGAAGCAGGTGCAAGACATCATTAAAACCGGACGCCGTTTTGCTGTGGATGTCGAATTGTCTAAATTCTTTGACCGCGTTGACCACGATTTACTCATGACCTACCTTGGCTATAAAGTGAAGGATAAGCGATTGCTTAAATTGATTAAACGTTACTTGCGAGCTGGGGTTATCGATAACCAGTTTTATAGTGAGAGCCGCGAAGGTGTTCCACAAGTCGGGCCTTTATCGCCGCTATTAGCGAACATCATGCTTGACCCTTTGGACAAAGAGCTTGAGAAACGAAAGCACGAATTTGCCCGCTATGCGGATGATTTTACCATTTTGGTAAAGTCTCCACGTGCGGGAGAACGTGTTCTGAGCAGTATCAGCAGATTCCTGACTCACCGCCTGAAACTGATCGTTAACTCGGTCAAAAGCCACGTCGTTAAGACCAATGAAAGTATATTCCTTGGATTCACATTCAAGGGAGGACGCATTCACTGGCACCACCAGCAAAGGGCCATGGCGCAGCGCTAAATCCCCAGGGATTAATCAGGCATTGTCGCTCGATTACTTAAAGTCTGAGGGGCTTTATTCGCTACGTGATGGTTGGATTTCACTTCACCATTCTAAGTGAAACGCCCTGTGCGGAGCCGCATGCAGGGTGTTGTGGGGGCTGGAGGTTAGAAACCTCTGGCTACCCGATTTATGTGCGCGTTCGCCAAGTCTTAGGTTCTCGCGCACAATTAAGAACTGCAAAAACAACGATAACGTCGTCAATAACTTTGTAGAAAACAGCATACGGAAAACGATGGATTAAAACTCTACGAATCGACTTGTAAATAACCGCATATTGTTCGCTGTTTGAGGATACTTTGGCGAGTGAATCTCCAACACACTCTATAAAATCAGCACCAAGACCGATTTTGCAATGTTCGAAGTAAGAATATGCGTCCTGCAAATCCATTTCGGCTTCTGGTTGTATGTATCCTTACATTTTCAAACATTATTTATTGAGAATCCTTGATTTCAACTCATCCCAACTTGCACTAGCGTCTGGTTTATTTTCGAATTGTATTACACGGCGGTCAAGCTCAGCCTTTTGTTCAGCAGAAACATCTAGCGATTTTTCATCAGATATCACTGAGTCCCAAAATGTTGAGCTAAAACAACCTTTTCTTTTGTTGTTAACGAATCATTATTCATTATTCATTATTCACTCCAATTTAACTGATATTTGAAGTATAGACCAAATATTCAGTTGAAACACCTGTACCAAATAGCACATAACGCCCGCATAAACAGCGGAGCAAGTTGGACGCTTTTTTGCGCCGTGTGTTTTGCAAAAAACTGGCCTGCTTGCGGAGTCAGGTTTGATGCGCTTGTTAGTGCTATTTATAGTGATACCACCAATTCCCTTGGTTTTCCCGATCTACCGTTTGTTGAGACTCAATATCAAAGATAACATCAGGTCTTGCCTTTGCTGGTCAATTAAACGTAATAAGAAGCTCATTCATAGAAGCAATGAAGTTGATATTAGACTTCAATGTATCTTTAGCTAGGTCTGTTGTTACGCCGACAACAAACACTAAATGTTTTGGGTCAATGTAATATGCACCGAAAGACCAAATAGTAGGTTTGAATCCCTCAGTTGTGACTAGTCTTCCAAGCGCTGTTTCAATTCTCCAAATTTTCCACTTAAGTAAAATGTTCATATAGAGCACTAACAATCTATTACCCGAAAAACTTCCACGTATAGTGTCGAGTTAATTGGCCGTCTATGTGAAGTTATTTTCATAGCTAAATTCCTTTTTATTAACGGTTATCTGCGCAAGCATTAATTTTGAATGTTTTATCCTTATTTCTACACTGTACCAAAGAACAGAATTTTTATAATGTATTGCTCTTTGCCGTATTTATGGCTTTAATGTAAACTTCCACAGTCGTTTTTGCGGTAAAGGAATATTGCATGAATAGTCATTTTTTAGCGTTTATTGAAGAACAAATGTACCTTAAAAGAAATGCCAAGAGGTCGGTACAAACTTATTTAAAATGGATAAATGGATTTATTAGATTTCACAATAATCAGCACCCGTCGGTTTTATTTGATCAGCACGCAGAACAATATTTATCTTACCTTGTTAAGCAGAAAAAAGTAGCCCCCAACACACAGTCAGTCGCGCTGAATGCGCTGGGCTTTCTTTTTAAGGAGATCATTAAGCGACCGTTATCGCTTGAGCTTAAATTTGTTAAAAGTGGTCTACAAACTAAGCTACCAACTGTGTTAACAGTAGCTGAAATTCAACAATTATTTTTACACATAAACATTCATTACAAGCTTCCAGCTGGCTTGTTATATGGCAGTGGTTTGCGGTTAATGGAGTGTTTACGACTGCGTACTCAAGACATTGATTTCGACTTTAAGAATATTAGAATTTGGGACGGCAAGGGAGGTAAACATCGAGTAGTGACTCTCGAAGAGGATCTAATGATCCCACTACGCTCGCAAATTCAATTGGTTAATCATTATCTGTCACTCGATCGAATTAACAAATCCTATGCTGGGGTGTATATGCCGCTAGGTTTGCGTATCAAATCGCCCAATAGTAAATTTACAGTTAGGTGGCATTATTTGCTCCCTTCTAAAACCCTGTCAATCGACCCAGAATCGAAATTAAAGCGCCTCCACCATATTCATGAGTCTAGCTTAAGAAAAGCTATTACAGCAGATCAAGTCACTGCAGGGATAGAGAAAAAGGTCAGCCCGCACACCCTTCGTCATTCGTTTGCCACACATTTACTTGACAATGGTGCAGATATACGAACGGTGCAAGATCAATTAGGCCACGCAGATTTGAGAACAACACAAATTTATACGCATATTTTATAACGAGGAGGCAATGCGGTTATTAGTCCGTTAAAGAATTTATTTTAGTGGAAGTAGAGGAATAACTAATCTTGTTTACTGCATTAAGCGAGTATTTATATACGCGTTATTCTAACGACTAATATGTTTCACATGAAACAAAGAAATGATTTTTAAGAACAGGGCTCGAGCGTTAGTGTTGGTGTTGGTGTTGGTGTTGGTGTTGGTGTCAAAAAAGTAGTTGGATATTGTTAAGAGATTGCAACTATTCGCCTTTTTGTGCCATCTTTTTTAGGCAAAAAAAAGCCAGCTTACCCTATAGAGTGAGCTGGGTTTTTACATTATTTTTTACTAACTTACTTGCGCAATTTTTGAATCAATCTTAATTGTGCAATGGCTTCGGCTAGCTCAATAGCAGCTTCAGCGTAGTCGAAATCTGCACCGCCTTTCGCAATGGTTTCTTCAGCATGTTTTTTCGATGCTTCTGCTGCTGCTTCATCCAGGTCTTCTGCACGAACAGCAGTATCAGCTAGAACAATAATGCTACCAGGTTGCACTTCTAAAATGCCGCCTGCTACATAAATAAGTTCTTCTTCGCCAAACTGCTTAACTACTCTAACCATGCCAGGTTGTAAACCAGTTATCAAGGGAGCGTGGCCAGGATGAATACCTAGCTCACCTTCGCTGCCTGTGACTTGAACAGTTTCAACGAGACCAGAGAAAATCTCTATTTCTGCGCTTACTACGTCCAACTGTACTGTCATTGCCATGGGGTCTCCTTTAAGGCAGCTTTCGCTGCGCTATAAGTACTAAGCTAGAAAATTACTTCTTCGCTTTTGCAATTGCTTCGTCGATTGTACCAACCATATAAAAAGCTTGCTCTGGTAGGCTATCGTGCTCGCCTTCCAAGATACCTTTAAAGCCAGTAATGGTTTCTTTCAATGAAACATACTTACCAGGAGAACCAGTAAAGACTTCTGCTACGAAGAAAGGCTGTGACAAGAAGCGCTGTATTTTACGTGCGCGTGATACGACTTGTCTGTCTTCTTCAGATAACTCATCCATACCTAGGATGGCAATAATGTCTTTAAGTTCTTTATAACGTTGAAGTACCGTCTGCACGCCACGAGCAACATCATAGTGTTCTTGACCTATAACTAACGGATCAAGTTGACGTGATGTAGAATCAAGTGGGTCAACAGCAGGGTAAATACCTAAAGACGCGATATCACGTGACAATACAACAGTTGCGTCTAAGTGAGCAAAGGTTGTTGCTGGTGATGGATCCGTCAAATCATCCGCAGGTACATATACCGCTTGGATAGAAGTGATTGAACCTGTCTTTGTTGAGGTAATACGCTCTTGTAATACACCCATTTCTTCAGCAAGGGTAGGCTGATAGCCTACGGCTGATGGCATACGACCAAGCAGGGCTGATACTTCTGTACCGGCTAATGTATAACGGTAGATGTTATCAACGAAGAAAAGTACATCGCGACCTTCATCACGGAACTTCTCAGCCATTGTTAAACCTGTCAAAGCAACACGTAAACGGTTGCCTGGAGGCTCATTCATCTGACCGTAAACAAGCGATACTTTATCAAGTACGTTTGATTCGTTCATTTCGTGATAGAAATCGTTACCTTCACGAGTACGCTCACCAACACCTGCGAATACAGAGAAACCGCTGTGCTCGATAGCGATGTTACGAATTAGTTCCATCATGTTTACTGTTTTACCAACACCAGCACCACCGAACAAACCTACTTTACCACCCTTAGCGAATGGACAAACGAGGTCGATTACTTTGATACCAGTCTCAAGCAGTTCAATAGAACTTGATTGATCTTCGTAACTTGGTGCTTCACGGTGAATAGACATACGCTCTTCTTCACCGATGGGACCAGCTTCATCTATAGGGTTACCAAGTACATCCATGATGCGACCCAAAGTTGCTATACCTACAGGCACTTTGATCCCTTCACCGCTGTTCTCTACCGCTAAATTACGACGTAAACCGTCAGTACTACCCATCGCAATGGTGCGCACTACGCCACCACCCAATTGCTGTTGTACTTCGAGAGTTAAGCCCACTAAGTCACCTTCGGTTACTTTTAGTGCGTCATATACTCTTGGAACTGAATCTTGTGGAAATTCGATATCCACGACAGCACCAATGATTTGGACGACCTTACCTTGACTCATAATTAGTCCTCTTAATTCCTAAAATTTGTGCTTTACCTAAATAGCTCACAATGCGCTTAAACAGCAGCGGCACCTGAGACGATTTCACTTATTTCTTGTGTAATCGCCGCTTGGCGAGCCTTGTTGTATACCAATTGCAAATCATCAATTAGATCTCCAGCATTGTCAGTAGCGGCTTTCATCGCTACCATTCGCGCAGCTTGCTCTGAAGCTACGTTCTCAACAACACCTTGATAGACCTGAGATTCTATATAACGAACCATTAATTGTTCCAAAATCTGCTTTGGATCAGGTTCGTAAATGTAGTCCCAACGATGCTTTAGTGCTTTATCTTCTGATTTAGGCAAAGGCAACAATTGATTGACCACGGGTTCTTGGTTCATGGTGTTAACAAAGTCATTATAGACAAGGAATACCCGGTCCAACTTTCCTTCGTCGTATGCGTTTAGCATAACACGCACAATACCAACGACATCTTGAACACTTGGCTTATCACCTAAGCCCGATTCAGCTGCCATGACGTTTCCGCCAAAACGACCAAAAAAGGCACAGGCTTTAGCACCTAACGCAGCAAAATGGATTCCAACTTCTTGTTCTTTCCATTTCTTCGCGTCTTTTGCGACCAATTTAAATTCGTTGGTATTTAACCCACCACATAAGCCACGGTCTGTAGAAATAACAACATATCCTACATTCTTGACTTCACGCTCTTCCAAATATGGATGGCGATATTCCAAGCTACCGTTAGCAATGTGACCAATCACTTTTAGCATATTTTGTGCATATGGACGGCCTGAGGCCATACGTTCCTGGGCCTTCTTCATCTTCGAAGCAGCAACCATTTCCATAGCGCTGGTAATTTTTTGAGTGTTTTTAATACTCCCAATCTTACCTTTTATCTCTTTTCCGCTAGCCATGACACTCTCTCCAATTACTAAACGATGTGCCCCAACATGAGTTTATTAAAACCCGCGGAGGCAAATTGATTACCACGTTTGTGTCGATTTAAACGTTTCAAACGCTTTTTTCAACTGTGATTCAATATCATCGTTGTAGTTACCAGTTTCATTAATTGAGTTCATGAGTTCGGTTTGTTCATTGTTCATATACGAGTGAAGTGCAGCTTCAAAATCCAGAACTTTATTAAGTTCAATATCTTTTAAGAAACCCTTTTCAGCTGAAAACAATGATATCGCCATTTCTGCAACCGACAACGGTGCATACTGGTGCTGCTTCATAAGCTCCATTACACGTTCACCATGTTCTAGCTGTTCACGAGTCGCATCATCAAGATCAGATGCAAACTGAGAGAACGCCGCTAATTCACGGTACTGTGCAAGTGCTAAACGAATACCACCGCCTAGCTTTTTAATGATTTTGGTTTGTGCAGCACCACCAACACGAGATACTGAAATACCGGCGTTAACAGCTGGGCGAATACCCGCGTTGAACAGGTCACTTTCCAAGAAAATTTGACCATCGGTAATTGAGATTACGTTTGTTGGTACGAACGCAGAAACGTCACCCGCTTGGGTTTCAATGATCGGTATAGCGGTTAATGAACCTGTTTTACCTTTCACTTCGCCGTTTGTGTATTTTTCAACATAGTTGCTGTTTACACGTGCTGCGCGCTCTAACAATCTTGAGTGCAAATAGAATACGTCACCTGGATAAGCTTCACGGCCTGGTGGACGTTTCAATAACAATGATACCTGACGGTATGCTACTGCTTGCTTTGACAAGTCATCATATACGATAAGTGCGTCTTCGCCGCGATCACGGAAATATTCACCCATAGTACAACCTGCGTAAGGAGCCAAGTATTGTAATGCCGCTGATTCAGAAGCAGAAGCTGCAACGATAATGGTATGAGCCATTGCGCCGTGTTCTTCTAGCTTGCGAACTACGTTAGCGATAGTAGAAGCTTTCTGACCGATAGCGACATACACACACTTAATACCTGTACCTTTTTGATTGATGATGGCATCAATCGCAAGTGCAGTTTTACCTGTCTGACGGTCACCAATAACCAACTCACGTTGGCCGCGGCCGATTGGGATCATTGCGTCAACTGACTTATAACCCGTTTGTACTGGTTGATCGACCGATTGACGTTCAATAACGCCCGGTGCAATCTTCTCAACTGGTTCATAACCAGCAGCTTCAATTGCGCCTTTACCATCGATTGGTGCACCTAGCGTGTTTACAACACGACCTAACAGACCTGGGCCTACCGGTACTTCTAAGATACGACCTGAAGACTGTACTTTCATACCTTCTTGTAAATCAGCGAATGGACCCATTACAACAGCACCAACTGAATCTCGTTCGAGGTTCAATGCGATTGCGTAACGGCTTCCTGGAAGTTCAATCATTTCGCCTTGCATAACATCTGCTAGGCCGTGTACACGGATAATACCATCAGCGACACTAACGATAGTTCCTTCATTTCGAGCTTCACTTACTACACTAAACTGTTCAATACGTTTCTTGATCAGTTCTGCAATTTCAGTGGAATTAAGTTGCATGCTCTTTATCCCCTTTATGCTTGCAACGCGTCTGAAAGACGGTTCAATTTAGAATTTACGGAACCATCTATTACTGTATCGCCGGCCTTAATAATGACACCAGCGACCAATCCAGGATCCACGTTACATATAAGCTTCACTTTACGTGATAAACGTTTTTCTAACGCCGCACTCATCTTATCTAACTGTTCTTTTGACAATTTGATTGCAGACGTCACATCTACATCAATTTCTTTGTCGTAATCCGCTTTAAAAGCGTCAAACTGTTTCGATATATCAGGCAAGGCAGATAAACGATTACTGTGAGCCAGAACATGTATAAAGTTCTGACCATGAGTGTTGAGCTGTTCACCACATACACCAACAAATAATTCAGCAAGATTTTCAGCGGCTAAAGCGCTAGATAGTACGTTACGGATTTCGTCGTTCTTAGCGACTTCACCAGCAAATACTAACATTTCTTGCCAATTTGCGATGTCGGCGTTCTCAACCGCGAAATCAAATGCGGCTTTGGCGTAAGGGCGAGCTACGGTAGTCAATTCAGACATGGCTCATCTCCCTTATAGCTCAGCGACAAGTTTTTCAACAATGTCATTCTGTGCCTGTGCATCGATTTCGCGTCCAAGAATTTTTTCTGCACCAGATATTGCTAAAGCAGCAACCTGTTTGCGTAAATCTTCTTTAACGCGATTACGTTCGGCTTCGATCTCAGCATAACCTTGAGCGATAATTTTCTCACGCTCGGCATGTCCACGCTGTGTTTCTTCATCAACAAGTTGATTAGCGCGTTTCTTTGCCTGGTCTAAGATTTCAGCAGCCTGTGCTTTCGCCTCTTTCAACTGGTCTGTTGCTTTCGCTTGAGCCAGTTCTAGATCTTTCGTTGCTCGCTCTGAAGCAGCCAAACCATCAGCGATGATTTTCTGGCGTTCTTCAATTGCTGCCATTAATGGTGGCCACACATACTTCATGCAGAACCATACAAACACAGCAAACGCGATTAACTGACCTATAAGAGTAGAATTCATGTTCATTTCGATTCCTCCTCTATTAAATTCGCTAAACTAAAATTAGTATTAATTAGCCTAAGCCAACAGCGAACAATAGATATAGAGCGATACCAACACCGATCATTGCGATTGCATCGATTAGACCTGCTACGATGAACATTTTGACCTGTAGTTGAGGTGCTAGTTCTGGCTGACGAGCAGCAGATTCTAGAAATTTACCACCAAGAATTCCGAAACCAATAGCGGTACCTAGGGCACCCATACCGATTAGTAGAGCAACTGCAATTGCAATCATTGTGTATCTCCGATTTTTAGTTAATGTTTAAAGTTAAAAAATAAAATGTTATTAAACTTAGTTTCTAGTGGTCTTCACTCGCCAAACTTAAATACACGATTGTTAACATCATGAATATAAAGGCTTGTAATGGAAGAACTAGAATATGGAATACCGCCCACATAAAGTGCAATGGCAACTGCCATAGACCGATAGTAGCGATCAAAATAAATATCAATTCACTGGCGTACAAGTTTCCGAACAAACGAAGTGCTAGTGAAAGTGGACGTGCAAATAAGGTTACTAATTCAAGTATCAAGTTAACTGGGATAAACGCCCAATGGTTGAATGGTGTAAAGCTAAGCTCTTTGGCAAAGCCTAAGACACCCTTCATTTTAATTGAGTAGAATATAATAAGTGCAAACACGCCTAACGCCAGAGCGAGAGTCAAGTTTAAATCCGTGGTCGGAACGGCTTTCATGTAAACGTCATGTGGATCCATGCCGAATCCGTATTGGCCTACCCAGCCAGCAATGGTTGGCAAAACATCAACAGGGACGAGATCCATTAGATTCATCAGCAATATCCAAACGAATATGGTCAGCGCTAAAGGTGCAATTAATGCGCTTCTACCATGGAAGGTGCTAACAACGTTGTCATTTACAAAACCAACGACTAACTCAACGAATGCTTGAGATTTTGTAGGTACCCCAGTAGTTACTTTCTTTGCAATACGACGAAAAAAGTAAAGAAAAAGAACACCAAGACCAATCGACCAAGCCATTGTGTCAACGTGTATAGCCCAAAAGCCAGCGTCAGCACATGCCTTGTTGAAGGCAATACCAGTGTCGGTATTGCACATCGTCGCATTCGTCAAATGGTGTTGGATATAGTCTGTAGTAGTATATTCAGAAGCCATCGTTAAACCCAAATTGTGTAATTTAAAAATTGTTACATTGTATCGTCTACATGTCTTTAAGACATTTGGCGTAGACGAAACATGGCAAACCAATGGCTTACCATTGCTAAAACATAAGCACCCATCAACGGAAGAGGGGATGCATTTAGTTGAGAAAATGCAATAGCAAAAAATATCACAGTTAAAGCCAGTTTAATTTTCAAACCTTGGCTAAAACTTTGTACAACGATCTTACTTTTCGTTGCACCTGCGTATCGGAATGACCAATACGCAAAAAAACTATGCGGTATGATAAATGTTAGAGCGCCAACAATTGCTGCAACTGCATACCCTGGTTTTATTGCTAAAACGATCACTACCAATATGAGTGAAGATATACATTGCGCTAAAATTCCTTTCTTGGCTAATTGTCTTCCACTATTAGCTAAATTCACAGGCATTCTCGCAGGCGTTGGTTCATCCTAAAATACATACCTAAATTGAAGGCGCGATGAGTATACTGGTATAATAGAAAAATTCAACTATTTAGCAGTTTTTTCCCCTGTACTGGTGTACTTTCAGCACTAAAATGTTCAACAAAGATTGTTCCGCAAAAAAAACCGAACGCTTTGTCAGGTTTTAACGATCGGTTAATGCCATTTTTTGTAAAATACCATCGAGCTGGTCTAAATCACTAAAGTTGATGACTAGTTTACCCTTGCCATTGCGGTTGTGCGCTATTTGAACATGGGTACCGAAATTTTCTGACAGCGATGTTTCTAACTGTTTGACATCTGGGTCAATTTGAGCTTCTTTAGTGCTTTTTTCAGGCTGTGGATTATCAATATCTAATTGCGTTTTTTTCACCAGGTTTTCAGTCTCTCTTACCGTTAACCCTTTATCAGCAACGAGTTTTGCTGTGCTTGATTGAACATCGCCGTTAAGTGCTAACAATGCACGGGCATGACCCATGTCAATATCACCGTACTCAAGCAAGCGCTTTACATCGTCTTGTAAGCTGTTCAGGCGCAACAAATTAGTAACCGTAGTTCGTGACTTGCCAACAGCATCTGCCACTTGCTGGTGAGTTAAGTTAAATTCGATCATGAGCCGGTCTAATGCTTGGGCTTCTTCCATTGCATTGAGATCTTCACGTTGAATGTTCTCAATCAGTGCAATAGCTACCGCTGCATCGTCGGCAACGTCTTTAATCAAACACGGAATAACATCGAGTTTAGCTAACTGTGCTGCTCGCCATCTGCGCTCGCCAGCTATAATTTCATATTTTTCATTATCAGTTTGACGCACAATAATAGGCTGAATAATGCCTTGAGCTCGAATTGAGGCGGCGAGTTCTTCGAGCGCTTCAGATGACATATCTTTTCTAGGCTGGTATTTTCCTGGTCGCATAAATTCGATAGGAATATTTTTTAGGTCGCTTTGTTCACCGGTATCGTTTTCTGCAGCTAGCTTTTGTTTGTCTGCGTGACTGCGACTAGTAGCGAGTAGTGCATCTAATCCTCTGCCTAAGCCTTTATTTTTTGGTGACATCCGAACCTCTGATATTTCTTTAAGAGTTATTTTTTAACTACTCATTATTTATTAATTTCAAAAATAGATATTTAAACTCAAGTAAGTGCTTAATTATTAATTATATTTATTTAGTAACTCGCCTACGTAAAATTTCACCTGCTAGCGCCAAATAAGCCTTAGCACCCGTTGACGACTTGTCGTAATACATTGCTGGCGTACCAAAACTTGGTGCTTCTGCCAACCTAACATTTCGTGGAATAACGGTGCGGTATACTTGATCGCCAAAATGACGTTTCAATTGCTCAGACACGTCGTTTGCTAATCTATTGCGTGGGTCATACATTGTTCTGAGTACACCCTCAATTTTTAAATCTGGATTAACAACAGATGCTAATTTATGGATCGTATCCATTAGAGCTGTTAATCCCTCCAATGCATAATATTCGCACTGCATAGGGACAAGAACGGAATCTGAAGCAGCCATCGCATTCACCGTTAGTTGATTCAGTGAGGGTGGGCAATCGATAAAAATATAATCATAATCGGCTTGCACGCTTTCAAGTGCCCTGCGCAATCGTAATTCACGCGCAAACACTTCCATTAATTTGATTTCGGCGGCGGTTATATCTGAGTTGCCCGCAATTAGATCGTATTTTCCGGCGGTATTTTTGATGATAACTTCTTTAGCAGGTACATCCTCGATAAGTAATTCATAACACGTATTATCAACGTTATACTTATCAACTCCGCTGCCCATAGTAGCATTACCTTGAGGATCGAGATCGATAAGCAATACTCTACGTTTTGTCGCTGCCATCGACGCGGCAACATTAACCGCAGTTGTTGTTTTACCAACACCACCTTTCTGATTCGCAATTGAGATGACTTTCGCCACAATATATTCCGTTTGTTAGTAGTTGAAAACTATTGTGATTACTTCACATTTCATTTTTGCTTGATGTGGCATAAGTGTTTAGACCAAAATAGTGTTGTGCCATCGATTTGTAGGCTCATGAGTTACTTGGTTTTCTTCACTTTTATTAAATGCCGTTCGCCCTTAAAATTAGGTATCGCAAGGTCAACACAATCTACTACTGTAAAGCCTGTAGGAATTTCGTCAAGTTCAAGTTGATTAACCTGGCCTTTTAATGCCAAAAATAAGCCTTTTTCATCGGTTAAAGATTGGCACCAATGCAGCATGTCTTTTAACGACGCAAAGGCTCTACTCAGCACGCCATCAAGTGGTTGTTCTAATTCAACATCTTCAACACGCGTTTGCATTGCAGTCACATTGGTAATTTTTAATTCATACAAACTTTGCTTAATAAACCGGATGCGCTTACCTAAACTATCGATCAGCAAAAACGTTTTATCTGGGTTCATGATAGCTAACGGAATGCCGGGTAATCCTGCACCCGTTCCAACATCGGCAAAATGGTTACCTTGTAGATGCGGTGAAATAACGATCGAATCAAAAACATGCTTTATCAACATATCTTGAGGGTCTCTAACCGAGGTTAGATTATATGCTTTATTCCATTTATTGATAAGCAATACATAATCAATTAATTGCTGTTTTTGTAGTTCCGATACCGCGAAATCTAAATGCACAGCCATCTTATCAAATGACTGTGAAAGCGCATCAAACATCGCAGAGGGGGTGTTGGCTGTAGTCATCAAGCTGTTTTTTTCTCAGCTTTAAATAACATACTGTGTTTCTTCAAATACACTACAAGCAATGAGATAGCGGCTGGTGTAATACCTGAGATCCGCGATGCTTTACCAATCGTTTCGGGTCGAGCGTCAGTTAATTTTGCAACAACTTCATTCGACAAACCGGAAATCTGAGAAAAATTAAAATCTATTGGCAACAGTGTGTTCTCATGTCGCAGCGATTTAGCAACCTCGTCTTTCTGACGTTCAATATAACCAGCATATTTTATTTGAATTTCAACTTGTTCGGCGGCTTTAGGATCAGCAATACTTGGGCCAAAACTCCCAATACTAGTGAGTTTCGCATAGGTCATTTCGGGCCGTCTAATTAATTCTTCTAATGAATGCTCGCGGCTAATAGGCGTTTTTAACATGCTATTAAGTTCGTTTAAAGATGCATGTTTTGTGTGAACCCATTGTGATTTTAGACGCTGTTTCTCAAGTTCTACACTATTCATTTTTTCTTGAAAGTAAGCCCATTGCTCATCGCCAACTAGGCCTATCGATCTACCTTTTTCGGTCAAACGAACATCAGCGTTATCTTCACGCAACAACAGGCGATATTCTGCTCTGCTAGTAAACATTCGATACGGTTCTTTGGTACCCATTGTAGCTAAATCATCAATGAGAACACCCATGTAAGCTTCATCGCGGCGCAATTCAAAACCTTCTTTTCCTTGGCATTGTAGGGCTGCATTTGCGCCTGCAACTAAACCTTGCGCACCGGCTTCTTCGTAGCCAGTCGTTCCGTTGATTTGGCCGGCAAAAAATAATCCACTAATAAACTTTGTTTCGAGTGTTTGTTTTAAATCACGTGGGTCAAAGAAATCATATTCGATGGCATAGCCAGGACGAATGATGTGAGCATTTTCAAAGCCATTGATTGAACGAACTAAGGCCATTTGAATATCGAAAGGTAAACTAGTTGATATTCCATTTGGATAAACTTCTACGCTAGTTAATCCTTCAGGCTCAACAAATATTTGGTGTGCATTTTTATCAGCAAAACGCATTATTTTATCTTCAATGGACGGACAATATCGTGGTCCTATACCTTCAATCACCCCAGTATACATAGGGGATCTATCCAGACCTGACCTAATAATATCATGCGTTTTTTCATTAGTATGAGTGATATAACAAGGAACTTGACGAGGATGGTCTTCTACTTTGCCCATAAACGAAAATACAGGTAGGGATGTATCACCCGGTTGCGCTTGCATTTTTGAATAATCTAGAGAGCGAGTATCTAGTCGAGCTGGTGTACCTGTTTTAAGTCTACCTACTCTAAATGGCAGAGCACGAAGTCGCTGTGCCAGGGCGTTTGAGGGCGGATCGCCAGCTCGACCACCTTTGTAGTTTTCCATACCAATGTGAATAGTACCGCCTAGGAAAGTACCAACTGTAATCACAACAGTTTTAGCTCTAAATTTCAAACCCATTTGTGTGACAACACCAACGACATGGTCATTTTCGACTATAAGGTCATCACATGATTGTTGAAATAGAGTTAGATTTGGTTGATTTTCTAGTACTTGTCGCACAGCTATGCGATATAAACTTCTATCTGCCTGTGCACGAGTAGCACGAACGGCAGGGCCTTTACTTGAATTTAATGTTCTAAATTGAATACCCGCTTTATCAGTTGCTTTAGCCATGACACCACCAAGAGCGTCAATTTCCTTTACTAAATGCCCCTTACCAATGCCACCTATAGCAGGATTACAAGACATTTGGCCAAGTGTTTCAATACTGTGAGTCAGCAATAGGGTATTGGCGCCCATGCGAGCGGCCGCTGTGGCAGCCTCGGTACCGGCATGTCCACCACCTACAACAATGACATCAAAATCTTGCTGATAAAACATTTGTAATTGCCTCAATTTATATCACGGTAAAACAAATACTCAGTTAGTTGATATTGGGTGCTGGATTAATTATTCCCCCAAGCATCAGATCCCACCGACTAACAAAAATTATTTCTACAATCTTAAAAAACGGGGGCACATGGTATACGAGTTTTAACGTATTTGAAATGCCTATCGTTTGAACATGTAATTGAGTTTAGCTTATTTTTTTAATCTGTTTTTTATAAAATATTATTATTTTTTTTACTAGTTTTGGTTAAGTTAAATAATTCAAAAAAATAGGGTTTATCAGTCATGGCAAATTTTTCGATATATACGTTAAAAACCTAATTTTTGAAGGTTGCATAAAAACCGTGAAAAAAGAGGTTTTGATTTGCGTAGTTAAAATAGAGATCTTAGATATATAGTTTATTATTATTATTATTAGGCAAGCCATTTTCTGTTGATAAGCGTTTATTTATTATATAAATCAATTGGTTAGACAAGTTAAAACCTTGTGATCAAGAAGGTGTAAGATATGTATATGCTCTGTATAACTAGGCCTTTTATCCACAAGCAAAATATTAGTCAAAACTATCCAGTGAATAATCATAACTTTCGTACAGTTTTGGATCGATCTTATCCACAACACTTAGGAACTCGTGTGGATATTGTGGGTAACTTGTATACCAAATATAAAATAAACTGTACTTTATAACTGTAAGTCATTTATATAACTACTCTTTAAGAGGGTAACGATCAACATCATTGCTGGTCTTTGTACTTATGCACAGTAATTAATAGAAACGAAACACGCATACGAGTATGTCGTTTTAAATAAAGTAAATAAATGAGGTGAAACCAGTCCCAATAATGACCCAGATAACCCATTTATCGGCTATTTTATAGGAAATACTTGCCCCTATATAACCTCCAGTTGCTGCGGAAATACCCATTATTAGCGCAGGCAACCACTCTATTTTGCCACCTATTATATAGATGCAAACAGCTATACTGGTAAGAATAGCTGAGACTAAATTTTTCAGTCCATTCATTTCTTTTAGGTTTTGCATGCCTAAAAAGCTAAATGCTGTGAGTAAAATCACTCCGATACCGCCATTAAAGTATCCGCCGTAAACACAAATAATAAAGAAAATGAGGCTCGACACAACCGTACTTAAAGATTGTTTGGTGCTTTTACGGCGATTAGTGAGTCTGTCTTTAAATAAAAAAAGTAGTGTAGCGACTAAAATTAACCAAGGAATAATAATAGTAAATAGGGCATCGCTGCCTAACAGTAATAATGAAGCGCCCATTGCGCCGCCACTTAACGCTAGATAAAAAAGGGGTAGAAAGGGTAGTGAGGGTACTGCTTTTATATCGTGCCTGAAACGCCATACGCTTGCAATATAGCCAGGAAGCAGTGCAGCGGTGCCTGTGGCATTGGCCATAATAGGGGGAATGCCAATGAGAGTTAATGCGGGCAAGGTAATGAAGCTGCCGCCGCCAGCTATGGCATTAAGCATACCTGCGGTAAAGCCAGCAATAATGATGATTAACCAATCCATGATGTCACCATTGTGCTCGCTTAATAAGGGTTAGCGTACTTGATTAGGTTGATATTGATTACCACTGCTTGGTTCTGCATAGTCTGGAACGACTTGTTTGCGTCTGCTAGGGCCTTGGAATCGGACCTTGTAGGTGTCATATTCTTTAATTGATTCAAAACAGTAGCGGCCTAAAGCAGTCTCCAGGTCCTTCAAGTTATGGTTAGTAATAAGAATACAGTTTTTATTATCAATAAGGCGTTGTCTTAGTAAACTACCTAACCAGCTTTGTGTGGTTTTTTTAAGCATGGTTTCATTAACGCAAACTTCATCCAATATAAGTAAATCAACTTCTTGTAGTTGTTTGTTTATTTGTCTGAACTTTTCAGGAGCGCTGTCGGCAGATTGAAAATCATAAGACGAGAAACGCATCTCTAATAACGTTTGCAGTTGACGATACATTACCGTTGTTTCATATTGGTCAATTAATTCGTGAGCAATAGCGCCTGCAATATGTGATTTACCACGTCCATAGTCACCATAAAAAATCATCATATGAGCACCACTACTTCGCCAACTTACATCAGCATGAGCGGCTATAAACGATTTAGCTATATTAATGGCTTCGACAACGTCTTGAGCATCTTCAACCAAGTTGTGAAAAGTCCACTTTGGGTCTAGTTCTGATTTGCCATGAATTTTTTGAACACGTTGAAGTCGCGTCTCTTGTTGTAACTTTTGCACATCTTGATTGGCTAAACGATCGAATTCTTCACGACGTTCTTTATAGTTAAATTGTGCTTCGGGCTCGGGATCCTTTCCCAAAGATCTAGCCAATTCATTAATCCTATCGTTTAGACTTTTCATGATTTCCCACTGTATTTTTCAACTAGTTGTTTAACGTTGTCGTCTATTTCAAGACCGGCTTGTGGTGTTATCCATTGGTGGCCGACCTTCGTTTGTTCTTTGTTCACAGGTAGCCGTTGACGGCGTTGCTTTATATTTAATACAAATTTTTGTGTCCACTGATAATCCGTAAACTGTTTTTCAGGATAACCCAACCAATAAGCAATGTATTCTCCCAACTCATCAGCAGAATATCCTTTATCAATAACACCCACAAGCTGACAAATTTGCTCAAATAATTTAGCATCTGGTCGCCAATTGACACTCATCTTAACAAAACTCTGATGTTTATAGGTGGTTATATCAGAAATCTCTGGACTAATACTTAACGGTAAATGGATAACTTGGTTGTTTAAGCTGCGTTTGTAAGATTGATTGTCAGTAATTCGAATTAACCCCACGTTATCTAATTCTTTCAGCAGTGAATTAACCTGTCGGCCCAAGGTTACCACTTCTTCTTTACTATTTAAAAACAGCATAATATTTTTGTAGGAGAGTGTAACATTTCCTTTTGCAGTGCTACCTTTAGACACCAAATATATACTGTAGAGCGCTCTCGCATGATTGCTCATAGATAATTGAAGCGCGTCTAATTCTAGGCTATTCATGGGGATGGTTATTTACCTATTATGTTGTCTAATTGCGCGACAAACCATTCCACCGCAATGTCCTCAGGAATGGGATGATTTAGAACGTCTATATGTAAGGGTTCACTCAGTAAATTGACTCCTTTTTCAATTAGTAAGGTTTCCATTTTCATTGCTGCGCCACAGTAAGTATCGTAACTGCTATCACCTAATCCAATAATCATTACATTAAATCCCTGCAAGTCTTGGTGTTGAAGTGCTTTTGCATAAGGTGCAATATTGTCTGGCAGGTCACCAGCACCATGTGTCGACGTGCATATTAACAATACGTTGTTGGTATTTAATGTAGTCACATTTGGTTCAAAGTGACATTCACCAGTATGACCCGCTTCTGTAATACATGCTAATATTGCTTCCGCCACATATTCCGAAGCGCCTAAAACAGAACCTACCATGATGTCGAAGTGCATATAATTACCTTAAATTTGGAACATAGTTTTAGTCTATTGTTTTCGATGAAAATTAATTAGGTTTATGTAATACATCATTAATTAGGGTTAACAATACTCACAACAATGTATCCGCACTGAAATATTATTTTCCGCGGATTGGTTTATTTACCAATACAAAATGATGAAAATATCTTACCTAATAAATCATCCGAACTAAATTCACCAGTAATTTCATTTAAATACTGTTGTGCAATGCGCAATTCTTCGGCGAGTAATTCACCTGCCATATTGTCTTCAAGCTGTGATTTGCCTAAGTTGATATGTTCGTCTGCTTGCTGCAATGCAATAATATGGCGTTGGCGTGCGATTACCTGGTCCTCTCCTGCTTGCTCAAATCCCATACATTCTTTTAAATGCTCTCGAAGTTCCTTTATTCCTTGCTGCTGTTTGGCTGAAATGCGCAACACAGGATAAGTAGAAACTGTTGATAAACCAACCGTCTCGCCGCTCTCGTCACACTTATTACGAATAACGGTAATGTTAGCATTAGGCGGCAAGCGGGCATAAAATTCTGGCCAAATATCGCTGGGTTGATCCGCTTTCTCATCGTTACTATCAACCATAAATAAAATACGGTCGGCTTTCTCAATTTCGGTCCAAGCTCGTTCTATTCCAATTCTTTCAACTTCGTCTGTGCTTTCACGGAGCCCCGCTGTGTCGATAATATGCAGTGGCATTCCATCAATATGAATATGTTCTTTTAATACGTCACGTGTAGTGCCTGCAATGTGAGTTACTATTGCGGATTCTTTACCGGAAAGTGCATTGAGTAAACTCGACTTACCCGCATTTGGTCTACCAACAATGACCACAGACATACCATCGCGTATTAAGCTGCCTTGCTTGGCTTGATGTTTAATACCTTCGAGTTGTTCACAAATTTTTACTAGGTCAGCTTGAATTTTGCCGTCACCGAGGAAGTCGATTTCTTCTTCTGGAAAATCGATAGCTGCTTCAACATACATACGCAGATGAATCACTTGTTCAACTAACGTATTAATTTGCTGTGAAAATTCACCTTGTAGAGAACGAAGAGCACTTTTGGCAGCTTGTTTTGAAGTGGCATTAATTAGGTCGGCAATAGCTTCAGCCTGAGTCAAATCTAATTTGTCGTTTAAGAATGCTTGTTCGCTAAATTCACCTGGCCGAGCCAAGCGGATATCTGAGCTGGCAACACAAGCGTCTATTAATAGCGCCATAACGACCTGACCGCCATGACCTTGTAACTCCAGTACGTCTTCACCGGTAAAAGAATTGGGCGCTTTAAAAAACAAGGCAATGCCGTGATCGATGACAGTGTTATGTTGGTCTTTAAATGGCAAATAGCTAGCTTGGCGTATTGCTGGGCATTGACCCAACAATCGCATTGCAACTTCGTTTGCTTTAGGACCAGACACACGCACAATACCAACACCACCACGACCGGGCGCAGTAGCTTGTGCAACAATTGTTTCTTTATGTAATGACATTATTAATTAATAACCTGTTCTAGTTAACAACTCTGAAGCAACGTCGTTTAGTCGCGAAAGTTATTAAATTGTAACGGTTGGCCTAAGTCTTCTTGTTTAAGCAGTGCCATGACATCTTGCAGGTCGTCACGTTTTTTGCCAGTAACACGAAGCTGTTCGCCTTGAATGGCTGCTTGTACTTTTAGCTTTTTGTCTTTAATAAGCTTAACTATTTTTTTCGCCAATGGCTGGTCAATACCCTGTTTGAAACCAATAGTTTGGCGATGAGTTCTGCCGGTATGACTACTATCATTGCGGTCCATCGAAGATGTTTTTACGCCACGTTTGACTAGGGCATTGCGAAGTATATCCATCATCTGTTTGAGTTGAAAATCATCCTGAGCGCTCATAATAACGGTGGAGTCTTTGAATTCAAACGAAGCTTCTACATTTCTGAAATCAAATCGGGTGGCTAATTCGCGATTGGCGTTCTCGGTCGCATTCTTTACTTCTTCTTCGTCTAATTCAGAAACAATATCAAATGTAGGCATGGGCTTTCTCCCTAAAATTATTTTGCGGGTTAGCGGTGCTATCTGTGCTAGTGATGCTAACGGCTTTAGCTGTGTTATTTACCTTAGTGTATCTTGTAACTAGGGCAGTGTTTAGCAAATCTTAAATTTATAGACAAAAAAGCCTGCAGTTAGCAGGCTTTTCAAAAAGAGGTCTTTAAAACAAAATATCAGACCGACTATTTTACAGTGCAATTACCCTTTACTACTTATGCCTCTTCGTTCCATTGATGCATAGATAATTTTTGCTTGAACAAGCGTAATAACGTTACTTATTAACCAGTACAATACTAATCCAGCAGGGAAGAAGAAGAAAAATATACTCATAGCCACTGGCATATAAGTCATTATCTTTTGTTGTAATGGGTCGGTAATAGTCATTGGCTGTAGACGTTGCAACAAGAACATACTTGCACCGGTTAAAATAGGTAATACATAGTATGGATCAGCGACCGATAAGTCGGTTATCCAGAATATGAAGTCGGCGTGACGTAATTCAACACTCTCTAGTAAAACCCAGTACAGAGCTAAGAATATTGGCATTTGCAGAAGGAGAGGGAAACAACCGCCCATTGGGTTTACTTTCTCTTTTTTATACATTTCCATCATGGCTGCAGACATCTTTTGGCGATCATCCCCAAAACGTTCTTTTAACTGTGCCATTTTAGGTTGCAAATTACGCATTTTAGCCATCGATTCGTATTGCTTTTTGGTCAGCCAATACATGGCACCTTTAACAACAATAGTGACGCAAATAATAGCTAAACCCCAATTGATGACAATACCTTGTATCCACATTAATAATGAAAATAACGGCTGCGAAATCATCCACAAAAATCCGTAATCAACGGTTAAGTCTAATCCTGGTGCTATAGCGGCTAAAACGCTTTGCGTCTTAGGACCCATATATAATTGGCTTGAAATGGTATTTTCACCGTTTACTGGAATAGTTACCGGTTGTCCGGTGTAACCAATAATGGCAAAATTAGCATCAACAATGCGACTAGTAATCGTATTAGTTTGTTCTTGCGGTGGTACCCAAGCAGTCACAAAATAATGTTCAATCATGCCAGCCCAACCGCCGATGGTGACGACATTTAGTTTTTCATCTTCGAAATCACCAAACCCAAATTTGTCATACTTGTCTTCTTTAGTAGAGTAAGCGCCACCGCGATAAATTGGCATAAACATGCTGCCACCGGGTTGATCCAACGTGGTCTGCTTTAGCTGTGCAAATTGCGCCATAGTCGCCGGAGCACTCGTGTTATTTTTTATATCATAATTAACACTAACGACGTGTTGGTCGCGTTTGAATACGAATGTTTTGGTAACACTAAGTCCTGCAGCCGAAGACCAAGTTAATGGCACAGTTAAGGTATCACCGTCTAATGTAAAGTTTGCTTTTGAAGTGCTATATAAAGGACGCCCTTTAGGGTTCGCATCAGGACCTGACTTACCGACTAAACCGCTTTGTGCAATATGCAGTCGAGCAATATCAGGTTTGAGTAATTGATAAGAGTCGTTGGCGCCTTGGGTGATAGGATACTTAACTAGGTCTGCCCGCACTACATCACCGCCGACTAAGTCAATGGTAATATCTAGTGTGTCGGTGGTAACCGTAATAAAACGGTCACTGTTGGTTTCCAAAGTACTAACCCGTGGCACAGCGGTCTGGCTCACTGGCACGTCTGATGCGGTGCTATCGCCGATAGTAGGTACAGACGAGGTAGTCGGGATTTCTCCATTGGCGTTAGGTACGCTCGGTACGCCCTGACTCGCGCTAGTTTGTTGAACAAGCGGAGTTACCGGCTGTGGGCCGTATGCGTCCTGATACTCAACCCATAATAGATAACTGACTAACAATAAGCCAATAACTAATAGACTTCTTTGGGATTCCATATTTTTCTCATTTTAAAGTTTATTTTTAGGTACTGCAATTGACGTCGTTGCTGCCGGTTCAGTGCAATCTGAATGGGATGCTTCATTGTCATTTGATCCGGGTACGTAATCAAATCCACCCGGGTGCATTGGGTTACATTTCACTATTCTTTTCACAGCAAGCCAAGTTCCCTTAACTAATCCGTGTCTTTCTAAAGCTTGGTGAGCATAACAAGAACAAGTCGGATGAAAACGACAATTTTGACCAAGTATTGGAGAAATAAAGAGTTGGTAACCTTTTATCAATAATCTGAACGGCAGAGTCAACATAGAAAGAGCCACTGAAGCCTTTGTGTCTGCTGTTATTTTGCCAGTTGATTGCATCGAGTAGTTATTTTTCGCCATAATTTCTCTATTTGAGTAGCCAGTGCTTGGTTATCCATTTGACCAATACCTTGTTTAGCAATTACGATAATATCAACATTTGGTAGCTGATGTCTTTGTAATCGGAAGCTTTCTCTAATAATTCTTTTAATTTTGTTTCTATCAGTGGCATTTTTTACCTTTTTCTTAGGTACAGTGATGCCTAAACGAGCTGTTTCGAGTTCGTTGTGTCTAGCTAATATAGTGATGTGATTAGAAACTGCGGGAATAGCTTGATCAAATACGAAGGAGAAGTTTTTGGGAGTCAACAAACGTGACTCCCTGGGAAATGAGTTATTTACCGGTTTAATATGCTTTACTCACACATTAAGCTGATAATTTTGCTCTTCCTTTTGCTCTGCGATTTGCAAGAATTTTACGACCATTCTTAGTGGCCATGCGAGCACGAAATCCGTGTGAGCGTTTGCGCTTTAAATTACTTGGTTGAAAAGTTCTTTTCATTACCTAATCTCTACTTGTTTCAATTTAACGTTGAAGCATGAGTTTCAACTAAAATGAAACCTTGCTTGGAAATGGACGCGGAATAATAGAGATCAATATACATATTGTCAATGTTTATAAGCGTGAAAGGGGTGTTTATTTGAATTGTGTATAAATATTATGCACATGTCATTGTTATCCACATTTTGACAAGTAACTTTACCGTTAACTTATGAGATGGCATGATTTATGCCGATTTATACGTCAATATTCGGTCACTTATTCAATTAATCAAACAAATACAGAAGGTTATCCCCAGGAAAAGTTTATATATAACAGTAATTTAGCAAATTTATGTTATATATAGGTATTTGAACTAAAAAATTTACTAATTATCTGTGGATAAATCGATGAAAATCCCCTATTCTTATCGCCCTTTTTTAAAAGGCTAATAAAGTGAGTGCGCTCTCCAACCTATAAATATATATTTTCTACTTTGGTTGAATGTAACGTTGGAGTGTGATTATGTTGGTTCAAAACAGATTGAGTTATTTCGAATTGGCCAATTGTGGGCATGCAGAGTCGTCGCTTAATCGTGGTTGAAGAACGCACGGACGCAGTTAGTTTAGTCGACCCAGAATGGAGAGTTACACTTGAGTATAAGTTGGGATCATTGCCTCGAATTGCTTAAAGAAGAAATGCCTTCCGAACAATTCAATATGTGGTTAAAACCGCTTCGATCTGAATATAACGGCGAATCCCTTCATTTGTTCGCAACTAATCATTTTATCCTAGATTGGGTTAGAGACAAGTACCACGGTATGATCACTGAAAGCCTCCGCACTTTATATGGGCAAGACGCGCCTAACTTAATAATTACAGTGCGTAGTATTGCGCAGCAGGCAGCTATGGTAGATCAACAAATGTTTGCTAATACGTCTAGTGACAGTGCGTCTGCTACCGTTGCACCTAATAATAGCTCAGTCGAACAGCCTTTAAATTCTCAATATAATCAAGCATATAACCACAGTCAGACCGATAGTTACGTTAAGCCACTAGATAATATAAAGGCAAACATTGCGAGCCGTCGTGGTGAAACAAGTCTTTCAAGCGATGGGCAAAGCCATAGGGACGGTGGCTATAAAGAAGTTGATTATAAGGAACGTGATTATAAAGAAGGTGTGCATTTAGACCGCAGGAAAGTCAGTGTAGGTAAGAACATGGGAAGGTCTCACGACCAACCGCTGCAGGCTAGTCAAGCCGGACAGGCGGGTTTGTTGCCAGATAGCAGCCAAAACCCATTTCTTAATAAGCAGAGTAAACAGCCAAATTTACCTAAAGTTGGTGGTGGAATTGACATCAATTTAGTTAATCATACGCAGAATAACCAGCCCAATTCCCAGTCTAATCAAAACAGGCAATACGCTGGTCAAAATAGCAGTTTAAGAACAAACCAAGGTGCAGACTTTGGGAAAACGCCAGTGCCTTTAGCGAACGTGCATAAGAGCAATGTAAATCCCGAATACACGTTTGAGAATTTCGTTGAAGGTAAGTCGAATCAATACGCACGAGCTGCGGCGATTCAGGTTGCTAATAATCCTGGGAAGTCCTACAACCCCTTGTTTTTATATGGTGGTACTGGCTTAGGAAAAACCCATTTAACACATGCTGTGGGTAATGGAATTTTAGCTAACAAACCTGACGCTAAAATTGTTTATATGCATTCCGAACGATTTGTCCAAGATATGGTAAAGGCGCTACAGAATAATGCAATTGAGGAATTCAAGCGTTTCTATCGGTCTGTTGACGCTCTACTCATTGATGATATTCAGTTTTTTGCGAATAAAGACCGCTCACAAGAAGAGTTTTTTCATACTTTTAATGCCTTATTAGAAGGTAACCAACAAATCATACTAACCTCAGACCGTTACCCTAAAGAAATTGATGGTGTGGAGGATAGACTCAAGTCCCGGTTCGGTTGGGGTTTAACCGTAATAATTGAACCACCTGAACTAGAAACCCGTGTTGCTATTTTGAATAGAAAGGCACACGAGTGTAATGTCCGTCTGCCAACGGAAGTGGCCTTTTTTATGGCTAAACGACTGCGTTCCAATGTAAGAGAACTAGAAGGGGCGTTAAATCGAGTTGTTGCTAATGCTAATTTCTCTGGTAGACCGATTACAATTGATTTTGTTCGCGATGCGTTGCGGGATTTACTTGCCTTACAGGACAAGTTAGTTACTATTGAGAATATACAGAAGACGGTTGCGGATTATTATAAAATCAAAGTCGCTGATATACTGTCTAAAAGGCGAAGTAGAAGTGTTGCTCGTCCAAGACAAGTTGCGATGGCGTTGGCCAAGGAATTAACCAATCACAGCTTACCGGAAATCGGCAATGCCTTCGGTGGAAGAGATCATACTACGGTCATTCATGCGGTGAGAAAAGTTGTTCAACTTCGTAATGAAAGTCATGATATAAAAGAAGACTACAAAAATTTAATAAGAACGCTTTCTTCATAATAATTTTAACGAGAAGACAAAAATGAAATTTACCATTAGCCGTGAAGGTTTATTACAGCCGCTTCAACTAGTTTCTGGTGCAGTAGAACGACGTCACACATTGCCCATACTGTCGAATGTATTAATAAAGGTTAGTGAGGGAACACTTTGGCTAACAGGTACCGATTTAGAAGTTGAATTGATGTCCAGTGTGAAACTTTCTGGCAGTTTCACTGATGGCGAGATTACGGTTCCTGCCAAAAAATTGGTTGATATCATTCGTGGTATTAATGGTGAAAGCAACATCATTTTTGAAGTTGAAGAAAACAAAGCCATTATAAAATCGGGCCGTGGTAAGTATACTTTATCGACGTTGTCTGCAAGTGACTATCCTAATCTTGAAGATTGGGAAGGCGAAGTTGAGTTTGAAGTTAAACAATCAGACTTAAAAGGATTGATTGAAAAAACGCATTTTTCAATGGCGCAGCAGGATGTTCGTTATTATTTGAACGGCATGAGCCTAGAAACAGAAGAACACACAATCCGAACAGTAGCGACCGATGGTCATCGCCTTGCACTATCAACGCTTGATTACGAAGTGGCGACATTGCCACAACGCCAGGTAATTATTCCGCGCAAAGGTGTGTTAGAAATAATTCGTTTAATTGAATACAATGATTCACTGGTCAAAGTACAGATTGGTAGTAACCATATAAGAATTTTTTCTACATCCTTTATTTTTACTAGCAAGTTAGTTGATGGGCGCTTCCCTGATTATAGAAGAGTACTTCCTAAAGGCTCAGACAAGGCAGTTTGGTCTTCGCGCGATCTATTGAAAGCTGCGTTTTCAAGAGCCATGATTCTTTCCAATGAAAAGTTCAAGGGAGTTCGCTTAAACTTGGCAACGGGTGAGTTGAAGATAACAGCCAACAACCCAGAGCAAGAGCAAGCTGAGGAAGTGGTTGATGTTAATTACGAAGGCGAGGAGTTGGAAATTGGTTTTAATGTCGCTTACCTAATTGATGTTTTGAACGTATTGAACTCAGAGAATGTTATATTCAATTTGTCTGATGCCAACGCAAGTGCGTTAATTCATGCTGAGGGCGATGAGTCAGCATTGTATGTCATCATGCCGATGCGTCTATAATCATCGTTAAGGGCAAATCCTAGCCTTTATGCATTTATCCTTAGTGCAGCTTGCTCAGTTTAGAAATTTTGAGCAGGTTGCGTTTACCCCCTGTAAATCTCTTAATATAATTCACGGTGCTAATGGCGCTGGGAAGTCTTCTATTTTAGAAGCAATTCACCTTTTAGGTTTTGGTCGTTCTTTTAGAACAAATCGACAGAATTCTTTAGTACAACATAGCACTGATACGGCAACTGTTTTTAGTCGTTTAGTAGACGAGGAGGGTATCGTTCAGAAGATTGGTTGTACGAGACATAAGTCGGATGGTTTTGAATTCAGTATTAATGGAGAGAGAACTAAGAAGCTAGCAGATGTTGTTCGTAAAATTCCTATGCAAATATTTACGCCACAAAGTAGTGATCTGATTATTGGGCAACCTATGCTCAGAAGAAGATTTGTTGATTGGGCGTTGTTTCACGTGAAACATGGCTATTCTGATTTAATGTCAGCTTATTCGAAAACTCTTAGTCAACGAAATGCGCTTTTGAGAACTCACTTGAATACGGGAAGAGCGATAGACGCTCAACAGTTCAATTATTGGAGCGAATCCCTTGCTAGGTATGGGAATTTGATTTCGGACGCTAGAAAGAGCTATTTGGAGTCGATAAATGCTGAAGTTGTTGCACTTTATAGTCAATTTATACCTGAGTTCAAGATAGAACTGAGGTATAATACAGGTTGGGATAAAGGCACACAGCTTGAAGAATCATTAAAGCTGAAACAATCACGCGATTTCCAATATGGATACACAACGGTTGGACCACATAAAGGTGACATAAAGTTTACCGTAAATGGTTTGAGCGCATCTGAAAACCTGTCACGAGGCCAACTCAGAATCTTAGTATCTATATTGCAAATTGCACAAATGAAAATGTTTTCATCGTTAAGTAATAAATCAACTATCTATTTAGTTGACGATATTGCCGCGGAGTTGGACTTAAAGACGAGGGAACATTTTCTGGACTTAATACTTGAAACTAATACTCAAGTTTTTGTTACAGCTATTGAGACCTCGCAATTCGACTTCACAAATAAATATAATGATAAAAAAGTGTTTCACGTGGAACATAACCAAGTGAACGAGGAGTAAAAAATGTCAGAACAGAGTTACGATTCTTCGAGTATAAAAGTTCTAAAAGGATTAGATGCCGTACGTAAGCGTCCAGGTATGTACATTGGAGATACAGATGATGGTACCGGTCTACATCATATGGTTTTCGAAGTTGTTGATAACTCCATTGATGAGGCGCTAGCAGGTCATTGTAAAGATATCGTAATCAAAATACATTCTGATAACTCTGTCTCTGTAAGCGATGACGGTCGAGGTATTCCTACGGAGATACATGAAGAGGAAGGTGTCTCTGCTGCTGAAGTTATTATGACAGTATTGCATGCTGGCGGAAAATTCGATGATAACTCGTATAAAGTTTCTGGCGGATTACACGGCGTTGGCGTATCTGTTGTAAATGCACTTTCTAAAAAGCTGACTATCAACATTCGTCGTAGAGGCGAAATTTTTGAACAAGAATATAATATGGGTGTGCCGTGCGCTCCATTAGCTGCTACGGGTAAAACTGATAAATCAGGCACAACTATACGTTTTTGGCCAAGTGAAGAAACATTTACTAATATTGAATTTCACTACGATATTTTAGCTAAGCGAGTCCGCGAACTCTCGTTCTTAAACTCCGGTGTTTCAATTATTCTTGAAGACGAAAGAGACGGCCGCAAAGATCACTTCCAGTATGCTGGGGGTATTAAAGCGTTTGTTGAATATCTAAATACTAATAAAACAGTTGTTCACCAAAAAGCATTTTATTTTGACTTACATCGTGAAGATGGCATTTCGGTAGAAGTAGCAATGCAATGGAATGACGGTTTCCAAGAGAATGTTTTTTGCTTTACCAACAATATTCCCCAAAGAGATGGTGGTACTCACTTAGCCGGTTTCCGTGGCGCATTAACACGAACACTTAATACCTTCATGGAAAAAGAGGGGATGAATAAAAAGCACAAAACCAGTGCTAGCGGTGATGATGCTCGTGAAGGTCTTACGGCTGTTATTTCGGTTAAAGTTCCTGACCCTAAATTTTCTTCACAAACCAAAGACAAATTAGTTTCATCTGAAGTGAAAACAGCAGTTGAAAGTGCGATGGGCGAGAAACTAGGTGATTACCTTATCGAAAATCCTAGTGAAGCCCGAATCATTGTTGGAAAAATCATTGATGCAGCGAGAGCGCGTGAAGCTGCCCGCAAGGCACGTGATATGACTCGTCGTAAAGGCGCGTTAGATTTGGCTGGTTTGCCAGGTAAACTTGCAGATTGTCAGGAAAAAGATCCAGCCTTATCTGAGTTGTATATAGTGGAAGGTGACTCTGCTGGCGGTTCTGCTAAGCAAGGTCGTAACCGCAAGAACCAAGCGATCTTGCCTTTAAAAGGTAAAATTCTTAATGTTGAAAAAGCACGATTTGACAAAATGTTATCTTCACAGGAAGTTGCGACGCTAATTACCGCTTTAGGTTGTGGTATCGGACGTGATGAGTACAACCCTGAGAAACTACGCTATCACAGTATTATCATTATGACGGATGCCGATGTGGATGGTTCTCACATTCGGACGTTGTTGTTAACCTTCTTCTTCCGTCAAATGCCTGAACTTATTGAGCGTGGTTATATTTACATTGCACAACCCCCTTTATATAAAATTAAGAAAGGAAAGCAAGAACAGTACCTAAAGGATGATGAAGCATATACTAATATGATTACTTCGATCGCTGTTGATGGTTCAAGTCTCTTTTTCAGTCCCGATGCACCGCCAATTACCGAGTTAAGTTTAGAGAATATGGTAAAGCTTTATCAGTCAACTCAAACTCTGATAGCTAGAATGCATCGTAGAATGCCAACTTCTATTTTGAAGCAGCTGGTTTATTTAGACGTGATGACGACCGAAACATTAGGTGACAAAGATAAGCTAAGTAGTATAGGCCAGGCGTTAGTCGACCAGCTTGGTACATCTGAAGATGATGGACAAAGTTTCTCGTTCAATATTAATGCTGCTGAAAATGGTCTGAATGAACTTGAAATCATAATGAAGATGCATGGTATTGATTATAACTACTCGTTTACACAGAGCTTTATTGAAGGACCTGAATATAAGAAAATCAGAACACTAAACGAAACTATCAATGGTTTGATGGAGGAGGGTTCTTATATTCAACGGGGCGAAAAAACACAAGCGGTGAGTACTTTTGAAGAAGCATTGGTCTGGTTAATCAAGGAAGCTGAGCGTGGCCAATATAAGCAGCGTTATAAAGGTCTTGGCGAAATGAATCCTGAGCAATTGTGGGAAACTACAATGGATCCTTCTCAACGTCGCATGCTCCAAGTTAAAATTGAAGATGCAATTTCAGCAGACCAATTATTTACGACATTGATGGGCGACCATGTTGAACCGCGCAGAGACTTCATTCAAACAAATGCATTGAATGTTGAAAACTTAGACGTATAAATATACTAAAATTAGAAAGGCGTTCATTAATGAACGCCTTTTTTTCCCTTTAAAAAGCAAATCCCCTTTAAAAATATGTGAACGAAGACACAGACTATGAACCACAAAAAGCCCTAAATTTTAGGTGTCATTAAGCTTTGACTAGTCAGCTTCTGCGTGTACTCTAAAACCCACTAAGATCCAATAGATCACCACCTTAATAGCCCAGAAATCATAATATTTATACTTATCAATAACTTACCTAGATATAAACTAATCGTCATTTTAAGAGCGTAATGTGGAAATACAGGTATAAACTTTGATAGGATAAGTGAGTTCACTTTCAAGCAGAGCTTATGTTTAACCATGCTAACAAGAGATATCTATATTGCGAAAGCAAAGATACACAAATCAACGTTAAATCAACATGTTACAAGCCAATGTATACTCACAAAGCAACTCGATTGTGTGGTGACAGAAGAGCCTTTGCAGGTTATATTGAAATCGTACACTGATACAAAAATCCAGAAGACCACTGTGATGACGACTATGCGAACACCTGGCCATGACATCGAGCTTGTGCGTGGGTGGCTCAATACACAATGTTTTATTACATTGCCACAGGTACACTCTATTACCAAAACCACTGCGAATAACGTAGTCATTATAAATGCCCATCATGCTTTTAGACTCGACCACAAACAATTAACTAGACTCGCTCCAACCACCTCATCTTGTGGTATATGTGGTGACGCAGAAATAGAAAAAATTACTGTTCAGTCAAAGGTTAAAGCAATCGTGAATATTTCGATTGACCAAAAATCTATTGATAAGATGATTGAGAGGGCTTTTGAGAGTGCACCCTTATTTCAATCAACTGGAGGCTCCCATGCCTCAGCTAGTTATCAAATTGAAAACAATAAGGTAACTCCTATCTTAATTAATATTCGCGAGGATGTTGGTCGTCACAATGCCCTAGATAAATTAATCGGAAGTTATGATGCCCACGTTGATGAACTGTATAACACAGCGCTTTTGTTAAGTGGCAGAGTAAGCGCTGATCTAATGCAAAAAGTGATTTGCGCAGGAATACCATTAGTTATTTCGCTTGGGTCACCGTCTAATCTTGCTATTGAACTAGCGGAATCGTGCGGCATAATATTGCTTGGCTTTGTAAAAAAAGACAGCTTTAATGTATATGCAGGCCTTAAGCAAATAACCGTTTCTGACGCTAATGCCGTTTGTGCATCATTGTCTAACATTAACGACGATACATAAGTGCAACCATGACCAATAAAACGCCAGACAAAATTAAAGTATCAAGGCAACAGAATGACGCGGCAGGGTTAACAGCTGTAATTACCGCTTACCAACAGGTCGTCACAAAGGTCGGCTTGATTGAGGGTAGTAAGTTATTAATTGAGGTAAACCAACTTGATGGATTTGACTGTCCTGGTTGCGCTTGGCCTGATCCTATGGGTAAAAAATCTACCTTTTCATTTTGTGAAAATGGCGCTAAGGCCATCGCAGATGAAGCCACGACTAAAACAGTAGACAGCAATTTCTTTGCGGCACACAATATCAATTTTTTGAAAACCAAATCAGACCGCTGGCTGAATGCCCAAGGCCGTCTAGTTACGCCTGTATATAAAGCTAAGGGAAGCGATTTCTACCAACCAATAGATTGGGAAAAGGCTACTACCCTCATGGCTGATAAGCTGTCCCTGCTCGATTCGCCTAACCAGGCCGCCTTTTATACATCAGGAAGAACTAGCAATGAAGCTGCGTATCTATACCAGCTTTTCATTAGAGCCTTTGGCACCAACAATATGCCCGACTGTTCCAACATGTGCCATGAATCAAGTGGAATCGGCTTATCTGAAACCATTGGCCTGGGAAAAGGGACTGTCACCCTTAACGACCTTGAATCTAGTGAATGTATCTTTATATTCGGACAAAACCCAGGCTCTAATCATCCTAGAATGCTGGGGTCGCTGGAAATAGCAAAACGCAATGGCTGCAAAATCATCAGTATAAACCCACTTGATGAAGCAGGGCTGCAGCAATTTAACAACCCCCAGGAACTCAAAGGACTGGTGGGAAGAGGAACCAAACTTAGAGACCTACATCTACCTCTAAAAATAAATGGCGATGTAGGTTTTTTAACCGGCCTAGCTAAATACCTATTCGAACAGCACAAAGCAACACATACAGTTTTAGATATGGGTTTTATAAGAACCTACTGCGAAGGATTTGATCGTTTCGAAACTCACATTACGCAATTTGATTGGCTTGATATTACGCGAGCTTGCGGACTGTCAAAACAGCAAATACAGCAGGCAGGCAAGTATCTGATCAAATCAAAAAAAACCATTTTTTGTTGGGCAATGGGTATGACCCAACATAAAAATGCAGTGGCAAATATTCAGCTAATGACCAACGTATTGATGTTGCAGGGCAACTTAGGCAAACCTGGAGCGGGTGTTTGTCCGGTTAGGGGGCATAGTAATGTACAGGGCGACAGAACCATGGGCATTTGGGAAAACGCCCCAGCGGCGTTTATTGAGCCAATCTCGAAGTATCACAAAGTAGCGTTAACAACCCAAAAAGGCGTTAACACCATTGAGTGTATCGAACAAATGTACGCCCAAAAAATTAAAATATTTATTGCCCTAGGTGGTAATTTTTATCGCGCTACGCCTGACCATGATTTTACCAAGCAGGCATTGGCTAAATGCGATCTTACAGTTCAGATTTCCACAAAGTTAAACATGTCGCATTTATACACTGGGGAGGAGGCGTTAATACTACCAACCTTAGGTCGCACAGAAGTTGATATTATCAATAAAAGCTTACAATTTGTTACGGTAGAAAACTCCATGGGGGTAGTTCAAACGTCCCACGGTCGCAAGCTGCCAGCATCGTTAACACTGAAAAGCGAAATAACGATTATCGGTGAACTGGCTAAAAAGCTCGCTGTTACCAATACCCATCTCGCGAAAATTAATTGGAATCATTATCTAAGCGATTATGCAAAAATAAGGGAAGCAATTTCCAACACAATAAGCGGTTTTGAAAACTTCAATGAACGTATAAACAAGTTCGGTGAGTTTATGTTGCCAAATTCTGTGCGCGACAGCCTTACGTTTCTCACGCCTAATGGCAAGGCTAATTTCATTACTAACCCCATTGACTCGGCTTCCACGAACGAAGGTGATTTGTTGCTAATGACCATTCGCAGCCATGACCAGTTCAACACTACTGTTTACACTAATAACGATCGATATCGAGGTATCAAAGGAACCCGTAGGGTTCTTTTCATTAACGCAGATGACGCTATGCAGCTTGGTTTCAAAGAGCACCAGAAAATCAGTATTCAGGCCGCTGCAAATACTGACAAAGTAGAACATGATTTTTTATTGGTATTTTACGCGATTCCAAAAGGCTGTATTGCAGGCTATTATCCTGAAACTAACAACCTTATTAGCATTAAAGATTTCGCCGATAAAAGCTATACGCCGGCATACAAATCGGTTCCCGTTCGTCTCATTGCATCGAAGCGTTAATAACACGCGCTACAAATTCCGTTTAATAACGCGTGTATCAATCGTATCTAGTTATCTGCTTTAGTAATGGTAAGTTCCGGTTCATTGTTATCTGATATATCAAATTCAAATGTAAACAAGCCCGTGTCTGATGGCACAAACTGAATGTTTTGACTGGTTTGTTCGCAAACCAACTCAACCGTGTCATACAATTCAATTCTGCGTGGTGAGTACTCGAAGCCACAGTTAAACTCTGGCGTCCAACTTGCGTCAGCGACCTTGAAATCATAGGGCTGCCCATCAGCAATCAATTCAATTGTAATGGTATATAGATCAGAATTGACTCTAGTAAACTTAAATTGTTCGCTTGCTTCCCACCAGTTAAAAACGCCACGTAAGTACATATCTTGGTAGTTTTTATCAGGCTCAAAACTGATCAGGTCTCTAGCGGAACGAGTCGAACAGGCACTTAAAGCAGTTAAGCCAAGTGCTAGCACTGTTAACTTCGTAAATTTGTGCATAGCTACTCGCCCTTATACTGCTAATACTGAAACGTCTGCTACGGACAAGAACAGCTGTCTCGCTTTACCAACTAGTGCAACGCGATTTGATTTTATTTTCCCGTCATCAACCATAATCATGACGTCGTCAAAGAAGTTATTCAGTGGTGTTTTCAATACGCTTAACGACGCTAAAACCTCGTCATAGGACAAATCTTCAATAAGGCGACTCACTTCGCTTTGCGCACTTTGAAGTGCGGTAAATAGCACTTTTTCGGCATCTTCGCTAAACAAACCAGGATCAATTGATGGCAGTGCACCAATATCAATATCATTTTTATTCAAAATATTTGCGACACGTTTATTCGCTGCGACTAAATCAACAGCACTATCCATTTGCTTAAATGCAGTAACCGCTTTAATTCGAGCATCGAAATCAATTGCCGTTGTAGGCTGCTGCGCCATGACGGCGCTAACTACATCGCCGGCAATGTCTTGGTCTTGATAGAACGGTTTGAATCTGTCCAATAAAAATGTATGCACTTGCGTTGCGGTTTTGGCATTGGATAGTTTGTCAGCGTAAATATCAACAACATCGTTTACCATCTTGTGTAGATCAAGTGGTAGTTTGTTTTCAACTAGAATACGCAATATACCAATTGCAGAACGACGAAGCGCAAACGGGTCTTTGTCACCTTTTGGTAGCTTACCGATACCGAATATTCCAACCAGTGTGTCGAGCTTTTCAGCTAGTGACAGCACATAACCGGCGTTTGAGGTTGGCAATTTGTCGCCCGCAAAACGAGGTAAATATTGCTCTTCAATAGCGAGTGCTACCTCGGCATGCTCGCCATCATGTAAAGCATAGTGATGCCCCATGACCCCTTGCACACTCGGAAATTCCATGACCATGTCACTCAATAAATCAGCTTTAGCTAATGCCGCCGCTCGTGCAACATGAGTTGGGTCCATATCCAATTCTTTGGCAATGCTTTGACTAATAGCCACTAAGCGTGCTGTCTTTTCAGCAACAGTGCCTAGCTCCTTCTGGAATAAAACGCCCGTTAATTTTTCTGCTTTAGACGCTAATGTTGTTTTTTTATCATTTTCGAAGAAGAACTTAGCGTCAGACAGGCGAGGGCGAATAACCTTCTGATTTCCTTCAATCACTTGTATAGGATCTTTGCTTTCAATATTTGATACAAATAAAAACATTGATGACAGTTGGCTGTTTGCATCCAACAACGGGACGTACTTTTGATCGTCCTTCATTGTGTATATAAGTGCTTCTTTGGGTACATCCAGAAACTCTATTTCAAATTTAGCAGATAGGATCACTGGCCACTCTACAAGAGATGAAATTTCTTCTAATAAGGCACGATCATAATCAGGAGTTAACCCTAACTCTTTAGCCTTAGCAATAAGACCTGCTTCAATGGTGTCGATACGCTGCGTGTAATCGGCAACGACATACTGTGCTGTTAATGCGCTCGCATAATTATCAGCATGGTCCAATGTGAAACGGCGTTGCCCATGGAAGCGGTGACCAGACAATTGATCTGCAGACGTCAATCCAAATAAAGATACCGGGAGTACCTCATTACCAAACATTACACACAAAGTATGTACCGGGCGAATAAACTCGGCTGTTGACGATCCCCAGCGCATTGGCTTCGGGATAGGTAGTTTTTTTACACTTGTTTGCAATATTTCCTGCAACACGTCCTTCAATGCTTTACCTTTTACTTCTGCAACATGCAGCAACCACTCACCTTTGTCCGTTTTCATTCTGGTTGCTTGGGCAACCTCAATACCATTACCTTTTGCCCAACCTTGTGCTGCTCGCGTTGGGTTGCCCTCTGCGTCAAAAGCCGACGACACAGCCGGACCGCGCTTCTCAACTTTGCTGTCAGGTTGTGTACCGGCGCAATTTTTTACCACAACTGCTAAACGACGGGGTGCTGCATATGACGCAATTGAGTCAAATTCAAACCCAGCTTTACTCAGTTCATCATGAATGTTTTGAGTGAAGCTGTCAGACAGTTTTTTTAATGACTTTGGCGGCAGTTCTTCTGTGCCTAGTTCAATTAATAGATTTTCCTTAATGACAGTCATTGCTTACGCCTTCTTATGCTGGGTAGTTGCGTTGCTATCGCTCTGTGTATTTTTACAAAGCGGAAAACCAAGCGCCTCACGTGTGGCATAGTACATTTCAGCACAAGCCTTTGATAAGGTGCGCACACGCAAGATGTAACGCTGTCTTTCAGTCACAGAAATAGCATGGCGTGCATCTAACAAGTTAAATGCATGCGACGCTTTCATTACTTGTTCGTACGCAGGTAAGGATAATTTTGCTTCAATTAGCTTGTTGCTAGCTTTTTCGCATTCATCGAACGTTTTGAAAAGGAAATCAACGTCAGCATATTCGAAGTTATAGGCCGACTGTTCTTTTTCATTTTGTAAGAACACATCACCGTAAGTAACAGTCCCCATGGGGCCGTTTGTCCAAACCAAGTCGTAAATACTATCCACGCCTTGGATATACATCGCCAAACGCTCGAGACCATAAGTAATTTCACCAGTAACAGGTTTGCATTCAAGACCGCCTACTTGCTGAAAATAGGTAAATTGCGTGACTTCCATGCCGTTTAACCACACTTCCCAACCAAGACCCCAAGCTCCTAGTGTTGGCGATTCCCAGTTGTCTTCAACAAAACGGATATCGTGCACTAGAGGGTCAAAGCCGAGCATTTCAAGTGAGCCCAAATACAATTCCTGGATGTTCTCAGGGGAAGGTTTTAGCATTACCTGAAATTGATAATAATGTTGCAAACGATTCGGGTTTTCTCCATAACGGCCGTCAGTAGGACGACGACAAGGCTGAACATAAGCGCTGCTAATTGGCTCTGGACCTAGCGAACGAAGGAAGGTCATTGGATGGAATGTGCCTGCACCCACCTCCATATCAAGAGGTTGTATAATAACGCATCCTTGAGATGCCCAATAGTCTTGCAATGCAAGGATAAGACCTTGAAATGTCTTGCTGTCATATTTTTGCATAAGTGCTAAGTTCTTCTATGCCCGTTGTGTGAAATTCAAATATACGTTAGTGCGGACCAATTTAAGCCGTGCTCAGCATCACTTGGATGGCGAATGCAAAGCGTTGACCAAGCTGGTCGCTAAAGCTTAAAAATCTGACTTGTCTAACGCAAAAAATTAGCCGTAGAGTATACCGTCTAGTTGACCCAATTGGTAACCCTGCACCCCAGATATTCACTGAGTAAAGCGTAAAACAAGTGTTTTTCTATAAAATCATTATTTTGTGCCTTGTTAAATACGGAAATTAAGTCTGTTAATTGACTGACCGTGCATTGTCAGCAACGCAAGTTGGTCTTTTAGTCAGTAGATTTTATGTCAGATAAGTTTTACGCTAGTGCATAACAATTTAGTCAACTAACTCGTCAACTAGTTCAGCGACAACAAAGTGAGGATATAACAAATGGATCACATTTTGACTACTGATACTGCGCAGCTAAGCACCCGATGTGCATGGGACACCTCTGACCCTCAATACGTTGCTTATCATGATCAACAATGGGGTAGACCCGTTTTGGGTAGCCGTGAGTTATTTGCAAAACTATGTTTGGATGGCCAGCAAGCAGGACTAAGTTGGTTGACCATTTTACGTAAACAAAAAAATTACGAAAAGGCATTCCACCAATTTAATCCGCAAGAAATTATCAACATGACTGACGATGATGTTATCGCACTAATGCAAAACAAGGGGATAGTGCGTAACAAGTTGAAAATAAACTCGGTTATCAAGAACGCGCATGCGTATATTGAAATACAAAAGACGATGCCATTTAATGCCTATTTATGGCAGTTTACGCAATATCGAGTAGTCCAAAATAAGTGCAAAACTAAAGGTGATGTTGCAACTACGTCTGCCGCATCAGACGCAATGGCTAAAGCACTAAAAAAGGTAGGCTTTAGCTTCGTTGGTAGCACCATTTGCTACGCCTTCATGCAGGCAGTTGGCATGGTGAATGACCATCTAGTGAGTTGCCCTTGTTACTCTGAACTAGGAGTTAAGCAGGCGAAAGTTGAAGAACAATTGATGTTGCTGCAACGCCGTGCAGCTAGTACTTGATTGTTTTAGCTCTAAGGTCCCAAAGTCTGGGTCTACCAATAGCAAGTGACGATGCTCTCAGAGTTTATTACCAGTTAACAGATTAACAACTAAACACTCTTAATCGGATGATCTCTTCTTGAATTCCGCTTTCGGCTTCACTTTCAAACTGCTCACGCTGTCTATCTTGTTTACGTAGTTCTTGTTTACTTAACGTATTGCGGTCTTCATGAGTTGGGTAGTCTTTGATCTTATCGAACAAGTTATGCAGCTTAGGATATATTAGCGAGTAGTCAGGAATGTTTGCTATTGGCAATGCTTTTAACAGATTGCATATCCTGATAGCACCCTCAGAATAATTACACTGTTGTTGCTGCATCGCAAACGCAATCGTTTGAATACTTTGAACTATCAAACCAATGCGTTTATCTCTTGCGCGTTGCTGGCGAAGTTTTTGCTGCTTCAGTGTAAAAAGTAATTTACCTGCGTATATACCTAGGGCGACAATGATTATCGCCCCAAAGCTTCCTAATATTATTTGCGTCATTTCTCTGCTTAATCTTTAAAGTCGTCCATACTAATTGCGTCTAAACGAGAAAGAGGATCAATTTCTTCTTCAATTTCTTCCTCAGCGCTAATGCCGAGCATGTCACAAAGTACCAAGTGACGAGCCAAATTGGTGTTTACATAAACCTGTTCTAGGGCTGTTAATGTATTTGATTCTTGCTTATCTAACAGCTTCTGTAATTTATCATCCGCTTCAATAGCATCTAACTCGTGTTTAGGCGTTTTATACGTTATCTTTTTCTCTGCGGACGGCGTGCTGATTTTTTTGTGACGCAACAAATCAACAGGGACTTTACTACCAAACCGAAGATCTTTCTTTTGGTTCTGTCTTGCGCTTTCTGCAGCGTCAATAATGCTATTTCGGGTACCAGGTTTGTTCCCATTTTTCTTTCTCGTGCGATCGGAAGGAGTACGTACAATCGGAATAGTCGATTTTGGCGTACCTATTTGCCCGCCTTTTCTAGTTTTCTTGCTAGCCATTAGTGCCTCTTACTTGCGATGCCGTTACTCTCTTGCAATCGCGCTTTAACGCGCTTTTATCGAGACTGCATAGCGATTATGTTTCATGAATTATTAACATTATACCTGAGCCGGGGGCGTTATTGATAAGAGTAATTGATAATTCTTTTTTTGTGCAGGGAATTTTTTTAGAAACGCTCGGTCTATAGAGGTAGATTGTTGATTCGTTGAGACAATTTATTGGTGACAGAAGTGGTGTTTTCTGTTGGTCTGTTTCAACCAATAGTGCTCTAGAAAGAAAAAAGGTGATAGCCGAGGCTATCACCTTAATTTAATCAGTGTCTAATGACACCTCTCCCGTATGAGCACATCATGTGCTTTGTTGTTCATAATGTTACTTTTCTCTTTTTATTATTATTGGCGAAATAGTAACGAACTTTGTTATAGGTCTTCCTGACGCTTTATTATTATTTTTTTTCAGTGATATCTCTTATTCATTAATAGTAAATACTATCTCTGTAAGCAAGCTATCTCCGAAAGATGCGTTGATAATACGCGATTAAATAAAATTTACAACTTATTTACAAATAAATAATTTATTTAACAAGATTAGTATAAACCACTTACATACTTAGCCAAGATTTCTATATCGTCATCGCTCAATTTTGCAGCAATGTCACGCATCATGCCGTTATGATCGTTTGCTCTTGAGCCACTTCTAAACATTTTTAACTGTGAGATTGTGTAATCGGCATGTTGTCCGCTGATCACAGGAAAACCTGCTAAGCCCATTCCTTTTCCGTTTGGTCCATGGCAAGAGATACAAGAAGTAATCCCTCTTTCTGCATCACCACCTCTATAAAGTGCTTGGCCTGCTTCAATAACGTCTTCTGGGGCTTCGCCTGCTTTTTGGTCTTGGCTTGAAAAGTAAGCGGCTAAATCCTCGATATCTTGATCTGATAAAAGTGCAGCCATGCCATTCATCACAGCATTGTTACGACCCTGCTTGCCGCCAGTGCTTGATGCTAGTCTAAATTCAGTTAACTGTTTTACCAAATAACCTTCATGTTGGCCTGCAATTTTCGGGTTAATGGAAATTACACTGTTACCATCACCACCATGACAGGCTGAACATGTCAGCGATTTTGCTTTTCCTTTCTCTGCATCGCCTTCAGCAAATGCGACTGTAGTCATACCTAAAGTTAAACAAACAAGCAAACCTAGTTTTTTCATACTTAATCTCTTTATACGGGTGATTAGCAAAGCATCTTTCTCAAATATCATTGAAGAACGTGGTATTGTACACAAATACTGACCGAAAAAAACTGTTCCACACACTTTGTATGGATATAAATAAATGATTGGTAACCATATTCGCAAATTTTTGGTTACAATACACCCAGTATCGGCTTTAGCTGAAAAAAAATCCAGTTCAACATTCTTTCTTTAAAAGTGAAAACATGTCTTATTTTACCAAAGCAACTTTCCTAACTAGTGCGCCCAGTATCGACTTTCTATCTCAATCCGACGGAATGGAAGTGGCCTTTGCTGGCCGCTCTAACGCAGGAAAATCAAGTGCATTAAACCGACTAACAAGACAAAAAGGTCTAGCTAGAACGAGTAAAACTCCAGGTAGAACGCAATTAATTAATATGTTCGAGCTTGATGAAGAGCGACGCTTAGTTGACCTCCCTGGTTATGGTTATGCAAAAGTACCACTGGAAATGAAATTAAAGTGGCAAAAATCGTTAGGCGAGTACTTGCAGCAGCGTAAATGTCTAAAAGGCCTAGTGGTGTTAATGGATATTCGTCATCCGTTAAAAGATCTCGACCAGAACTTAATTAATTGGGCGGTTGAGGTTAACTTGCCAGTGCTCATTCTATTGACCAAAGCTGACAAACTAAAGTCAGGCAAACGTAAAGCCCAAACGTTAATGGTTCGCGAAGCGTCAATGGCATTTTGTGGGGACGTAACGGTACACTCTTTCTCGTCACTCAGCGGAATCGGTGTTCCTGAGTTAGAGCAGGTTTTATTTAAGTGGTTTGGTCTTGAAAGGCAATTAAAAGATGACACTGATATTTCGGTGTAAAAAGGCAACGCTAACGTTCCTGTGCAGAAACGCAACACAATAAAATAATAGTCTGAAAAAAAGAAAACCCCATCAAAACGATGGGGCAAAGTTGTGGGGGATAACAACACATTCACAGTATAGGACGAGTCATTCAACATAAAGTTCAGATAAATCCAAAAAAAAGTAATATTTTTATCACTTAATCTTTTTTGTACCTTGTATCAAATCTCTAACTTGTATTTTCGTCGCCACCGTATGTCTTTAATTCTGCTCGCGAGCTTAACTACTAGTGGGCTTCATCCCAGTTATTGCCAATACCAACGTCCACAATTAATGGCACATCCAGTGCTACCGCTTTTTCCATTAATGATTTAATTTTTGCTACATATTCGTCAACATAATCTTCTTTGATTTCAAAAACTAATTCATCGTGTACTTGCATGATCATTAAAATCGCTTCATCGTTAATATCGTTAATCCATGCGTCAACGTCGATCATTGCTTTTTTAATAATGTCTGCGGCAGTACCTTGCATTGGAGCGTTAATGGCTGCACGTTCAGCACCTTTTCTGCGCATCGCGTTACTTGCTTTAATATCGGGTAAGTAAAGTCTGCGACCAAATACAGTGCTGACATAACCCGTTTGCTTTGCGCTTTCTCTGGTTGATTCCATGTAAGTTAATACGCCAGGATAACGCTCAAAATATAAATCCATATATTGCTGCGCATCATAGCGCCCAATATTAAGTTGCTTGGATAAGCCGAAAGCAGACATGCCGTATATTAAACCAAAGTTAATTGCCTTGGCGCTGCGCCGCTCGTTGACTGACACTTCTTCTAAGGGAACACCAAATACCTCTGCGGCCGTTGCGCTGTGAATATCCTTACCGGCTGAGAATGCACTCACTAAGCCTTTATCTTTGCTTAAGTGAGCCATAATGCGTAGCTCAATTTGACTGTAATCGGCGGCAACCACTTTATAACCAGGACGCGCTATAAAAGCCTGGCGGACTTGCCTTCCTTCCGCTGTCCGAATCGGAATATTCTGCAAGTTAGGATCGGTAGAGGACAATCTGCCGGTTGCAGTTACTGCTTGATGATAAGAAGTATGCACTCGGCCTGTACGATGATGGATCATCTTAGGAAGTTTGTCTGTGTAAGTGTTTTTGAGTTTGGTTAAGCCTCGATACTGCATAATCTTTTTAGGTAGTTCGTATTCCAGCGCAAGTTCCTGCAGCACCTCTTCTGAGGTAGAGGGGGCGCCTTTTGGCGTTTTCTTTACTACCGGCAAACTCATTTTTTCGAATAAAATATGTTGTAACTGTTTCGTTGAACCTAAGTTGAATGATTCACCGGCTAATTCATGAACCTCTTTTTCGAGGTCCATAATGCGCGCTGCTAAGGTCTGGCTCTGTTGACTTAATAACTGACTGTCAATAAGTACGCCATTTTGCTCCATTTTTGCTAATACCGACGACAAAGGCACTTCGATATCATTCAAAACACTTAGCAATTCGCCTTTGTCCTTCAGCAACACTTGCAGTGCTTCGTGTAACCGTAATGTTACATCGGCATCCTCGGATGCATAAGGTGCTGCCTGTTCCATTGCAATTTGGTTGAAGGTAATTTGTTTTGCACCCTTACCGGCAATATCTTCGAAATGAATAGTATTGTGGCCTAGATATTTTAGCGACAAGCTATCCATGTTATGCCGAGTTGCGACACTGTTGAGCACATATGACGCTAACATAGTGTCGGATAAAATTCCTTGCAGCTTAATGTCATAATTGGCGAGCACGTTTTTGTCATATTTTATGTGCTGGCCAATTTTCTTCGCTGCTGGGTCTTCTAAAATAGGCTTTAGTTGCGCAAGCACGCTGTCGCGTTCTAGCTGCTCTGGTGCGCCAGGATAATCATGTGCAACAGGGATGTAGCATGCCTCGTTTTGGCTAATAGAGAACGACAGTCCAACGAGCTCAGCTTGCATATAATCGATACTAGTCGTTTCAGTATCGATGGCGTAGTAGGTTGCCGCTTGAATTTTAGCAATCCATTGTTCTAGTTGTTGTTGTGTTAACACCAGTTCATATTTCGACTTATCAAATACTTGTGAGCCAGAGAGTTCATTATCTGCGTTATTGTCTGCAGATGCTTCACCGTCGGTCGTTAGTGGTTTGCTAGCGCTACTTACCTTGCTGTCATCGCCATCACTGACTTCTACTAACCAGCGCTTAAATTCGTACTCAGCAAAAAGGGTTCGTAATTCAGGCTTGTCCATTTCCCCCATGTTCAGCGTAGTTGGCTCATACTCTAACTTTAAACCACATTCAATTGTGGCTAATTGATACGACAACATAGCCTGCTCTTCATATTGAGCTATTTTCGCTGCCATTGTTTTTGCACCACGAAATTCTAAGGTCGCTATTTTGTCCAAGTTTGCATAAATATCTTTTACACCGCCGATACCATTAAGCATGGCTACAGCGCTTTTATCGCCAACACCAGGAATACCCGGTATGTTGTCTACTTTGTCGCCTTTCATTGCTAAATAATCAATAATCAGTTCGGCAGGTACACCGAACTTTTCTATTACACCATCTATATCCATGGTCAAATTCGTCATGGTATTGATAAGAGTCACATGCTTGTCAACGAGTTGCGCCATGTCTTTGTCGCCAGTGCTAATGACGCATTCGATTCCTTGCGCAGATGCTTGGCGTGCTAACGTGCCAATAACGTCATCTGCTTCAACACCGTTCTCTACGATTATAGGGAAACCCATCGCTTTAATAATTTTGTGCAAGGGTTTAATTTGCGATCGAAGTTCATCGGGCATTGGCGGACGGTTGGCTTTATATTCTTTATAAATATCGTCACGGAAGGTTTTGCCTTTTGCGTCAAAAATAACGGCAATATGACTTGGCTTATAAGTAGCCATTAAACTACGCAGCATATTTACTACGCCATAAATGGCGCCAGTGTCTTGGCCTTTAGAATTAGTAAGAGGTGGCAACCCATGAAAGGCTCTGAATAAATAAGAGGAACCGTCAACTAGGACTAACGGGCTTGTTGATTGTTTTTCCATCATTTGCTCATGTTATTACTTTGTAGTGTGAAGAATGCCATATTTATTGACGTGTAGCCACAAAATGCTTTTTTAAAAGCTGTGGATAACTCTGTGGTTAAAATGTGACGAAAACGACTACGAGTACGTTTTAGTTTTAATGAAAACGTATTCCGAATGGGATGTCATCGCAATAATGAATGAGAAAAACTGACTCCTTTTATTATTATCTATTCCCTTTTGCTTGCTTTTATAAGTTACTTTTTGCTTATGGAAAGCTCGATTACTCGAGAGAAGCGTGAGTGAAGTAACCTTTAAAATTTAGCATAAATTGGCGTATTTCCAAGTTTTATTTTCAACTATTTTATTTGTTCAACAGGAACAACAAGTTAGTAAAAAAATGAACTTTTGGTTATTCAAATTCGAATTTTTATGTATATGCCGGAGCAATTATTCAGATTTTAGAGAAATAAATTGGATCTCAGTCCGATTCAATTTAACATCATCTACTAAGTGCGCTGATTGCACGCTTATATAGTGATTTAAGCTGCTACCATTCTTATCTAATTATGTAGCTAGAAATACAGCATTATAAGACGTTAAACTCTCTTGAAATGACTTATCCCAATCAAGTTAATCAAGTGTTGCCAAATAATAAGCTAGTAATAACAACAAAGGCATAGTGTAAATGCAATACCGCGCTATCATTCGTATTTTAGGACTGCTTGTTGCTCTGTTCAGTGTAACGATGATCCCACCTGCGTTTATTTCTCTCATTTACGGAGACGGCAGTGGCTTGGCATTTGTACTTGCATTTGTGCTTTCTATTCTCACCGGTATTGCGATTTGGTATCCAAACCGTCGTTCACGGGCAGATTTGCGAGCGAAAGAAGGCTTTCTAATTGTGGTTTTGTTTTGGACTGTGCTGGCGTCGTTTGGAGCATTGCCATTCGCTTTGTTAGAGCAGCCTCAAATGACAATTACGGACGCAATGTTCGAAGCATTTTCAGGACTAACTACAACAGGTGCAACCGTAATAGAAGGTATCGAATACTTGCCTAAAGCTGTGCAATTCTATCGACAGCAACTGCAGTGGTTAGGAGGCATGGGTATTATTGTATTGGCAGTTGCCATTTTGCCAATACTAGGCGTTGGTGGTATGCAGTTATATCGTGCAGAAACACCGGGTCCGGTAAAAGATTCAAAAATGACACCGCGTATTGCCGACACAGCAAAGCATTTATGGTACATCTATTTGTCACTTACCATTGCCTGCGCAGGGGCTTATTGGCTTGCTGGAATGAACCTGTTTGATGCGGTTTGCCATGCATTTTCCACCATAGCAATAGGTGGGTTTTCAACTTATGATGCGAGTTTAGGCTACTTCAATAGCGTTGCTGTTAATATTGTATGCGTTATTTTCCTCTGGATCGCAGCCCTTAATTTCTCGCTTCACTATGCCGCTGTTTCGGGCCGAAATATTCGCAATTACTTCAAAGATCCAGAGTGCAAAGCTTTCTTTACCATCCAGCTTAGTTTAGTCACTTTATGCTTTTTGGCTCTGGTTTATCATTCGGTATATGAAACCGCTGAAATGGCACTCGACCAAGCCTTAATTCAAGCCGTATCAATCAGTACTACCGCAGGCTTCGCTACAACTGACTTTTCTTCTTGGCCAGCATTCCTTCCAATCGTATTAATATTCTCAAGTTTTATTGGTGGCTGCGCAGGTTCTACCGGTGGTGGTCTTAAAGTTATTCGTATTTTATTGTTATTTTTACAAGGAAAGCGCGAAGTAGACCGTCTCATTCACCCCAAAGCAGTTTACGCAGTTAAGTTGGGCGACAGAGCGATGCCTGAACGAGTGGTTGAGGCTGTATGGGGGTTCTTTTCTGCTTATGCCGTGGTGTTTGTTGTTATCATGGTCGCACTAATTGCAACCGGTATGGATGACATCACCGCATTCACAGCAACCGCAGCAACACTCAATAACCTAGGTCCTGGCTTGGGAGCTGTTGCGGGCACATATGCTGATGTAAGCAATTCTGGGAAGTGGCTATTGGTTGTTGCTATGTTGTTTGGCCGACTAGAGATATTCTCGCTTTTAGTTTTATTCTCACCAACATTTTGGCGTAGTTAATTAAGCACCGTTGTTCCGTCTCTTAGTATTAACCAAAGAAAAGCGCACTTGGTTGGAATAACTTTTCAACGTCCCAAATAAACTTTTTGTCGACTAAAAACAGAATAACGTGATCATTTGCCTTAATGACAGTGTTACTGTGCGCGATGATAACTTCATCTTCGCGCACGATTGCCCCAATCGTCGTGCCTGGAGGAAGCTTAATATTTTGAATTTGCTTACCAACAACTTTAGACGTACTTTCATCACCATGCGCAATAGCTTCAATTGCTTCTGCTGCACCGCGTCTTAATGAATACACGTTCACAATATCACCGCGGCGAATATGCGTTAACAGTGCGGAAATAGTCGCTTGTTGAGGTGAAAATGCAATATCAATCTCGCCACCTTGCACTAAGTCAACATAGGCACTGCGCTGTATAAGTACCATCGCTTTTGCTGCACCCATACGTTTGGCCAGCATGGCTGACATAATATTTGCTTCGTCGTCATTTGTAACCGCAATAAAAGCGTCAACTTGTTCCACGTTTTCTTCGCTTAATAAACTCGCGTCCGAGGCGTCACCATGAAACACGATTGTTTTACTTAGCATTGTAGAGAGTTCTTTAGCGCGCTCTGCATTAAACTCAATCAACTTAACATTATGTTTGTTTTCAAGACGCTTGGCTAAGCCCGCGCCAATCAATCCGCCTCCCGCAATCATAATGCGTTTGTAGCTGTTTTCTAATTTTTGTAGTTCGCTCATTACAGCTCGAATATGTTTGGTATCCGCAATAAAAAACACTTCATCGTCGGCTTCAATAACGGTTGAGCCAAGTGGGCGAATAGGTTTGCCGCGACGGTAAATTGCGGCTACCCGCGTATCTACGTTGGGCATGTGTTCCTTCAATGCAGAAAGAGCATGACCAACAAGCAAACCACCGTAATAGGCCTTTACTGCCACTAAGCTAGCCTTACCTTCAGCAAACTCAACGACCTGCAGAGCCCCAGGATAATCAATAAGGCGTTTTATCGCTTGCGTAACGAGTTGCTCAGGTGCAATCAAGTGATCAATAGGAATGTCTTTATCTTTGAATAGTTGCTGTTGATAGATAATGTATTGTTCAGAGCGAATTCTTGCAATTTTGGTTGGGGTTTTAAATAGACTAAAGGCCACTTGGCAAGCCATCATGTTACTTTCATCGCTGTTGGTCACCGCAATTAACATGTCGGCATCTGCGGCGCCCGCTTTTTTGAGCACATCGGGATGCGATCCAACACCGCACACAACTTGTAAATCGAGCCTGTCTTGCAGGTTCCGCAACGTGTCCATGTTTTGATCAATAATGGTAATTTCGTTTTTTTCGCTAACCAAATTTTCAGCTAACGTGCCGCCAACTTGACCAGCGCCGATAATGATGATTTTCATTGCGTTATTTCCTAACCCCTGAGTGACTCGACCATATAAACCTTAAGTTCCCATGAGCGCGAGCTTAAGTCAGCAAGACTTTAGCAGCCTTGCATAGTAGAAACCATCCATTTGTGCCTGACCTGGTAATATTTGAAGACCGGGACATTCCGCCGTGTCTTGCTCGTGTATCGGCAATAACGTGGCGTCCGTTTGCGTTGCTAAAAATTCAGCAATTTGATACTCGTTTTCTTGTTTCAATATTGAACACGTGGCGTAAAGCAGGACACCACCTGGTTTTACCCGTTGCCAAATTTGCCCTAAAATGCGTTTTTGTAAAGCCACTGTATTATCAATATCGCTGGCCTTTCTTAACCAACGAATATCAGGGTGGCGACGAATAACACCGGTGGCGGAGCAGGGGGCGTCGAGTAAAATACGATCATATAGTTTGTCTTTTAAAACCCGAGATAACACGTCTTCACTTTCTGCGTCGACGACATACGAGTTAAGCCTGTCAGTAAACTCAATGTCATGGCCCAAGCGTTGCATATTTTCGTCTATACGTTCGAGGCGTTGTCCATCGTTATCAATAGCATCAAGACTTCCAAGTTGAGGCTGGGTTTCTAATATGTGGGCAGTTTTTCCACCAGGCGCAGCGCAGCAATCCAACACATCATCACCGGCTTGCACGTCTAATAACTCGGCGGCAAGCTGTGCAGCGAGATCTTGAACGGAGAACAAGCCCTCAGCAAATCCCGGCAGTGCTGTAATGTCGGTGCGCTTACTCAGTTTAATTGCGCTCTGGGTTTTTAAATTCAAAAAACTAAGTGGTATTGAATCTGTTTCTACCTCTTCAAACGCAATACCCTGTGCGTCTAATTGAGCCTCATAGTTTAAGCGACTTCCTTTTAACGTATTAACCCGCAACCAAAGTGGTGGGCGAGCATTAATTTGCGCGGCAATCTCATGTACCTGCTCTGGATAATGTTGCAGTAATTGTTTATGTAGCCATTTTGGCAGGCCAACTTGAATATGCGGTACGTCAATTTTTTGCTCAAATAAGGCTTCTCGCTGAAAGCTGCGTAAATTCGCATTCACCAGCCCTTTCAAACGATGCTGACCTATTGCCGCGCATGCTTCAACCGTTTCAGACACGGCAGCATGCTCAGACGTGCGCGTAAAAACCAGTTGATAAAAGCCCAGCATGATTAAATGCTCAACTATTTTCTGTTCGCCTTTTAACGGTTTACTAAGCAGCTGTCGCAGCCAATATTGTAATTTGGGCAATTCACGTAAGCAGCCAAACACCATTTCTTGTAACCATGCATTGTCTTTACCTTCGTGGCGATCAAATACCTTAGGCATGACTTCTCTGGATGATTTTCCGTGTTCTAATATCTGGAACAGCACCCACGCTGCATCGGCACGTAAATGTGGGCGGTGATTTAGTTGATAAGTGCTTGTGGCTTTGTTCTTATATCCTGATTTAGATATGTTTTTGTTGTTATTGGATTGCTTCATGTTAGGCGTTGACCAACCACAAATAGGTCGGGTTTACCATTAATAATGTCACTGACCGCTTGCGCTTTTTTGCCTGGGATTTGGATCGTTGAAAGCAGTAAGTTGTGCTCACCCGTGGCAACTTCAATACCCTCTTTATCTACATTCACAATAGTTCCCACCGTTAACTCTCCAAAAGATTCGACAACTTCAACTTGCCACACCTTGATCGATTCTTCATTATGAATAAACCAAACAAACGGCCAAGGATTGAATGCACGTACGTTTCTAGCTAACTGCTGAGCACTTAATGTCCAGTCAATCCGCGCTTCTTCTTTACATAGCTTGTGCGCGTAGGTGGCCTCATCATTATCTTGTACAGAAGGCGTTAGATTGTCTAAATTTTCAAGAGTTTCGATCAACGCTTGAGGGCCCAACTCTGCTAAGTCTTCATACAAATCTGCGCTTGTAGCCAAGCCAGTGATTGCCATACTTTTTTCAAGTAATACAGCGCCGGTATCTAATCCTTCATCCATTTGCATAATGCTGATGCCGGTAAACTTGTCGCCAGCCCATATTGCACGTTGAATTGGTGCGGCTCCGCGCCATTTTGGTAATAATGAACCATGCACATTTAAACAACCCAGTTTTGGTGCATCGAGCACCGCTTTGGGTAATATAAGACCGTAAGCAACAACAATCATAATATCGGCGTTTAGGCTGGCAAGCTCTCGCTGAACTTCTTCATTTTTCAGTGACGCAGGCTGATACACTGGCGTGTCATTGTCGAGTGCTAACGACTTCACTGCACTGGGCATAAGTTTTTTACCTCTGCCAGCGGGGCGATCAGGCTGTGTATAAACGGCTATTACATTATGTTCACTAGCATACAGTGCGGCTAAGTGTTTAGCCGCAAAATCGGGTGTGCCAGCAAAGATAATATTTAATGAATTGGCCACTATATTAATGTCCTTATTGCTAATACTTTGTCGCCAGTTTGGCTTCTTTCTCTAGTTTCGTTTTGATTCGGTTGCGTTTCAGCGGTGACAAATAGTCTACAAGCAGTTTGCCTTTTAAATGATCAAGTTCGTGCTGAATGCAGATCGCGAGTAAGCCTTCGGCTTCAAGTTCAAATGCTTTACCATCTCGGTCAAGCGCTTTAACCGTGATTTTTTCCGCTCTTTCTACTTTCGCGTAGTTGTTGGGAACCGATAAACAACCTTCCTCACTAATCGTCGAACCTTCCACTTTTGTGATTTCTGGATTAATAAAAACCCGAGGTTCGTCTTGTTCTTCGGAAACATCCATCACCACAATACGTTTGTGAACGTCAATTTGTGTCGCAGCTAAACCGATACCTTTTTCATCTTTCATGGTATCAAACATGTCGTCCACAAGCGTCTGGATTTCTTCGTTAACTTCCTCTACAGACGCTGCTACAGTGCGCAGTCTCTCGTCTGGAAAGGTTAATACAGTTCTAACTGTCATTACTAAAACCACTCATCTAGTCAGTATTAAAAAATATACTATTCATGCAGAATAGTTATTTAAACCTTGCATATTTTCTCTATTCTACCGCATAAGCCAATGTCTGTAGACTAGATATGGGGTTAATTTTTTTAAAAATAAACCGATAACTAATTAAACGGACGTAAAATATAACTGTCTGCGGCAATTCTAGCCCGAAGTACAGGCGACTCACGAAGACACCAAGAGTAGTATAAGAATGACTATAATGAAAAAATTATCGATGCTGGGCCTCATTATTTTTGGGGTGTTTATGCTAAGCGTCAAATCAGCATTGGCAGATATTATTAATATAAAAACGGACGCACCACAAACTTATGTCGTTAAAAAAGGCGATACATTGTGGGACATTTCTAATTTGTTTCTTGACCAGCCCTGGTTGTGGCCAGAACTGTGGCGCAACAATACGCAGATCGAAAATCCACATTTAATTTATCCGGGTGACGTTTTACGTCTGCGTTATGTTAACGGCCAACCCGTAATGGAAATTGTCAGAGACAAAACGTCGATTTTATTGACGCCTGAGTCGGTAAGCAAAACAAAACCTTCTCCTATTGGCGTGTTGCCTTGGAAGGTGCTGGATCCGTACTTTAAGAATGACAGCATTATTGATATCGAATCATATAATGCGTTACCGAGGTTACTAGGTAATAACGAAGGCACAACCACTTTCGTTAAACAAGATTTTGTGCTGAGTCACAAGCCAATGAATACGGATACAAACTACACCATTATTCGCAAAGGCAAGTTGCTTGAAGATGAAGAAGGCAATGTCATCGGTTATCAGGTTAAAAATGTGGGTGAGGTTGAGTTAATGAACTCAAGTTCCGGTAAACAACAAATTGTGAGAGTAGTCAAAAGCAATCGTGAAGCTCGTTCTGGTGACAAGCTAAGACCGCTTGAAAGTGTTGACCACTCCGATTTAATATTGCAGGCGTCGACTACTCAAATTGGCCGAATTATAGCAAATATTGAAGACCGTTCACTTATTGGTAAGCGCGATGTTGTTGTTATTTCACTGGGCGCTGCAGATGTCGCCCCTGGGATGGTGATGGGCATTTACGCGCAAGGGCCCGCAATCTTAGATAGCGAAAAGCCTAAATATGCAATGGACCAAAGTCCAGTGAAAGCGTTGTTCAGTGGTGGCGAACGAGTAGAGCAGCCAGCCTTTAAAATCGGTGAGTTGGTGATATTCAAAACGTTCGACAATGCGAGTTATGCTTGGGTAACCCAAGCCGACAAACACATGAAGGGTGGGGAATATTTAGGACAACCTTAATAACCTCCCTCAGCATGCCAAACATTGTAAACAAGTAGCCTAGGCTACTTGTTTTGTTTTACGCGTTAATTTGATAACCAAGGATGGTTTACATGATCACTTCAGAAAAAGAAATACGCTACTGGCTAGCCTTAACTGCGCTGCCAAACATCGGTATTAAAACACTCTTACAAACAGCCAGTGCATGCAGTGTCAATTTGTCTCAGCTAGGTCAGGTAAATACGGCGACGCTAAAATCAATCGGCTGGGATGGCGAACAAATTGCTTGTTTAGTTGAGTCACATCCATTTACTCACAGATGTATTGATTGGTTGGTAGGCGACAACAATCGAGCTATTGTTACCTATCAATGCAAAGAATATCCTGAGCAACTTAAGCAAATAGCGCAAGCTCCGTTAATACTGTTTGCAGATGGTAATTATGCGCTACTGTTGAAGCCACAATTGGCTGTGGTTGGCAGTCGCACTCCAACATATAATGGATTAGCAAATACCAATATGTTGGTAACAGAGGTGCTAACTCATTCTGATTTAGTTATTACCAGTGGCTTGGCGTTAGGTATCGACGCGCAAAGCCACACAGCCGCCTTAAATTTTGTTCAAGGGCGGCATCAAAACACGACTTTAAACAGCAGAACTATCGGCGTACTAGGTAATGGTATAGATGTTGTCTATCCAAAACGGCACGCAAAACTATACGAGCAAATTCGCCAAAAGGGATTGCTGTTAAGTGAGTTTCCACCCAGTGTCATGCCATCACCAAAATTATTTCCGCGACGAAATCGTATTATTAGCGGACTCAGTTTAGGTACGCTGGTCATTGAAGCCAGAATTAAAAGTGGCTCATTAATAACCGCAAAATATGCGCTCGAGCAGGGGAGAGAAGTATTCGCTATGCCGAGTAACATAAACAATAAGCAAGCTGAAGGTTGTCATTGGCTAATTAAGCAAGGAGCCAAATTAACCGAATGTGCTCAAGATATCTTCGATGAGCTACCGATACCACTGTTAAAAACTGCACAAAAACAGCAGGCTGAAAAAAAACCAAAACAAAACTTGGCAACTCCCAAATTGTTAGATAGTGTAGGGACGGCATCTGATAACATCGACGTTACTAACTGGGCTGGGCAGGATGAGCTAGATTATCCGTTCTTACTATTACAGGCCGTCGATTTTGATGTTACTCCAATAGATGTTATTGCTATGCGCACCGGCCAGTCGATTTCGACATTATCTGTTCAGTTATTAGAATATGAGTTGCGCGGGTTTGTAACCTCTACGTCTGCGGGTTACCTTAAATTGAGGGACTAATTATGTTTGATATCCTCATGTACTTGTTCGAAAACGTGGTACACAATGAGAGCGAGTTTAGAGTCGACCATGATGAGCTTACCGACGAATTAATTCGTGCAGGATTTCATCACGACGAAATATTTAAAGCACTTGCTTGGGTTGAAAAGCTAGCTGCATTGCAAGAAACCGACGCCACACCTTATTTATCAAGAGTGACGGTACTAAACAGCACAAGGGTATATACGGTCGAAGAACAAATTCGTCTCGATGTGCAGTGCCGAGGGTTTTTAATTTTCCTAGAACAAGTCAACGTTCTTGATGTCAGTACAAGAGAAATGGTTATCGACCGCACAATGGAGATTGAGTCTGCTGAGTTTTGCTTAGAAGATTTAAAGTGGGTGATACTCATGGTGCTATTTAATGTACCAGGCAAGGAATGGGCTTACGAACAAATGGAAGATCTGTTGTTTGAAGTGCAAGAAGGCCCCTTGCATTAATAATGGCTAAAATTGATCACTCCTTATTTTCCGCCGATCAACACGCCCTTGACGAAGCTTATGGCAAGTGTCCTGAATGTACGGGACAACTTGTTTTAAAGCATGCCAACAAGTCCTCATTTCTCGCGTGTCAAAACTATCCAAACTGCAAGCACACACAGCAATTACAAAAAAATGATGTTACGGTTATCAAAGTCATGGACGTGACTTCTTGTCCTGAATGCGCTGAAATGTTAGCTGTGAAGAAAGGTCGATATGGCATGTTTATTGGTTGTACTGGTTTTCCGGATTGTCATTTTATAGCAACCAGAGACATGGTCACTAAAGACGGTGTAGTGAAAAGTAACACTGACAACACCGATGAAAATGGTAATATGCAATCGGCTGCAACATCAGCTTGCCCAAAATGCCATCATGGCACCTTAGTAAAACGCCAAAACAAGTTTGGAAAACATTTTTACGCTTGCGACGACTACCCAAAATGCAAATATATGCTAAATTCATCACCCGTTGATACCGCTTGTGAAAGTTGTGGTTGGAAAGTGATGGTGCGGGTAGATAAAAATGACGCTGAAAAAGGTTTAATTTGTCCACAAGTGAACTGTCAGCACAAACAAACACTATAATCTCTAGTATCAACTTGTATTTCTAATTTTGGGGTTGTTCCATGCAATTGTTTGAACATGCTTTTCGTCATCATCAATGTTTTGCCTATCCAACTGAAGCCGTTTTTGGTTTAGGTTGCGACCCACTCTCAGAAACTGCTATGTTGGAAATTCTGCGATTAAAATCTCGACCTGTTGAAAAAGGTGTTATTTTAATCGCCGCAACGTTTGAGCAATTGCGGCCTTTTGTGCACATTGATAGGTTGCCGCTTGAGCATCAACAAAAAGCATTCGCTTCATGGCCTGGTCCATTTACTTGGTTACTGCCTAAAAGTGAGCTTACGCCAACTTGGGTAAGTGGTGACTCCGACTTAGTTGCAGTGCGAGTAAGTAATCATCCATTGGTACAAAAAATGTGCCAATTGGTAGGTAGTCCAATGATATCCACAAGTGCTAACCCTGCAAGCAAGGAACCAGCGCGCTCTAGCGATGAAGTTCGTTCCTATTTTGGTGATGATCTGTTAATTATTGATGGAAGTTTAGGTGAACAACGAACGCCAAGTACTATTATTAATGGACTCAACCTCGAAACCTTGCGAGCATAGAGCATCACAATTAACATAAAAATGGTTTCGCCCCTATGGTAACTCAGCAACAAATTGATGAAGTTAAAGCGTTTTTACTCAAGCTCCAAGACGATATATGTCAAACCTTAGAACTTGCAGATGGTAAAGGCTCATTTCATCAAGATGAATGGGTGCGAAAAGAAGGTGGTGGCGGTCGCTCTAGAGTGTTAACAAATGGCGCTGCTATTGAGCAGGGCGGAGTTAACTTTTCTCATGTATTTGGCGATAAAATGCCAGCATCAGCAACTGCGTCACGTCCTGAACTAGCGGGGCGTCGCTTCCAAGCAATGGGCGTGTCACTGGTTATTCATCCACATAATCCCTATGCGCCAACTTCTCATGCAAACGTGCGTTTCTTTATTGCTGAAAAAGAAGGGGCCGAGCCAATTTGGTGGTTTGGTGGCGGTTTTGATTTAACCCCTTCATTTGCATTTAGGGACGACTGTGTTCATTGGCATAAATCGGCAAAAGCAATTTGTGACCCTTATGGGAACACTGTTTATGCTAATTACAAAAAGTGGTGTGATGATTACTTCTATTTAAAACACCGTAACGAAACCCGAGGTATTGGTGGCTTGTTTTTTGACGACCTTAATGAAGACGGCTTCGATACTAGTTTCAGTTTTATGCGAGGCGTAGGTAACGGTTTCCTCGATGCTTATGTACCTATTCTTGAAAAACGAAAAAATACATCATTTACTCAGAGGGAACGTGATTTTCAGCTTTATCGTCGCGGGCGCTATGTTGAATTTAACTTAGTTTATGACCGCGGTACTCTATTCGGTCTACAAACTGGAGGAAGAACTGAGTCTATTCTTATGTCGCTGCCGCCTATGGCTCGATGGGAATACAATTACCAGCCGTCTGCGGATTCCCCGGAAGGAAAAATCCAAGCTTTTCTTAGGCCAAGAGATTACTTGAACGAGTAAGAAGGCCGCTTTTTTGGAAGCATTTTGTGTTTCTGCCTCAATAATGTTGACTTGGATCAATTGGAAGCGCTAGAAACTGTCGTTATTTCAAAAGCTTAATCCAGATCAATTTTTTTAATTTTACTCGCATTAGGATAGGCGCCATTCAAGGCGTTTGCCTAAATAGTTTTTTTCAACTTTTGATAACTTAGCGAGAATACACATGAAAAACAGATTCACAACAACGTTAGTAACAGGCGCCGTACTTCAAGGTATCGTGTTAGCTGGTTTGGCATTGTCAGGTAACGCAATGGCACACGAAAAAGGTGACTTCGTTGTCCGCGTTGGTTTAACTAACGTTTCCCCTAATGACGATGCATCAAACATTTTTGCTGGTGGTTCTGATCTAGGAGTAAGTTTAAATGTTGGCAGCGATACTCAATTGGGTTTAAACCTTGCGTATTTTGTTACTGACAACATAAATATCGAAGTACTAGCTGCGACGCCATTTAAACATGATGTTAATTTTAGCGTAGCTGATCCACTAGGTACGGGTAATAAATTGGGTGAAGTTACTCACTTACCGCCTTCAGTAACGGCTAACTATTATTTTATGGATCCATCTTCAGCTTTCCAACCTTATGTAGGGGCGGGTGTTAACTTCACTATTTTCTTCGACGAAAAATTTACCAATGCAAACGATGCGGCAGGATTAACAGACTTGGAATTGGATAATTCTTTTGGTCTAACCGCCCAATTGGGTGCAGACTACATAATTGATGATAAGTGGCATGTAAATGCATCTGTTCGATGGATCGATATTGATACAGAAGCTAACTTCAAGGTGGGCAGTGCCAACGGTAATGTTAACGATATTCAAATTGATCCAACAGTTATTACCATTTCGTTAGGTTACACATTCTAAGAGTAGAAGACCGCTGAATAAGTGGTATAGCGGACCTACTTTTTTAGCATACTCAGCCTCAATGAATTTGAGGCTTTTTTTGTGCTGATGAAACGCAAGTTAGAAAGTGAATATTGTCGCGGTAAATAAACACGGTGCAAGGGTTAATTTTAATCTGGTTTAATGTATCCTCTTCTCCATACTATTACTTCAAAGTTCAGATATCCGTGTCAGACAATTTCACTTCGACAAAAAAACTGGCTGTGTTCGGCAATCCAATTGCGCAGAGCAAATCGCCGCTCATCCATCAAATGTTTGCTAAACAATTTAATATGACAATAAGTTATGAGCGCATACTTGGTGAACCATCTACTTTTGTTGATCAGCTGGCGAGCTTTTTTGCTGATCCTGCTTCGGTGGGCGCTAATATTACAATGCCATTTAAAGAAGAAGCAGCTAACTGGGCAACTGAAAAGTCGACAGGCGTGACTCAAGCAAACGCGGCTAATACGTTAATTAGACAAGTCCAAGGTTTTCGCGCCGAAACAACCGATGGGCAAGGCTTAGTTACAGACTTGTTGCGTAATGACATTTCGCTACAGGGTAAACAGGTACTTCTGATTGGCGCAGGTGGTGCAGCTCGGGGCGCTATTGAAGCGTTGTTGTCTAAACAGCCAGCACATATATACATAACAAACCGAAGCGAAGTAAATGCAAAGCGCTTAGTCTGCATTGCAGATGATAATAGAGTGACGGCGGTCAGCGAAAATGACTGCGAAAAATTAGGGGTTGATGTCATCATCAATGCAACTTCACTTAGTTTAAGTGGCAAAGTGCCGGCTATCTCGGATTCTATTTTTGCTAATAAACCGGCTGTTTACGATATGGTTTATCAGGACGAGGACACTTGCTTTATTAAAAAAGCAAAGTCGTTTGGCTGCGCTAAAGCTATTGATGGTCTGGGCATGTTAGTCGGGCAAGCAGCTGAGAGTTTCTATTTATGGTTTGGTGTGCGGCCAGATGTTGAACCAGTGCTTGATTATCTTAGGCAACAACTGGCTAATTCATAAATTATTGCGCCAGATACTCGCGACTTAGCTCAACGTAGTTAACCGCACTTTGTTTAAGAAAAGCCATTTCACTAGCTTTCAATAAACGTTTCTTTACAGCAGGATTACCGACGTACAAATAGCCACTTTCTAATACTTTATTGGGGGCAACTAATGAACCGGCTCCTATAAATACATCGTCTTGCACCACTGCGCCGTCCATAATGATTGCACCCATACCAACGAGTATGCGGTTTCCTAACTGACAACCATGCAACATACATTTATGTCCAACAGTGACATCATCGCCGATAAGTAGTGGAAAGCCAGTGGGATTTTGCTTTGACTTCCGTGTCACATGCAATACTGAACTATCTTGCACATTAGTACGTCGCCCAATTCGAATAACATTCACGTCGCCACGCCCAGCAACTAAAGGCCATATACTACTTTGCTCTCCTAGTTCGATATCGCCAACTAAGACTGCGCTTTCATCAATATAGACAGAACTGTCAAAAGAAGGAGTGATATTACGGTAGCTACGAATTGTCATGATGGGCCTTTTTATAAATTTGATGTCCTCTACACTAGGACAGTTTTTATTAATATAAGTGAGAACAATCATATAATAGTAATTATACAAGCGTATTCACGCAATAGTTTCATATAAGCCTATCTCTATGAGCGTATTTCTATAAGCGTTTCTACATAAGCGTATATTTATAAGCGTGTTCCTATAAAGTACCTTTATAAGTGCATTCCTATAAGGGTTTTTATATAAGCACTTCAATATGACGGTACTGTTGTCAGCAATTTGTTTTTATTAACTGATTAAGACAACGCTAGCCATATTCCCACCGAGGCTAATAAGCTGCCTGCTATCCTACTTAGCCAAACCACATTGTTACCGCGACTCAACAAGCGTTTTAAACCTTTGCCTCCGTTTGCATATATCAACATACAAATAAACTCGCTTAACATGATAATACCTAATAAGACCGAAAACTGCAGTGCAATGGGTTTTTGCACCGAAATAAAGGGTGGTAGTATCGAGACCATAAACGCCCATCCTTTAGGATTAGCTACTGCAGTAATGTAGCCCTGTGACACTAAATTAATAGCTGACAGTTGAGAATGCTTGACTTGGTTTTGTGACAAATCTGCTTCGGACAACCACATTCTTAAACCAAGATACAACAGATATGCCCCTCCAAGCCATTTGAACCAAGCAAACAACACCGGATAGTTGAGCATAAGACTCGCGACACCAACAACAGCTAATATAGCAACGGTCGCTACACCAAACACTTCACCTAGCATCATCCACAATGTTCTTGTTACACCAACACTCATACCCAATGTCATCGCAAGTGTCATACACATGCCTGGAGTAATGGAAATGAAAAACCAAGTAGGGATAAAAACGGCAAGAATAGCAATGTCAGGCATAAGAAGTCATTTATAGGTGTTTAGTGTTCAGTATGCCTCTATTATCAGTTAATAGGGAGAGAGTTATATTAATTTAAATAGTAAAAGCTACGGTAATTACACCAAAATAATCAGTAATGGTAATTAAAAGCTTGTTTTTTGAGCCTTTCGTACTAATTACAAGCAAACAGTCTTAAAAACACTACTTATTTGCAAAACGGGGTTGAACAAGTGGTTTTAATCTGTAGAATGCGCGCTCTGGTCAAGGGAGGCAGCCAAGCAGTTGTTTGGTAAATCACTTGAACAGGGAGTTTTAGCGCAGTTTGGATTAGTTTTATCGTTGTTTTCGATTAAAAATAAATTCAGAAAGAATTGCAAAAAAGC